>JAAUYM010146862.1_pt1 | contig 10419 bp, 10 predicted proteins | sample 7278001 | NCBI WGS metagenome assembly JAAUYM01 (sample SAMN14350224, study PRJNA611818) | marine sediment metagenome | isolation source: surface marine sediment (1.8m) | place: French Polynesia: Moorea | collected 2018-08
CGAATTGTTTGTTTGCAGAATACCTACAGCCTTCATCGGGCACAGCAATCCTTCCGCTCACTCGTTCACATCCACGAAAAGAACGGTAAGATTATCATTTTTCACCTTTTGGGACCTTTCTAATTTGAGGGGTTTTTTTTTTTGCTTCTTCTCAGGCTGGTTCACTCCCCCGCAAGCCGACGGATAAGGATGGTTTTGAAAAATGGATCGTCCTTTTACGTCGCTTCCTCCATCTCCTCCCTCCCCACTTGACCGCGCAGAGGCCTCCGGAAAAATATCAACAACGCCCGCCTATCTTCATCTTCTCGGGGAAGCTGCTTGCGCCAAGAGAGACTGGACAGAGTGGAGGGGAGATGGGGGTGGGGCGAAGAAAATGTGATCAGCATACCGTACTAATTAACTAAAAAAAGAATGAAGAAAAGTGAAAAAAAAAATAAGGGAAAGCACCAGGTTCTTACAGTGTCCCCTCGACCCCCCCCTCTTCCTTCTCCTCCCCACCCTCCACCCACAACCTAAAGAGATCCCCCCAGGAGTCTTAGCACTACGACAAACACACGAGAAGAATATTTTTACACTTTTTGTCAAGATTGTGTGTTGTCACTTGCTTTGGCCCCCTGGAAGAAGAGGGTAGAGGGAGATTTTTAGCGAGAGCAAATCTTCAACCTCTTCCTCTCCCGCCCCCTTGCGGTCCCAATTTAGAACGATTGGGGGGGGGGGGGCGGGGGAATCTAATTTACTCCCTTCCCCTTTCCCCCAGCTTTTTTTTTTTACTTACCACACAAGAATGGAGATGTAGAAAACAAGAAAGAAAAAAAAACATTACTTCGAGTGTTGTTTCCTCCTTTATTGAGGCGGACGAGCATGCGAGCGGTTCTGGACTTGCGCTGCGTGTTCGTCAAAGTGCTTGTTTCTCTGTAACTTCTGGCCCGAGGAGACGGGGGGAAAGTAGTAATATGTGGGGATAAAAAACAAATTCACACGTTATTTTTCTTTTTTTCCTGTAAAACCTTGCGAAAGGGAAAAAATACACACTGTACAAGGCGTAAAAAACAAGGAGTAGAAGAACCACGTCTGATTCACTTTACTTATTTATTTACTTTAACCACGTTTTACATAATATTTTCCGAGACTGCACTTGAAAATACAGGGCGGGGATTTTCCCACTTGCCTCCGATCCACGACTACACAAAAAGGAGGACAATAAACATCGCTGGAAGAAGAAGAAGAAAAACCATATCTAACGTCACAAAGTAACCTTGAATCACAAAAATGCATCTCATCACAAGTTTTTTTAAGTAGGAAAACCTTATTTTTTTGGTGGGGTGGGAAAAGAAAATTGTTGGGGGAAGGGGAAAGACAATGTTTTTTTTCGTATACATAATTATAGAGAAGAAAAAAGAGGTCCTTTCAGAGGACCCCCTTGAGCGACCAGATCTTGACGACCTTGTCGGCCCCCACCGTCACCATCAGCTCGCGGGACTCGTCCACGTTCACGCAGCGCACCTTCTGACCCATCTCGTAGAACTTCGCGTGGGACGCCTTCCTACAAAAAATAATAATAAAGTATGTAGTTACTGTACTTGAATGGCTGCCAGGTGCTGTTGGCCAGCAGAGTATCCAGATCTGAAAAAAGGCGAGCCAGCCACAAACTGCAAGTAAAACTTGAGGTATAACATTGCCAAGTTACTACTTGCGACCTCCTCTACGTGGCTTTGGAGGAAGAAATCCAACTACTTTTCCCAAATCTGCATGGGTGAAGAGGCTTAGGGACCCTCCATGACAAGACAAAATCGGAGAGTAGATCCAGGAGTTAAACAAACAATAAAATACCAGTCGACATTCGTACCTAGTAGCAAGATATTCGATTTGGGCAAGTGTGCTATTTGACACTTCTCGTGCTGCGTACCAAATAAAATAATTTATTTACATAGCAGGTGTTTCATTTAGGCAGCTTTTTTTTCACACCTGGGTTAACTAAATATCAACTGTATTAGAAATGAATAGCAGAAAATGCTATATATGCACTTGTGTTACTTGGACAAGTGATATGCGTTTATGGAACTCACTCCACGTCGGTGACCTTGATGTAGCACTCCTCGCACACCCTGACCGGGAACTCGTGCCCTCGCAGAGGCAGAGGGACGGTCTTGGTGGAACAGCTCGCGCACACCGCTCTTCCACATTTTCTGGAGAGAGAGAGAGAAAAAAAAACACTTTATTGCAAGAGATCAATCCCATAAAACAAGAGAAAAAAATGCATTTTATTGCAGTCCCATAGGGCGTCATATCTCCCTCCCCCTCTCCCCCCTACCTGCAGTGGTGCTGCCTCATGCCCAGCTGTCTCTGGTCGTACATGGCCCTGAAGTTCCAGAAGAAGGGCTTGCTGCACAGCTGGCAGGTGTCGCTCTCCACCCAGTCGGAGGACTGATCCCTCCTCACCTCCATGTCCCAGACCACCAGGTGGCAGTCCTCGCTGGACGACAGCAGGGCCTTCTTGCGGCCGGAGTAGTACACGCCCGTCACCTGTGCACGGACACGTTTTTGCATGTGCTCTCCCTGAGTTCCTCTAATAATATTTTTTTATTACTTTGCTCCGGTGCCCGTGCAGCTCGTAGACGGTGCCCTGCCTCCCCGCAATGTCCCACACGAAGACGGAGGAGTCGTTGCTTCCTGTGGAGACGAGGAAGAAGAGAAACTAGATACTACCGTAGATGGCAAAATTCAGCTGCAAAACTTCAGCTACAAAACTAGAACGCTGTGAATCTGAACTACTCGTACTAGTACACAGAATTAGTTCTAGTTCGAAAATAGGACAGCACGATGCCAATGCACGAAAAATCTGTTGATGCTACTCATTATTATTTACCCTCTTTCTTCCACTGGCTCACTCCTGTGATTTAATATGCAGGTGGGGAGGGGGAAAAAAGCCCTGTTAGGCCACAAATCGACAAAACCGGCACACAAAAAAAGCATCCCAAGGCCTCACCCGAGAAGAGCCATCCTGCGTCGCCGTCCCAGCAGAGGCACTGGATGCTGCCGCTCTGGCCCTTCAGCACGTTGATGAACTGCACGCCGCTGGCGTCCAGCTTCAGGACGGTGATCTGGCCGGAGTTGTCGCCGACATACACAAACCTATAGAGATCGAACAAGATATCCGGGGGTTATACTATTTAAAAACCCAAATTTGGCCAATTTATCAAGAAAGGGATAAAAAAAGGGGTTTAGAAACGGATTTCTCCTAGGGAAAAATTCCTATAGGAGTAAGGAAGGGCTCACTTGGCCTCGCTGTCGTACTCCAGCGCGGTACACCAGGAGTTGCACTGGTATCCGCCCAGCCGCCTCCCGGTGTCCGTGCAGTGGAACTGAAAATATCTGGGGAGGGGAGGGGGAGGGAGAAACCACGATGAGTCATTGATGACAGTGAAGAAAGAAAAAACATCCAAAGCATCTGTCGACGCACTTGTCCTTTCCGCAGCTGAGGATCCACTTGTTGTCCTCGCAGAACCTGACCCCGGTGACGCGGCTCTGGTGGGCCAGGTAGTCCCGCTTGTGGTCCATCCGGTTGTAGTCGTCCGCCAGGATGAACTCCGAGACGAGCCCGGACTCGAGCCCGACGAAGGCGGCCCGGCCCGCGCCCGACCCCCTGCAGTCCAGGGCGGTGCAGGCCGCGCTGACGTAGTGGCAGACCGACGGCCAATACTGCCCGGAGTCCCTGAGCAGCCAGACCCGGACGGACCTGTCGGCGGACACGGTGACGACGGCGGCGGCCGCGGAGGAGTCGGCGCCGCCGTCCCCGGAGGGCAGGAGCGCCGCCCCGTTGACCTCCTCGGCGCCGCCGTCAAAGCGGTTGAGGCACCCCGGCCTGATGCCCTGCGGGAGCGGGAAGGTCGAGGAGGTCGGAGAGGCCGCGGAGGACGCAGAGGCGGCCGGGGAGGTCGCGCCCGCACGCTGGCCCCCCGCCGCGGCGGCGCCTCCGGTGTGGTCAGAGGAGGAGAACGGCCTCCCGAACGGAGACTCGTCCTCTGGGTGAAGCTGGGCGGCCATCTTGGGGGAAGTGGGGGGGGGGACTCCCTCTCTCGGTCTCTCTGTCTCCAAACGCCCACTGGAATGACCTCAAAAAGCAATTCTCGATCTTCTGACTTGGCTTCTTCCAAGAATCAGGTTGGCACGACTTTGAGGACCCTTTGAGGAGAGACAGAGGAGCCTCTGTCTCTCTTCTGCCTAGATGGTCGTTGGAGGGGCTTCCTTCCTCTTCAGGCCTTTTCTCCCCAACTGTGAAGAGGAGCCCTTGCTTCCTTCAAGGCTGCTCCTCCCAGCCCAGTTCCTCCTCCCTGGCCCTGCACAGTTCGCTTCGCTGCCCCGTCTCTTCTCTCTTCCTTCTCTCCTTCTCTCCTTTCTTCAGATCAGTTGTCATTTTTATACAGAAGTAGCAGACAAGTTCTAGAGAGCGGAACATTTCGCCGGCGGAATCACGAAACCTCAACGCAATGATCCGCGCTGCGCGCAGTGTTGTTAGACTTGGCGCACTTGCGCCAATTTGGCTCATTTTGAGGATCCAAATGTATTTAAAATTTTGACACATTGGCGGAATTGATACACAATTACATACTAAATAATAAAATATATCGTCTGTACAATTTACGCTAAACCCTCTCTAAAATAGCCAAAAAAGTGCAAGAAGGCCTTTTTTATCGTAGGTTGGAGCATTTTTTTGCGCATTTTTGCTCCGACTTGGCGCATTTTTATTTTTTTTAAAAAAAGTCTGTCAGCACAGCACTTAATTAGTAAACTTATCGCTCTATCTAAGTTTGTTTCGACTTTCGACTAGTGCCACCGACAAATTGGAACCGTGTGCGCCACCACGCAATGCGCCCATCCTCCTCCTTCTCCTCCTCCCCCGTCTCCCTCCCCGTCCCCGCCGCCGCCGTCATCGCCGTCGCCTCCTTCGTCCTCGTCAGGAGGGCCTCCACGCAGTCCTCGCCAAGCTTCGTCGCCACAAAGACGCCCACGAGTGAGACAAGAAGAGAGAGGAGATGCTTATTTTTTTTCTTATTCAGCTTGCATTTTTTTTTCTACTCTGTCCAGTGAACCTGAGGCCTTCGCGTTCTTGCACTTGGCCCTGGGACGACTCTGTCGGGGAGGACGGGATGCCCACGGGAAGGTAAAGCACAAAGTCCCAACCAACAACGCACTCTTAAAGAAAACTCCCGACTGAGCTCAGATGTAGAAATTTTGTTAATAAGCACTGACTGAGCATACAGATCGGTGCCAAAACGTGCAAAAATGTGTACGCAATGTGTATGTGTACATAAAATACCTACCAAAAACCTAGCATGATACTCGTCGGGTATGCAAACATTTTTTTAAATTTCACCCCTCCCCCCCCCTTCTCCTTTTATCAGGCCCCTGATCATCGGCCACCGCGGCGCCAGCGGGATGTTCCCGGAGCACACCCTCCTCTCCTACCGGAAGTCGGTGGAGCAGGGCGCCGACTACGCCGAGTGCGACGTGGTGGTCACCAGGGACCTCGTCCTCATCTGCTCGCACGAGCCGTGGATCTCCTTGGTTTCCAACGTGGCCAACAACAGCATGGGCGGGCCCGAGCACAAGGACTTCGCCGGGAGGTCGGTCTTGGTAGATTGTAAGAGGGAGCCCTTCGGACCCACTTTGGGACCCACTTTAAGACCTTCGCGCGACCCACTTACACTACGTATGGCAATTTCACATGTTGGAGGAGAGGAGGAGACTGTGTCTATCTAGCAGTACCACTTTTTTTGCCCTGACCCTTTTCCCGACCCACTTGAAAGACTTTGCGACCCACTTTTGGGTCGCGGCCCATGGCTTGAAAAAGAACCTCTGGTTTGCAGAGTGGAATTTCCACGCTTTTTAACCTGTAGAGCTATTGTTTTTCTTTATAATGAAACTTTCTTTCTCGAGAGAGTCCACGTACGACATGAACGACGACGACGAGTCGTACGACTGGAACGTGGATCACGGCCTCATCACCAATTACTTCACCTACGACCTGGACGCGGCGGAGCTGGCCACGCTCAGGAGGAGGCAGGCAAGAAAGAGGAAGAGGGACCTTGCATGGGGGTAACCAGGATTTTAATATTACCAAGGGGGCTAGAAACCGTAAAAAAAAAATATGGACCCTTTTTATCTCCTTGTTGAGCCACTTTCAAGCCAAAATTCGGTCTTAGACCCAACCTTACTTTTTTGGGTGAGGGAAGGGAGGCTATATACGTATAGCCTTCACCCTCCATGTGTAATCTCCATCCTAGCTCTCGTCTGCTCAGGCCCGTCCGTACCGCGACCCCCGGTACGACTGGCAGTACGGCTTCGTCCCCCTGTCCGACTTCCTGTCCCTGGCCAGGGACTCCGGCGTCGGGGTCTACGTGGAGATAAAGCACGGCGCCGCGACAAACAGGGTGAGTTGTACCGGTTTTTTTTTAACGTGGATGGAGGAAATACCGTACTATACCACAATTGCTTCTTGCTTACCACAACCCGACTAATATTGCCGACGAAGTAGCATCCTGTCTTCCCTCCCCCCTGGTAAGGTAAGACGCTGCGGTAGGCATCTTACTCAGAGATACCTCTGAGATCTCCAACATTGGTCGGGAACTGATGGAACTAAACATTTTTGTGAGTCTTGATGCGACTTATATGTGGAGAAATAGTGAGGAAATAGTAAGGAGCGGGGGGGTTCAAATTTGAATTCAGCCAACTTTGATCGGGTAGAGGTCGTATCCGAACTCCTTCTTGTACTTCTTGACCATCCTCTCGCCGTCGTCCCCGAATCCCTGCATGTCCTCGAAGTAGTTGGCTGTGTAGTAGACGCAGAAGGCGGCAAACGCGGCCGGCAGCAGCACCGACGACCACTTCTCGATCTGATTGGCAAAAAAATAGGATGAAATTATAATTTTTTTTTTTGGCAAGGAATCCCATCTATCTAGCAGGATAGCGAAATCGCACGGTACCAGATAGGCCACGTGGCGTCCTCGGTTGCCCTTCGCCCCCTCCTTCTTGGTCCTGGATCCTCCTCCTCCGTGGCCCACCTTCTTGAAGTCCTCGTACCAGTCGGTGGACCTGCTCAGGTAGAGTACGGCGCAGTACTCCAGCAGCACCAGGAAGGTGAACACGAAGCAAGTCACCAGCCACACGTCCAACGCCTTCAGGTAGGACGTCCTGCCCAACAACCAATGGTGGTATGCAAAATGGAAGCTCAGTCGGAATTGGTACACATTGCACACACTTTTTGCACGTTTGGCGCCGATTTGTATGCTCAGTCGGTGCTTAATTTAACAAAATTTCTGCGTTAGAGCTCAGTCGGAAGTTTATTACTCGTAAGAGTGAATTGTTGGTTGGGTGAGGGGGAGAAGGGGGGTGTAATGTAATAGTCAGTGAGGAGTCGGCGCGCACATGCACGGCACTCTCTCTCTCTCACCTTGGGGCCTCCGTAAACACTGAGTTGATCATGGACTGCAGGGTGAGGGTGGTGGTGACGGCGAGCGCCATCCGTCCCGGGACGAGCCCACTCGGCACGAAGAGCGATCCCAGGGACGCGGAGACCAGCAGGGTGGAGGGCAGGAAGGTCTGGATGACGTGGGAGGTCAGGTAGCGGTGGAAGGCGAACAGGATCTCCAGCGTGTCGTCCGAGGAGTCGGCCGCCTCCTCCTTCCCTCCGGGCATCACCTGGAAGATCTTTCTCTCCCAGTTGCCCTCCTGCAGCCTCTTCTCGCTGGAGTCCAGCGCCACGGCGATCCCCTCCTTGGACTTGACCCGGAGGTTGCTCATCCACCCGAGGGTGGTGTTCGGGCTGGACTTGGACAGGTAGACGGAGAGCACGCAGTACTGCCGGTCGAACGGGTACTTGGCGAAGTCCAGGTCGCAGCTGATCTCCACGTTGAGGACGGCGTGGATGACGAACTCTGCCGCGCACGGGTCGAAGATGGTCACCTGGTCCGTGGTCACCAGCTCTCTGTGGTCCACGTCCCACAGCTTTCTCACGCGGATCGGGGGCACCCAGACGGTCTCCACAAGCTGTGTGAATATAATTTTTTTGCATGTGTTCCACCTGATCATCACTGACTCCCTCACCCCGCTGACGAAGATCTTCTGCTTCTGGTTGTTGGGGTGTCGGCCCCTCCCGCCGGAGGAGGACGAGTTGGACGCGTCCGGACAGAACTGCTCGCCCAGAAGGCTCTGGCATCTGGAAAGGCAAGCAATACTTTTGTGTTTGCACACTGCAGCATAGCAATGAGGGGGACATTCCCGGATGTACGAGTGAAGTGTGGAAAGCCCGACGGGACTTTTAAACTTGCAAGCGTAACAAATTGACGACAAAAATAGTGACCTTTGTGTGGTGTTCTAATGACATGTTCCATTGCATGCTTAAAGCTGAATTTTTAACGCTCTTTAGATTAAAAGTCCCGTCGGGATTTGGAAAGTTGTTCTCATGTTCTCACATGTCCGTCGGCGGTCTCAGCCTCGGGTCCTCCCACTGGATGGTGAAGGCGGCCGTCATCTGCAGCGTCTGCTTCAGGTCGTCCAGCGTCTGCACCTCCTCAATCTGGATCCCGATCTTCATCTGGCTCCGCGGACTCACCATCTGGTCGTAGTTGAAGTCGGGCAAGAGCTGTGGAGGAGGAGGAGGGGGAGGAGGAGGAGTATCATCATCTTTAAACATCATTTCCCAAATGTGTTTCGAGTGTCTCTTCTCTGACCTTCCTTTCGGTCGATTCCGGGTCGAACGGCCAGGAGGCGCACTGGTCCTTGGTCACCTCCTTCCCCTCTTCCTCCGTCGTCGTGTCCTCCTGCGCCGCCGCCAGCGGCCACAGGAACATCAATGTCAAGAGCAACCTCAACATGGCTCTCTACGGTGCGGATGGACACTGGAGAAAGACTATAGTAAAAAAAAAAACCTCTAATGAGCTCCAATATATTACCTCAGACAGGTCGGGGAGGGGCTGCGATTAGTTTTTTTTGGGGGGTGGGGAGGTGGGGGCAAGAGCTTGGTAGTCGCAAACCGTAAATAATTTATTGCAAGTTCTACACATTTTTTGGCCTCCACTGTAGGTATAGTAGTACAGTACTTTGCTAACCTTCGGCGAGTTGTTTGTGAACTTTTTCCTCGTGAGTAAATGTTGGGTTTTGTGCGTAATCCAGGTCCACCACACGTATCCATGGTATTTTTTGGGCGCGCGCGCGCCCTCATAAATAATTAAAATTCTCGGTGGAGGAGGGAGGGGCCTTAGAAAAAAGGGGGGGGGGGAGAAGAGGAAAAGCTCTCCATCCCCGTGCGACAGGGGTTCTCGACCTCTCTTCTTTCCAACCCCCGCGACTCATTTTTGAGACCTCCAGTCCGGATGACCCGACCTCTCGAAAGGGGCTTGAAAGACCCACTCGAAAGGAGGGTTTGCGACCCACCTTTGGGTATGTACCGGTACACAGGTTGAGAAGCTCTGCCAGTGTGACAATGGTGCTTTTTGTACGGTATCTGTTATGCTAATTCCGATAACGGGTTTTTTTTCTCCTTCTCTTATTTTCCGTTTGAGCGCGTACCATCAGGGGCAGTTGCTGCCTCAATGGAATTTTTTTTCGTAATGGAAGAATCATTACAAAGTGCACACATAGTAATTCGTCATCCAACATTAACATGAGGCAGTCGAGGAACCATAAAAGGGATCAATAATATAAAGTGCCGGCGTTACAGGATGAAAAAACCGTAACTACAACTACTTGGTGACTACTGGTACAATGAAACAAGACTTTTTAAAAATTGTTTTGCCGATAAACTTGGCTGTAATCTACAGGGGGGAGCAATTAAAAGAGAGAATTTCTCAAGGGGGAGTATCTGAAAAGGGGCACCTTATAATTTGGCGACGAGAACTATATAATTTCAAGGATCGCGGATAATTGCGACGAAAAACGTTTCTAACATTGCAAGGGACTTCGCCAGCATTTTTCTCTTTTATTTGGGGACAAAACCCGACCAGACATATCCTCCGCCTAGTAGGGTGACATATTTCAAACATAATAACTTGCTTAATACTTCGCCTTATTTTTCTTCTCAGAAAAGTGGCCAGGACGGTCAGCAATTCTGTACCCCAGTATAGTAGAACTGGCTCTCAAAGTACATAAAGTTTAGACTTGTGTCTAAGTGGTACTTCACCCACAAAAAAAACTGGAGGTGACTGTCTGTACAAGATGGCTACATGAGACGACAATTCAGGGACCTCACACACACAAAAAAACCACCTAAACTAAACACACACACATGAGCGCGTAAGGACAATAAAAAAGGGTTCCATGGGAGATGCGGCTTCATGGAAATGCGACACTGATGGAGATGCGGCCCTACAGTAAATAAAAATATTTTTGCGGCCCTAAGAGTTACGGCCCTCCTGACTTGCG
>JAAUYM010065145.1_pt1 | contig 10415 bp, 7 predicted proteins | sample 7278001 | NCBI WGS metagenome assembly JAAUYM01 (sample SAMN14350224, study PRJNA611818) | marine sediment metagenome | isolation source: surface marine sediment (1.8m) | place: French Polynesia: Moorea | collected 2018-08
CCGATATTTTGTTAAGGTAGTAAATAAACTTATTCAAAATCGGTGGGAAATGTGCCCTTTCTTGTATAGATCTCGGAATACCGAGATTTCTCCGATCCTTTGGTGGTTGGGCTTCACGTTTGAAATTTGCCTCCATCAGTCATACAATTTTTTTCCCTCAGTGAGTTATCAGAAGTCGGAAGAGGGAAAAGAGCGAGATTTGAGCCCACAATTACGGGAACCACCCCTCTTTTGTGATGCAGTAGTATAATTTTTTTTTATTGTTGGTTCCCTTCTACTACTCCCTACGTACGTAGGTGGCCGTGGGAGAGCGACGTGAAAAAAGACAAAACAGATGTGTTTGAAGCCCATCTCGCCGCCACATGCGAAAGGCGTTTATGAAAAGCACTTAGTGCCTTAAGAGACGGCAGGCAAATAATAACGTTGTTTCTCCTCCTCCTCGCCCGCCCGCTACTAAAAGATTTTGGCTAAAAAAATTGGGTGTTTTACCTCGGTCGATTGGTGCTCCATGGACCGAGAGAGAAAGAGAGAGAGAGAAGGGAGGAAGTTGCTGCTCAAATAGAGGAGGTAGTTATCGCCTCTCACTCTTTTTTTTGCCGGACTTGGGACGTTCCTTGAGGAGGTGCAAAAAGATGAGGGGGGGCGGGCATAGGCGGGTGGCAGCCTAACAAGAGAACTGATCGATTGAAGAAAAAAAATCAAGGACATTTAGTAGCGACATCTACCAGAAGCCTTTATTATCAATTAGCAGCGGGTTTCACTCTTTGGGATAAAAACGCTCGATTCGATATCAACTGTCGCCTTCCTCCTCTAAAAAGTATATTTACGTTTTTTTGTATCTGTCCGTGGTGGAACGGAAAGAAGGAGGAGTGGAAAAAGTGGCTCAGAGAGAGAGAGGGGGGGGGGATGAGTGAGGATGAAGGGGTCGCAGTCTTTCCTCAGTCAAAGTCCGACTTTTTGCCTCCTTCCTTCTCCCGTGAGTTCTTTCGTTCCAAATGACATCAGTCTCGCATCCTTCCCCCCCCCTCCTTCTCCTCCTTTTGGGAGCGACAACAACAAAAAAACCTCCTCGTGTGCATGCGTGAGGAGGAGGATGCTGACCACAACCCGGGAGACGGAAGAGGAGGAGGAGGAGGTGTGCATGTGGCAAAAACCTCAGATCGGCGTGCAAAACTGTAGTATGAACAAAAGTAGATTTGTCTCTCTTTCTCACACGCACATGAATGAGGCCCCTCTTATAGCGGGCACCTCCTCCATCGTGGTCATTGTCGTTGACGACGCCGACGCCGACGCCGACGCCAACCGCAGGAGGAAGAGGAGGAGGAGGAGGAGGAGGAGGAGGAGGAGGAGGAGGAGGAGGAGGAGGAGGAGGTCATAAAAAGTGGGCGTTGTTGTTGTGCGGACGACACTCCTCCCTCCCGCCACTATCCCTGACTGAATGAACGGATGATTTAATGGCGACCTAATACAAATTTTGTATGTGTGTACACACAGTTTTTTCCTCTCCTAGATTAAAAAGTCTATTCAGCAAGATCCATGATAAATTAATAAAAGTCGCTGTTTTTGAACATCGTACTAAGTACAGTGAAACGTCGATACTGTAGTGAATTTCTTCGATGCAGTAATCTAGCCCTGGCGACGGAGTTTTAAGCGCATTCATGTAGCAAACATTTTGGTAGCTGCTGACCCGCCATTTTACTATTTAGAAGTTCTACTGCACTTAGTAATGGTAGGTGCCACGACCACCAGCCCCGGTCTTTCTGCACAGGTTTTTTTACTCAGCGCAGTGCGTTTTATGAGTTTATTGCCTGCACCCGTGCATTTCGGGGAGAGGAGAGGAGAGACAGCAAAAGAGTTAGGTAGGGGAGACTTCATTTGGAAATGCGGCATCCCGCTCGTGCTCATATGCATATATACTGTATATATGTGTGTGTGGGGGGGGGTTGCAGGGATCGACGTAGCATTATTATTGCCAAACGGGACGTTTGCGAAACCGCGTGGTTTCGAAAAAAAAAGAAGAAGAAAAAGTTTTTGTCAACTGAGATGTTGTGCAAAAACTTTCAAAAAAGAAAAAAGAACCTGCAGTCGCTGGCCCCCCCCCCCCTCCCGCCCGCCGCCGCCGCGCAGTTGTTGCCCGCTTGCTTCAAGGAGGAGTGCTGGGGGGTCCACTCACCCACACCGCCGCTTTATGACACCGCGTAATTGCCTGCTACTTGAAACTCACCCCCTTCCTTTCCTCATTTTCGAACGACGCGATATGTAGCAGCAATTAGCTGTGTGTGTGTGTGTGTGTGTTAGATGGAGAGGGAGAGGGAGAGAGAGCTTGCGAGGAGAGAGGCAGTTTGCAATTATAGGCTAATTTGCCAATTTAAACGCGCTTGCATGTGGGAAGTGGAGGGGTGGGACTAGGGAGACGCGTTTTTGCATGAATCGAAGTAATATCCAGCTTCCTCTCTCTCTCTCTCCTCTCTCCCCCTCTCATTTCGTTGTGGGTTATTTCACGCAACAAGTATTTACGGAACATATTTTTCCTCCCTCCTTCCTTCTATCCAATCCATGTTTAGATTTCCAGTTTTAATTACTCGTAGTAGTTGCTTATATTCCCTCTTCTTCCACCACCAGAGATCTTCGTCTTCTTTTTACTCGGATTTTTTTCATTTTCTGAAATCAACAAATTCACAATTCACAATAAGATTACCTCTCAGCTGTGCGTGTGCAGTCTACGGTCAAGAAAGAAAAAGTTGTCTCTAGTGATTGAATTTTCTTGCAACAGTAAACTGATTTACATAGAAAAGATTTTTACTCCCGGCAACTTACTTTACACGCCTGTTATGTTCCACTTTACGGCACAAAAGTTTACCTGGACTGTACTTCCACCGGTTTCCGTGTAGTGTTGCTACGGTAGGTATAGTACAAGTACGAGAATAATCACTCTAGACAGTATCTTTCCAATAGAACTGCCACATTGTCACATTTGGCAAAGCATTCATCAAAGCATACGTATGTGTGTGTGCGCATGTACTTACATATACCTAGTAGCAGGTACAGCGTATGAAATGTGCACCAACGATGTGGTAGATAACTTTTTTTTAATGACAGCGAACTAAAAAAAATTTTTAACTGCACCCATCTCCTTGGCTGGATGAAGGAAGGAAGAAAGTAAATGCCACATACGAAGAAAAGCAGGCGAAGTTTTCAATAACCAGGCCACATGTAGTAGTTGACGCAACTCAACTGATGGTACGGCCCGATGTGGCCTGCGATCCCGCATAAGGTCGCATATGCCCGTATTTCGTGCAACGCAACTACATGGGCCGAAACTACGCGGGCCGAAAACATGCAGCGGGCCACATGTCTATGACGCAACTCAACTATGTTTCGGCCCGATGCGGCCCGCAAACCTGCATCGCTTCGTCCGACCGTCTCGAATGAAGGAAGCGGCAAAAACCACCACCAAAAAGCAACTCCGAAAATCGCCCTTTCTCTTCTTCTTCTTCCTTCTTTCCTCGCATCAATAATTCAGCGTCGGCGGAAAGCGGGCCAAAAGTTATTCTTCCCTCCGCTAAAAAGGATAAAAAAAAAGTGGAGTAAGAGAGAGAAAAGAAACCTTCTATTTCTTCTACTACTACTTCGGTCTCCACAGCCGGTTTTGTCGGAGCTTGCTGCAACTCTTTCTCCGTCGCTGGGAAAAGGAGGAGGGAGGAGGGAGAGATCGAATAATCAAGGGCTAAACATAGCCTTCGTGTGAAGCAGCCTCCGCTTTTCCCTTCCCATAGGCTGACACAACGAGGAGAATTTTTTTCTTCAAATGAAATCTGTCTTCTCACATTGGGAAAGAGTGGCATGGTACTTTAAAAAATATACATACCCGTATATGTGAGAATATAGTACTTACGCGGGAAATAGCATGGTGGCCTATGTTACCTCTTCCCTTCCTCGCCTGGTGGGCGGTCCAATTGCGAATGAAGAGATGGAAGGAGGAGGAGGAGGAGGAGGTGGAGTAGGCAACCTACGAAAGGGGTCTTTCTAGTCCCTCCCTCTGCTCTTTTTTTCGAAAAATCTGCACGCGATGGGAAGAAGAGGAGGAGGAGGGGGAGGAGGAAGAGAGCGTTATTCACATGACAGACAGCCAGACTGAGCAGAGCTGAGCTAGCAGAGCACCACGGGTGTCACAGGGAGGGAGGGGGGAAATAATAGCCATGATTTTAAGAGAGAGCCTGCTGGTCTGTCTGTGTGCGGCTGCTGTGGCTGCAATGCAACATTAATGTTGCAGAGAAAGGAGAAAAAGACCTCCTCCTCCTCCTCTTTCTATTATACTTCTCTCCTTTCAACTTTTGCACTTGTCGCGAGAGAAAAAAAAACAGCATTTTGTTTTCTCTACTTCTCTCTACCAGGTTTGACTAACGGTCCCATTCACCCGTACCCATTAAAGTTAAATTTTTTTCGTTAAAAAAGAAGTGCGAAATGGCCCGTCGACCTGGGGTGGTGAAAGAAGGGTGGCGGGAGTGACGTGGGGAACGGACATACCGAGAGAGTGAGAGAGAGAGAGAGAGAGCTACTATAGTAGAAGCGGAAGCAGAGGCGGGGAGAGCTGAATTATTGATCTTAATTTCCTTGACATTTCGAGAATGGCAGAAGTGACGAAGAGACGACGGTCAAATCCTGACACCTACACACCCACACACACACCAAACCGCAAGACCGAAAGATTTAGTTTAGTCAGGTACTTTGGCACATTTTCCGGATAGATTTAAGGGAAAGCAAATACTCGTCACACCCGTTAAAAAAAAAACTAAGGGTTCGAGATTCGACCTGCTCCCTCCTTCCCAAAGGCGCGCGGCCTTTGATAGCAGGGGAGGTGTTGTGTGCGCAGAGTGAGTGAGAGAAACTAGACAGCACCTCCTTCTTTCCCTGTATCGCAATTTCTAGAAAGCCCCTTCCGCTTTCCCATATTAAAGTAGCGGGCAGACATTACTGAGTAGAAGGGGGGAAGGAGGAGGCAGAACTCTGACTATCAAGTCATGCTGGCAGCAAATTTATGCCAATATCGTCTCTTTTGTTTCGTTTTGCGGCCTGGTGTGTGATTGATCAGTCTCCTCCCTCCCCTCCTCTACTTGATCCAGATAACTAACTGCCTCTCATTAGCGGGGCTCATGTTCGTTTGAGCCCTTTCCTTGTAGCCCTTCCCCAACTGTGCTCTCTCTTTCCTTTTCCTCCCTCCACTCACACACAATTCAATAAAAGAGTACAACAGCGTGCGACATGATACCAAAAGTGGCCTGACTGCCTGTTGTGGTTTCAAATTTAGTAGCGGCCTGTGGTCAACCAGGACCATTTAGGGGGGGGGGAAATTTCCGAAAAAAGGCAAGTTTTTTTTCTGCCACCGCAAGCACGAAAGATGTCAAATCGTGTTCAGTTTTTTTGGTCGTATTGGGGACAACCTCGTTGTTGTTTTTTTCCTCACCATACATTTTTCCGTCTTGTTGCACTCACCGGTCTGACACCGCAGGAAAAGAAAAAAAAAACCACGAGTTAAAGACTTCCTTCCCCCCTCTCTCCCCTGCGTCGGAATCTGTCTGGCTTAATTGGGCCCGCACTCATTTTCCCATATTTAACCGTCTCAAAAACTTCCAGGCAAACTTGGGGAGAGTGTCTCTCTTCTTCCTCTCCTCAAGAGGCCTTTTCCCCTCCCTCCCCTGCTAAACCAACACCAAACCGAATGTGTTGTAGTAATGTTAGGGAAATACTCTGCTTTCCCAGAAGTAGCACCCACGCTCTCAGTCATGCCTTCGTTAATAAATTACGAAGCGCTTCTTCTTCCCTTCTCTCTCTTCTGTCATTTCTGGAAAAAGGCCATTCCATTATTCTCGCTCGCACAACAACAACAAAAAATATGTTTTTAGCACCTGGGAAATTCGGGAAATGGCGGCGGCGGTTGCGGCTGTGGCGGCGGTTGCGGTGGCCATGCCAATTAAGACTTTTCTTCAAGCTGAGGAGGAGGAGGAGGAGGAAGGAGGCTCATTACTCTAACAGGGTCGGTAGGAGGTAAGAGGAAGAAAAACTAACTTTCGAAGAGCAGGGGGGAGGACTTACTTTAAGAGCCCTCGGACCACACGGCGCCTGTTTCCCGCCATAAGCTTCCCCACTTCTCAAATGAGAAAATGTTGCAGTGCGGCCCACGGGCCGGAAAAAGTCGGCGTCTACTATGACTTTACAGCGTGGCGTCTCGCAGAGGAGGAAGAATGGAAAAATTTGCGTCTCCTCCTGCTCCTCCAATTTGGCTGTCATTTCTCAGAGGAGCGACGTTGCCGGGGAGATTTTTTGGCTGCTGCTTCTTCTCCCTCTTCGTCAAGCGGGGGAAGCAAAAAAGGGTGATATTGCTCTTAATTTGAATGCGGCCGCCGTTTGCTGTGCGAGAAATGCCGACAAAAAAAGGAGAGGGAGGGAAGTCAGCAAGAAATAAAGGGAATTTCCTAATTATACTATGATGGTTGGTGGTGTTGGTTTTTTTGGCATAAAAATGGATCTTTCCATGGAGGCTTCATTACGGAAATGTGCTAGCTGTACGACCTCGCCCTTAGACCAAAAAATTTCTCTGCCACAATGACAACTCACTCTCCGCTCGAGGAAGTGAAATGCATCCATTCATCCCAAACCGGCGGCGGCAGAAAAGCCCACGCAAATTCCGCCGGTCTCACCCGAAATTCCCATACTGTCACTCTTTGGTGGCAAGAGATTATGGAGAAGAAGCATGACATTTCTCCCCTTACCAAAGTGCTACTGTACAGTACGTGCACAGTAGTATCTCGATGTGACCATAGATCTCGCTTTAGCGATCCTTTTCCTTACTGGTCAACTATATCGTTCTATCGAGATTCCACTGGGACAACAATGATGTAATGCGTACAGCTATAAGGGCAACTCCCACATGTACTAGTATGTGAGTGTGCAATCCCAAAAGTGCGCAAGTGTTGCGCCAGTTGAGAGGCGCGCCACCAGGTGTGCGCAGCATTAGTAGTACAGTCGAACTCAATTAATCGGAAAACTTTCTATGAAACGGGATTTTAATGCTGTTACACTACATTCCACTTAAGTTCACACAAATTACACTGTACTTAGCTATTACTTGGCTAAGTGGAAAAACTTGGATAATTTGACCATCTCCCGATCATCCACCTCCGTAAGTTCGATTGTATCGGTATAATAAAGTGAGCTTGTCCTTGAGAGCAAATCATCGCCTTACCTGCAACAGAGGAAAGAAAAAAGATAAGAGCTTATTCATAACTACATTTCGTGCCGATTGTTTTGCATGTGGTAACCAGTACGTGTGTTCTCTCATAGGGAGGAGGAGGAGGAAGTCCTAAACTCTCCCAACTCCAGTTGCCGCTGATAATAAATGCTGGGAAAGGGGAAAGGAGGGAGAGAGAGAACGAACCTCGTTGGAGTCTGTGTGAGTGAACAGAGCACCTACAGGGTGGGTGACCCCCCCCCCTAAAAAATGTCAATTGTTTTGCTTTTTAGCTAACTTTTTTTTTACAGAATATATGTTGCCAACATCATTTATCAGCTAAGATTCTACTAGATAATTGAGACGCCCTGTTTGAGCCAGAGTAACTACGCTGGTGGCGGCGGTGTGGGCAATACAACCACCATCCATCCGTCGTCCGCGCGACGGTGATGGCGGCGGCGGCGGCGGCGGCGGCGGCGGTGGCAGGAGAGAGAAGAGACAGGAAATAAACCCCTTCCTCCTCCTCCTCTTCCTCCTCCCTTCTTGGTTTATGCACGTCTCCTCAAAGCTACGTGATGTCTCTCCTCCTGTTTCTCATTCTCTCCCTCCCTCCCTCTCTTTCCGGCCTATTTAGATTTTGCCTCCCCCTCTTTTCTTTCCCTCCTCCTCCCTGACTTTTTTTGATGATGTCTCCTCCTCCTACTTCAATTGCAGAGTTAAAACGCGCAGAATGGCAACAAAAACTGGGTCATTTCTCTCTCTCCACCTACTTTCTGGCAACAGTTTAAAATTTCTGACCCAGAGAAATTTTCATATCGCTTCTAATTTTTTCCTTGTCAAGTCTTGGCTGTGAGTAACAGGTGTGGCAAGAGAGAGGCGGGGCAAAGGACTCAAGAGTCAGTCACCCCAAAGCAGCGCGTTGATTCACCGCACTACCCTAGGAAAACTTCTCGATCGGCGGGCCGCACTGAGATCTCTAACAAGCCGATGACCCTTGTTGACACCATGGCCAAACGCGACCTCCAATCATGAATTTTTTTTCTGCAGGGATTGAGGCGAAGGAAGGGACATGTGCATGCATGCAAGTGTGTGTGTTTTTTTCGCCAGGCGGGGGAAGGAGAAAGGAGAGGGAACGAAGGGAGGGAGGAGCCATTAAGAAAATCGGTCTCTGAAACGAAATGTCCCTCGGTTTTGCCTAAAAAAAATCCTTTGCATTCGGTAAAAGGGAGGAGGGTGAAAAAAAAATAAAGTATACCTCGATTTCTCTCCCCCGTCGTCTCTCTCTTTCCACCGTCTGCGCGTGTGGCCCCAGGTAATGCCGGGTGTTTCAGCAATTGACATCGAGGTGGGAATCACGTGTCTGGCTTGAGAATTAAGTCGATATTGCTCGTGCATTAGCATAATGTGGACGAAGTTAAGGCAGGATACTGGCAACAAGAATTTACCAGTAAATTTACTCAACACGCACACACAGGAGATGAGCGCCATTGTCCTACTTGTAAAGCAGAGAGCAGTTTTGCAGGTCGTAAAAAAAACTTTATTTTGCGAACTTCTTCTTACGCACTCCCTAAAAAAAAGCCGTAGGCTAGATGCACAAGCTGCAATAATAGCAGCATGCAAATCTTGTTACTGAAAGCCAATTTTTTTTGTCTTGTGATACCCCTGAGGAGTCTTTTGTCCCCCGCCGCTCCTCTCCACATTACAAAGTCCGTGTGAGTCGATTTCTCAAATGCCAATGGAGGAATTAAAGCTTCTTGAGCAACCGTTTAATGATTTCCTTCTCTTTTCGTTCTGCTCACATGCCCCCTCCTCCTCCTCTCCCCTCTTCACAGCAGGAAGGAAAAGCGCTCAATGCTAATTATCGAGTAGTAGTAGCAGAGGGGGAGGGGGAGGGAGTCATTGAGGCAGCCAGGTCGGTCCACCGAAGCACTAGTGTACTACTACTACTACAAGGTAAAGAGATCGTCATCAAAGCACCGGCAGGAAGGAGGTGGAGGAGGAGGAGGGAAAGGAGGAGGAGGAGAAGGGAGGGGGCACGGGAGAAGTCAAGGTTTGAAGTCGTCCTCTCTCCCTCCATGGCTTTTGTGAAAGAGGCAGTACACAACAAGAGTTACATGTACGTAATACTACTTACTATACTGTTGTAGTCCAACTCATTATCTATCAGAATGGCAAATGCAGAGAGAAACCACGAGAAATTTGATGCAGTTTTTTTTTAAAGCACTCTACTATACAAGATGTCGTCGGTGTGTGTAAATCTTCCTTGTCGCCGCCTCCGCCGCGGCCGCCCCGAAATTTCGTCACCTTAACCTCCCCTTCGGGGAAGAGGGGGGGGGAGAGAAGGGGGGAGTCGAGGGACAAGAAGAAAACAGCGGGTGACTCCGGTGAAGCCGCCTCTTTTCTCTCGATCGCGTGGAGTGTTTTTGCCAAATCGGCTTTTATGTGTGAGACAGCTTTGTACAGTACTGTAGTAGTACGTAACTATGTACAGTAAAAGTCCGATATTTGCAAAGTCGGTGGTCAGCAGCTTAAAGACTCCTGGGAAGGTTTTTTTTCTTCTACTGAATCCATATTAGTGGAGGTCTACTGTACCAACTAACACTACTGCACAGTTATACTGGTTCTCCCCCACACGGGCGATTTTCGTGTGGGTGCCTTTTATTTCGCGATCGGGGTTTTTATTGATGGGTGCTTCTCTCCCCTCCTCCTCCCACCCTTTCCCTCTCCCCTTATTCGTCAGACAGGGTGCTTCACAAAAAAAGTAAAATTCGACCGTGTATAATTGACCCAATCTGTATAGGTTGTATACCTACGGAAAGTACGCTTTCGCAAATCGCAATTACAAATCGCCAACTGTTTTATTGACTGAGTTTCTGTTTTTGGTTGGGTCGGGAAGGGGAAGAGGAGGAGGTGATTGAGCCTAATGTGGGGGCTCTATTTGTAGTCGCAGTCGAAAAGAAAAAGAAAAAATCGCTATTACTATCGCGACCTCTGTGGGAGGGAAGGCAGAGAGAAAGAAGGAGGGGGAGATTTATTACTTCTCTTTTTACCCACAATCATTTTTCCTCCCTCCGCCTTCGTGGCCACAGTAAAAGGAGGAAAAGGGGGAGGAGGAGGAGGAGCAGGAGCAAGAGGAGGAGAAAAAGGAGGAGTAGGAAGAGGCTTTTTGTGGCCATTATATCGAGAG
>JAAUYM010101304.1_pt1 | contig 10415 bp, 7 predicted proteins | sample 7278001 | NCBI WGS metagenome assembly JAAUYM01 (sample SAMN14350224, study PRJNA611818) | marine sediment metagenome | isolation source: surface marine sediment (1.8m) | place: French Polynesia: Moorea | collected 2018-08
TAGTTTTGGCAATTGATCTAAATTTAATACCTTATTATGGTAAGCAAAAAGATTCTGAAAAGCCATATATTTATCGAAGTAAAGCCAAAGATGGTACTTGCTCATTCTATGCCTACGCTACTTTATATACTATTAAAAGAGGAAAGCGAGTTACTTTAGCTATTAGAGGTGTTAGATGGCTAGATACAAAGGTCGCTATTTTAACTTATCTTTTGGCAGAATTATCTAGTTTAAAAATTCAAGTAAAAAGACTTTATATTGACCGAGAATTTTTTACCATTTCAGTTATTAGATGGCTGAAAGCTTTAGATATACCTTTGACTATGCCAGCAATCAGACGCGGTAGGCAAGGAGGTATTAAACAGTTTCTCAAAGGAAGAAAAAGTTACAAAGCCACCCATACTATGTCCAGAAGTAAAGATGATTTTGTGACATTTGATATCTGGATTATTTGTAAATATAAAAAAGGAAAAAGAGGAAGATCTGGCATTGAATATTATGTTTATGTTATTTATAAAGTCAACACAAACTTAAATCATATTCATCAATGTTATCGTAAACGCTTTGGTATTGAGACTAGCTACAGGCTGAAAAACTTATGTCGAATTAGAACTACTAGTAAAAAGCCTAATTTAAGATTATTATTTGTTGGCATCTCATTTTTATTAGTTAACATTTGGGTTAACTTACTGTGGCGAAAAATTAGTAAACCCGTGATGTGGAGGAAGATTAATTTATCGAACAATTTTTCCTCTAAAACAAATGCTTTCTTTTTTAAATCAAGCTGTTGAGAGAATTTTTCAAGTCGTAAAAACTATTTATATTCCTCTAGAATAAATCATTGAAAAAAAACTATGTAGTATAATTATAACTTATTGTTTTGGCTAACAATTTTTGGCGGTCTCGCTGCGCGAGTGCGAAGCAACGCCTGATTGAAAATAATTTTTCGATCTACTGAGTTTGGTTGCATTTGTTCATAACTGACAAACGACGCTCATTAATTTGGTCTGCCGACCAAGGTGCATCTGTCAAGAAATGGTGTAATTTATGGTAAGTTACTTCTACTGCATCTCTAGCCATTTGAAATACGTTCTTTCTCTCACTTTCCCCCAATAATCCCCCCAAATAATTCCTAAACTCTCTTTTTTGGGCTTTTGTCCTCAATAAATCATCAAATCTTTTGCACCATTTATCGAAGCAGGGAGGCATAGCTGCAGGAGTCGTTTCTCTCATGGTGGCGATCGCTTTATCGAGTAATGCTCAAGTCAGTTAGCAAAAGCATTTTATCTTATTTTTACTGTCAAAATTGTTTAAGTCCCGCTAAGAAAAATAACAATACTTAGTTGGGTTCTCCTACTAGATTTAGAATTGAAACGTAGAGGGATTTCCTTAAAAGCATTCCATCCACACGCAACATGGAGGAGGATGAACACAAAGACTCGAAATAGTAAGGAGAAAGGGTATGGCCTTTACAGGAGATGATGTATCAGACCGCACCACAAAAGTTCCTGCCGAGTTAAACGGCAAGGTTGTTTGGATAGAAATTGCTCAAACGGGACGGGAAGATGTGGGGTTTGACGTCAAATCCTTTAAGACAGTAACCGACTCAATCCAGGCGATCGCATCGGCCATTACTGCGTCCTTAGAGCAAGTGAAACCGACCAAAGCCAGTGTCAAATATGGTCTAGAAATTGGGATTGAGCAAGGTAGCCTGGTGGCTGCCATTGTCAGAGGGACTGGAAAAGCGAATTTAGAGATTTCCCTGGAGTGGGAGAGGAAGGGTACTGATTGAGATGTAGGGGATGACGGATGAATCAGCGACTCGATGAGCTATTGCAGAGTTGTACGGTTAAATTGACAGTTCCCAACAAAGTTGGCTGGGGAACTGGTTTTTTCGTGGCTCGGGGGCTGATTCTGACCTGTGCCCATGTGTTTAAAGGCGTGAAACCTGATACTACGGTTCAGATTCGCTGGCAGAAACAGGAAAAGTTTGCCGAAGCGACAATCGCCAACGCCAAGGTTATGCCGCCGGATTTAGCGCTGCTGGAATTTACGCCGCCCCCCGATGCAGATTTACCCTGCGTCTATCTGGACGAAGCGCTGGACTCGGGGGATGAGCTGTATTTCTTTGGGTATCCAGATCAGGACTTTCCCAATGGTTGCCCGGTAACGGTGAGTTGTGAAGGATTTACGGGGGATACGCCACCGTTGGTCAAGTTTAAGTGGGGGCAGGTGCGACCGGGGATGAGTGGGTCTGCCTTGCTGAATCAGGCGACGGACAAGGTGTGTGGCATCGTCAAATTTACGCGCGATCGCACTACCGATTTGGGAGGAGGTGCGATTCCAACGCAAGTAATTCTGGAGCAGTTTCCTCAGCTCAAGGGACTTCAGCAGAAATTTCATCAGCAGGATCGGCGATGGATTGATGTATCAAAGCCGATTAGCATTCCCTACAACCTCCCCCGTAGTGGCACGGTTGAGTTTGTAGGGCGAGATGAGGTCATGGTGCAGCTACATCAGATGTTGCAGAGGGATTCTCGTGTAGCGGTGTCTACGATTTCAGGGATGGGCGGTATTGGCAAAACGGAACTGGCTCTACAGTATGCCCTGCGTTATAGAGGTGAATATCCTGGAGGGATATGTTGGCTTCAGATAAGAGGCATGGATTTGGGAACCCAAATCATAGAGTTTGGGCGAGCGCTGTTCAGTAGTTTCAATCCACCAGATGAGTTGGACTTGAGGGGACAAGTGAAATATTGCTGGGGACATTGGCCACAAGGGAAGGCGTTGGTAATACTGGATGATGTGCCGGACTACAACGACTACTACAAAGAGAAGGTTCTTCCCTACCTGCCCCCAGCGCAACCCCGCTTCAAAGTATTGATGACCAGCAGAATGCGTCCAGGGGCTTTTGCCCAGAGGATTGACTTGGGCGTACTCTCCCCAGGTGCAGCTTTGGACTTACTACGATCGCTGGTAGGGAATGAGCGCATTAATGCCGAAATAGAAACAGCAGAAACTCTGTGTGAATGGCTGGATTATTTGCCATTGGGGTTAGAGTTGGTAGGGTGCTATCTGCACGAGCATCCAACACTGAATATAGCAGCAGTCCAGGTTCAACTACAAAGCAAGCGCTTGGCAGCACAGGCGCTGTGTCGGCAGCAAGCGGGCATGACTGCTCAGTTGGGAGTAGCAGCGACGTTTGAGTTGAGTTGGGAAAAACTGACAAAGGAAGCAAAACATTTAGGTTGTCGGTTAAGCTTATTTTCCCCTACCCCATTTGAGTGGAAGTTGGTAGAAGCATGTTGGCAACCACAAGAATCTGGCTTTTGGGGGCAGGTAGGTAATGTCTTTAATAGCCTGCTTAAAAGAACTGTAGAGACTAACAGTAAAGAAAAGTGGCCAGAAATACGAGATAACCAACTGCTCAAACAGCACCTACTGCAATTAACGAAGCAGAAAACTTACCGGATGCATCCTCTCATTCGAGAATTTTTCCTGACAAAACTGTCTGAATTGCCAGAAGCTGATAAGTACAGGCATGCAATGGTGACAGTAGCTAAGTCTGTAGAAGCTGAAGTACGTGAAAAAGTTGTCGAAAGCCTACTCTCCCTTCATACTGACGAACCAGCTACTGCTACAAATTTGATCAAAGAACTTCTAAAGATGAACTCCGAGGAAGCAAGACAGGCTGGACTTAAGGCAGCCTACTACATTGGTCGTAGTCGCGGGGCACGGGACATTTTTTTGTGGGCTGCTATTAATGGAGAGTCTGAATTGCGTCAGACGATCAAGAATACTCTCTACCTGATCTGGCGTAACGAGTCTGACTTCGTTTACAGCTTACTCAAAGAGCTAGTAGCGCAGATTAAATTCAGTACGCTGCCTTACCTGCGTAATATCGTGGAGTTTGTCATTGAGCTTCCAGTCACAATCTATATCAATCACTGTGAGCAAGAAGAGATTGTTGAACAGATCACAGAGCTGCACTCCACGATGATCAAAGAAAAATTGCACTTAGATGTGTTCAATACAGAAATACTTGAACCCATCTTCGGAAAGCTGATCTCCCAGGTTGTTACCAATGCTTTCTCAAAACCAATCCTGGAAACAACTCTGTTTAACGAATTTGAATCTGCCAAGCACTTCTTTAGTCTTCCTAAGGAAGATAGGGCTTGCTTGAAACGAATAGTACTCTTTTTAGATCCTAAAACGAACCTGGCTACGGCCCAAGATGAGCTAGAAATGATGCTCAAATCTAACATCATGACATTCAATCGGCTTGCTGCGGAGGTATTAGCTGTTCATTCTTGCTCGGATTTTCAGAAGAATAAGTCCCTCATACAGATTTTGTTTGACAAACTCGAAGCTAAAAGCAGACTCTGGTTACTATTGAGCTTCAACGTACTTTTGCCAAATACTCCACCTGACTGGGTGGAACTCTTGGAAGACTTGACCCGTCGGCTTATTGAGGAGAACCCAGGCATCTTCTATGGCAAAGAGGCAAGTTGGCTAGAGCAGTATGATATTATGCTGCTGCCTTTAGGCTTGGCATATGGCAAGCAAGTCCGAGCAATGCCCTATGTTGAGGCTCTAATCCAAGAAGGTTTAATCTGTGAGGACCAACTCCAGGTGAAGCGCTGTATTTCTGGTTTGGGAGCTGTAGGGTTTTATTACCCCGAAATGGTTTTTCGCACCCTGAAAAAAACACTACCCGATCCCAATGCTCTTGACTTGAGAGATGACTTGATCAAGACGCTAGCTACGATACGAACACGGCACCTTGACAGTGTGGACGTCTTTCTCAGCCAGATTGGTGCTGATGCCACTTTTCGGTATCAGGTGTCAGCGTCTACTGATATTGAGTTGGTCCGCCGCTACATCTTCTGGTTAGGCCTATTTAATCATGGAGTTCATTCTGTTCTACACTATCCAAAACTGCGACAGCAAATGATAGAAGAGATACTCATCCTGGCTGATGCTCGTAGCTTAAGGGAAGCTGTTACACGTTACACGCTGACTGTCATCCGAATGGCTCGCCAGGCAAATTATCGTTTAAGTGAATGGACTCGCCTGGAAGAGCATAGCAGTAGGTAATTAATTAGATTTTTTGAAAAATAATGCGCTCACTAATCGCTTCTTGCCATACTTTTTCAGACGAACAACTTTAGTAAAAGCCCAAAATGATTTGATTGATACTCAGCTATTGATTTCGGCACTCCTACTAAAGGTATCATTACTCAAGTTGATTTTTCTGATCTCCATTTTTTTACCTTACTCTCTTTTCTTCGTAAAATTGCCAAGTCGTGTTAAGATAGTCTGATTTAAATGATGAACTTAGCATGTAGCTGGTTGAAAATAATCTGGCAGGAGCTTGTCAACTTATACATGTTTATTCGTTTTTCTGTACTGGGTTTTACAGTTATATTGCCGTTGTTGGGAGCAGCAACAGTGTCTACTCAACTTACGAGCCCCCAGATAATTGGACTTATCTTTGTGGCGATCGCTTTTCATAACTTTACCTATGTCCTAAATGATGTAATTGACCTGCCTTTGGATCGTACAGAACCAATACGTGCTAAATCCCCCTTAGTTCAGGGTCGTATTCAACCCTGGGAGGCTCTTGCCTTTGCACTGTTTCAGATTCCCCTCGCCTTTGTTCTTACAGCTTTGCTAGGCGGTAATCTTTTCGCCTATGAGATGCTTAGCATTGGATTGGGGCTGATGAGTGCCTACAATTTATGGGGCAAACGGACTGTCTTTCCACCTCTTACTGATGTAGTGCAGGGCCTAGGATGGGGGGCATTAGTTATGTATGGAACTGCGTTCACGTTTGGTCGTCCAACAAATCTAACAGGCGTTGTCATTACATTTGTCGTTGTATTTATTGTACTGCTTAACGGGGTTCACGGAAGTCTGCGTGACTTAGATAATGACCGACGTTATGGTGCAAGTACTACGGCCATTCTGCTGGGAGCACGAATCCAAGATCCCACGGATATAATTATCCCGCCTCTGCTAGTGATCTACGCACTCACATTGCAAGCCTTACTTATTGGTTTGGTGCTACTACCCCTTGTCTACAACTGGTTTAACTACTCACCAAAAGTTTGGCTCATTACTACAAGCGTGGTTCTGATATTAACTTTACTTTCCTTAATACTATTGATTATCTGTGTGAGATCAAAGAATAACTATTCGCACTTGGTTCTTGCTGGAACGTGGCATGCTGTACTCTCACTAAGTTCCCTCTTAGTTTTGTTTGTTCCTTACTTAGAGCCTAAGCTAAGGTTATTTATCCTCACAATGTATTGTCTACCGTTACTAACAAGCGTGTGGTTGTATATGCCGATAGGATTGTGGTGGCAGTCTTGGAGGGCCATGCGGAAAGGCTGTTAGCTTATGAAAAAAAGTCATGTTATTGCTCACTTGATGACCTTTATCAAAATTACTCGCCCTGACAACAGCTTATTAGCAGCAGTGTACACTCTGCTAGGTGCATACTTAAGCTGCGATATTACAAATCTGCTATCATCAACCGTCCTAAAGGCTGCACTGGTAGTGGGATTGGTCGTCGCCTTTGGTTTCGTCATCAATGACTATATGGATGTGGCTGTTGATAGCCTTAGCAAACCCCAGCGACCTATTCCATCAGGTCAAATATCACCATCAGCAGCAGGTCTTCTGGCTTTAGTTTTGACCTTGGTCGCCCTCGGAGTCGCTTGGACGATGGGGCCATTATTAACTGCGATTGCACTGGCAACAATAATCCTAAGTACCAGCTACTCATTTTTCTTGAAAAATACACTGTTACTGGGAAATGCGACCATAGCGCTTTTGAACGCAACGATCATGGTCTATGGCAGCTTAGCTACCAGCAAAATAATGCCAGCAGTCTGGTTCGCTAGTCTGCTGGCATTTTTGTATATTTTCTGTCAAGAGATTCTCTACGCCACCGAAGATCAAGAAGGTGACACTCTGGCGGGTTTGAAAACCACCGCCGTCCGTTTAGGAAGAGGGGCTGCCCTACACCTGTTTCAAGTTCTTGCCCTCGTATTTGTCATAGCGGCGATATTCCCTTTTTTTCTGGGGTTGATGCCTGCTCTCTACATCTACATCATTATTCCCTGTTCTGTTCTACCTGTTGTGGGAATCATCATTTGGCTCAGTTTAAACCGCACAGACGAGGCTATTCACCAATCTCTGAGGGTGATGAGACTAGTGTGGTTTTCTAGTTTATTGCCGCTGGTACTCCTGAAATGAACGAGACGAGAACTCCAACTGTCATTGTCATTGGTGCTGGTATTGCTGGTTTAACTGCAGCATGGCATTTAACTCAAGCTGGTGTCCGAGTAAAAGTGCTTGAAAAAAACGTGACTGTGGGAGGACGAATCTATACAGATATTTGTAACGACTTTGAGATTGATGTTGGTGCTCAATTCATCGCCGACTACTACACTCACACACTGGACTTAATTCATAAGCTGGGATTGCAGAGCGAGTTGGTCTCTATCCCTGGCAAAGCAGCTATCTCACGTGATGGCCAGTTACACAGGGTCTGGCCAGATCTGCACCTATTATTCACGTCACTTGTCTCCTGGCGCAGTAAAGTGATGCTACTCAAGGTTTTCCTTCAAATGCTCTACCACCAACGTGAGCTTGACTTTCACGCTTTTCACAAAGCTCATACTCTCGATATCTGTTCTACTGCTGAGTATGCTCAGTCTGAGCTTAATGAGGACTTGCTCGAATACTGTCTTCAGCCTCCACTAACAGGCGTTTTCTACTGGACACCGGAACATACCTCTCAAGCAATGCTTTTTATATCCCTCAAGATGGGATTGAGCCTGACAGATATGAAAATTTACACGTTTCGCCAGGGAATGAGGCAGTTGCCGGAAGCAATGGCTGCCCAGCTTCCTGTGCATTTAAATGTAACGGTTAGCAGTGTGGCAACAGAATCTAGCAGTTATACTATCCAAGCACAGGTTGAAGGGCAAGAGCATCAGTTCATTGCTGATGGAGTGGTATGTACCACTCCCGCTACAATAGTTCCTACTTTATTTCCCAATCTGGATGCTCGCCAGAGGGAGTTCTTTCAGTCGGTTCACTATTCAGCAAACACAGCAATAGCTATCGGCGTTGGGCGCCGCCTCCCTTCAGACTTCTACGGTCTGTTATTCCCCCGATGTGAAGTCAATTATTTGGCAGCAGCGACTGTCCAGTCTGCTAGGAACCCTGCTCAAGTACCGCCAGGTCGTGATCTAATTTTCCTGGGGTCAGCCAGCCAAGAACTATTGGCTCAAGATGATACAACAATCCGAAATAGGCTTTTAGCTGATTTGCGGAAGTCTGCTCCTATCTACGATCCGGGAAGCGACGAACAGTTTTGTTGTGTGTACCGTTGGCATCAGGCTTTGCCTGAATTTAATGTTGGTCATTTCAAACGTCTCAAAGCCTTTGCTGATGGTGAGATTGAGTCAGGTCGCATAGTCTTTGCTGGGGATTATCTCAACAGTCCTTTTATTGAAGGAGCGGTTACTAGTGGAATGGAAGCAGCGCAACGATTACTAAAGCGCTTAGAGGGGCTTTGAAAATTATAGGGGTTGAAGAGCAAGCACACAATAGCGATCACCGACTATTCTTATTCCTCTTGCTGTGGCTAGTTTGGAAGCTGGATTAATAATCCTTGAGGCGATCGCGCTCCGCACTAAAATCGCCAGTACACGGGGCAAGCTGAGGCTATTTTGGGGTATGGCAACGATTATTAAATTTTACTCCCATATCCCCCTCAATCCCTTTGATAGCAATAGTTTTAGTTTGTAGTATCTAAGACAAAATATTAAATAGTAAAAATCTCCTTGATTCTTGAAAAGCTTTATATACATGGATTAGATTCACTTATGGTTTAAGCATTTCTAATTCCGATAACTTCACCTCTCGGCATTGAAATTTACGCATTTATCAGGGATACAGAGAATACTAAAATTAAACTTGATTTTTATTGAGAATAACCTAGATAGTTGAGAATCAATCCATTGTTATTGCGAAAATCCTATAAGCTTTAATTATTGATTTATCTCGATACTCTAAATTTATCAGATTGTATTTATAAAAGTTACAATTCTCAAACTCTATCTATATATAGCTTTGAGGTCGATATGGGAGTAAAATTCAACAATCGTTGCCATCCCCCTTCTTCATGCTAACCTCGGTGGTGCTAACCTCGTTCGTGCTAACCTCGGTGGTGCGGCGAAACTCGTTCGTGCTGACCTTGTTCGTGCTGACCTTGGTGATGCTAACCTCGAAGGTGCTGACCTCCATGATGCTATCCTCCGTGGTGCGAAACTCGTTCGTGCTGACCTTGGTGGTGATGCTATCCTCCGTGGTGCTGACCTCCATGGTGCTAACCTCCATGGTGCTAAACTCGTTGGTGCTGACCTTGGTGGTGCTAACCTCCGTGGTGCTTTCCTCCGTGATGCTAACCTCCGTGGTGCTAACCTCCGTGGTGCAGACCTCTTTCGTGCTAATGTCGAAGGTGCTGACCTCGAAAGTGCTCACCTAACCGAAGCTCAAAATCTCACTCCCTCTCAAATAAAATCAGCCTGTAATTGGGAAAAAGCAATTTACAAAAGTAAAGTGAATAGAGAAAAGCGAACTTGGATACTTATTGAACCTAATAACTCAATATCTATTGAAGACTTAAGGAGAGACCAATCATCTGACCCAGAAAACTCTGTTGATTGTAGTGTCTGGTCAAGATAGTTATTCCACGTTATTGTAAGAGAAACTACCGCTCAAATTGAACATCTCAAAAACCTCATACTACAAACGTATATTTAAGTACATTTAGACTTCTAGTTAACACCCCTCTTCATCTGATTGAACATTAAACAGCGTGGATTAAAGCGATCGCCCGATTTTCCCCCACAGGCGCGCCGCGTACGCGAAGCGCGTCGAAGACTAGCGGATCGGGCGCGAGATCGCTCTTAATCACGAATTCTTAAGCCGCCGTTGATTCGGAGTCGGGTAGTGGTTCTTTCTTTTTCTTCTCGAAAACCTGCAATCCTGCTCCTTCCAGTTCAATTACCCCATCAGCAGAAACGCTCTTTATCTTTCCTGAAAGCGCACCGACCCAGTCTTCAAACTCATCCATTTTAGCTACCTGTTTTTTCAAAGTTTTACGGTTAACTTCTGCTTTGACGGTAACGTTGTTTTCTCCTTGAATTTCTAAAGTTACTTTTTTTCCCTCTGTGGGTAAGTCGGGTTTGGAGTTGAATTTAATTGTAACTTCGGGAATTCTACCTTGAATCATAATGCCTTCGGTGAACTCATAACATATTTAAGTTACCTTCGATTCGCTACAGATACCTGTAAATTTTAGTTTCATTTAGGGATATGTAATCCGAGTGACA
>JAAUYM010112394.1_pt1 | contig 10415 bp, 12 predicted proteins | sample 7278001 | NCBI WGS metagenome assembly JAAUYM01 (sample SAMN14350224, study PRJNA611818) | marine sediment metagenome | isolation source: surface marine sediment (1.8m) | place: French Polynesia: Moorea | collected 2018-08
ACGCCGGCGCCTTCGTCACTGGCGCCACCTCCGTGGCCACTGCCTCTCCGTGGGTATACTCGTTGAGTCCCAGCCTCTCCATCTCCACTGCCATCTCGCACAGGTAGTGATAGCTCTCGGCCCTGAAGCAGACGAAGTACATATATACAGGTATAGTAAAATCTCGGTATAGCAAGTAAGACCTTACAACAAATCTCATAATAACAATGTTGGTTTGTCTGTTTGCAAAATGCATACATGTGTAGACTGAATAGCACAGTAGCATCTCAATATCACAATAAATCTCGCTTTAGCGAAATTTTTTCTGCTGACCAACAACACTGTTATGGTAGCAGGAACCCATCCTTCTCCGATTCTTGAGAATGTCCAACTCACTGTGTCTTGCACTGCTGCCATGAGTCTCCCCACACGTAGATGCCGTGCCTCCTGACGATGACAGCGTTGGACTGCGGGTACAGCCTCATGGCCCTCAGCATCTCGTCCTTGAGGTCGGCCTCAAAGCAAGTGTTCTCGATGATGGGCACCACCAGCTCCTCATCGTAGCGGTACATGCGGCCCAAAACTGGGTTGTAGATGCCCTGTTGTACAACAAGCAATAAATGCCTCAATTAAATCTGGCAACCCTTTTTTTTTTTTTGCAGCAACAGAATTGTATTATTTTGTACCTTAATCATCTCCAGGTTTCTGACCCTGAACTCGGACCCCTGGTAGATAATCGAGGCCAGGACGGAGTGCTTCCCGTGGCTGTGCAGAACTGCCTTTGCCTTTCGGTCTAAAAAAGAAAAACCAGCACGACCAATGTCAGGAGGGCTCCAAGTTGAAGTAGTCGATCACTCAAGTACCCAGGTACGCGTTCATAAAGAGCGGCGTGCACTGCGACAGGGTGAGCCTCCTCTCCTCTGGCGGCTTCTGCGCGATGGACCCGTCCCCGTTGAGCACAAACAGGTCGGACGACTCGACGCGCTCCTTCTGCACTCCAGACGGAGTAACGTAAATCTTGTCCCTGGGGGAGAGGGGGAAGGAGAAAAAAAATTGCTTGGAAATTAAGAAACAAATTACTTTTAGTTAGTTGGCACTAAAGTATAAGTATAAAGTATAAAGTAATTATGACACGCTTGTAGAATGGTGGTCCATTATCGCCCCTAATTGTACAAACTTACCTCTCCTTGATTGAGATCCCTCCTCCTGTCCCGGAGAACCATCCCTGGTCGTAGAAGTGCCTGCACAGCTCGGGGATGAGCTTGCGAGGGTGGGTGGCCTGGAACAGGTGCGAAGAGTCCTGCTGCTGCTTGCCCGACATCCTGGATGGAGTGGAAGGTGAGGCGGGCAGGTACAAAGGTTTATTCAGGAAAATCTGCACTGCAAGACTTGTACTTGCAAAAAAACACTGGAGATTGACAAGAATATTTGTAATGGTGCCACTGCCAGTCTCCAAGCCCCAACTAACAAGATCTCTTCCCTTTCCCCTGCCAAAGACGGACGCGAAACAATATTGCCACAGGATACGCTTTAAATTCCGCAAGGGAGATCTCAAAAAGTCGCAAGATTTCCAAAAAGAAGCAATGGTTAGAATGTTCCTGGTTAGCTTTAAAAACCTGTCAAAATTTGCAAGGAAAAATTGCAAATCACAAAAAAGTCGCAAAATGTCGAAAAAAATCGCAAGGAGGCCCAAAACTTCGCAAGGTGTGGGAACACTGCAGCAAAGCGAATCCGCGACCGCGGCCGCCGCCACCAGCGACAGCTGCAGCTGCAGCTGCTGCGGTGCAGCACCAGCCAGCAGCCACCCCCACCAGTGCCACTGCCATAGCCATTCCCAGCGCCAGCGCCAGCGGGCGTCGTAAACAAAAGGACGGAAAAATCGCCAAAGACTCGCAAGTTCGTCTCTGAAACTCTCCCAATATATGATACAAATTTTACGAACTGCATTTTTGATTCTGGAAAAAAAACCCTTTTTTTGAGAGGAGGAGGGAGGGCTTCCGTGTTGTGCTGTTGTGAAATGCGTTGCTCATTTGCCGGCCCTGCAGAGAGGAAGTACAATAATTGAGTCGAACGCCCGCCAGATGGCGCACTCGTTTGCTCAGAGAAGACTTTCGTCTTTTGTGCACTTGTCACGTCATATTCACGCACGCAAGACAGCATACCTGACGAGCAAATTAAACACGCCTTTAGCGACATCTGCTCAAGAAGTTTTAGTCAACAGACTCAAGATTCTTGAGAGATCATGCAGTCCTAAAGCAGAGTAAAAGGAAGTACACTAAGAGTTGCTACAAGTGGCAAACTCTAACGCAGGCAAATAGTAATGTTTACGTGCCTTCAAACTTTAAACTGCTTCCTCCGTAACAGCATGATTTCACTGAAAGGGAGGAGCCTGGCAGGTGGCAGATTATGCTGCCAAATGGGGAAGACATTCATCCATATGAAATCTTTTTTAGGTTTCTCTTAACAAACCCTTATAAGCTGTACTTTATATTTATGATAGTCCTACAAGTAGGTTTAAAGATGTGATTAAAAAACACATTTTGGGCTCGGAAGCCGTAAACAGCGGTCTGGATAAATATGTAGTTGAAAATTAGCGCAACATGTTGCGCAAACATAGAGACATTTTGCCCGTTTCCGTCAGGCGGTCCTGGTCACAGCGCAACAAAAACATAGAATGAACATCGCTGATTTGCTGTCTGCTGCTGATGCTGCTGTTGCTGCTGCTGCTGCTGCCGCCACCGCTGAGAAAAAAAGAGGCTCTCTTTCTTCTGCTTTCGTTTCGAGGCTGCCCCAGCAAGGAGGACGACGAGGAGGAGAGAGAGAGAGAGAGAGAGAAGAGAGAGGCCATCCTCAGCAGAGGAGGAGAGGAAGAAGGACCAGGAGAAGCTGGTAAGGGGGAAGGAAAGAAGAATTTCTCGTCTTCCAGAGAGGAGTTGCAGCAGAGCGGAAGGAGGAAGGGATTCTTGTTCTTCTTCCTCTTGTGAGGCTGCTGCTTTCTTCTCTCTTGATTCGGCCGGTGTCCCAAGAAGGGGTCCCTTCTCTTCCTTTCGGACGTCTTTCTCTCTCTCTCCCTCTCCTCTCTCTCTCTCTCTCTCTCTCTCTAGCGCTTATTTGCATCATCGCTGCCTCCTTCCTTCTTTCCTTCCTCTCTCCCTTCCCTTCCCAACCTCAGTCAGTCCTCTCTCGCTCTTTGTGCACGTCCCTCGTCCGTCCGTCCGTCCTGGCCATGTCGCGCGCTGACATTTGACGAGACTCCAATTCCTTTTCTCAAGGTGGCCACCGTCTGATCGTGGGTGGCGGCCATGTCCGAGGACTCCTCCGCCTCCGCGGCGTCGTCCTCCGGCGCGGCCTCGGAGGATCCCAAGCCGGAGGCCGACAGGGACCAGGTGGAGGACGTCCGGGATGCGGAAGAGAAGGACGAGGGAGACGGGGAAGCTCCGGAGAAGAAAGGGGCGGAGAGTGCGGACAAGGCGGAGCAAAAGGAGGAAAAGGAGGAACGACCTGGTGATGCCGACAAGGAAGAGGAGAAGCAAGATTCTGAAGAAGAACAGAAGTCGAGTGTTGCCGAGGATGTCGGCAAAAAGGAAGAAGATGTTCAAAAGAGGGAGGAGGAGGAGGAGGAGGAGGAGGGCGGGGATGCGGACGACAAAGGTGCTGACGACGACGACGACGTGAAGAAGAGTGATGTGGACAAGGCCGAAAAGAGTGAAAAGGCGAAGGAAGATGACTCTCCGCCTCCTCCCGCAAAGCCTAAAGTCGTCAAGGAGGAGAAAGAGGAGAAGAAGGAGAAGGAGAAGGACCATGGCGAGGAGGACAACCTCCCGCTGTCCCCGGAGATCTTGGCCGACGGGACGCTGACGGACGCGGAGAAGTTCGCCCGGTTCGGCCAGCTGGTCAGGAGGGGCAGGATGAGCAACAAGGAGGTCGTCTACTCGGTGCTTCACATGGTAGGACACACACACACACACACGCATGGGAGTTCTGAATTAATTCTTGCCGATTCGTGAGAGAAGCTGCTCAAGTAGTTGATGATCGCTTTTTTTTTCTCCTCCCTCCCTCACTTTTTTGCCTTACGGATCACATTAGCGGGAAGAGGGAAGGAGGGGGAGGCAAGAAAAATCAATCAAGCATGTTTAAAAGGTGCATTTGAAACTCATCGGCCATTATTCCACGTTAACGTCCTGGAATCCTTTTAAGGTTCTCACTGTCATGAATTGTGAAAGATTGAGCAAATGTTTTAATTCCACATCACACTAGTTTTTTTTCACAGCAGAGTATGTACAGTACACGGCATACAAAAGAAAAATCAAAGTAAAATTTCGAGAGTGACAGTTAGAATCATCCTTGTACGTTCAGAGTTCATCTCTGGTCTGGCTTTGACACAGCGAGGTCTCTTCCTGGCACAGAAACTCCTTCAGCACCTCTGAAGACCTCCCGTTCGTCACCCACCTCATGTAGATTCTCATCTGAGAGAGAGAAAAAAAAAACATGTGAGAGTGTCCTGCAGTATTTCTCACACATTTTTCTTTGCTCCACCTCGTCGACGTCCCTCAAGTTTCCGCAGACCTCGGCCAGCCTGAACGGCGTCCTCCCTCCCATCTGCGCCACCCCCGGCTCGTTGTACACCCCGGGGCCCTTGATCCGGTTCCCGCCGCTGCCGCCGTCCGCGGGGCTGATGCCGTACACCTCGAAGGTGTTGCTTGTGCAGGTGGCGTCTGTGAAAGGAAAGAGGAGAGGGAAGGATGGCACCAGTGTTACCACACGGCGAAGTTTTGATCGTGTTTAACAGCTTTCTGGCGAAATTTTGGTCCGTGGCAACACTGGGTGTAGCATTTTCTGTGACGTTAATCTTTTTTTTCGGCTGGCTTATCTGTTCTTTTCTACAACAGCCAGCCGCTACCTGCATTCTGTACTACGACAAGCCATAAATGAGGTCATTAAGAGGAGGGGAGGGGGCTGTTTTTTTCGACAGCAGCAACAAAAAGGACCGTCCCTTTCCGACTTGTACCCTGTGCTACACTGGGAGAAATTATGGGGAGAAAAAGGGAGATGCTCTTTTCTTGCATCAAGCTGGGGGGGAAGAGGGTTGGGGGAATTTGTGTGTCGCGTCGGGTTTATAGCCCCTGAAATTAGACGACATGGATGGAACTTCTTTTTCCCCCCTCTTCCTCCGCCTTCTTCCGCCAAACCCCATTTTCTCTTTCTCTCTGGGTGGGATGCTGATGCAGCAGGAAAAAAAGCTTCTCTCTACTCCCCCTCCCCCTTCCAATGCGGAGTCCGAACTTGCTTGCCTTCTCTCCTCCTCTTTCTCCTCTTATCTCAAGAGTTTGGTGGGTAGGGAGGAAAGGGCGTTTGATATTGGCAACCCACACTCCCTCTCGATTTCTCCCCACATTTTTCTTCCCTCTTTTCCACTTTGTGCACCTCTTAGCTTCTTGGACTTCCTCCTCATCCTCCATTTGTGCAAACGAGCAATCGCACTCTTCCCTCCTTTCTCATCAATTTTTCATCAAACATGGATTTGGGCTCTAAAGATTATTTGTCAGAAAAAATGGTCAGTGGTTTCAAGGCATGGCAGAGAAGCTTGAAGAAAAAGTACTGGATTTTTGTTTGCCAAACACCCTGTAAGTTTTGTAACTGATGCCCTGGAGGGAGAGGAAAAAGAAGACCTCTTTTTGTGAGTGAAGTCGACAGAAGACGGATGGTCTTCCTCTTCCTACTCCTTCTCCTCTTCACTTAAGGCCCCGAAATTCCCAATCGGCCAAATTTAGTGGCTTTCCAGGCTGACTGGAACAGCAGCAGCTTTCTTCCTCCAACCAAGGAGATTTGGGCCCATCTTATGGGGGGAAAAACATTAGTCTGCACTTTATATAAAAAGGGGACCCAGAAATCGACCTCTGGGGATGAGCAATTATCCCCCCCCTTTCCCACTCTCTCCTTCCTTCACAAATTGTTTGTTACATAAAAGGCAGAATGGGGAGAGAAAGGAAGAGCAGGAGAAGGGGGGAAGGTTGGAGACAATGGAAGGCGACCGAGGGAGGAGGAAGGAGGAAGATGCATAAATCACCCTGCGGTAACCATATTTCTTCAAAGGCGTGCAAGCAGCCAGCCCAAGGAAGAGGGAAAGTGCTGCTGCTTTCCTTGGGAGAAAGAACGAAAAGTGGAGGGTGAGAAAGGGGAAAAAGGAAGACCGCATGAGAAATGTGTGTTTGTTTTTTTTTCTTCAGGCGCGCACCCGACCAGTACGCTTCCCAGATACTAGTTTTTCGATATAGTGAAGTCGTCCTTAGGCTTTCTCTCTATCGCTCTATCGAAAGTAAAGAAATTGGTTGTCAGGAAAAAAGTCGTCACTATGAAGTTTCCACTGTATCAAATGTCACGGTACCTACCTTATGGGCCATTGTAAGGTAATAGGAAAGTTGCCGTCTTTCCCCCTATCAACTTTTGGACAAAGACTTTTGGAAAAGAAAAGTTTCTGCCTTATTTTTTTTTCACATGTCCTGGCTACTGGTGCCACTTTTTGAGGGTTTTTTTTCAGACCCGTATTTCAGCATTCCTTTCTTTCCTTTCTTCCACCTTTACTTCTCTGCCTGATGCCTTTCTCCATCTTAAAGTCGCAGCCAAGGCCTGTTGTTGCCTCAACCTCGAAAGCTCGTCTCCAAAGCTTTTTCAAGCCAGAAAGATATGTGCAACGGTATATACAAACCACAGTTACTGACTTCATGCAATAACAAATGTGTGATAAGTGAGGAGAACCCACCACAGCCATATTCCAATAATCTGATGCCTCTGCCACCGCCACCGCCACCGCCACCACCCTCTCTGGTGTCAGGGAATCTTCCTTTCTGTATTTCTCTTCCATGTCTTCTTCTTTCCACCTTTTTCCGCAGTGCCTCTATTGATTATTGCTGCTGCTGCAGCATCAAGGATGGTGGAAAAGAGAGAAAGAGGAGAAGGAGGAAGAGGACAGAGTCCTTTGCAATATATCCTTCCTCCTCCTGCTCGGCTGACTGATGTGCGACAGAGAGAAATACTACAGTCGAACTCGGATAACCGGGATGCTGTTTCCTAAAAAAGTTTCGCAATTAACCGAGATTTCCTGTCAACCGATTTCGGATTAACCGAGTTCGACTGTTGCTAGAGATTTCTCTCTTTTTCTTCTTCCCTCCCAATTCACGCCTTGTAATAGTACTACGTACTTCCTCAACTTTCGTTGCATCTCTCAGTGTGGACGAGTGCGTGTGGACGTCTTGGGGTAGGTGGGTGGATGGGTCAGCCAGCAAAGTGCTTCTGGTGGTGGTGGTGAGGGCGCTATGACGAGCGAAGAAACTTTCTCCTCTCCAATCTAAGGCTTTACTTTTTTTCTTCTTCCTCTTCTCCACCACATTCCCCAGAGAGAGACGTGGGATGAAGAAAGAGAGAAAAAAGAAGAGGATGAGGCTGTGTGCGTGCAAAAGGCTTCTCTCCTCCCTCCCTCCCTTCCTTTTTTGTGTTTCCCCCTCCCCTTTCCACGGTCTGCTTGCCACATTTATGTTTTCCTTTTGCCTCCATCTCTTCATCCACGATTTTGTTGGGAAAGAAAGAAAAAAGTCTTTCTCCCTACACCCACACGTCTGCTTTCCACGATTAAGCTTTCCCCCTTTTTGAATAGTTGTCTGTGCTTGTGAGAATGTAATCTGTGTCACAAGGAGAGGCAAAGGGGACTAACCCCGTTGCTGATGGAAACTTTTTGGATGTTCGGTGTTATTCTTCTAGTACAGAGAGAAGTATGCAAATATGGGAATAGACAAGGAGCAGCAAAATTGAAACTGTTTAGTGACAGGACATGGCAGCAGCAACCGCAGCAGCACCAACAGCAGGATTCTCACTCTTGACATCATGTATTAGTATGGGCGGTGTCGGCAACTTCTTCTCCGCCTTGGAAAAAGCTTGAAAATAAAAGTTTCATCCTTCCCTACCAAACTAGCCAATCTTTCTTCTTTCCACTGGCAGCAGCATCTTCAGCCCTTTCTTTCCTCTTCCATCTGTTGGCCCTCTCTTTTTCTTCCCGCCTCAACTCTGTCTTACAAACTCCCAACTTCAGGAGGCAGGGAGAGGGAGTGGGGGGGGGGGACGGAGGGAGAAAAATTCTTGGCTCTAAACTTGGCGGAAGTGGGAAGAGGTAAAGAGAGTGTCATTCGAGTTCACAAAGGAGGGAGAGAGGGAGACAAGAGTGACTTAAAAACTTCACGGAAAGTTGCAAGATGAAGAGAACAAGCAGGCAAGCCATGCGCACTTTCTCCTGCCTTCAACCCCCTCCCTCCCTCCGGTTAATCTCCCCTTGGCTTATTCTTTCTACCTCCCTCCCCACTCCCCTCCAGACCCCAACCTTCCTGCATGAAAAGCACTGCCAACTTGTTCATCATATGCTAAAACTGCGGGCAACCACCACCACCACCACCCCTCATCTTCTTTGGCACAACACAAAGGAAGATGCTCACTTTGTGCGGCTTATCTCTCCCCTTCCTTTCTCTTTTGCCCACCTTCCTGCTTTTAAAGAAAAGAATGGGAAAACCGTAAGTGTGTGGTCTCAATTTTTTTCCTTAAAATTACAAAAGTCAGAAGAAGAAAAACGGTGGGTAAGGCCCTCTTTTCATATTTTTTTCGATTATCCATGTGCCTTGAGAGCTGTCAATGTGTCTTAGTCTTTTTCCCCGGGCTACTAATTGGACCCCAAGTGTGTAATTAGCGTCCAGACGATTGACCCTAAAAAATCCGTGTTGGCTTCCTCTGTGAAACACCTTTTTCTTCCCCTTCATTCTTAGACTATTTCTTTAAGTTGGGCTGCTCTAATTCAGTATGAGTAGCAGCAGGTAATCAAAGATGCATGGTGGCTCACTGATGAGCAGCCTCACCTGCCAGGTCGAGTACCTCTGACTCCTTAAGCCTGCGGTGCTCCGATCTGAAGTTCCTGTGCGCCCTCTCGAAGGCCAGGTGCATCTGGAACCAGTTCCATAAAGCCTCCGTCGCCGCTACGATCATATCGTAGCTATGATGAGTTCGGTAGATACGTGGAAAATTTACATAAGCTGCCAGTTTGGCACACCAACAATTCCACACACACACACTGGACTGCTATGACTTCTTGACAGGTGCTACAGTGGCCGACTTTTCTCGCGGAGAAAAGCCGCCAAATCTGTCAGATTATGAATTTCTTCATCTGTAGCAATGAGTTGAGAAGCGCAGCGAGGTGAGTATGTGATTTTTGCATCATTCCAAACGGGCAACTTATGTCGATTTCCCACATATCCACCCGTCGCAGCGGCGACGAAAGGTTTTATGCAATGTTCCTGGTGCGCCACGGCCAGGCACCCGTCGCAGCGCATCAGGTCCGGGATGAGCGGCGACCGCTCCTCCTCCTCCGACAGCTGGGGCGGCTTGAACGACAACTTCTGCATTCCGGGCTCCAGCTGATTTTTTTGTGGAAAGACAGAAAAAACCCACAGATTTTTCTGTGTTTTTTTTTATGGAAAATGTCGGCCACAGTTGTGGTTAAAGGGAAAGGGGAAAAGGGAGTGGAGGAGAAAGAGAGCTGTTGTTGACAAGGAGAACCATTTTTTTTTCCCAGTTTGCTAGCATGTTTGTCGTACTTGCCGTAGCTTAAACATTTTTTCTCTTTCCCCTCCTATTCCCTTCCCCCTAACAAAAGCAGACCACTGGCAAAAAAACACCTGCTAACAAAGCAACTTCCGGGAAACACGTCGGAAACAATTGAAAGGGGGGAAGATAAAATTGCCCCTGACAAAGGACAAAAAACAAGGTTTTAATTATGGTAGTTAATTCAGGCAACAAAGTACAGTAGTACTTCGATACACAGGTAGTGAACTTCATTGTACGTACAGTAGGTAATAAAAAAACTCCAACATAGTAAACCTCTTACTGCCAACCACCATTTTTACTACTGTATACTGCACATAGTATATCGGAGTTCTACTGTACCTCCTCCTCCTCCTCTTCCTCCTCCTCTTCCTCTCTCTCTCCGTCGCTGACCAAGTCCTCGTCGTCGTAGTCATCGTCGTCGTAGTCGTTCCCGCCGCCGTCTGCCAGAGTCTCGGGAAACAGCGGCGACGACAGCGCCATCAGCAGGACTATCGCGGCGCCGACCGACGACGCCTTCAGCATCATCATTCTGCAAACAGGGATCGCGTATGCAAGATGTTCGGAACAAATTCTGACAACTTTTTGTACTTTTTGCACTACTGGGTAGTAGCACAGCTGGACTGTCCTTTTAAGCTTTTAAGAATACGGTATAATTCGGACCTAGTAATGTTTCTGGAGTGTTCTTTCTTTAAAGGCATGTATTAAGCAGCTGTTCTTGTAAAGAGGAGGCACTGTACAACTATGTTTCCTAAAAAGAAGGCATACTGTGTTTTTTCCTGGGATATCCTATACTGTAC
>JAAUYM010076978.1_pt1 | contig 10412 bp, 11 predicted proteins | sample 7278001 | NCBI WGS metagenome assembly JAAUYM01 (sample SAMN14350224, study PRJNA611818) | marine sediment metagenome | isolation source: surface marine sediment (1.8m) | place: French Polynesia: Moorea | collected 2018-08
CAAGGAGGAGGTGGAGGAGTCTGGCCTGTTCCGCACGCGACGACAGGAAGAGAGACTGTTGTTATCTCTCTCGCTCTTAAAGACCCCCTCCTTCTTCTCCTCCTCTCCTCCTCCCTCCATCTTCAAGACTCCAACCCTTTCTTACGTGATTCAACCCTACCAACAAACTCTTCCTTTTCCTCCTCTCCTTCTTCTTCTCTCTTTTGCTCCTCCATTGATGCAGAAGGAGAAGATTTTTCAGTGTCGCCCCGAATCGAATCCACGAGAAATGAAAAGGGAAAAAAGTCGAAGATTGGAATCCGGGAAAGAATCAGTGTTTCTTTTTCTTTCTTTTTTATCTCCTTCTCCGATATACTAGAGGTTGAAAAAAAAATATCTTCAACATTTTCTTTAAATGATCGACGCGGCAATTAAGCTCACATGCTATGCACAAGCCGGTTGTGTGAGAAGAAATTTTATATATATATATATACGCCTCTTCTTCCTCGCCATGTTTCCCATCCCACCTGTGCCGGCCATCAGACAGGGTCATTGATCTTGAGATGTTGTGGCGAAGGAGAGGGTTGTTGCCTCTTTCTCTTCCTCCTCCTCCTCCTTCTCCTCCTCCGCCCATTCAAGCCATTATTCCCATGACCGAACAGCCACGGTTTCGTTAGAAACGAAATAGTTATGGGGAAGGAGGAGGAGAAGGTTCGATGAAGGGAGATCACATTTCCTCCTCCTCCTCTTCCTTCCTTGTTATGAGAATCTTTCCCGCGGAGTGGAGAGAGGAGGGGAGGAGCCACAACACTGGGAGTGGAGAGGGGGGAGAGAATTTCTCTCTTTTCTTCCCCTCCCTCCTCGTCGTACAGTTACACGAAGGGCAGCAAATTTCTGCAGCACCTGCAACGATCGTTCTCTGATTATTAACCGGGCTCTTACCACGTATGTACAGTACTACGTACGACAACCGAATTCCTTTCTTTTTCTTCTCATGTTGACTTTGGGGTTGATGAGTTAAGAGAGAGAGAGAGAGGGGAAGAGGAGAGGAGAGGGGAGTGAAATCCATTAAACGTATCTCTTCTTCTTCTACTTGATGGTGGTACCAGTGGAGAGACTTCCAATGCTCGGCGGGGAAACTTTGCTGCGAATTTCCCGCTGGCACACAAGGCAAGGCAAACACTCTGCTCCCTCATTCTCTCCACCCCCTCCTCCCCCTTCCCCCCCCCCCCCATCAGTCTTGATTCACTCCAAGGAGGCTGCTTCCTCCTCCTCCTCTCCGTCGTCTACCGGAAAGGAAAGATCACCCGGTGGAAGTGGGAGGAGTAGGGAGAGGAAAGGGGGATGATTATTTGTTTTACTTGCCTCCTTAAGAGAGAGAGAGAAAGAAGGAGACCCTTGGATTGACTGATTGATAGGTAAGAAGAAAAAAGATGTGCTTTGTTGTTGCCAGGTCGAAAAAAAAATTGATTGAAAAGTTAAAATTTTGGTTTGTTTTTCTGGGAAAACGCCTCTCCCCTTTAAGGTTGTCATAGTCGTTCAAATGTTTTTTTGCAGCTGTGCAAGAAAGAAAAAGGACAGTGAAACGAATATCCCCCTTTTTTTTTCTTTTTCGAAAAGGAGCCACACTTGATGTCACCGGCTTGGTGGCAAAAAAAAAATTGGCTCTTTTTTTATAGTAGTAGCCGACACCTTTTGAGAGAGGCTTGAACTCGACGCCGCCCATTGAGGAGAGATCTTTATCAACTACTACTGTACGCGCCTTGGAAAGAAGGCAGGTTCTAAAATTTTCCCAGATTGATGAAACAAGAGCTGAAACGGGACAGACGCGGATGCGGTTCAGAGCGTGCGTTCCGAACCTGGGGAAGCGCTCAAAGAAGGCATTAAAATGGGCCTATACCTACGTACCAGTGGAGCAAAACATCTGACAGAGCAAAAAACTGATGATTTTGTTAATAAGTACCTGCTATATTACTATAATTTTTAGTATAAGTGTTAACAAATTAGACAGAAGAAAGATTTTAAGTTTGATAGTTATCGCAATCTTTACTATGGTGGAGTTTATCATTAAATACAATTAAGTAAAATCTTAAGCGACTCCCTCCTAGAAGCTCTCTCGCCCCTTTTCCAGAGAACGAAGGGAGGGAGCAGGACTGCCCAACAATAAGTTTATTGTTGTAGGTGCTACTACGGTCGAACCAGCGCAAGTGGGAATGGTTGGCAACAGACAAATTTGCCCACCTGTCAAAGCAAAAATGACAGAACATGTGTCCCTGTCTGAACTGCTTCTCTACAAGTAGTTTCTCCTTCAAGGATGATTTCCACTTAAGCGGGTTCTACTGTACCAGTTGTACTACTACTAGCGCATAACAGCCAGGTGAGGAGGAAGATTCCTCCTCCCCTCCCTCCCTCTCCCGAAACGCACGTGGGAGTGGCTGTTCTCAATCTCGTTCGCAGCCGGAAATTTCCTTAAAAAAAAGAAAAAGAGAGAGAGGAAGAATGGGTCTAAAAAAAAGGAGAGTGGGGCCAGATCTTTAAGAAGTGGAAAAAAAAATAACGTCTGGCGCTGCCTTGTCTGTTTCCGGCCTTCTTCTTTGTTTGGACACAGATGGAGGAAAAAAGCCGCTGCGTAGATGGAGGTGCTTAAAAAAAAAAGTTACTTCATAATTTGTGAATTGTTCTTCTTTTAAGAAGAAGATACTTTCACGGCCAATTTTCCCCCTCTCTACTTTCTTCTTGTTCCCTCCCCTCCTCCCTCCCTTCCGCCTCTGAATCTCAAGATTGAATCTCCAGAAGCAAGGCCGAGAAGCTAAAAAGTCGCAAGTCGGCTGCCTTTGACTTCCCCGGCAATGCGGCACTTTGGACACACACACACACAGAAAAAGATATATATGGTAGACATCTCTTTTTTATCAGGACCAGAAAGCCAGCTGGATTTAAGAAACTTGGGACAACTGTCTGTTGTTGCTACACTGCTAGCGTTGTCTTCTTCTTTCTCCCTCGGAGCAGAATGGTTTTGTTGATCCCAGAGTATTGTCTCGGAAAGCAATTAAGCTAGTTACATGAAGGAGTAAGAGGAGGAGGAAGAGGAGGAGGAGGAGAAAACATACCGCGGTCCGATCATAAAGCAAGTTTGATACAGAAGAAAAATCGCAATCGAGTTCTCTCTTTTTTAAAGGCACGAATTGAGAGTGAAAAGGGGAAGATAACGGAGATTTTGTGCCTAACAAAACTTTCGTTATACATACTATATTTTTTTTCTTGGGAAATGCGGGAAACCGCAAGAGGATTCCTCCTCTCCCAACTCCCAAAAACTTCACTGCCGCATTCCTTGCTCGTGGCGGCTCTTTTCTTCTCCTTTCTCACTAAAAAGTGCTACACATAGCGGAAATCTTGACATAACGATCGATGTCGTTGCTCACCAGGGGAAAAAAGTATCGCCATTGCGAGATTTATCGCTTAAACTGTGTGTACAGTAGCATTTTGGTAATCAGTAATCACACTAGTCACACAAAACATCGTTATAGTGAGATTTGTCGCTATAATCGAGATTTTACTGATAATGCTTTTTTTTAATTATTAATTTAAAAATTTGAGGAGGGTAGAGCACCAAAAAAAGCAAAAATAATATCTTCGGACTTGAGATAGTAATCGAGGTTATATTTACTGTACTGTATGTACGGTAGTGCACCTTGGCGCTTCTTAGAGAAATATATAAATAAAAAAAGAAAGAAGGAAAGAAAGAACACGGTAGTCATTCAATCACAACATTTAAGCAATTCAATGAATTCATTCATTTTTGTGCCCGCACAAAAGTGGCTGATAAGTTAATTATTGCTGTTTCCCCCCTCCCCCCCTTTTCCCAATTCCCCAGACTATTATTACTCTTGGAAGAATGTGAAGAATTCCTTCCTCCTCCCGTCCCCGTGCTTGCCGCCCTGGGCGTAGACCACGGACTCGACGGGAGCCTCTCCCTCGCTGTACCAGAACGCGGTCCTCCTCGGGCGCCTGGCAGACGCCTCCCCCGCCTTCGACCCCTCGGCGTAGGAGAAACTCTCTCCTCCCCTCTCCCCCTCGGCGTAGGAGAAGCGTTCCGACTTCACTCTTGGCGGCGGCGTCAGAGAAGGGGGCGCTGGAAGGGCCCTGGTTCGGAACAGCCTGGCGGCCTCCTCCATGAGGAGCGCCTTGGGCGCGGCGCAACACGGCGCCGCCCCCGCGGAGAGCAGCAGGGCCGCGTAGCAGAAGTTGAAGGCGAGGGAGGCGCAGGCCGCGACGGACAGCACGACCACGAAGTGGGAAAGCCGGTGTCCAGGCCACAGGAGGACGTGGTAGGGGCTCCCGCCCAAGCCGAGGTCGGCGAGGGCGACGGTGGAGGCCGCGACGGAGAGGAAGACGCAGGACCCGGCGAGGTTCGCCACGAGGAGCGTCCAGATCTTCGGGGCGCCCGCGCGGAGACACATTGTAATGCCACCATCTCAAGTTTTAATTCAACACAACAGTGACTTTCGAAAATACATAAGAAGAGAAAAAATGCTGGGTTGACAAGACTCATGTATACTATCCCGACTGGTGGTTTGATGGCCTTTTGATGGTATTAAAACGGTATTTTGAAGAAATTCACTAATTGCTAGTACGTATTATACCATACTACCTACCTACCTAGTACATATAAGAACTGTTGAAATGCCGTCCTAGGTGTGTATTTTATGACACTTTAGAAGAATATTACGGTACATAAATTGACAGTATTTCTACAGCGGCTGTTTAAATACCGTTTTGGCTGTTGAAAAACTGTGTTTTAACTGTGCTTCAACAGCTGTCGTTTAGATAATTGTTTTTGGCTTGACACCCTTTGGGATCCAACTTTCACTACAGCTTCTTCAAAAAAACCCACCCAGCTCTTGATTCATTATTTAAGTAGTACACTATTTTGTAAATATGTCGCAGAATTTACATGTACTTCATGAGTAGGAAAAGAGACATTATGTTTATTACAAGTTCAAACCCCACATTCATCGCCACTAAGTCGTTTAAGGTAATGACAGAGACCAAACACAGTACCATAGCACTCTGTACACCACTTGAGCGTTCTTATTCAGGGCGACTGAGAGGAGGGAGAAGAAGGACCGGACAGCTACGAAGAAGGAAAAGAGGCGAAGGGGAAGAGAAGGAAGTCGGGACAGCAGCAGCAGCAACGAGTCCGTGGTGGGGGCAAAGGGAGGGGGCTGGAGTGTGTAGCGATCTGGGTAATCATCAGTAGTGGCGCAGCCTGGCGCCACTACTGATGTGGAGAGAGAGCGAGCCAGGGCACTGGAGATGGAGGGGAAGTCCAGAGCGGCTCCAGGTAAAAGTGGCCACTCAGCTCACAGAACACAGTAGAAAAACCAGACTAGAAATCCAGGATCACTCACTAATGCTCAGCATAGCTTGAAGAAGGTAGAACTTGTGGGTTAGGAAGATAAAGAGACAGTGAGCGACCACACGTGGGAAGGGTCCAGGCCCGGCCGAGAGAGAGAGAATTTGCTGTCTTTGTCTGTGATTAGGAAGATGTGTTTTGCCCCAAAATTGGAATCTGAGAATGACATGTCAGGCCACACTGAGAAGTGGGTCGTCGGGATCCAGTGCTGGCTGCAGCTGGTGAGATTAACTGGGTCACTTTTAGGTACATCCAAGAGGTCCAGACGTATTTTGTGCGCAATGGCTGACGGCAGTATGCATACGTCAGACCCAGAGGTGGCTGTCTCCTTGAAAGGTGATGGCAGAAGACGGAGAAGAGTGGCTGTGGCAAACTTATTAAACAACGTCTCCAGGTTTTGGGATCCTATCATCTGGAGACTTGCCCGTCGAGCAAGCAACTCAATACTGTACGCTGGATCATGGCTGGAAGAGGAGAGAATGACGTCGACTCGTTGGGCAAAACATGACTAGGAAGTTGGCTTCAAAAGACAGAACCAGGATATACAGTGTATATGTTCTGTTCTGGACCTCAAAGACGGTACACTTTTTTTTAAATAGAACCGGCCTCTGCTGTCTTTGCTGCTGATGTTTGTTTGTATGCAGGTGGTTATACGTTAGTAGGTAACACCTACTCCTGTACTTTTTTTTTCGCTTTTACTATTACTTCCCCTCCCCCCCTGACCCTCCTCCTCCTCCTCCTCCTCCCACGAGATATCCCAGTACGTACCCGCCGGAGAAGCCCGCTGCCAGTCCCGCGTTGTTCCCGGCGAACTCCTTGGCCTCCCGCCAGAGGGCCTTGATGGCCGACCCGACGCGCCCCTCCCGCAGCTTGCCGAAGAACTGGTGGCCCTCGTGGTGCGACGGCGGGCAGCCACGGTTCCACGGGAGGGAGACCACGCGCTCGTGCTCCAGCAGCTGCAGGCCCAATAGGGCGCAGGCAACCACGGCACCCAGGCTCATCCCGTCGTCGTCGCCGCCGCTGCCTCCGTCCAGGTAGCCTGCCAGGCCGCCGAGGCCAGCGCCCACGATGGCCGGGGCGTTGCTCCATGCGGCGTCCCCCACGCTGCTGGCCGTCGTCGCCACCTTCCGCTCGGCACTCCTGGCGACGCTGCCGGCCTTCCTCCCGGCGTCGTGCAGCTTGCTGCCCACCGCGTCGATGGCGTTCTCCACGTGATCCTTGCCCTTTTTCACGTCCATCGGTGACACGCTTTCCTCAGATTCCCTGTCGTTCATTATTGCTCAACTTTATTTCTTAAAAATCCTAGGTCCAACTTTTATCACAGAGAAGCTAAAGGCGTCCAATTTCTAATTCGTTTTCACACACTCCACACACTGGATGCATTCAGTTTTCCACATCTTTTTGAATGCTTGTTTGTTTGTTTGTTTTCATGGTACAGGGAACCAATTTTCCTCTCTCCTTCCCTTTAGCCTTTTTTCCTCCTTTTCCTATGCATTTCCTCAGCTCCCATGGCGTCTTCACCTTCCCTTTTTCCTCCTTTCCTATATTTACGTACTACCTAACCTAACCTCGCCCTGTTTTTTCCTTTTTCTATACATCTAATTTCAACAAGAACGGTGAAGTAATTAATGCATGTAGACTGCTGACTAACTTTGGCAAGGAAATAAAAAAAACTACAGAGTTTATTTTATTTTAAAATTCAAGTTTAACCCGGTCTAACAGAGATTCAATCTTGTAGGTGCCTCGCAGCCTCTTACCAGAAAAGGACTACAGTAAGCTAGGTTATTCACTTGTCACCGTAAAAAAAAAGCTTGAAGAAAGCGCAGTTAGGCTTTAGCCAAGGTGTCCTTTCAAGTTAGAGCTATCCGGACTTCCCCTCTTTCCTTCCTTCCTCCGCCTTTCCGCCGTCAGAATCCATCCTCCCTGCGTCCCTGCCTCCATTCGCCCTCGCCCCACGGAAAGGAAAGGACGTCTCCCTCTGAGAAGAGAGAGAGTAGTGGGAGGCCTCCTTCCTTTCCGTGACTGCGACGACGGCGACGATCCAAACGCTGTACCTACCTAGTGGTGACTTCCAGTGCACGCGAATATCTTGACCCACGCCCCCACTCCACCCCCCCCCCTTCTCTTCCGCCGCATAAGATTATTTTCGAATCAGTTCGCGAAATTGACTGACACTGACTCGAATTTTCTTTTTTTTCAAATTAAAAGCAGTGATCACGGACGTGACCAAAGGGTGAAAGGACGTCTCTCCGTAGGTTGTTCCTTCATTCCTGTGGTAGAGTTGTAAGGAAAATTCGACGTTATACTGAAAGAAGACATCGCACCAGAAACTGCACGACCGAAACTGACGGAAGGAAAGTGGAAGAAGTGGAGCAAGGAACGTGCTCGGATTCAACAATTCCATTGCGAGAACCTTTTCCTGAGCGACGACTAAAGAGGTACGTAGTGGCCGGGTGCCAAGTTAGTTGTTTTTGCCCCCTTACTGAATCTGTTTGGGATGAGACTTACTTTGCGCTGGTGCCCTGTAACAAGAACCCCTTCACTCCCTCCTCCTCCCATTTTCTGCCGATTAAGGTAACAGCAGAAGAAAAATAGTGACTGCATTGAATCAATACGCACAAAAAAAGAACCCGAGAATGCGGCCACAAATTTTGCACCACTGGTGAGGAAATATCACTAACCGTCCGAGCTGTAGTAGAAATGACCTTTACGTCCGGGTATTCTACATCTGTAATGTGCTACAAAGATGGAGGACAGCAGCTAAGTCTCATGTCTCCATCTTAGCGAATTATTGTACATACAATATCATACCTAGTCTTCATTCCACTTTTGTTATCTCCATATGCAAGAAATGGGCAGAAGAAAACTGGTCTCCATACTTTTCACACTTTTACTAAGAGCTTAACAGAGAAAGTACGGTACAGTACTATTCATGATTTCTTTCAATGTCAATGGTACTACTAGTAGTATGTATGTATGTACTAGAAATCATTAGTCAGAGAGCCTCGAGCCTCTGCAACCCGAAAAAAAACTGTACTAGTATAATACGGATTGCTTGTCTGAGAAAAATGTGAAGACAAGAAGACCTTCTTTCCTTTTCCCTCCTACTAACTAAGCAGCAGCAGCAGTGAGCCATTTTTCATCTGTCGTAATGCGAATGTCGATTCCTACCTCCACACCGCCACCGCCACCGCCACCACCTCCTTCTTCCTGCCTCCCTCCCTCCATCTCTGCAACCACGCTGGGGAGAGAAAGAGAGTGCGCAGACAACATATTCGCCAACATTAATTACGGGCAACAGAGGGAGCAGGGGGAGAAGAAGGTGGGGGTGGGTGGGCGGGAGCCAGGAGAAAGGGAAGGAAGCAGGGGCGGAATCTGATAACGCCCATTCCTGGCTAATGTATGTATGATGGCATTGCCTATGACGTATTTCTCCCAGATTATAGCAATGCTGCGCGGCAAGATTGGTACTTCTTGAACGTGGCCTTTGATCCATCTGAATGACAACCGGCAGCGTCGTTTTCCCGTCGGAGTAATTTTCTCGCTTCGTCGGTCCTCCAGACAAACACCACTTCCTCCCTCCCTCTCCCTCTCCCTGCGGAGAATCAGGAGGAGGCCGACCCAGGAGGCCGCCGGGCCACTAATCTCCTTTTTTTTGTCTTCCTTCTCCTCGCACTTGTCGGGGGAGGGGTACTGGTGGTGGGGAAGTGTGGGGAGGGGCTCCCGATTCCCCCTTTCTCTTCGTGCGGGCACCTTTGTGAGAAAAGGATTATGTCCGGCACACATGGGCACAAGAGGTGCGGAGTGGGGAAACAACAGAGGTGATCATCGGGAACTCTGCCGCCCCACCGTGGATACGAAATAGCCTATTAATGGAGTTGACCATTTCTGCATATCTAGTACAGAGTTGGGGGTGGGTGGGTGATGGGAGCTTACAAGGCCACGTGTGCGTTCTGCTTGACGGACAGGCCCAATTTGTTCCTCTCCCCCCCCTTTTTTTCCTCGCTTCTTTCGCTTTTCCTATTATTCTCGTCTTGACGCAGTTTTTTCCCCTAAGGGAATTCCCCTTTCTCTCACTCTGTATTTGGCATCGTATAGTACTATACAATTAATGTAGCAAAATAATTGACTGCGCACAACAACCGCAAGTCATCATCCAAGCTCGTCCTCTGCCCTTACTGCGCCTGTCCCAACTCTGCGGCGTCCGTCGTGGCCTCCTTGAGCTTCTTGCGCTGCTTCCGCGCGTCCAGCAGCAGCAGCAGGTTGAACACCAGGGAGAGTCCGACCACCACAAACAGGACCACCTCCCAGGGGCTTCCTGCGTTGCCGGCCTCGTACTGAAACGAAAGACGCGGGTATGGTCTAAAATTAATGCTTGTTCTCCGTGCACGCATGCAAGCCTGAAATGATCGAGGAACCTTGATCTGCTTTCCATCTGACACTCTCGAGAAACTTTGGTTTACAAAGGGAAATTTTGAAAAGGAGGATGAGGATGAAGCCTGTTCTCCGTCTCTTTACCTGCGGCGATGCCGACAGGTCTGAATACAAAAAAAAGATCCTTGTTATAGGTAACATATACCAGTACACACAGCACCGTCAATTTCAATCTCATCGTTACCAAATCTGCGTATGTACAATTTGGCTATAGTCGCGCAGTCTTTGCCTTTCGTCTGCACGGAAGCCATATCGTATTTCAAGAGATCCTATACTATGTTACACAGACAAAAGTTCGAAAGACGATATATTATGCAGAGAAACGGTCATGTTTAAGATATTGAGATGCGATGTGATTAGGACACAATGGCACCAGTCTTCGAGAGGAGTCTGTCTGCGGGGCTCTTGTTTCATCTGGCTCCGTCGATTTAAGGAGGAGAGGAGGAGGAGAAAGAGGAAGAAGAAGATGAGGGTTGGTTGGTCTTGAGAGATGGCTCTTCCTTGCATGAAAATGTATGGAATATTTGATGCTGCAGCAGAAGGGAGAGGAGGAGGGGAGAGGGAAGGGAAGGGGAGGGGAGGG
>JAAUYM010135216.1_pt1 | contig 10410 bp, 11 predicted proteins | sample 7278001 | NCBI WGS metagenome assembly JAAUYM01 (sample SAMN14350224, study PRJNA611818) | marine sediment metagenome | isolation source: surface marine sediment (1.8m) | place: French Polynesia: Moorea | collected 2018-08
AAGATCTTGCTCAAGTTGAGGCCAAAATCAACAATCCGGCTGCCAGTGCACCTCGGTGTTCCTCTAAGCTCTTGTCTTGCCAAATACAGCTGCCAAATTTTGCCTTTTTAGTCAGAAAATTGAAAAAAGGATTGCGACATAATTTTTGAACTGTGGGGTAGTACGTTCGGAAAAAAGAAATGTAAAGAAGAAAAACTCTCATCTTTTGGCCATCACAGACTAATCACCGAGGGCGATGCTGTCAACGACTTCTGCGTCGCTGCGGCAAGAGTCTTTGGCACTCCTGTCGCGCTTCTGGAAGCAGTCCGCCACCTCCTGGTTCCACGCCCTCGACTCCGGGTGCCCCGTCATGTGCGCCCACACCGAGTTGACCAGGCTGCTCTTGGAGCTCTCCATCACCGAGGTGAAGGGAAGGAAGCCAGAACCGACGATGCTAGCAATTTGATGGAGTAAAAGGGGTTGTGCCTACAGACACTAATGGACAAATTTTGTCCCCTAAACATTTGGCGGCGTTGAATCCTTAACACCTGATTTGGCCATAGTCCAGCAGCTCCGAAACTGATTGGATGCTCCGAGAGTAGACGAGCGAGGAAATGATGTTGGCGGCAAAGCTGTAGAAGACCAGGATGCCGTAGACGAAGCCAGTCAGAAAGATGATCTTGCAGGCGGCGCCAGGGGGCTGCTTGTCGCACCCCTGCTGAGAGATCACACCTGGGAAGGAAGTGCAGGCGGGACAAAAGTGCAAAATTGTGATCACTGATCACACTGTTGAGTCTTGAGGCGACTGCAGTTTACAGAACATCCACTCCAGCGAGTCAGAGGGGCCGAACTCCGCTGACTGCCGTCGGCGGTTGTTGCCGCGGAGGAGCAGGTGGGCCGAGCTCATGGCCAGGACAAGCCCGAGGCTGCAGAGCAGGAGGGCGACCCAGAGCCTGGCCGTGAACTGCCTCCCGAAGACGTCCCGCGCCAGGTTGGTCTGCCTGAAGGCGACGGCGTGCACCCTCGGGTAGATGACCTCGGTGAAGTCGTGCCGGAGGTGCCTCTGGCAACAGGGGGCCATTATGGACAGGCCGACGTCCGCCCCGCCCCCGAAGCTCAGGTGGGAGACCAGGGAGTTGTTAGTGTGCTCATGGAAGAAGACAAAGAGAAAAACAACTGTTTGTCTCGCTGTTCCACACACATAAAGTTTTTCGTCATCCTCATCATCATCTGCACCCACCGGGTTGCTGTCCCAGGTGTCAGCCATAAAGGAAACCCTCAGGCGGATCCCGGTGTAAGTCTCCACCGACGTCCACACCTCGCTGTGTCGAGAGAGCGCAATTGTTCATCCAAATTTATCATGTAGCATTTCAATGCTTATAATAGTAAGTGGTCACCTTGCCAGTCCCGGATACACGTTGTTCTGCGGTCTGACGATGGTGGCCCGGAGGGTCCTCTCCACCCGGCGACCCCAGGATTCCTCCAGGTAGGTCCCCAGGGGGAAGGACGCGGAAAGCATCCGCCTCCTCCACTCCTGCTTGGAGAGGGCCAGACCGCAGCCGGGAAGAAGGAGGAGTAGGAGGAGGGGCAAGTGGGAGTTCATCTCCCCGATTTGCTGGTCGACATTCGATTTAGTATTTAAAAAAAAATCACGGTTTTTGAGAGAAAAGCTCGTTACCTATGTAAATCGAGCATTTTACTTTTACTAAATTGAACGCATAGAAAAATGTGTACTAAAAAGTTAGCAAACAGGAAAATCTTTAGGTACTACATCGAATTTTTCTACCTAAATCGCGACACGTTTTTTTTCTATCTCAGTCAAACTTTTTACTAAATTAAAGTTTGTTTTTTTACTAAGCCGGAGTTCTTCCTAAATCAAGGCTCTTTACTAAATCGAGGTCGTTTTTCACTATAGTGAGACTAAGGGACGCGTCCTCTTCGTTCAACTGCGAGCCCCTCTGCCCCTCTGCGGCTTTTTCACCACATAAATGGGCACGAGTGGGTGAACATGCGTGCTTGGGCACCTCACGCGTCTTTAACAAAGGAGGGTCACGTGTGACATGTACGTAAATGTTAACTTTACTCCACCCTTCTTTGTACAGCACCCACAGTACTAAGCTAAGTGAGTGTTGAGAGCAAATGGTGACCTTTACTCACTTAAGTAATTAAGAGCAAGTATAGTAAACTTGCAAAATTTGTGGCTTTTCAACGTTGCCCCTTGCACTACTGTGTACATGGTTAGTTAAAACGTTGTCTCCCCTCATGCCAGTATAACAGTAAAGTAGGTACTCTAAAGTTCTGAAAAGAGCCCTAAATTGGGGGAAAAAATGAGAAAAATTGGAAGAAGAAAAGCTGAAGTGGGTGAGATTAATAGAGGGTTGTAAAACTACGAACGTCAATTGTGGTTTGTATACTAGCAGCTCAAGTGGAAACCCTTGAATAATTTAAAAGCTGTAGTATCAATGCTTTTTCAATTCGTGCCTCAGAAAGATTATAAAGCCCTTGTGAACAACACTTTTGTACTAGTGACAGTTTTGTTTTGTGGGCGATGATTAATGTTAGTTTGAAGGCGGTATCCCGACCTTGTTAGGCTGTAACTGCTATTCCTTGTAATAGTAGGTAAATCAGCTTCGAGCACTGGCCTTGCTTTCTGCATTAAAAAAAATGGAGGGTACATCTGTTTTCAAAAAGAGGAGAGCACGAGAAAAAGGTGGATTTTATGGCAAAAGCTTATCTCTGCAGCAGCAGTAAAATGCGGTGTGCTATGCTACTGTGTAGTACTAGAGCGGTGTTGATGACAGCCCATGCAACAACACCTTTCCTTCCCCCCCCCCTCCACTTCCGATCCCCTTAAATCATCGAGGGAGGAAAAAAAGGGGTGCAACAGCGATATTGTCGCTGTCACCGTCGTCGTCGCCGTTGAGAAGTGCAACAGTGCAAACATTGGCGCCTTCACTTCCTCCCTTAAACAATATCTTGAGGTGGGGTGGGGAGAAAAAAGGTCTTCTGAGGTGAGGAGGAAGCATTTTTTTTCTTTCTATAAGAATTTTCAATTAAGGCTCTGTTTGCAGAAGAGATGCCTCTGCTGTCCGAGGCAGGGTTGCCAACAGACATGTTCTATAGCCAAGAAAACCCCACAAACAAACCTAACTTATTCAACTTCATGTGGCACCTCATTTCCCAATTTGTATGGACTGAAAGTTGAGAGTTATGAGACTTTATTTCACTATTTTTTACTTTATTTTATGTTTTTGCAATTTCCACACGTAATAGCAAAACTTTTAATTCTTTGCTTTTTGTTAGAATATAATTATTATCCAAAGAATATATTTACTGCTTGGCATATTTCCTCAGGAGACGCTACAATTTGCTATTTAGAATGCAGCAAAATAGATAAAGCCAAGTATTTAGTACATCTGGCATATTTTGCCGAAACATTTGACATATGCTTCTGGCTGAGAATTGGCAACACTGACACACCCGAGGTCCCCTGCAATTCCGACCTGGAATCCTTTCTCCTCCGGCGCCTGCCCGGCACCGCCAAGCTGCTCTCCATGGCCCGGCTGGGGACGGTGGGCGAGTCGCCGCCACCGGGACTCAGGTTCTTCCGGCCGGCGATGGAGGAGGAGACGTTGACGGTCGTGGTGGCGGAGATGGAGGACGAGGTGGAAGACGTGGACACCGTCGTCTACTGCGAGGACCGAACCCAGGAGGTCGAGAGGGTAAACAAATCGCAATAAATGCCGTCACAGATTGAGGATTTATTATAATTTTGTATTTTTTTGTAAGTTGGTAATCTTACGGTATACTACAGTTTCTCAATTTTTTTTTTGCAGCTCAGAGACATCCTGGAGAAGACAGTGGACTGGGGCGCGAGGCGGATCTTCGGGGGGATACCAGGGCACCTCATCACCACGTTGGAGGAGCTGTGCCTGTCCCGCGGCCAGGTGGCCTTCCGCACGCCGTGCCAGGTGTTCTACCTGCCCTCCGCGGACGCCCTGAGAGTCTCCACCGGCGACGGCGACGAACACGCGGACGTGGAGGTGCGCCCACTGCGCGGAGAGCACGTCCATCCGGTGGTCTCCAACTGGGGGCTGAGGGGGGACGACCTGCCCAAGGTGACGAAGAGGATGAGGGCCACCCTGGAGGCGGGGAACAGCTTCGGCGCCTTCAGGAAGGAGGACGGGCTGCTGGTGGCCTGGATATGCACAATGAAGTGCGGGGCACCCCCCGGGATAAAATGAAGGACCCTGGACTTTCTAATGTCTTTGCTGACGTAATCAGGTACGGAGGCCTGGGGGCCATGTTCACGCTGTCCGAGCACCGGAGGAAGGGGTACGGGCGCCTGTGCGCCGCGGCCGCCTCCAGGCGCCTCCTCTCCCTCGGCATCAACCCGTACGCCTACATCGAGCTGGGCAACGCGGCCTCCATCAGGCTCTTCCGGGAGATGGGCTACGAGAGGACGGAGGAGTCGGACTGGATCACATTCCAGCCGCATATGTAGTCCTTTCTGTCCATGCTATGAGCTGTAAAGTTTTTATGGTTGTTCCCGACCTCCTTATCAGCATTTGCCCAGCTACATGAATACACATGAAGAAAAGAAGGGGGGAGATACTACTACAGTACGTGTTGCTAGTAGGCCGCACGTACCTAACATACCTAGTACGTACAATGCTCACCCCGCCATAGCTAATTATTCCCTAGTGACTCTTGAGAAAGCTCCATCCGCTTTTGTAGCATCTGCATCTCCTGCAATCCGTCCAAAGATTGGGCATCTCCCGTCAAAATGGAACTCTTGGAGAATTTCACCTGGGATGACCTGCTGTCTCGCTACCGTCCCCTCCTCCCGTGGTCCATCAAGCTGGTCTCGGCCTGCCAGCTGATGAAGTGCTTCCCAGGCCTGGAGGAGAACCTCAGGGTGGACCTCTTTGTGGAGAGGAGCGAGTGGGAGGCCGGGAAGGGCGGGGCGGCCGTGATGAAGGAGTGGAACGACTACTCGGTCGGGTACGCCACCATTACCGCCTTCTGTCCTCGGGACAGCACCAAGGAGACGGTGCAGATGGTGAGGTGATTCGCCCCCGAGATGAAGTTCTCAATCTAGTGTAGGAGATGTTCCTGATTGTTTTCTTGAAAGGTGCTGGACTGCCTGGAGAGGGAGGTGAACTGGGACTCGAGGCAGGTGTTCCACGCGCAGGAAGACTTGATGGAGCAGGTAGAGGAACTCTGCGTGGCCAAACGCAACAAGGTTGCCGTAACCGGCAGCAACAGGTGCGGCGGCGGCGGGGGCGGCGGCTCCGACACCGGCGCTCATCGTCAGGCGGAGTGGGAGGCCCTAACGGAAGTGTTCGTGCTCACCTCGGAGCAAGACCTGCCCGAGGTAGCGACGGCGGCGACGGAGCAGTTGGAGCTGAGGCCGCTGGGCAAGGAGCAGCACCTGGAAATGGTGGTGAGCAACTGGGGCTTCTCGCGATCCTACACGGTCAGGCAGATGGGGGCCATGGTCGACAGGGGGCTCTGCTACGGGGCCTTCCGCGACGACGGGGAGATCGTCTCCTGGGTATGCACAATGAGGTACTGTACCATATAAGGAAGAAATGGGTACCCATAATTGTGAAGTTTTTTCCGCCCTAGATACGGCAGCATCGGCATCCTGTTCACCCCCGAGCGCCACCGCCGGAAGGGTTTCGCCCGCGCCTGCGTGGTGGAGCTCTCCAGGCGGCTGCTCTCCCTCGGCCTCACCCCGTACGCCTACGTGGAGGAGGACAACTCGGCGTCGAAGAGGCTCTTCAATGCGCTGGGGTTCCGGCCGGCGCAAATGGCCAAGTGGATCGGGTACCTGCCGCCCGGGATCGAGTCGGAGGGGAGGGCGGGATGCTGCCACTGACTTGACTTCCGAGTTACTAAAATCAGAGGGTTTTCAAAGAAAAGCTTATTAAACGGAGGTTGTCTCTCCTAAATCAAAGTCTATTTTAGGATAATGCTAATAAATTGGTAAACATCTTTACTTCGAGTAAATCGATGTTTGCTAAATAGATGTTTACTTAATCAATGTTTGCTAAATAATGTTTATTTAATCGATGTTTGCTAAATAGATGTTTACTTAATCGATGTTTGCTAAACCGGTTTACTAAATTAGAGTTCCATTGTCTAAAAAAACCCACATTTTATTATTGTACATACGTTTCAAATCGCTCACGTTGTTCCGCTAAACGCAATACTGGTAATCATTCCTTGACAAAAAAAAAATCCGCTATTGACGAGTTTGGATGATGTTTGCAACATTGTAGTAAGATATGTAGGTATATATTTGTCGTAACTTGGCATGCAAATACACAGAAAACTACGCATTATAACAAAGAAAAGTCTGACTACGATATCTTTACAAATTGACAAAAAAGCTGCCTGGTCTGGTCTCTTGTTCCATTTTTTGTTCTAGGCCCACTTTTTGTGCTTTCCAAGTAAAAAAAGAGAGTGCAGTGATAGGAATGGCATTTGTATCACACCGGGTCTCTTGTGGTTCTCCTTTTCTGTCTGTAGTACATATAACAAGCGGAACTGTAGGAATTGGAAGAGGAAAGATAGTACCAGTAGTACGTAGGTACACGTGAGCACACCAAGATTGTCTGGGGTACATTCTGAAATACGCAGCAGCAGAAGCAAGCGTTGGCACTCTTGGCACGTTCGGCTTTCAGAGAATGGTGGCACTGGAATAAAAGATGAAGAGTGGTAGGGGGGGGGGGAAGAGTCGGAGGGAGAAGGGATGTTAGGGGAGAGATGGAAGTCATACAGTAATTGTAGGGTACACCGTTCGAAAAGGGTTGGATGTGTTTACAAAAAGTGGGTTTTTTTTTCCTCGCAAAGCTGTCATATAATTCAATAACGTTTCTTCAAGGTTGCTGACTGCCCAATGGGTGTCTCTTTTTTTCATTCACTCTTTAAAATAAATACTCTCTTTTTACATCTTTAGGCAGCACCCCCTGCAGATTAATTAAACCTCATCCTATTCGGAATATATTTTTTCTCTGGCTAGGCACCTCGTTTCTCGTGTTTAGAAATAGGTGCAAGATTGCACTAGTTCGCTGAAAGAAGCGAGGGTAGGGGGTGGGAAAGGCGATACTGAACATTCACTCGTGAAACAAAAGGCCATTCACAACCATCGTTTAGCAAAGGTTTTTTTTTCTTCCTTTTTTTTCCTTTTTGACAATCGTACTATCTTCCCTTTGTTCAGAAGACCCCGGTGGTGATCTGCTCCGGGTCCGGTGGCAGCTCGTAGGCGGATCCGGCCTGCCCGGGCACGATCCTGTTGGCCTTCATGTAGGAGACGAACTGGTCCGGCACCTCCGCCAGCACCTCCTTGGCCAGGTGCAGCCTGGCCATCTGCGGGTTCACCCCCCTCGACCCCTGCAGGAAGTCTCGGAAGGGGACGAACTGCACGATGTCACGGACCGCCTTCCTGCCGCGGGGGTCGGTCAGGCGGACGGTGTCGCCGTCAAGCTCCTCCATGGCGGAGAAGTCGGCGTTGCCCACACCCACGATGATGATGGACAGCGGCAGCGCGGACGCCTCCACGATGGCCTGTTTCGTAGGGAAAGCATCAGTGGCAACAACTCATGGGACAGCGTGGTGGTACTGCTGTTAAAGGGGCACCAGTGTTCTCTTCCTACGTAAGGTGCCGGCACGTCTCCCAAAGCTGACTGCACGAAATGGACACCCAAGGTGACGTCGACAAGTCGCGTGGGCAGCTTTTCCCTTGTGGGGGACGGGTTGGACAATTGTACTGTACTGGTAACTGGAGAACATTGGTCTCACTTGCAACAGATAAAATGTGCCACACATTGTGCTACTTGGCTGCTGCAACATCTACTGGTTGCCCAAAGAATCTAAAAAGTGGGGTTTTGCAGTAAGCGTGACAGGGATGGAAACGAATCACTGTGGTAAGTATGCTTGTGAGATGCTTACAACCCAGTAATGTGTGAGTGGTTAGTAGGAGGCACGACATCACGAAGGAAGAAAAAGTAGGGGGAGAGGGAGAAGTACCTACAGCGAGGCAACACTTAGTCAAGACATCAGTGAAGCAGCACGATACCTTTTAATCCCAGCTTTCGATCTCACCTGGGCACACAGGCACACAGAAAAATCAAACCCTCACAAGTGTAACGTACCGACCACTGATTAATTCCATTGCACGCACATTCGGATTCCTCCTCTGACCTCAAAACATTAAAAAAAAACTCTGCAAAGACCCGCCCACCCACCGTCTGGGTCTGCGGCATGTCGGTGATGATTCCGTCCGTGATGATGAGGAGGATGAAGTACTGGCTACCGTCCCTGTGCTGCCTGGCGAAGGAGGCGACGTGCTCCACCGTGGGGGCGAAGTTGGTCGGCCCGTACAGCTGCACCCTCTGCACGCACGACTTGTAGGCGGCCAGCACCCCGGGCATGCGCTCGCAGAACGGGTTGGAGTCGTGGCCGTTGACGAAGAAGCAGTGGGAGACGCGGCCGTCCGGGGGCAGGCGGGCGCCGAAGCCCAGGACAGGAAACAGCTTGTCGCTGTCGTAGTCCTCGATGATCTCCCCCACGGACTTGATGGCCTGCTCGTACTGGTTCGGCGTGCGGGAGTGCATGTAGTGCAGCGACCTCGGGTCGGTCGGGATGCCGTTCGACTGGGTGAAGTCGATGGAGATGGTGCAGGCCAGCTCGGTGCCGCCGCGGACGTAGTCCAGGAAGGAGTAGCCTCTCACCGTGTTCATGTGCGTCAAGTACACCTGACCGGAGTTCTTGTAGCTCTTCTTCTTCTGTTTGAAGTAGAAGAAAAAAAGAAGATGACATTATTACAACGTGTAACAGTACATGGTACAGTTGTTATATATGTATTATTGTGTACAGTATTCAAAATCTCTAGCTGCAATCAATAAAACATCGCTTCCACGTGTGCTTGAAAAATGGGTAGGTCAAAATTAGTAAGTTAGTAGTGAGAGGAGGAGGTGATGATGGCCTTTGTCGCCCCTTGTAGCGCCACAGTCCTCAAACCTGCTCACCGGGACGAGGAGCCCTCGCAAGGCGGCGGTAAGGCCAATGGCGGCGGCTGCGACGACGATGCCGACCCGGTAGTCCTTCAACGGAGAAGGGAAGAGGACGAGGAGGAGGAGGAGAAATCCAGCAACCCAAGGAATAAGCCAAGATAATCTTTCCCGCTGTAACAAAACACACACACACACAAAAAAAGCAGACATGCGGACGCTCGTCCTACCCGTGAGCGTGACGTTCCAGAAGACTCACCGCACTACCCGACGGGAATTTTGGTCATTATTTTTTCAAAACAGAAATATGAGATTAATGTCCCATTACATGTTTCCAAGCAAAATTTGCTACGCTCGTAACTTTCAAAGTCCCGTCGGGTAGTTTCGGACAGAATCTGGCTTTGACATCTAGGAAGCGATACTTTATTGACCACTACTGACCCCCTGTTGTTAGTCAGACGACCTTCTGCAAAAGTTATTTATAAAAAACAAAAACTATTTCTTTGTCGGGCCTACCGCCTTTTTCTTGGGGCTGATGACGTCGAAGACCGTCCGTTCGCCCGGGCCGGCCTTGAGCTGCCTCACGGTGACATAGAACTCTCCGATGAGGCTGTGGCTGCCGTTGACGTTGTGGTCGAAGCACTCCACCTTCAGGTTTCGGTCCTCGTCGCCGTTGCATAGGGTGAGCACCGGCACGGAAAAGCGCTTCCAGCTCGGGTTGAGGTTGTTCTTGATGACCTCGGTGCGGTGGACGACCACGAAGCCCCCGTGCTCCGTCGAGCGGGAGAACTGGAGGAAGGGGTCGGAGCTGCCGAAGAAGTCCTTGCGGTCCAGCTTCCTGAAGCGCGCATAAAAAAAATATATCAGTCGCAACGCCAAGAACATTCTCACCTTCAGCATCGCCTCCAGCATCACCACCACCAACAACAACAAAAATCATAATCTCCACGCACTTTGCCGAGAACTGCATTTCCAGGTCGTCCTTGCAGGAAGACAGCTCCTCCGAGGAGACGTGCAGCGTCCCGTTGCCCGTCATCCTGCCCTCTCCGGGGTTCTCCAGCACCATGGAGTGCACGGCCCCGTTGGGCCCGGCCGCCGTGACGATCTGGGCCAGGGTGCACTGGCAGCTGCCGATGAAGTCGTGGTCGGAGAGGCGCTTGCTCTTGCTATCGATGTCGTACACCTCGAACCTGAAGAAAACATTTTAGAAAAACTTAAATTAACTTCTCAAAGTCTCAAAGTCATCTGCTTTTGTTTCTTGAACAAAATTTGGTGCGTGATCTGACATTCTGACATAGAGAGAGGCGAAGACGCTTCAAAAAAAATTCCCTCTACGTAGCATCCTACGCACTCAAGCAAGAAGAGGGGGGCATGCCGAAAGCTGATTATTCACCAACTTCTCCATTTCTGG
>JAAUYM010004190.1_pt1 | contig 10409 bp, 14 predicted proteins | sample 7278001 | NCBI WGS metagenome assembly JAAUYM01 (sample SAMN14350224, study PRJNA611818) | marine sediment metagenome | isolation source: surface marine sediment (1.8m) | place: French Polynesia: Moorea | collected 2018-08
CTATACTATAACTACGTACAGCATACATGACCGTCCTCCTTTGGTGGCGCCAAAAACAATTAATTTGTTTTTACTTATTCATGTAATTTCGGGCTAAAATTGGGTCAAAATATGGTCATTTTGCCATAAGTTAAGTGCAAAGAATACCTCAAAAGTTTCAAAGGCGAGCTGTTTATTTATTTTTTTTGTTTTGTTTTTGGCTTTCACAAATTATAACGCATCTCAAGACTTTCCTACGTACATATGGGCACTCTCTAAAGCAAAAAAAAAAGTTTAAACAGTTTTCCGTCTCACCCATGAGCAGTGAAGAGAATCGTCTATAGTAGACATCGATACGGTATGCATCATTGACACAGATAGCTGCTACCAAAAGGTATTGCACACAACGGATGGACAGAGTCAAAGAAGTCTTCGCTCTCTTTCTTCTCCATCCTCTCTCTCTTGGGGCTACTTGGGCGGCGGCCGCCCGCACTGAGGACACACCCCCTCGTAGCAGGCCATGGAGCCCATCTCAATCAGGTTGCAGTTCTGGCACTTGGGCTCCGCCTCCGGGTGCTGCAAGTGAAGGAGGAGTGGATGAGAACACAGTACGTACAAGTGGGAAATCACATAAGTAGTACATACATGTGAAAACACTTTGAAGAAACAGTTGGAGAAAAATGTGCTTGCTACGTACAGATGTGGACAGGTGAGAATTATGTGGGTGCGACTGTAGTACCTAGTAGTACACATGAGAAATGATCGTGATGATGATGCTTTCTCTCCTTTTTTTGGCACGTCTGGTCTGCCTTCTTCTCTTTCCGTCCTCCACCCCTCTTCCTCCCTTCTCATCTGGAGACAGACAGGCCCTCTTACACACTGCACACAAATAACCTGATCTCATATCCTGTCATCTGGAGGGAGTGTGTGTGTGTGTGTGTGCAAGTGTACTGCTGCAATACAGTGTGTACTAGTAGTAGTACGGCACACAAGCAGGTCTCAAGAAACATGAAGAAAAAGAACTTTAATCTTGATCCTGGCTTTCATCGGAAAGACTTTGATCCTTTCACGCCACGCGCGGTCTCCAAGGGACGATCCCAACAAACGTGTGTTCACAACACCACAAAGAAGAGAGGAGACGTGTTTACTCCTCTTGCCTCTTAAAGCCCTCCCCCTCTCCTCCTTCTCCTCTTCTAAAACCTGATCCCCCTCCCCCCTTCCCATTTCTTTCCTTGCCTTCCTCTTCCAACTTTGACCTCGCGGGCACGCAGGATGTGATGTGGAAGAAGACTCTCCTCTGCTCTACCATCCAAGCAAAAGAAAGAACGCAATCTTCTCTTCTCCTCCTCCCCCTAATTTAGTGACTTTGTTAGCGAAGCAATCACCAGAGTGGCTGACTCACCTTGCTGGAAAGTTCATAAAATGTACCTACAAGTACCTAGTAGCACTCTTAGCATAACGTGAGTTCCATACTTCTACGTATGTGGCCGGGGTTGTCTAACCTTACGTAGTCTCGTTAGAAACCTTGTTCCTCTTTTATGCTGGAGGACCCAGAGGACCATTATCCTCCTTTTCCCGACAAGAACAAAGATTAGAGCTACCATATGTGGAGGAGAGAAGGGCAGGCTCTTTTACTCAGGGCTCACGATTCCCTCGGCTTTCCTTTTCTGGCAAGATTAATTGCATCAAGATTATCCCCCCTTCCTTTCATTGCAAGTCTACAGTAGTGTGGAAAGGTCCAAAACAATGTTTTCTCTCATTTCTTCCCTCACCATGAAGTCGCGGTTGCGAATGGCGGCGGTGTAGGGCGCCCGGACCTCCTCGTTGCCCGGTGCCCGGAATGTCGGCGGCGACCCGGGGAGGGCCCGGGTGCCTCTTCTCAGGTAGCAGCAAACCCCGACGCAGGCCAACAATAAGACTACTCCAACGCCAACCTGGTAAGTTGCAAAGAATCGGAATTGCAAAGATGCAAATCTGAGGTGAGCAATGCTCAAGTGAAAACCCCAACTTACCCCAATTGCGATCATGCCGAGGGTCCTCATCTGCATGCCGCTCACGTCTTCGAACAAGGTGGTCCCCGACCCGGGCTGGTCGTTCTGCTGCCCCTCCTCCGGCTGCGGCTGCTGCCCGTCCGCCGGATAGAAGTGGCCTCCCTTGTCATCGTCGACGCTGACGTCGTTCAGGTTGGTGTTCGACATGCTGCTGCTGCTGCTGCTGCTGCTGCTGCTAGTGCTGCTGTTGTGACCTCAGGCGAGTCTGTGAGTTGTTGCAAGCTGTGGGAATCCAAATGTACGTAGCTACACTGCACGTGGTGCACTCGATTGCATATTTCTTGGTAAATTGGCAACTACGTTACGTAGTTTTTTTGCCCACCATGCATTTACTAGATTAAGCAAGTGACATTTCAACAACATTTCGCCTAGACCCCAGTGCACAACTACACTACTACACTACACGTATGTACATACGTACTTGTGTTTTACAAGACAAACAGCATCACTTTTTCTCGCCCACTCACCTGACTAAAGGACGACAGTTGGAGGACAGGCAGCGGGGGAAACCCAACGTCCTTTCAGTATTCAGTCACCGGGGGGAGATGGGAGGAGAGCCTGTTCCAATATCCCCTCCCACAGATGGTGTCGACGGCGACTGGTGGCGGCAGGCGCGCCCTCAAGCTGGACATGCACAGTTTGGAGGACACAGGAGTTGTTTTCCTAGGACGACAGCACACAGAATTTGCTTCGTGGCACCCCCCACTGCTTTTTTCTAGGACGAAGAAGGAGGAGGAACTGCTGCTTTCGACTCCTTCCTCTGGCGCCACCACCACCACCGCCGCTGGAGAAAGAAGAAGAAAGAGAGGAGGAGGAGGAAGAGGAGAAGGGGGGAAAAGAGAAAGAAACGGAGGAGGAGGAGGAGGAGGAGGAGAAGGAGATGACTGGTTTTTCCCCCACCGCTTTTAAAGGAGGGGAAAGAGGGAGGGGTGGGTCCGGACAGTCCCTTTGGCACTCAGACACTCACGCTGTTGTGGTGGTGGTGGTGGTATATAGTGATGGTGGGCAGGGGGAAGGGGCACACAAAAAAGTGAGGTGGGAGGAGGAGGTCGCGTTGTTTCTTCTCCTCCTCCTCGCTTCAGCGCAAGTCAAACAATGAGGCTCTTGCCCTACTTTTTTCCAAAGTGAGGTTTTTCTACGTACGCGCCGACGATAATGATGTCCTTTCGCCTTTAAGATGGGAGAGGGGGTAGGAAGAAGGGGAACAACACCGCGGGGTCCGCATGCCTAATACGCAAGGCGTGGATGTTGATTATTCTCCTCTCTCTTTCTCTCCTTCTCTCTTCTCGCCCATGTTCCAAGCTAAGTCCTATGGCACTGTGCTGTACTAGTGGTACTTCCCCCACTGCGGAGAGGATGATTTGGAAGCGCTCAGCAGCATCGTCGTCGATACATCCAGTGTGATTCTTGTCTGACTTCCTCCTCCTTCTCCTATAGCTCTCTCCGGCATTCATGTGCCCTCTCTCCCCCCCCCTCTTCCCCTTTCTCAACCTTCTCTCTCTCGAGGAAAGGATCCGAGGATAAAGCAAAGTAGGACAGGAAAGAAGAAGAAAGCCGAGCCAACCTTCTACTATATCCCCGATCCTCCCCCTATCTCGGTGCCCTCTCCCTCCCTCCTCTGACTTACTCAGACGAATAAGGCCCTTCCCTCCCTTTTCCTTTTTAAGAGTGTTATTTTTAGCCTTTTTGGGTTTCGGATTTCCTTCAAAAATTGGGAAAGGATTTGTTCATTAACCTGTGTCCGGCGCGCTCATATACACACGTAGTAGTAAATAGTACAGTACTATAGTAAAGGGCAGTATGTTGGAGACTGCTAGGTTCAGTTTTGGGCCGAGACCATTAATGGCACTTAAGTTTCCATATACTAGAAACAAGAACACTTTATTGAAGATGAATTAGCACACAAATGGAGGCGACTCAGTACATATTACCTTAAGTACTGCGTAATATACGACACGTATGTACATATGCATGTTTGGCAATTTTGCAGAAAAAGATAATTGAGAATAGCTTTTTTGTTTTACTCTATAGCATAATTTTTGAAACCTTGCCACAAATATAAATTTTTGAATATTTTCTCCAGTCTTTTTGCGCAAGGCCACTTTGTTCCGATATATGTGGGGAGGATTTCGTGATGTGTGTGTGTGTGTGTTTGTGTGAGGCGAGAAGGATTGCACAGTGCTTCGCTCTGAGGTCGGCTGCAAATTTGTAAGCAAAAATTGGAGAAAGCGACAAATGAGATTTTGATTGCACTTTTACAAATGAAACATACTTTAATTGAAAACAACAACAATGTTTTCTTCTCTCTTCCTGTACTAGTACATACGCACCATGGCGTGTTTTCTCTTGACTTTTCTTTTCTTCTTCTCCCTTCTCATTGGTGGTCTCCACGCTGCTTGATCTCCGACGCCGTCTGGCAGGATGCGCAGGGGCCGCAGCAGAAGGCGCACAACGCGTCCTCGCCAACGCTGCCCTGGAGGGGGGGGGGACAAAAATTAAGGGTAAAGAATTTCTCCCAAGGTCGGAGGCATAACGCGCAACAATCAGGGCCATTCCTTCCGACTTCCAAAGCGGAACCGAACATCCGGTCCCAATTTGGTTGAACTACCCGTGTGCATGCCCTAGCAACAATGAGGGTATGCAAGGAAGTCTGTCAGGAAAAGTTGGCTGCTATTGTCGGAAAAATCTGGAGTAGGGCATACCGAACAATAAAATTTATCAAAAAGAAAAACCGCTTTTCGAGCCAAAGTTTGATGCCAAAACCGGATATCCGGCTTCGCCTAAGAACACTATTTGGGAGGGAGAGTGAGTCAGAGAGAGAATGTGAGAGATTGTTCGCACCTCGATGCCGTATCTCTCCCTGGCCTCCTTCCTGAGCAGGAAGATGGGCAGGCAGGGGAAGAGGCATCCCAGGAGGCAGCAGAGCGGGCCGCTCTGGCTCAGGTCGTTGCCCGTCTGGAACTGCTGGCACGGGAGACAGCACCAGCCGCACATGCCTGAGGGAAAAAAAACATAGAAATGGTGCAGTGGACTCCGCTTATGACGTGTTCCTGGGGGGTGAAGTCCACTGTGCTAGTAAGGAACTGGCATATTTTATATTTCGCTCACAGGTGCCGCAGTCGCCGAAGCATCCGAAGACTCCCTGTTTCCACTCCTGAGACATGGCGAAGGAGGATGGAGCCTGGAGGAGATCGCCAGGTAAGCAAAGCTTTATTTGGGGGGAGGAAAGAATATCGTCTTTCCCTTCTCTGAAGGAGTAGCAAGATTGCCTGACTCCAGAAAGGAGAAGATCAAGTTAACTCGCCAAGCAGAAAATCCCGTCAAGAAAACCTAAACTGTTGCGGGTTTTTTTTTTTCGTCTTGCAGACTTTCAGTGCATGTAGTATAGCAAGCCAGCTTACCTTTGATGGAGGTGGAGGGGGGGGGATGGGAGGCTGCTTAGTGAGAGAGAGAGAGACAGGACGAAGGAGGTTTGTGTTTCAGCCAGATGGGTGTGGTGCTTACTGAGCTTTCCTTCCTTCCTTCCTTCCTCCCTCCCTCCACGAAGCTGTTGTACACTACGTACGAGCATTCATGCGTTCGCCCCACATAGCGAACGGAGTCGTCGAAGTCGGAGAAAGGCCGAGGAGAGATGAGATGAGTTGAGATGGGAGAAGAAGGAAGACGCGATGTCGGGTGGATGGACTGTGAGGAAGAGCAGCAGCGCCGCCGCCGCCGCCGCCGCCGCCGCCGCCGTCTTGCTGGGCTCGGGCGGAGCGGCTTTAAGTGCACTGCACACGCGTGGACGGCAGCTAGGTGCTGTGCATTCCTTGTATATGGACTGCTGGTATACCAGCAGTACATATACTAGTAGTGTTTTTTTTTTTTTAAGAAAACACTTTTGGATGCAGCTAAAGTGGATGCACATTTAGTATGTTTTTTTTTTCCTGACAGCGAATTTTGAAAACGCGAGCAACTAATAAGTGGAATTCTCGCTTCTTGGCAACAGAGACTTTGCTGGAAAGCAAGCGATGCTCTTCTCCTCCTCCTTCCCCCCCCTCCTCCTCCTCTTTTAGCGTACTGTACACACGTACAGACATGTGCAGTACACAGAGCAGACTTACTCAAAGACGCTCTCTTGCCTTTCAGGCAACTTTGAGATTTTCTTCTTCTACTAGGTACATGTACGTACGTACTACGTACGTGACTCAGTTGTACGTATCTCCTTCCTGCAAATCTGAAGAAGTCTTTAAAGTTTTAAAAAAATGAGCTTTCTTGACTTCGTCAATTGGCTTTCAATCTTTTTTTTGTTAGACGGTGAAAAAGTAAACATTGCGCCATATAGTTTTTTTCGTTTAGTAAAAAATCAAACAAACCTACATTTTTCAATGGAATTTTAAATAAATTTATACAGAGATACCTTAATATATATAGGTAGTTTCTAGAAAAATTAAAAAAACCCAGCACTTTTTACTTTAGTTATGTTTTTATCATGCATCCTGCAACTCTAACCCAAAACCTGACCGGCGGAATAGTAAGAGTGTAAGAGACAGAGGAAGAGTCACCTCCCTCCCGACGTGGCTAGAGTTGATGAGGTTATTGATGACGTTGATGTTGATGAAAATTGTCTGCACAAATTTTTGTAGAAATACATCAAGAAATGTAGGTGTGTTTGATTTTCTACTAAACGAAAAATATATGTGGCGCAATGCCTACAGGCTTATCATCATCTTTAACATCTGGAAGGCCGAATAGAATAATATATTAGCGCAGAAATCAACGGATTTTAATCACGCACACAGAAAGGGAAACTTGGCATGGTCCAGCCGACCTCGCTTCTTCTCAATCTATGTATGTACCCTTCCTCCTCCCCTTTTTCAAACCACTGCCACCCTCTGAACCGAGCTTTCTTTTATATCTTTTTTGCCAGAGAAAAGCTAGCAGAGACGCTCTCTTGATGGCTCGCTGGCACCAAACTTTTTTCACAGCACCAACAGCCTCTTCTTCTGCCTTTCCGAGAGCGTAATGAAAAAGAAAGAAAAAAAAACTCGTGTGAGGGCCTTCTAACTTTAGAAAGCAGCTCGAAAAATCAACTCCTCTTTCGCTCAATTTTCCCTCCATATAATGTCTTTTCCACTTTTAAAAGGCACGGAGGGAGAGGGAAAAAAAAGTTAATTTGGAACTGCCCCCTACCTTCCCTCTCCTTCCATCAAAAGTTCGAAAGTTCCCTTTTTTCGTACCCTTTCCTGGCTAAGCCTGCCGGATTAGAAATGGTCCCCTTTCTCAACTGTGTCTCCTCTTTAAACCAACCGCGCAATACCACATTTTCCAGGAAAAGAAAAGACCTTCCCACACTTCTTGGCCGAGAGAAGGGGGTGGAAGAAGGAAGAGGAGGGAGACACAGAGAGACAGGCAATTTCTGGGGCCTAAAAATATGTGCAGGAGATTTTTTTTTCTCCTAGAGCTTCCTGCCTGGCGAAGAAGGAATTTTTATGCCTCGTGGCTTAGGATCCTTTTCTTCTCTCTTTCTCTCTCGCCATCCTTCTTCTCTTTCCTCCTCCTCCTCCCCCCCCTCTCTCGCAGGAGATCAGATCAGGTCGGAGTGTGCGTCGCCGTCGTCGTCGCCGTCGCTCCTGCCTCTGGGAGAAAGGATGCCCCATCCCTCTGGGCATACTTCCCTTCCCTCTCTTCCCATCCCACCACAAAGCAGTCGTCTCCTGTCAGGTTCTCAAATAAACGCGTCTCCGCTGACGCTGACGCCACCGTTGGTCGTGGTGCCATGCTTCTCCCCCTCCTCTTCCTCCTCCTCTTCCTCCCGTCGGAAGTAGGGTAGGCTCGACTGACTCAGCATGGAAATGATGAGGAAGAAGGCGCTGGTATGGCGGTGGAGGAAGAACAGAACAAGCTTCATCCTCTTGTGTATTCTACCAGAAGTTCTCCACGTATGGGTCGCGCGACCCGTAAGTGGGTCGCAAACCCTTTTCTGAGTAGGTCGTGAGAGGGTCATGGGAAAAACTGTACAGTTCTGTGCTAGTATAGTCGACCTTCGATTTCGATGAGAACAAAATCAAAAATTGACTGAAATTCGTAGACACGAAGTTTCGCTTCTCCTCCCCTTCTCCACAATACGTATAGGCGAGATGCTCTACTTATGTAATGGTCCGAAAAGGTAGAAAACCCCTGTCTTATAACAAGTGGGATTGAGTGTGCATATAAATGGGGACTGAAGAAACGAGAAGGCTCCATTCTGCCACATTCATTTGGTCCTCTTTTTTTCTTGAAATAAAAAGAAGAAGAAGAAAGCATTCTTGCCGCATGAATGAGATGCTGCTTAGATTTTTTTTTTGGTTGGCCTGTGTCTGCTTTTTCTAAGGATGGAGAGGAGGGGGAAAAATAACGGCACCTACTTCCAGAAGGAAAGCCGACCCATAAACTAGGAGGCCTTTATGATCTAGGATTTTTTTTGTATTTCTCAGCGTACTGCATAGTTAATACTGTATCTAAATAAAGAAGGGAGAAAAACTTCAAACATTTTGACCTTTGCTTGCCGCGAAAAAAATACAATTGGCACTACTTGATTGTCTTGGACTTGGACCAAAGTTAACGCCAACGTTAAAGACGCGTTCAGTATCTGTTAAAAATGTTTGTTTTTGGGGCTACTTCCCTATTCAGGAAGGCTAAGAGTAAATTTGAATACAGATCTTAGCAAAAATAATTAAAAGTACGTACATTGCTTTACTTTTTTTTATGACACCTTCAGAGCTAAGATGTCAGTCCTATTGTCCAAAGCTATCAAGTAGAGCAAATGGCAAGTGTGGCCTAAAATATTACGTAGAACGTCACTGGGGGGTAGAGTTTAAGGTCTTCTGTTCTCCAAACTTTGAAGAGGGGTTCAAAACTTACGGCATCACGGTAGCACTAGTGGTAAGGTGAATTAGATAAAACTTTTAACTACAGGTACTGTATGTACTACAGGATGTCCCACAAAAAAACTTGACCTACTTGTAGCCTTTACCCCTCTCAATAGGTATACGGTAAAGGTTTATACGGTAACGTACGTAACGGGAAAATTCAAGTAGGACTAAACAAGGTTGTCAGTTTTTGTTGGGACATCCTGTACCGCTATTACTCGGTCCCAATCTTTCTGGTGGGAGACGCGCCACATTAAATGCAACAACTTTTGATCTTTGCATGGATCTTCTTCCTCCCTCGATCTCCGCTCTCTTCTACCTCCCCGGCGGCGGGTTCCCGCACTGCGGGCAGACGTCCTCGTAGCAGGCCATGGACCCCATCTCGATCAGGTGGCAGTTCATGCACTTCAGGTCCTTCTCCACGTCCTGGAGACGAAATGGAATGGAGATTACGGACAGTTGCACTCGTACGCGGCACCTCTCTTTTTCCAGATGTATTTTTAGTTGCTTTTGTGGAAAGTGCAACGCCTCTTTTTTTGGAACATACTACGTAGGTACTTTGGAACCATTTTTGGAACACCTGCTTGTGGCGTCATATCTACAGGGATGTCGTGCAGTCTTCATTGTACCTGTAGAAGGCAAAGCTCTAATCTCTTGCAAGGGGCTCTTTTTCATCCTTCCTTTCCCTTGTAGGTACAAAATCTTTGGAGTTTTGTCCTTGAGGGTGCTTCTACTTTCTCTTCTCCCCCTGCCCTATCTGACTCCATTCAAGGAATCAGACAATCAAGGGAGAGGGAGGGTGGGGAATAGATACGCAGAATGTTATCGCGTGATTTCATCCAACTGCTCGGATAAAGGTCGAAAGAGAGAGAGAGAGGGAGAGAGAGAAGAGAGAGCAAGTTAAGATATTGTTCACCTCATTCCATACTCCAGCGAGCAGGTTAATTAAACCGTTCTTCTCTCTACGTCTAACTACCCACTTTGCAATTAATGGGGTCCTCTCGAGCGGAATACACGTACGACGTAGTAGTACAGTACATAGTAGGTACTACAGTGAAATCTCGATTTTTTTTAGCAAAGTCCCAGTTTTACGACGTACAGCATATCTCGACTTTGAAACAATTCTGTGCCTCGCAATTTTTGCTGGAAACTTCGTCTCATTTTTATGGCAAGTCTCAAATTTATAGATTTTTGGGGGGAGTTGCACATCTCCGACTTAATTTTCGTAGTTGTTATATCTCCGACTTTTTTTCCACTGTATACATACCTCCAAAAAGCCAATATTTTGGGAGATGGCACATCTCTGACTTTTTACTAGGAGTAAGAGGAGAAGGAGGAGTAAGAGGAGGAGAAGGAGGAGTAAGAGGAAGAAAAGGAGGAGTAAGAAGAGGAGAAGGAGGAGTAATAGGAAGAGAAGGAGGAGTAAGAGGAGGAGGAGTACGAGAGGAGGAGTAAGAGGAGGAGGAGGAGGAGTTATATTGTTTCGGAG
>JAAUYM010024593.1_pt1 | contig 10406 bp, 9 predicted proteins | sample 7278001 | NCBI WGS metagenome assembly JAAUYM01 (sample SAMN14350224, study PRJNA611818) | marine sediment metagenome | isolation source: surface marine sediment (1.8m) | place: French Polynesia: Moorea | collected 2018-08
CATCGGTTTGAGACTCAACTGGAAAGTAACCCTCTTCAGCGTGTTCTTTCTCTGCGTTTTTGTCCGGCTCGGTTTCTGGCAGCTCGAGCGGGAAGCGGAAAAGGTTGAGCTGCTGCAGCAGCAGGCTGTCCGCATCAATCAGGCACCGACAGTGCTTGAGGAGGCCGCAAAACGGGATAGTGACGACATTCATCTCGCGCCGCTGCGAACACGGGGTGAATACGATTCTTCGAGGGTCTTTTTGCTCGATAATCGCGTATTAGAAGGTGTCGTCGGGTACGAAGTCCTTGTTCCTTTCCGGGAAACGGCAAGCGGGCTCTGGATGCTCGTCAACCGGGGTTTTGTACCCATGGGAAGAACGCGAGACACGGTGCCTGATATTCCAGTGCTGGTTCCCGGTGAGGTGAACCTGCTGGGAGAGGTTTATGTGGCTGACTACCCCAGCTTGCCGGGCGCCAACGTGGCCGCGACACTCGATGACCTGACCGTCGTACAGGTCGCCGATCCGACCGTCATCAGTGGAATCGCCGGCGAGACGTTTTTTGTGCATCTCGTGAGACTGTCGATCGAGGATGCACACGCGCTGCCGCGGCACTGGCCGGTCACCGTCATGCAGCCCGAAACGCACCGCGGCTATGCGGTGCAGTGGTTTCTGATGGCGCTGGCGGTCACGGCGGCCTGGCTGGCATTTACTGTCAGCGACTCGCGAAGTCGCAGCAGGACCGAATCAAAGGAAGAGGCGCTCTCGTGAATGAAGCGCTGACAGGAACATATGACTGATACACAGAATACACCTTCCGGCACCCCGGAAGAGGCACAGATTGATCCTGCAAAGCTTCGGCGCTCGCGGCTGTCGTTCCTTGCGCTGGTTGCCATCGCGGCAGCGCCCGTGATTGCTGCATACGCCATGTACTTCTTTATGCCGGACCTGGCGCCGGAAACCCGGTCCAATGAAGGGCAGCTGGTCCAGCCAGTGGTTGAGCTGGGCACCCTGGGCGGCGAGGCACCGAACCTTGCCGGCAAATGGACGCTCCTGGTGCCGATTCAGGCGTCGGCTTGCGATGAGCAGTGCCAACAGACGCTTTATCTCGCGCGACAGGTCAATGTCGCGCTCGGCAAGGAGTCCACACGCGTCCAGCACGCATTGCTGCAGGCGCAGCCCAGGCTGGACGATGACTTCTTCTCGCTGATCGCGACGGAGTACCCGAATCTCAAGCGTCGCGTGGTTCCCGCTGAGGCCTTCGCCACGCTTGAAGTGGCCGCTGGCGCGCCTGCCATCGATGGCCACATTTTCCTGTCGGACCCGAACGGCAACGTCATGATGGTTTACACCAAAGAGCAGGAAGGCCGCGCGCTCATCGACGACCTGAAAAAGCTGCTTCGCCTGTCGAATATCGGCTAGATCCTGTAGAATCCGCGCCTCTGAGAGAGCCAACCTCATGTCTGTAACAGAGCAGTCAGTAACTGAACAAACCGCATCACGACCGGCCGTCGGCTGGCGTGATTACCTGGAGATGTGCAAGCCCAAGGTGGTCTTGCTGATGCTGCTGTGCGCGCTCGTCGGCATGTTCCTCGCGACACCGGGTATGGTGCCGCTCGATATCCTCATCTTCGGCAACCTCGGTATCGCACTGGTGGCCGGATCCGCCGCTGCGCTAAATCACCTCCTCGATGCCAAAATCGATGCTGACATGGCGCGGACGCGCAATCGACCGGTCGCGACGGGCCGGGTATCGCCGCTTCAGGGAGCCGCTTTTGTCGGCATCACGGGTGTGGCAGGCATCGCGATACTTGCCCTGCTCGTCAATCCGCTGACCGCCTGGCTGAATCTCGCATCGTGGGTCGGCTACGGCATCATCTATACGGCCTACCTCAAGCGTGCCACGCCGCAGAACATTGTGATTGGCGGGCTGTTTGGCGCAGCACCCCCGCTCTTTGGCTGGACTGCGGTCACGGGCAGTATCGATAGCGGCGGTCTGCTGCTGGTCCTGATTATTTTTGCGTGGACACCGCCACATTTCTGGGCGCTTGCGATCGATCGCGTCAACGACTACCGCAAAGTTGATGTCCCGATGTTACCGGTGACGCACGGCACGGCGTACACCAAGCTGCACATCCTGCTGTACACCATCATCATGGTGCTTATCTCGTTGCTTCCTTATCTCACAGGGATGAGCAACCTCCTCTACTTCGGCGCTGCCCTCGCGCTGGGTGCGGGCTTCCTTTACTGGAGCCTGGTCCTGCTCTGGGGCAACAATCGCAAGGCGCCCATGGAGACATTCCGTTATTCAATTTTCTATCTCGGCGCACTGTTTGTTGCGCTGCTGATTGACCACTACTTTTTCCCGGTAAGTTACATCGCATAAATGGACCACGGCATTCGCAATACCCTGATCGGAATCGCCGGCTTCATCTCCATGATCATGGGGATGTTCCTGTACACGTTCTTTTCCACTCGCGACAACCTGACGGACGAGCAATACCAGGAGCTCGGCTATTTCCGTTTCGATCAGCCTCGCGTCATCAGCTCATTTGACCTCGTCAACGAGCATGGCGAAGAGGTTGGTCTCGAAAACCTTCGCGGCGAATGGTCGCTGGTGTTCTTTGGCTTCACCTACTGTCCGGATATCTGCCCGACGACAATGGGTGTGCTTGGCCGTGCTGTTGAACGCATGGAAATTGACCCCCAGGTTGTCCTGGTTTCCGTGGATCCGGAACGCGATACGCCCGAGCAAATGAAGAACTACGTTGATGCGTTCAACGCCGAGTTCGAAGGCTTCACCGGTACTCATGCAGAGATCACCAAGTTCGCAACCCAGGTCAATGTGGCATTCGGCAAGGTTCCCGGCCGCGAACCCGGCACCTATACCGTCGATCATTCAGGCAGCATTGTTGTGATCGATCCCGAAGGTCGATATGCCGGATTTATCAAGGCGCCCCACAACGAGATGAACATCAAGCGGATCGTCGAAAGCTTGATCTAGCGCACGCCGCGTTGCGTGAAATGGCCATGTAACGTGAGTATGATGATCTCTCGCAACGTCAGGACGAGGTTGCGACAAAACCAAGAGATCGCAGCGCTTTCTACATGGCTTCCGGGCCTTCGCCAAATACGTCTACGTCAAACCTTCTGGAACGTTATGAAGACGTTCGCAGCAAGAGCCTCTCTATTGTCGAACCCCTGGCGATTGAAGACTACGTCGTCCAGCCGATGGATGACGCGAGTCCTCCCAAGTGGCACCTCGCTCACGTAACCTGGTTCTTCGAGACATTTCTGCTGAAGCCGTCGATGGCGGGTTACCAGCCGTTTGATGATCGCTTCGAGTACCTCTTCAACTCCTATTACAACGGCGTCGGTGCGCAGTTCCCGCGGCCGCGTCGCGGTATGCTGTCGAGGCCGACGGTCAGCGAAGTCATGGAGTACCGCAATCATGTTGACGGCAGCATGCGTGAACTCCTCGCGCGTGAGCTCACCGATGAGCTGGCTTTCACGGTCACGCTCGGCCTGCACCATGAGCAGCAGCACCAGGAGCTGATGTACACAGACCTCAAATACAACCTCGGCAATAACCCGCTGTTCCCCGCCTATAAGGAACGCACTCCGGAAAACGCACCTGCGCCCGCCGCGACAATGTCTTTTTCAGATTTCAGCGGAGGCGTTTACGAGATCGGCAAGATTCCGGGTGGCCATCAAGACTTTGGATTTGACAATGAGTCGCCGCGACATGAGGTGCTGGTGCGTGACTTTGGGCTGGCGGATCGTCTTGTCACCAATCGGGAGTATCTCGAGTTCATGGAAGATGGCGGCTACTCACGTTCCGAGCTATGGCTTTCGGATGGCTATGCCCGCATCAACGATCATGACCTTGGATTCAGCAAGCCGCTCTACTGGTACGACGTTGACGGTGAATGGCACGAGTACACGCTCGGTGGATTCGCTCCGATCGAACCCGATGCGCCGGTATGTCACGTGAGCGGGTATGAGGCTGACGCCTACGCGCGCTGGGCAGGGTATCGCCTGCCGACCGAAGCGGAATGGGAAGTTGCGGCGGCCGACAGCGCCCTCGATGGCAACTTCGTCGAAAGTGAACGACTTCACCCGGCACCGGGTGCGGGCGGCAAGCTGTCGCAGCTCTTTGGCGATGTTTGGGAATGGACGCAAAGCAGCTACAGCGCCTATCCCGGGTTTACCGAGTTCCCGGGCCAACTGGGCGAGTACAACGGCAAGTTCATGGCAAACCAGCTGGTGCTGCGCGGCGGTTCGTGTGTAACGCCGTCGAATCACATTCGCCCAACCTACCGGAACTTCTTCTATCCGGCTGACCGATGGCAGTTCACCGGAATACGGTTGGCAGGCTGACAGGGAAAGTCTTTTGCAGCGAATAACCTTCTATGACAAACACCCCGCAACGGGAGAAGCCACTGCGGAACTCGTTGAGGGGCTGACGTCGAAAGCCAAGAGTATTCCACCGAAGTTCTTCTATGATCAGCGCGGATCCGAGCTTTTCACCGAGATCACCCGGACGCCTGAGTACTATCCGACGCGCACGGAGATGAAGCTGCTCGAAGAGCCGCGCGAGCAGCTTCGTCATCTTGTGGGTCCGGATTCGGTTGTCATCGAGTATGGCAGCGGGAGCAGTCGAAAGATCCGGCTGCTGCTCGAAAATCTCCGCCCGAAGATTTATTCGCCGCTGGACATATCAAAAGACTATCTGGCCGACTCGGCAGAAGGCGTGGCAGACGAGTTTCCGTGGCTTGACGTGCGTGCGGTCTGTACGGATTTCACGCGCGATTTCGATCTTCCGTTCGAAACAGAAGGACGAAGGCTGGGATTCTTTCCGGGCTCCAGCATTGGCAACTTCTCCCGGGCAGAAGCGACGGAATTCCTCGCAAAGGTCAACCAGCAGCTTGGTGATACGGGTGCGCTGCTGATCGGCGTCGATATGAAGAAAGACCTGGGCGTCCTCGAGCGTGCCTACAACGACGCGGCTGGTGTGACGGCCGATTTCAATCTCAACGTCCTGACACACCTGAATCGCGAATATGGTGCGACGTTCGAGACTGACAAATTCGAACACCTGGCGGAGTACAACGAGGCGCTGGGGTGTATCCAGATGTTTCTCGTGAGCCGGGAGCAGCAGGAAGTCCGATTGGGTGAAACGTCAATCATGTTCGATGAGGGCGAGCGGATTCACACGGAGAATTCCCACAAGTACGCGGCCGGCGAATTCATCGAGATGGCGGAAGCTGCGGGTTTTGGTCACCACGACTGCTGGCAGGATGAGAACAGCTGGTTCAGCCTCTTCTACCTCTACAACGAGGCCGCCTAGACAGCCTCGCGCAGAATCCTGACGAACTCCGCCGGATCTTTCAGGTGATCACCATCGGTACCACTGATCAACCTCGTTAGAATGAAGCGCGCCGCGCCGGCGCGAATAAAACCGGGAAGCGCTTTTGTTTCTTCTTCCGTCAGCGGACGTCCTTTCTCGTAACCCCGCACCATGGCATCGACCAGCACGGCATTCTGCTGACCGACTGAATCAACGGCCCACGCGTTGATCGTGATCGCAAGATCCTGAACGAGGAAGTCTTCGCACGCATGATAGAAGTCGATGATGCCGGTGAGGGTGTCACCTTCGAAGAACGCATTGTCGATGAACAGGTCGCCGTGAATGATCCCCCTCGGCAGGTCGTCGCGCTGCTCGAGGCTGGTGTATTCGTCGATGGCCTGCTCCACAATCTGCCGGTCTTCCGTCTGCAGCAGCTGGCCCTTCTCGGCGAGCGTCTGCTTCGCCCAGGTCGAAGGGTAAGGGTTCTCGCGAGAATAGCGCGTCGCTTCAGCCGCAACATGCATCGCCGCAAGCGCCTCGCCGATCTTCTCGCATCGCGTCGGAGTAATGTCGCTCGGGTGTTCGCCGCTGAGCTTCGGAAAAAGCCAGGCGGGCTTGCCGCAGAAGATGGTTGTTGCCATCCCGTCCAGCGTGCGCTCGGGATTTGGAACGGGGACGCCGGCGCGGTCGAGGACCATCAGCAGGTCATTGAAGAATGAGGTTTCGTGGAAACCAAGGTCTTCGGTAATGGTCAGTACAAATTCGAACTCATGGCCGTCGTCGCTGACGAGGGTCACGAAGTAGTTGGAGTTTTCGATACCGGCTTCAATGGCCTCGAAGCGGGAAAGCTCGCCAATGCCGTACATGGCAACGTAGCGCTCCAGCTGCTCGTGAGAGAATGTGGTGAATACCGCCATCTACCACTCCAGGATGACCCACCGCGGGTACAGTTTCATGCTGTGGTCCAGGGTCTCGAAGTGTGGTGAGCCGTCAGCCGGCACCATGTAATACGGGCGACCACTCTTTGGCACAATCTTGATCATCATGAGCACGCCGTTGGTGCGGTATTCGAAGATAGTGCGATCGTCGCCCACAACAATTTCGATGTCGTCAGCGCTGCTTTCATCGGGAGGCGGAATGTAGGCCTCCTGGGCGGCCGCAGGTGCTGCAATGAGCAGAATGCCAGCCAGCAGCGCGTTTAACTTTTTACTCACGGATGGAAATGCAAAGGTGTTCAAAGTATCTTGGAGCGCCTCAAAAAGGGACCAGAATTGTAGATGAAATCTGACAGACCAGTCGTCCTGATCGACGGCTCATCCTACCTTTTCCGGGCATTCCACGCATTGCCCAAGCTCATGAGTACCAAGGGTCACCCGACCGGTGCGATCAAGGGCGTGATTGCCATGATCAAGAAGCTCATGGCGGACTACGAGGGTAGCCAGATCGCCTGTGTATTCGATGCAAAAGGCAAATCTTTTCGCAACGATATCTATCCCGAATACAAGGCGAACCGCGAGAAGATGCCGGACGATCTGCGTGAACAGATTGCCCCCATCCAGGAAATTATCCGGAAGATGGGCATGCCGCTCCTCATCATTGAAGGGGTCGAAGCGGATGACGTGATTGGCACGCTGGCGGACCAGGCGGTCGGCGCCAACCTCGATGTCGTGATCTCGACGGGCGACAAGGACATGGCGCAGCTGGTCAATGAGCGCGTCACGCTCATCAACACCATGACGGATACGGCGATGGATATCGAAGGCGTGCAGGAGAAATTTGGCGTCCGTCCCGACCAGATCGTCGACTATCTCGCCCTGATTGGAGATACGTCGGACAACATTCCGGGGGTTCCCAAATGCGGGCCGAAGACGGCGGTCAAATGGCTCGACCAGTACGAGACGCTGAAGGGTGTTATGGACAACGCGGACGCCATCGGCGGCAAGGTCGGCGAGAACCTGCGCGATTCGCTCGGGATGCTGCCGACCTCTTTTGAACTGGCGATGATCAGGCGCGACGTTGATCTCGACTTTTCCCTTGCGGACCTGACGCTGGGAGAAGCAGAAGAAGATGAGCTCCGCAGGCTGTTTACCGAGTTCGAGTTCAAGCAGTGGACCGATGAGCTTGCCGGCTCTGACGAAGCTGCGGCGGCCGCCCGCGAGGCGGCGGATTACCAGACGGTGTTCGAGGAATCCCACCTGGACGAATGGATCGAGCGGCTGGCGTCGGCGGACCTGATTGCCTTTGATACCGAAACGACGAGCGTTGACTATGTTGAAGCTGAACTGGTCGGCGTCTCGTTTGCTGTCACCGAGGGCGAGGCTGCCTACGTGCCGGTTGCCCACAGCTATGAGAACGCGCCAGAACAGCTGTCGCTCGACACGGTGCTTGGCAAACTCAAACCCCTGCTCGAGGATCCCGCCGTCAGGAAAGTCGGCCAGAACCTGAAATACGACATGAGCGTGCTGGCCAAATATGGCATCGAGATGCGCGGTATCGCGTTTGACACCATGCTCGAATCCTACGTCCTGAATTCGGTTGCCTCCCGCCACAACCTCGACGACCTCGCGCTGAAGTATCTCGGCCTGACGACCATTCATTTCGAGGACATCGCGGGCAAGGGCGCCAAGCAGGTGACGTTCGACAAGGTCCCTCTCGAGGAAGCGAGCCGCTACGCGGCGGAAGACGCGGATATTGCGCTGAGGCTGCATGGAGCTATCTGGCCGAAGCTGTCCGGCGACAACCGGCTGAAGTCGGTTTTCGAGGAGATTGAATTGCCACTGGTGCCGGTGCTCTCAAAGATCGAGCGCAACGGTGTGCTGCTGGACCAGTCACTGCTGAACCAGCAGAGCAAGGAACTGGCAGCGCGGATGGAAACGCTCAAACAGGAGGCGTATGCGCTGGCGGGTGAAGAATTCAATCTTGGGTCACCCAAGCAGCTGCAGACGATCCTTTTTGAGAAGCTGGAGCTGCCCGTGCTGCGCAAGACGGCAAAAGGCGCAGCTTCGACAGCGGAGAATGTGCTTCAGGAACTGGCACTGGACTATCCGCTGCCCAAGGTCATCATGGAGTACCGCGCGCTCTCAAAACTGAAGTCGACCTATACAGACCAGCTGCCAAAGCAGGTTCACGAGAGTACGGGGCGAGTTCACACCTCCTACCATCAGGCGGTGACAGCAACCGGGCGGCTTTCGAGCCAGGATCCCAACCTGCAGAACATTCCGATCCGGACGGAGGAAGGCCGGCGTGTGCGCAAAGCCTTTATTGCACCCGACGGCTACCAGCTGCTCGCGGCGGACTATTCGCAAATCGAGCTCCGCATCATGGCGCACCTTTCCGCGGACAAGACGCTGACGCAGGCGTTCCGTGAGAATGAGGACATTCATCGCGTGACCGCTTCAGAAGTCTTTTCCGTCGATCGTGACCAGGTGAAGGACTTCCAGCGAAGAAGTGCAAAAGCCATCAACTTCGGATTGATCTACGGCATGTCCGCGTTTGGCCTGGCTCGCCAGCTCGGTATTCCGAGGGGCGATGCGCAGGACTACATTGATCGCTATTTCGAGCGCTACCCCGGCGTTCACGATTACATGGAGTCAACGCGAAAGCTGGCAGCGGACCAGGGTTTTGTCGAAACAATCTATGGTCGCCGCCTGTATCTTCCCGACATCAATGCGAGCAACTACCAGCGACGCCAGGCCGCTGAGCGAACGGCAATCAATGCGCCGATGCAGGGCAGTGCGGCAGACATCATCAAACGAGCCATGCTCGCAGTCGATGACTGGCTGACCGAGTCCGGTCTGGACGCCAAAGTCATCATGCAGGTGCACGACGAACTCGTTCTGGAAGTCGAGGACAGCATCGTCGAAACGGTCTCGGCCGAGCTCCAACGACTGATGGAAGGCGCGGCTGAGCTCGCGATTCCGCTGGTTGTCGAAACCGGTGTAGGCCATAACTGGGACGATGCACACTAACGATTTCAGAAAGGGGTCTCTGGAAAACAGAGGAGCAAAAAAAGGCCCTGACTGCGTGTTGGGGAAGTAGCAGTCAGGGCCTGTGTCTTCGGCTTCTCTTGGGGGATTCGAATAACCGAAGCTTTGCTGCCGAAACTCATGAACAAACAAGAGATTCAGTAGTTATGACTTAAGGAGTGCGGCGAAGTTCCAGACCCTCGCTCGAAAAAAGTGGAAGGATTATGGAACTCGCTGTTCAGGTAGCATCAACCGACGTCACCCACCCGGAAAGTGTCGACATCAGCACGTTACGCCCGATGTCGTGTGTGCTGGAAAGCGCCTGAACGGTAACCGAGTCCGGCAGCGCTGCGTTGACCTTCATTGTTGCACTCTTGCGTGCCCCAGATTTCAACTTGTCACACTTGGTGAGCACGACGTGAACGTTGAGCTCCGATTCGACGCCCCAGTCGATCATCGTGGTGTCGAAGTCCTTGAGCGGATGCCTGATGTCCATCACGGCAACGAGCCCGATCAGGCTCGAGCGGTTTCGAAGGTAGTTGTCGATATTCCTGTGCCACGCCTCTTTGACCTTCTGCGGAACCTTCGCGTAGCCGAATCCGGGCAGGTCGACGAGGCGTAAACCATCGGCAAGCTCGAAAAAGTTGATGAGCTGGGTTCGGCCGGGCGTTTTGCTGGTGCGCGCGAGCCCGGGCGTGTTGGTCAGGTAATTCAGCGTGCTGGACTTGCCGGCATTCGAGCGTCCGCAGAAGGCAATCTCGCAACCCTCATCGGGAGGGCACTGAGAAAGCTTCGCTGCGCTCGTCAGGAAGCTGGCGGACGTGAATTCAGGGCGCTTTTCCATCTCCGTTTCCCGATTGAATGCGGCGAGCCAAGGCGGCCTTGATGATATATAATCCGCGCACGTTTTTTGTCACCCAATTACGAAATCTCCCAGGAAGTATCGGGTATGTTTAAGCTGTTTTTTGCGATTCTGGCGACGGCCCTCAGTGCCTCTGTATTCGCGTCGGACGAGCTCCTGACCGGCGATCCGGCACGAGGCGAAGCACTCACCATGACATGCATGGCGTGCCACGGCTCCGACGGCAATAGCCTGACGGACGCGTTCCCC
>JAAUYM010159596.1_pt1 | contig 10394 bp, 7 predicted proteins | sample 7278001 | NCBI WGS metagenome assembly JAAUYM01 (sample SAMN14350224, study PRJNA611818) | marine sediment metagenome | isolation source: surface marine sediment (1.8m) | place: French Polynesia: Moorea | collected 2018-08
GATCGGAGAAATCTCGGTATTCCGAGATTATATACAAGAAAGGGCACATTTCCCACCGATTTTGAATAAGTTTATTTACTACCTTAACAAAATATCGGAACTCCAAGGTTGCGAAATTTTGCCAAGATTTTGCCAACAAATTTTGTGGACAAAATTCTGAGATTTTGTTAAAGTAGTAAATAAACTTATTCAAAATCGGTGGAGAATGTGCCCTTTCTTGGGAGCTTTAGAAATCGGAGGTCTATCGGAGCAAAAATGGAAGCTTTCTTAACAGTCACTTGGTGGTTGGGCAGCAAATGAGGATGCTGTCTTTAATGAATGTACACGTACTTGTGCAAAAAACAGAATCTAAAAATTTTACATGGATTATATCACTATCTACTGAAATTGACACATTGGTGCTGTTTACTGTTTTGATGCTATCAGTGTCACTACTGTACCTACTGCTGTTTTCCAGATGCTTTCTTTTTGGCAAATAGTGCTGCGATCTTACCTTGTATTGTCGAACTCCTCCTCTTTCTCCCTCAGCTTCCCGTCCACCTCCTGCCTGACCTGGCCAAGCTCCAGCTGCGTCCTCAGCACCTTGTTCTCCTCCTGCTCCAGTGCCGCCTCGGCCTCCTCCAGCGCAGACTGCAGCTCCTCCTTCTCCGCCTCCAGCCTTCTCCTGGCCTTGTCCAGCTCATGGATGGACCTCCCGCCATCGCCCAGCTGCTCCAGCAGGTCCCTGATCTCGTCGGCCAGGTTCTTGTTCTCCCTCTTGACAATGTCCAGCTGCTCCACCGTCTCGTCCCAGGCCGCACGGAGGCGAAAGAGCTCACTGCTGTAGGCTCGGCCTTCCTTCTCGCTGGATTCGATCTCCGAGGTAATGTCCTCCGCCTTGGCCTTCCACTCGCCCACTACCTGAACAAGGAAGAAATAAATTCTACGCTTTTACACTTTAACAAAAGCAGCAACCACAGTAATGCTAGCAAGAGCAAAGAGAAAAGTAGAAAGTACGTACAGTAGTAGGTGGTAAAAACAGCAATAGTAGCGGCAGCAACAACAGCAAGAGCAGCTTGGCAGCAACAACAACATGAGCAGTAATGACCACTTGCTGAAAACGATTTGATAGTGGTAGGCCCACCTTGTCAAAATTTCGAGCCCTCTTCTCCGAGATGACGGCAGAGGCGTGCACCCTCTCGTACTCCATCTGCAGGTCCTCCAGCTCAGTCTCCAGGCGAGCCTTGGTCTTCTCTGTGCTGGCCACTTTCTGGTTGATGGTTTCAATGGTTTCCTCAGCCTCGGCAAGGCGAGAGGTCAGCTTGGCCCTCCCACCCTCAAGCTCCTCAATCCTGCCTAGACCCTCAGTCTCAAACTTGGAGCGCCAGAGCTGCCCCTCTGCCTGTGCCTTGGACAGGGCCTTGAGTAGGTCCGACTTGGCCTCTGACTCCTGTTCTATCTTCTCCCTGAGCCCTTCCACATCAGCCACCAGAGACTTGAACTTGTTGAGAAGAGAACTGCGGTCCCTGGCCTCAGCATCGGCCAGCCTCCTCGTGTCCTCCAGCTGGGTGGTCAGGGAGATGTTCTGCTTGTTGCAGTTGGCAACTGCCATCTCACTGTCATCAATCTGCCTCTGCAGGTCCAAGTTCTCTGCCTGCAGCCTTTTACGAGAGGAGTCTGCATCGTTCAGAGCCCTGGCCAGCTCATCCAGCTTGGTATTTGCCTCGACCATGAGACCCTGGGTCATCTTGCCACTCCTCTCCAGAGCCGCCTTTTCCTGCATGGCTTCATCAAGGGCCTGGCGACACTCATGCAGGTCCCTCTCCATTCCAGACTTGTCCTTCTCCGCCTTTGCCTTCATCTTGTTGAGGGAGTCAATGTTTTCACCCAGCTCGTTCATTGTGTTGTTGTGCTTCTGTCTGAGAGCAGCCAAGGTGCCCTCATGGGAGATGTTGGACTCCTCCAAGTCTGCCTTCAGCTTGGCCAGGTCCGCCTCCCGCTTCTTGTTTAGCTCGATCTGCATGGCAGTGTTGCTGCCAGCCTCCTCCAACTTAGAGCCGAGATCCTTGATATCCCTGGCCAGGGTGGTCCTGTTCTTCTCGGCCTTGGCCCTGCCCTGTCTCTCATAGTGGAGCTCCTCCTCAAGTTCCTCCAGACGTGCATTCAGCTCCTTCACCTGTTTGAGGTGCTTTGCGGTCATGGTCTGCTCGTCCTCTATCTTGGCTGTGCAGGACGAGATCTCCTTATCTTTCCTCTGGACAGACTGAGTCAGCTCGTTCTTGATCCTTTCCAGGTCTGCCACCGCCTCCTGGGTTAACTTGAGATCCCCCTCTACTTTCCTCTTGACCCTCTCCACATCGGTTCTCGCCTTCTTCTCCCTCTCAAGGGAATCTTCACATTCGTCCAGTGCCTGTTCCAACTTGCTCTTTAGCTTGGAGAGGTGGCTACACTTGTCATCCATGGTCTGGATGGTTTCCTCCGTTCTTTGCTTGGATTCTCCCACATCCTTCTTTTCTTTCTGTAGCTTGGAAATCAGTTCCTCTTGATGTGACATTTCTTCCTTAAGGGTACGAATCTGACCATCTTTTGTGGTCTTGTCTTCTTCACAGGCCTCCATTTTGGACTCCAGCACCCTGACCTCTCCTTTCAGCCTGTCTGCCTCACCCTTCACTTTTAATCCCTGATTGCCAATGGACTCCACAGCTTCCTGTTCTGCCCTTATGCGAGCGTTGGTGTCGTCAAGTTGCTTCTGAATGTCGTTCTTCATTGCCTCAATTCTGTTTGTCTTGTCAATGATGTCTTGAACTGCTGAGCCTCCACTCTGCAGTGCTAGGGTCAGCTCTGACTTTTCTGCCTGAAGCCTCTCATGTTCTGCTGTTACCTTCTTGCATTCCACAATAGCCTTGTCAATGTTCTTTTCTGCAATGGCAATTTTTTCCTCATATTCTGCCTTGTACTGAGCAAACTTGGTGCACTTTAAATTTGGCTTGACCAGTAGCCAGAGCTGCCACCACAACCAAGTCTTACCAACGTAGTAATTTCGAATGGTTCTTTGGCAGCAGTACAAGGCCAACTTTTGATCTTGCATCTTCTTGAAAACCATGCGAGATGCCTTGCCCCTTGCTTGAGCTTGTAGCCAAGAGAGGACAAAACCAATGCGATCCTCACGAACTTCCTCCATATATCCTAAGATTCCTGCCCTAAAGAATACTTTTGTGTGCCCCAAGCGGTACTTTTCTGATTCCAGCTTGACAACATTCAGAACTGCCTTGGCTGCTGCTTTGTCATTTTTAGCTTTCGCCACAGCAGCAGCAGCAAGAATGTTGTACCTTGCCTTAAAGTCAGCATAGACCATCTTGTTAGGGAATCCTTTCCTACAGATAGCAATACCTGCTAAGACACCATTGCACTGGTACTGGTGCATGACAAGGCCAGGTTCAACTCCCCCTGGCTGCTTGTGGGTGTTGGGCACAACACAGCGAATGAAAGAAGGATCTGTCGCATACAGTGTCTTCATTAGGTCATCCAACTGAGTCTTGTAGAAAGAAGAAACAGTCTTGCCTCCTCCTTTCTTTCTTCCACCAGTATCTTTCTTGGCTTCAAGGGGCTGTCCAGGATGATCTCTAAAACATTCCACAAGAAGGGAATTGCTTCCATCTTTCATAAGCTGGACAACTGTGTCATTCAGAGGATCCTTGTTCTTCTCAAGCCATCCAGTCAGATTGTAGGACACAGTTGCTGCATAGTGCACAACAGCAAAATGAGCATTAGGATCAGGCCTGGGATTGGCCTTCTGGAAATTTTCACACTTTCCTAACAGGTTCTCATGTAGCTTTGCAGCAAATGTCTGATCAGTTGCTTTGGGAAACAGTGATTCCTCTTCTAGAATGGCCAAGAGACCCATAGGCTTCTCAAACATGCTGATGCATTTTTGAAGATCCATTCCAAAGTCAACATTGGCCCATTCAATGCCTTCTCGTACATATTCTTCCTGCTCAAGAACAAACATATGCTGGTTGAAAAACTGCTGCAGCTTCTCATTGCAAAAGTTGATGCAAATTTGTTCAAATCCATTGTAGTCAAAGATCTCAAACCCTGCAATGTCTAAGCATCCAATGTATTGGACCTTCTTCATTGTGGGATCTACCAATGTGGTGTTGCATTTGTCCACAATGAAGCGGAAAACAAGCTCATATATTTTGCGTCCAATTCCTGCCACAGAATTTGCTGCTTGAGGACAAGTCTGACCCTTAAACACCCACTCTGTTCCAACCTTCAGTTTCGGCTTGCAAAAGTAGGAAATCATCCACTCAGAATCAATGCCACAGAGCTCTGCAATTTTCTGTGCATTGTCCTCATTTTTGACCTCTGCTTGCTCTTCCTTTCCAACTGGTACAAAATCTTTGCACATATTTCCCATGTGCATCACAACAGCAGTTAGTTTATAAACATTGTACTTTTCACCTTCAGAAAAGCCAAGTATGTCATAAGCTTCATCAGCAAACTGCATATCTTCCTTGTCATCAATGGAATCAACAGTAACTTTGCCTTGAGAAACCCACCAATAATCGTGAATATTGTCTGACAAAATGCATTTTCCCTTGATGTCAGGAATCTGGTCAGACATGATGTTGTAAAATGAATGATAGCACCTCTCCAATTCTGCTTGAAAAGTGAGCCTAGACTTTTCCAACAGGTATACCACCATGTCTGCTCCAGAAAGCTTTCCTGCCTGGTTGAACCAGATACGGATAAACTTTCCAAATCTGGAAGAGTTATCATTTCTCACAGTTTTTGCATTGCCCCAGGCCTCAAGAACAGGATTTGTTTGGACAATCTTATCCTCAAGGCCAGGCTCTCCCTCTTTCTTTTTCCCAGATGCCCCAATAGATGCAAAGTAGGAAATTACTTTCTTTGTGTTCTCAGTTTTCCCAGCTCCAGACTCCCCAGTAATTAGGATGGACTGATTTTTGCCCACATTCATCATACCCTGATAGGAACCTTCAGCAACTCCAAATATGTGAGGAGGACATTCATTTCGCCTCTTGCCAATATAGATCTCCATTGCGCGCTGGGTGTAGATAGGAAAGCGCTTGTATGGGTTGATAGCAATGCAGAACAAGCCTGAATAGGTGTAGATGAGCTCATTCTTGTAGCGAATGACTGAGTTCCACAGAACGCAGGCATCATTCAGATAGGTGAGACCAGACATGTCATCACAGCAATCAAATTTTGGCGGATTTACCTGGCCCACCTGGTCTTTCTTAAAGACCTTTTTCTGAAATTTCAAATGGACAACTATTACTAACGCTGCCTCTAGAGACCAAGTGAGTTCAAAGTATAAGTATAAAGTAGCATTTCTAGGAGTACGATCCAGCTTATAGTAATTTGCAAGGAAGCAAAGAACTCCCACAAAAAGAATTAACTAATACAGTACTGTACGTATGTACAGTATACTACTGTAAAACTACCACCTATCCTAATCCAGTATTTCCTCACGTCTTTTGACTCCAGTATGGTGACGGTGACTTTGTCTCCCTCCGTGGATTCAATCAGGCCCTCCAGGTACCCACCAGTGGCCTTGTTTGGGACCCAGCAGGACTTCTTGGCATCATACGGCTTGGCCTTCAGCTTGGTCTTCAGCTGGTCAGATACCACCAGCCAGGGGTCTGGGTCCGGGTCCGGACCGGTCGACTTCTTCACGTGGCCCGGCATGACGTCACAGAGAACAGCTTTGTCTGCGCATGTGAAAATGTACATATGAAATAATGTATATACGTAGATTATACATAATAATAGTACGTACACGTATATTTATAATAAATAGTTCCAACACCCCACCTCGAACAGCACGGGGAACGTTTCCCTTTCTTCTTATCCCTCCTCTTCGTCGGCCCTGTGGACGACGACGTTCAAATCCGCGAACATTGGTGTCCGCTTCCGCCCCTTTTATACTTGGCCTCCCCCTCGGTGGCCCCGGCCGCTGTTCTCCCCCCCGCCCACCCCCGTCCCCTCTCACTCTCTGTCCCATCCCTGACCGACCCACCCGCGAGTTGTTCTATTCTCGGCATACACACTTCCCTCCGTCTCTCGTCAAGCCCGCGCCATCTTATACCCAAAGGCAAACAATTTTCACCCAGAAAGAGAAAAGAGAATATGATACTTTAATTTCTTTGTAGTTGACATCTAATATAACACAAAAGAAATTAGAAGTGCAATTGATTACATTTTCTTCAAAGCAAGATGCTGGCCAGATTCTACATAGTGTAACTATGTAATAGAATGTACACTTGTCTCCGCACGCATTGCCACTTACGAGTGACCCAACTGGATTTCCACAGCGAACAACATGGGTGGCCGACAAAGGGTCTAAGGAGCAGGCACAAAAAAAGGACGTAACAAAACCCCCTCCCACCCATTTTTTTGTCTCCTCCCGCCTGAAAAATGTTGAGAGCGGGTCGAAAGTCGATCCTTGTTCCTCTTGTTCCTCTTGCACCCCCCCCTTTCGTCCCGCCACTCAATCCTGATACTGTATAGCGCAGGAAAGTGGTGAGACACAAACACACACCCAAGAAAAAAAAACCCTTCGGAATGGACCGTCGCATCGTGTTTAATTTCTCCCGCTCTAACTACTGTAGGTACTCGGTTAACAAAAAAAGCGCGGGGCAGGGTCAAGTCAGGGGGAGGGATTGACTTGACAACCTCCCACGTAACTAGGCGGTAGGCGGGCAGGGCGGGACACTTTAATTGGCGAGAGGAGAATCAGATAGCTCCACGCAAGAAGATGCTCTCTAAGATAGTTTCCTCGATATATACCGTAGCCCTTTCAAATCAAAATTGCCTAGGTAAGAGATCGCGAAATATTGAGGCATCTGACCTCAGGTCTGTTTGGCTCCCCCAGCCCCCCACCCCTCAATTTACCTGAACTAGCCCAGGGTGCCTTATGGACGAGGCAGCACGACGTCAAAAGGCACGTCAGAGAGGCTTCCCTCGCTCCTTCTCAGTCCCCTTGGACATGTTCCTGAATCCCCCAAAGACGGTGTAGTAGAGTGCCACCCTGAGCGGGAGTGCCATCATCAGGGCGGCTGCGCCTGCGCCGGCGAAGTTGGAGACGGTGATGTAGGGGGTGATGGCCGTGCACCCGCCGGTCTCCTCGCCCTCCACCTCCGTCTTGGAGAGCGCGCCGCCGTGGCCGCCCCTTCCCGGTCCGCGGCCGCCGTCGCCGCCCTGACGGCTGCAGAGCTCCAGCTGTTCGGCGTGGGAGTCCCGGAGGGCGGCGGAGGCGGTGACGGCGAGGACGGCGCTGAAGACGAGGACGAAAGGGTAGACGATCAGGAAGGCCAGGATGGCTTGGCCGGCGGGGATGCAGGCCCCGGCGGAGAGGGCGAGGTCCGAGGCCAGGCCCAGGACGACCAGGGCCAGCAGCAGGAGCAGCAGGTAGCGCTTCCAGTCCGGGGCCGGGCTGTGGTGCTTGGCGGCCGACACCACGCACGGCAGCAGGCAGAGCGACCAGCCGGCGGCGTCCAACACCGACAGGTACATCACGGTCACAAGGAGGGGCTGGCCGCAGCACCCAGTCAGTTTGAGTTTCGCCCAGTTTTTCAAGAACGTCCTCAACGTCATGGCTGGGGGAGGTCGCGATCAAACGCGCGCTGTTTCCCAGTTTCTTAGCACAAATTTATAACTAGCAGACTTACACCGTCTCACAGGTCTTTGGGGCCCTCTTATTCCAAATACGAGTAGTATAGTTAACAAAGAACATGATAGCTTCAAGCTCTGACTTTTTAATAAAACTGGCCTTGATATCAATTACAGGTCCAAAAACACAAATTTTGCAATTTTCAGGTGCCTAGTATCTCTAATAATTTAAAATTCTAATTATTGTTAGAAGGGACTTTGCAAGTCTCCTGGAACACTCCAGTCGCCTTAAAAGTGACTTTTACTCAATATGTTTTTAAAATTTGAAATCAAGGTGGTTCAAGCTTTTTCAGGTACCTTCTCCAAGGTGCACCCGTACAGTATATGACCCAATACCTGTCCTGTTTTGTAATTTTGTAAATTTTTAGGTGTTTGCCATCTCCAATAAATCAAAATTGAAATTAGTTTTTTAAACATTTACGTATAAGATCTTGGATGTCTCCTGAGACACTCCTGTAGCTTTAAAAGTACCTTATATTAAATAGTTTCTATGCCAAATTGATGTGCTTTAAAAAAAACCACAATAATTTTAGAAGTGGCAATTTACTCAAATATGTCCCAATCTGCCTCTGCCTTTTTCTTTAAATCTTAGGAAGGAAAGAATGTATTATACTGAGGATGCTACCTGGGGGTGATTACCAAAAAAATTGAGGTAAAAACTTATTTTTTCGGACGCCAAAGCGGAACAGACAGACAGACCCAATTTGACATGTAGTAGAGATATACTACTAGTAGTCTCGTACAAGAATGGGAAATCGCATTTCGCGAAATTAGCAGAAAAAAGAATTATTTTCCCACATTTTAGCAAAAGCACTTAATTTCACCATCGCATTAGGTGTAGGTACGTACTAGTACAGCCATTGCGTCCCTCAAGAACCACTACACATTAAGAGGTACAGTAGGCTGCAAAAGTTTGCTACTTTCTTCCATTTCTCAAAAGCTCAAATTAAACATTTATGGATGTTCCTGCGCTTGGCGCTTGGCGTTGTATCTTCCAAGAAACCTCTTTGACGTCATCAGAATAAATGATACTAAACTTTTAGTGTGTACATAGATACGTAACTATGTACAGTACGAAGTAATCAACGTCTTATAAGCACATATTAGATCAGGGGTGAGCAACCTGCCAACCGACCGCGGAAGCGTCTCCCTCTCGTGCGGCCCAACAGGGCAGGGCGTTTTGCCAGATTTTTCAAAATTTGCTTGATTCACGTACAAGCTGGGGCGGACTGCTCCAACGACCACTGGCTTAACGTCGAGACAGTTCCTTCGGAGTGGATCCAGAGGCCCAGAGGCTTAGGCAGAACTGCGACTTGCTGCGTACAGCCACGAACCGACCGTCCTTCTCCTCCAACAACAACAACTGCAACGGAGACTTAGCTGAGATGAGCTCCGCCAGGGTATAGCACTACAGAGTACGACGCTACATAGGTACTGTACAATTCTCGGCGATTTTTTTTTTCACCCTCCACCCTGTTTATTTATTTAGTTTGCTTCTTTCCTCTCGGGTAACATTTTTTCCCCCCCTAGAGGACGTGGGCGGTCGGGAGAGGTGGAAGTGGCTTTTGCTCTTTCCTTAAGTGATTAAACAATAACTGCAGGGAGAGAAAGAAGAAGGAGAGAAAGAGATGTCTCCAATGCGAGAATGTATTTTTTTTTTTGTGTGTGTGTGTGTCTGGTACCTTATACGTACACTATGCGTAGCAAGAGAACTTCTCCCTCTCCCGTTGCACACAGTTCCTTGACATGTGTGTGTGTGTGTTGGTGTGTTCGTACTGTCTCTCCCACCTACTAGTTACACCCTAGCTGTGGTTTGTGGTTCCGGAACTGCCCTCCAACGACCGTGGTTAAGGCAACCTGTGGATGCTGAGAGTGACCTCCTCGGGAGAAGAGAAGGATGACGGCGGCAGCCAAACCGGCACTGGAAGGAACTTCACGTTGAGGCGAGGAGGACGAGGGCCCCAAGGTGGACGCGTCCGAGCTTCGTACGTACACTTCCCCAGTAGGTTGGCAAACTCGGGCTATAATGCAACTATCGTACAGTACTATGTAGTATGTGTTCTGGAGATGGAGGAAAGGCGATTCCATCAAAACTTTTCGCAGATAAGGCTGGAACCCGACGCTCTAAGACAGAATTGATATCTTCGTGATCCCTCTTCCTTTCTCTCTCTCCTCTGACCAGGGGCGTTTTCGGAAAGTAGATAGAGTTGGGTAGGAAGACAAACTTCTTCCACTGAGGATCGATTGGTCTTTGGCAGCCCACTCTACCCCCGTAAAATAACTGTTGTGTGGGCAATCATCATGTAGTACCTTTTTGTGATTGTTCTGTTGAAAACGAGATTGATGTGCTGAAAGGGTTGATATAAGCTCTTTTTTTTTAGGGCTTGGCCACAAAGATATCCACTGTTTCTAGAAACGCGAACCGACTTTTTGTTGAAAGTAGAGGTATTTTTTTGTGAGAAAAGAGGGGGAAAGTTTTTTCAAATGTTGCCAAAGTGAAGTGGATGGAGAGAGATTCCAGAATCAGAGGGTTGCTGCTAGTACAAAACAACAAAGAAAGAGAGAGGACGTTGGGGGGGGGGGGGGGAGGGAAGACCACCGGCAATAGCCAACGTTACCACTGGCACGCAAAACACCCGGCTTACAACAAGAGAAGGAGCGAAAGAGAATTGAGAGAAAAAAAAAGAAAAACAACCCAAATAAAAATTGCGCTTAAC
>JAAUYM010023351.1_pt1 | contig 10393 bp, 10 predicted proteins | sample 7278001 | NCBI WGS metagenome assembly JAAUYM01 (sample SAMN14350224, study PRJNA611818) | marine sediment metagenome | isolation source: surface marine sediment (1.8m) | place: French Polynesia: Moorea | collected 2018-08
ACAGGAGGAGGCAGGTAACATAGAGTAGAGATCGCGCAGCGGGTTTGAGTACAGTACAGTCGAGTAGCGGTCGCCGGAGGCTCCCTGCTTCAAATATAAACAGTAATTTTTCTTGGTTTGGATATATAGCTATAATAGAAACTATAAATGTTTTATGTGAATGTTTAAGTTTGCTTTCATGCCAACAACTGCTATCAACCTCCTTTTCTTCTCTAGAAATAAGAAATACAATTGCAAGATAAGAATGGCCCACATCTGAAAGGTAAATTTAACTTTTGCAGGTGAAAATTGCCAACTTTGTCATTTTGTCATTTTTAGTTCAACACTCTTGGACAAGACTGAAGTAAAGTTATATGTTACGTTTGAAGATATACTTTAATGCACAAGTAAGATGGAGAACCCTATCCTCATTTATTTTTTGAAATTTTGGTACAGCCTTTCATTCATATCTTCAGAACGTCCCCGAATGTTATACAGTCGACTTCACATTAGCGGGATTCGAATTAGCAGGATTTTCGGATTAGGGGGATATTTTTTAAAAACAATATTAACAATTTAGAGAAATAGTAATTTTGTTTTAGTGGGATTTTTGGATTAGAGAGATTTTTTCTTGGCTCCCAAGGCGTCCTGCTAATCCGAAGTGGACTATAGTTAGCTCAAAACAAACAAACAAACAAACAAACAAGAATCTAATGTATTGCTGGACAAGGTGCTTCAGCTCTTCGTTAGGTTCGGTGAGTCACGTTTGATTACGTCGGGTAGGATGGCTGGTGTTGCTCATGCTCAGTGAAGTGTTGCTGAGGGAGAAGTAAGAAAGCAAGTAGCACTACCACGTTCACATGGGAAGGAAAGACAACAGACATCAAGCACGGAAATAGAAATTAGACTTTGTGCGTAGTCCACCACACGCTTCTCCTCTCCGCCGCTGCAGCAAAGTTACAATCTGCAACCGGCACGTTGCTCAGAAATCACGGCAGCAGCATCAACCTTCTCCCAGCGCAGTTTCTGCCGACATGGCTTTGTCAGGACCACCATCCGACAGCGGGGAGATCCTCCACGCCGGTAGCTGCCACTGCGGAAAAGTGCAGTTCCGCGCGCTGGCTCCAGCGGTCGTCACCGTGGTCATATGCAAGTACGTAAGGGCAAAGTACCGTACATGCCTGGGATTATTGTCTGTACTACGTAGTACGTACAATAGCAAAGTGTTCTACTCTCCGCCCTTAGTTGCTCAATCTGTGAGTTCAAACAAGGGAAGTACTTCATTGTGCCCAAGGACAAGTTCAAGATAACCATGGGCTCCGAGTTCCTGTCCACGTACACCTTCAACACCGGCCAGGCCAAGCACACCTTCTGCTCCGTGTGCGGCGTCCAAGCGTTTTACTACCCAAGATCTAATCCTGACGGAGTCAGCGTGGCCCCATACTGCATCTCCAGCGGCACCATCAAGGGCGTGAAGACCGAGACGTTCAACGGGCAGGACTGGGAGGCGGAGATGGAGAGGAAGAAGGAGGTCATGGAGGCCATGTCGAAGAAGGCGGAGGCGGGCGCGACGGCGGAAAGCCGCAGCAAGTGAATGAAGGTGTGTCAACTTGGAATAAAGAAACCCACTAGTCTGGCAAGATCAGCTTCTCCTTGGGGGTCAACTGCGACAATAGTTGGAGTTATATTTCGTAAAATAGATATGCGAGTGGGGGTACCAACAACAGCTCTGAGAGTACGGAGACAAAGAAAGATAACAGGTTGTCCAACACGTATTACACAACACGATAAAATGTAGGTAGTATGTATGTAGGTGTGTGGATGAGTGTGTGGGATTTTTTTTTTGTTCCGCTCAAGCCTCCTCAGGCTCCTCCTTGACCGTCTGCAGTCTCAGCGTCGGTTCAGCAACCTCAAAGTCTTCCTCATCCTCGTCAAGCAAGTCCTGGTTCAATTCGTCCTGAGAGGAGAGAGGAGGAGATTAGATCGAAGTTCCCCTCCCCTGCGTTTCTTGCAAGACTGATGTCACGAAATAGAGATGAGACTCACCTGGTTAGCCAGCTCGTACCCGGCAGTCTGGGGCCTGCTGAACCTGCTTCCGTGCTTCCTGGCCACCAGGAAAACGCAGACGAACAAGCCCAGACTGAGAGTGGTGGCGCCTAGCATAGTGAAGCCCAGCCACGTCTGAGCCTCAAGCGTCAGCCTATATAAAAAAATGTGAATTGTTGCTATACTCACGTCGTATGTTCTACTACATGCTATAAAAAAGATAGGCGGCAAACCTCTCCAGCAGCAACGGTACTCCTAGCTCTCCCAGCGCCATCCCTGAGCAGATGACGGCCACCACCTGTGGGGTCATCAGAATGTAGACCTCTCCCCAAACCAGGCTGGTGGGTAGCAGCGTGGACAGACCCACCTGCGATGCGGAAAAAATGGTTATAGATCTCTCAGTTTTATCGTTTCGTAAAAAATAAGTTTTAAAAATATTGAATTTGAATTTGTGACTAAATTTTTATTGCCAAAATGGTTGCAAAGCGTCTCTTTATTCAAGAAAATAATAAAAAAACGCCAACATAAATATCAACATCATCAACAAGCTCAACAACATTTGGGCAGCGAGAGTGGTGTGGTACCGCAGTGCCCCAAAGAGGTGGGTTTCTCTTGTGCTCCGTCCGTTTCGGGACCAGGGTTGAAAGAGGCATAAAAAGCCATAAAAATGTAAATAAAGGTATTTTGAAATTTTCTAGAAACTACATACATTAAGGATCTTTGGACATTTTAAAAATAAAATTACATTAAAAATGTCGGTTTGTTTGATATTTTTTTACTAGTATAAACGAAAAAACTACGCGACGCGATGGTTATATCGCCCACCGACTGCATGATGACTCCGGCCCAGACGGCGGCGGCGGAAATCTCCTGCGCGAAGACGAGGGTGAGCGATCCGGCGAAGGTGACGACCAAGCCCAGGAAGAGGATGACAGCCGGCGACAGCAGGCCGGCGGAGGCAAACGAGAGGAGAAAGCGGGTGGCCGTGAAGACCCCCACAAAGACCTGCTCGGGGTTCAGGAAAGAGTGGTTGAGGGATTTCTTTTTTGTAAATAGCTTTCGCTCTGCGCTGATGACCTACCTGCTGCAGGTAGGATGCTGTGGCCGCAAGGATGTTGAACTTGGGCAGGACCTCCCGCAGAGACACGAACATGCCCCAGTGGAGGAGGGTGAAGCAGAAGAGCAGCATGAGAAGCGTGCACTTGAAGATCCGGTTCTCCGAATGGGCCGTGGTCTTGGATCCTTCCTCCTGGCGGGACCGGGGCTCCCTCGGGTGGTAGCACAGGCAAACCTGACGTCACACGCTAGTTAGTGTTTGTCCCGCAATTTCGAAACTTCTGCTACAGATTCTTTGTCTTGGATCGAGATAAAATCTCTCAGAAAAGAATTTCCCTCAACTCTTACCATGAGGACAAGGGAGAGCAAGAGGGTGTAGACCGCGTCAAGGATGAACCCGACGTTGGGCTTGGTGACGCCGTAGTTGCTGAGCACGTTCTCGATGGTGAGGGTGCTGACGCCGGCGTCGGTGTCGTTGTCGAAAGAGGAGGTTGGCTTCTTGGGTTTTGGCGCAACTGCGGCAGTCGTCGCCTTTTTGCTCTTCTTTTGCACCTCCAAGTATTTAGTCGTCGTCATTGTCGTCGTCTTTGTCGCGGTTGTCGCCGCCGTCGTCGTTGCCGTCGTTCCCTTTGCCTTCGTTGAAGCTGTCGTGGCCACTCCCGCACTTGTGGATCTTGTGTTCTTAGCGTCCTCTAAGGCGATCTTCTTCTCCTCGTCGACCTCCGTCAGGTTCTTGCCGTCCAGGTAGTCCTGGATGGTCTCAATGGCGTCCTCCAACTTTTTGGGCGGCTTCGCCGCCTGACCCAGAGGATTGAGAGGCGGAGTGAGAGGCCCTTGCATGGGATAGTCCACCTCCTCCTGCCTTCGCTGGAACGGATCGAGCCCCAGACGCGGGTCATAGTCGTAGTCGCGATCCCAACCGCTCTCAGGATTCAGGCGCCACCCTAACAAAGCAAAGGTGTAAAAATAAGATGTAAAAAATTATATCTGACGTAATCATTTTTTTCTCCCTCTCCGAAGTGCCACTTACCTGGCTCCTGAGACGGATATCTGTTGGGCTTGGGAAATCTTCGCTGCTGCTCGTATCCTGCCGGGTCAAATCCATTCCTGTTCCGTATTCCTCTCTTCTCCCTCTTCAGTTCCTTCCCCTCCCCTTCCTTCAAGGGTTTTCCTTCCGTCTCCATCCTCAGCATCTGCATCAGCCTCCCGCTCCTCTCCATGTCCTTCTCCAGCGCCTCCATCTCTTCCTCGATGAGTCTCAACATTGGCGACTTGGTGGTTCCGCTCCCGGTGGAGGCTGCCGGTCTGTCCGACACCCCGAGGGTCTTGAACACCTCTTCGATGCTCGGTCCGTCTTCGGGTGCGGTGCTCTCTTCCCTTTCTTCCAGTGGGGGCATGACTTCTTGCAGCGGAGGCTGCCCGACCTTGACTTTCTCCCAGTCCCGACTGCGGTCAAGCCTCGTCCCGTCCGTGAATGAGGGCTTCTTCGGCCTCTCCGCCCTCCCCTTCCGCTCCCCGAACAGCTCCAACAGAAGAGGGTCCACCGACCTCTTCAGCCGGATGTCGTACTTGGGGGTCGAGGGAGGTGAGAGGGTGATGGACGACGAAGACGACCCAGAGGCGTCAACGGGGGCGACGGCGGCGGAGGCATTGCCGAGTGCAGCGTGGAGGGTCTTCTGGACGAGTCTGGGGATCTGCGTCTGGGAGAGGGGCTCGATGAGCAGCGGGCCCGTCAGCAGACCCAGGCTAAGGCAGAAGTGCAGCGCCTGGACGTAGGGTCCGGACCTGCGTCCCCAGTAGTCCAGGCAGATGACGTTGCCGCCGGCCATCAGCACGGCGAGGGTGACCCCGACCACGCCATAGGTGGCGTTGACGCTCCACCTGGCCGTGGTCCAGGGGACGAAGGAGAGGGAGAGGGAGAGGATGACGGTGCCGAGCACCAGCACGAAGAAGCGAGAGAAGTGGCTTAGCAGAAAACCGCCTGCAGTAATGGACATACAGTAGGAAGAAAAAGGCCGGAGGGTACTATAAATATAGTAATATTTAGGACATGTCATCGACGTATTTACCAATGAGAAATCCGACGAGGTAACCGACGGAGCTCGTTGTCTGCGCTGGAGAAACATCCTCCGAGTCGGATTTTCGCAAAGAATCCTCAAGCTCGACAGCTTTGCTCTGGTCAAGCAGAGCCTTCGTAAAACCCTGTGGAAGGAAGGAAGATCCGTTAAATAATATTTTATCTACCAGTACTACCTATGTAGTGACGTGCTAATTCCTTACCAATCCGAAGAACACGCAGCACAGCATGAGCGTGTTGAAGAGCTGTCCGAGCGTCCCGGTGGACCTGACCACCGTGTAGGGGTCCCTTCCGTAGCGCCGGGTGCCCCTCTTCCCAGGGCGACTCTTCTTCCTCCTGAACCCTCCAGAGCGACCGGGTTCCAACTGCCATCGTGAAATTGTTAGCACATCCATCTACACGTACCCACGTGCTGCCCCTTTACAAGCAATCGAAGCAAAGTTGCTTGCCTGGTCAATCTCTGCGCCCGTCCCGTCATCTTCTTCCTCCTCCTCGGCCAGCAGCCCGGCCACGTCGTCGTCGTCGTCGTCGTCGTCCGCCGCGGCCGAGGCCGTGACGTGGCCACCTCGCTTCAGGTTCAACACGACACCAGACATGTCGAGGGCTGGGACAAACAAATGCTCACTCACGTTGTGGTCCTGACCATTACGGACTTTGCCAGGTGGCTAACAGCTGGTGGTGTGCTGTGCTTTTTTTTTTTTTGCCAGAAGAACCCTTCTCTCCTACTCCTTCTCTCTCCTACCCCCTCTTCTTTCAGTTGCCATTACATCTGTCAGCATGAGCCCTGCCACCACCACCAGTAGTTCCCCAGCTCTGGCCTTTCTAATTCTCTTCCTCTCCTTCCTTCCTTCTCTCCCATTATTTTTCCCTGTTCCCGAGCTCTGCCACCGCCTTCTCCTTCCACCCCACCTCTCTCTCTCTGTGTGGCAAGCAGGCAACTCGGTCTTGTGCTTTCCAAAAAGGCGAACCAGGGAAATGTGGCAGGGAAAGGAAAGCACCGCCAGAGGGGGAGGAAGGAAGTCAGGAAGGCCCGAATTGATCTGGTTCGAGCCGCGCAGTCGCCTCTCTTCTCTTCGTGCCCGCCTCCTTTCTATCAGGATGAAAGAGCTCTCTGGATGTGCGGACAAGCCACCAGAGAAGGAGAAAGAGGGAGGAACAACAACCCAAAACAACCCAAAACTCTAGACTGTAGTGTACTGGGCAGGCTAATTTATGTGTAATACTTAAGCACTGCTATACGTGGAGTTGTCTTTGTGCAAGTGACTCCATTCAGTCCGTGAGCTAGCTACAGTCCGGCGGATAACTGTGATTAAGTAAAGGAACAGAAGGAAAAGGCTACTGCTTTTAACATGGAAACCTAGCCAACGGAAAAAGAAATACCGTATGTGTAAATAAGCTTCCCTTTTTTTCCCCCGTCAGGTTAGATCGTAGAGGGGCGTAAAAAGTGATGGAAAAAGTAAAATAATTGTCACGATGTGTTCCGGCATGCACTTCTAACCGTCTTACATACTGGACTCTTTCTAGCCATAATTAAAGCTCTCCATCCAGGTCAGACTGCTGACAAAAAACAACAATTTTTGCAAGCTTTTCATACGTACTGCCTAGCAGAGCATTGACGATTTACATTAACACAAAGGGTGGTCTGGTCTCGTTGGCTACCCTACAGAACTCCTTGGACACTACAGTAAAAAAAACTAATTGAAGGTTGAGAGAGCAGCTGCGTGTAACATTCCGAAGCTGCACAAGAAATCAGCTGTTTCCCGTCGCTTGCTTTGCGGCGCCCCCGTTGTTTACTACCGCGACAGCTGGCCTCTTCCTTTTCCTAAACTGCCGCAATGGTAAGTGGACGTAACCTTGCATTTCTCCTGACATAAAATCCGCCTGTATCTTGAGCCCGAGGAAATTCAGACCCTAGTCGGGTCGGGGTTTCCAACCGCAGATTCCGCCCTTTTGGCTCGAATGTTAGTTATGTCGATAAGTTGTGCTATACGACACCGAAACCACTCCTTCAATTATATTCTATTACTATGATTTCCCGTCAGTGCAACTAGTGAGAGAAAGAATTTGAAGATGTAGGCAGTGGATCTGATCCCCTCTCTTCTCTTCCTGCCAGGGTGTGGACATCCGACACAACAAGGACCGGAAGGTCCGGCGCACCAAGCCGGCCTCGGAGGACATCTACCTGAGGCTGCTTGTCAAGGTGAGGGCAAGCCATTGCAGTTTTTTTTCTAGAAAGAACAAGACATGGCATTGATAATGCTCTCTCATTGGAAAGGCGAAATCTTCAATGCAAGAGCAATGGAATGACATTACATCTTTTGAGATGATGATTTTTGTGCAGACGGGCGGACTGAGTACAAAACCTCCCTTGATGTGAACGCTGCATGCTGATCAGCAATTGCGGACCTTTTTACGCTTTAATCCGTCGGGTCGCGCACTTGACTGACTCCCTCTTGCGTTTTTCATTCAGCTGTACCGCTTCCTGGCCCGCCGCACCGACGCCAAGTTCAACCGCATCGTCCTGCGCCGCCTCTTCATGTCTCGCATCAACCGGCCCCCGCTCTCCCTGGCCAGACTCTCCAGGCACATGGGCAAGGAGGGCAGGAAGGGCAAGATCGCCGTCGTCGTCGGAACCGTCACGCAGGACAACAGGATCTTCAAGATTCCCAAGGGGCTCACGGTAAGGCAGGCCGCTTAGCCTTGACCGCTTCCGGGGGGGATCAGTCTCTCTCTCTACCTTGCTTCTCCACAGGTGGCCGCCCTCCACGTGACCGAGAAGGCCCGCGATCGCCTGCTGCAGAACGGTGGCCGCATCCTGACCTTCGACCAGCTGGCCACGGAGGCGCCGACGGGGAAGAACACGGTGCTGCTGCAGGGGCGCCGCAACGCCCGCGAGTCCGTGCGCAAGTTCGGCGCTCCCGGGACGCCGGGCAGCCACGTCAAGCCGCTCGTCAGGGCCAAGGGGCGCAAGTTCGAGAGGGCCAGGGGCAGGCGCGCCAGCAGGGGTTACAAGAAATGAGGATATGGTCCCCAAGTTTGACGCTGTTACTATTACGCTGTCGGGAGTGGAAGCACGGATTTGAAAAGCGGTGAAAAAAAAATACATCTCCCGCTTGGAAGAACCCAAACCTGATCCAGTTTATGCGAGGAGTTTAGCAGATTGTCGAAACTGCCCCCGTTGAGTCTCCGAAACTGCCCCCGTTGAGTCTCGGCATGTTTGATAAAGTACAGTGGAACTTCGATTTAGTGAAGTCTCAACTCTAAGGCCATAACCAAAGTCCAAAAATTAGGGTTACCTGTAAAGGTGGGCCAAGTAGTCCACTCTACCAAGTTATCCGATGTCGACAACTCTCAAAGTCTTAAAAGCTGTGTCCGTTACGTAGTTTTGAGTCTACAGAGAATGCAAGTCTTAGATGTCTTTCAGAAATGAAGTTGGAACACCCCCACCAATAATCCGAGGCCAAAGTGAGGCCAACCTATCGTGCGAGTGCTAGGGCAGGGCTATTTTGCGGCAAAAGTTATCAGGGGGGAAGACGGAGCATAAATGGAGCTTAAAAATATTTTTTGTACTTTTAGCATGCAATCGGAACCCTTACCCAGCATAGCCTGAGCAAGGCCATTATTGGTAGGGACTGCGCTTCACTTCCAAACATTGTACGTAGGTACGTATAATAAAATCCCAAGACCACGCAGGTTTGCCATACTAAGGTCGAGATATTTCCCTGATGCGAGGGGAGTCCTACTTAACGTCTACATCTCGAAATGCAGGGTTATTAGGTCACGAGCATTCTTGTTTCAAGTCCATGCGCAAGTAAATCGAATGAAAAAAGTAATCTACTATCCAAAGCCAATTCGGATTACAATCTTCGGCTTCTGTGGTACAAGCTTCTTTTCTAAACGAGGGGCAGTTTGCGTCACTCCTGCAAAAGTAACGAAACATGTTTAGGGTACCATGTAGTTTAAATTAAAAGACAATCAACCACTAGACCTTTTAACTGTGAAGTATTTATACCTAGGTGTCACTGAGAAAACTTCTTTTAGTGTTCGTTGAAGACTGTGGGTGGCGTTGTATTTGCAAACGGTTAAAAATGAATCCACTTCACATGTATATAAAGCTGAACCTCCCCAGCGCCTGCGGGAGGGACGAGATGATGGGTCCGTAGCCTTGGGCGTTGTCGTATAGCTCGAAGAGTGGCGCCGCAACCAGCTTGTAATTCCTCGGCACGGCGAAGTAGGCCTTCTCCTGCAGCTGCACCAGGAAGAGCTTGCGGTGCTCCTTGGGCTTGGTGATGTGCGGGGGGATGTACGGGTACTGGGCGGGCTCGAAGTTGGGCCTCCACCAGTTTCCGATGGTGTCTTCCACCACCCACTCCTGAGGTCCCGTGGCCGCCGGGTTCCCCTCCGCCCTGCCCAGCGTCTCCGTCATGAGTCGTTTCAGCCCCTCCACCTCGTCCTCGCCCGGGTTCAGCTCCCCTCCGGGCAACTTGAAGAAGGTGGTCCCCAGCTGGAGCAGCAGGACGTGCGGAAGCCCGTGCTCGTGCACCAGCAGGACCCCCTCGACCGACCGACGCATCCCGATCTTGTCGAACTCCTCGCGCATGCGCTGGAACCTGGCCGGCACCGACGGGTCCTTCTCGAAGAGCGGCTCCTTGGTGCCGAACGTGTAGTTGGTCAGCGGGTACAGGTTGATCTGCCGGTGGAGGGTGAGGGAGGGGTTCTTCGGCAGCGAGGAGGACGAGGTGCTGTTGTTGAGCTGCGGGGCAGTCCCGCGGGGCCAACCCGTGCGGATCCCGGAGGCCATGGAGGGTGGAGGCGCCGAGGATGGCGGAAAGGGACGAGGAGAAACTTTCTTACTTACTGAAAATGCCACTGGTGGCGATGTGGGAGAGGGAGCAGGCTCGCAGAGTCGTAATCCCACCCAACGGCAACTTCGGTCCGGATCAAGAAGCTTCGGATCGTTCCTGGTCGGGTGCAATTCGATCGGCCGGCGGCGGCGTCTTATTAATGTTGTGCTTTCCCCCCCCTCCCCCCTACGTTGCTCTAGGGGTCAGTCCGAGCGTGGGCTCGGGCTCGAAGGCTCAGACCTGTTTTTGTCAGGCTCGAAGCTCGACGGACAAATAATTACATTTTCATATCTAAAATGGTAAACTTATACAAGATACACATTAATTTACACTGAGCCTTAGGCTCGGCTCAGGCTCGGAACATTCTAGACTCATCCCACCTCTTCTTTCA
>JAAUYM010149783.1_pt1 | contig 10393 bp, 12 predicted proteins | sample 7278001 | NCBI WGS metagenome assembly JAAUYM01 (sample SAMN14350224, study PRJNA611818) | marine sediment metagenome | isolation source: surface marine sediment (1.8m) | place: French Polynesia: Moorea | collected 2018-08
ATCTTGCTCAAGTTGATGAGAAAATCAAAAATCTGGCTTCCGGTGCACCTCGGGGAAGGATTGAGCTTTAAAAAGAGGTATTGTGCATTCTTTTAACTTTAATATTAAAGATCCAAATTGAAAAAAAGAATTGCGACATAATTTTTGAACTGTGGGGTAGAATTACAAGAACAAAATTGAGTGTGTGTGAATAGAAAAAGAAGAAGATGGTAGTTTGTCATTACTAGCACAGCCTGTGAACCTGGGTGGGGCACACGCACATAAGTCAGATTCAGGTTGATGCCAATGTTGTTTCGGATCCATTCATCATGGGCAAATATGGAGTAGCCAAAGCAGAGTGCAGCCTCTGGATTTGGGTCAGCTAAAAAATTTTCTTCATCATCTGAAAAGACAGAGGTTGGCAGACTTTACAGATTAAGAAAAGTGCGGTGGTACACTTAAAAATCAAGGATTAAAAATTTCGGGCAGGATGTGGAGTATGTCACAAGTTTTATTGCTATGTGTCACATGTTATTAAGCCAAAAAAGCACTTTCCGCCACTTTTCTTTCCCCAACTTTGAGTTCAAGGAGAGGAAGCATTACTAATTTTTTTCCACTTAAGTAAATGGGACTAACTTTATTTTTGCCTTGATTTTTTAGTGAAAAAAATTGACAGTTTTATGGCATACAAAAGTTAAAATTACAACTTAGACTTTCCATGTTGAAAAATTTAATTTGTCTAATCTTGAAAGAACAGACAAGATGTATCGTACAAAGACCTAAGTACTAGTTATATGTACGTAAAGTAAAGTCGTCGTTTCTTGTGCATAAAGTAAGTGAACAACGTGCCTATGTATGGATTTGGAGGAGTTGTGTAGAAACCAAGTAGCACGTATTTGTACGACTTTCCCTTCACCCGGACAACTATGGCTGATCCGTAATCACCCTAGAAAGAGTTGAAAAAAAACAATGACTAAATAACAATGTCATATGCGCAACACTCTGTAGTGAGCTCATGACAAATACTCTAACAAATGTCATTAATCATTATTTTAGCCAATGTGGCTATGGTGGGATGCTTTGTACATACATGTGGAATTGGAATCAGTGGTCCTGAAGTGTCATAAGGGACAAAGAGGAGCCTGGCATCTTTGGAGTGGGAATCATGCAGTCTTGGCGGCACCGCTTCCTTCTTTCTAACTATTTTCAGTCTTGTCATTCTCCTCCGATTGCCTGTCGCAAATTCTGGCATGTACTAGTACACTATGCAAATCCGCGTGCTGGCAAGACGCAAAAAAAAAACCATGAAAATTTCTCTCACCACAAGGCCACTCAACGTCATCGTAGGTTTCAGAACTGGTGTGAGAAAAGTGTGGGAGGCTGTCTGAGCCCATGCCGGAGAGCAGGATCGGCTTCTCCTCTCGGAACAGGTCCAGACTGGGCAGAAAGTTGTAGTGCGACACCGGCACGCCGTACACCCTGTCCACGAAGTCCACGTAGCTGGTCCTCTCGAAGGGGAGGTCCACAATGGCCACAGCGACGTCGTCCGCTGTGCGGAAAATAGAAGCTTCCCGACCAGGCAGCGGGGTTTTTTTTTACACAGTATGGTAGGTAACAGTAGAAAGTACTCGACCTGTACTAGCCTAAGAAGAAGATAGTTTAGACATCACTGCAAGTTGTGACGGAGTAAAACAACAACATTGTAAACTTAAAACCGTATAAACTTACACAGGGACGTTCTGAAGATGTGTACTGTACACTCCAGAATGTTCCTGACTAATATCTGAGCTGCAAGTACTGTACATTTGTACATATGTATGCTCAATCAGTGGCTACTAACTAATTTAGCCACGTTTTGAGGTGTGTAATCTGATCAATTCTTGATTGCTGTTGGTAGGGTATCCATATGTGCACATGTTTTTCTTTAAATCAAGTGAGTTAGATGTGCTACCTTAGAGCTACTGTATTTAGCTATGGTTTCTGTAATTACCATTGCTGTAGAGACTTGCATTGTACCCTTCATGAACAATCCAACGTTCCACGTCCCTGACTTGCCTCGTCGGTTCCACAATTGCCTCGAGGTCAAACATGCCAGCCATGATTTGCAAGGCTTCTGCTTGACTTGGATTTTCTACAGAGAAAAAAGGGTTTGCGTCAGATGTACCCACCTACATACCCGACCAGACATACGAGTACCCCTTGGTATCTAATATCTGACACATTTCAAGGATAATAACTTGCTTAGTACCTTATGAAGAACTTTACAGTAATTTTTTTTCTCACACGTACAAACACACTACTGCCATTCATTTGGGGTGAAAAATCAAAGTTGCCATACGAGTATAAGGCAGTCAAGTAGACATGTGACCTTTAGGTTATGCTAGTTGCTTAACTAAGTGAAAGTAAAGGCCGGCTGTCTAGTCGGGTAGTAGCAAAGCAGACGTCGAGTTGTCGTCGTCGTTGTTGCCCATGCAGGTCCTACCTGAATGGTGACATTGGTCTTGCGCGAGGTAATGGCAGTCTGCCAGCGTCAGCACGTGTCTGAAAGAGTTGCCTCTCTAGTTGCACAGCGCCTTTCCCGTCCTCTGCATCACCTCACCTCACCTCACCTGAGAGAGATGAGCGTCCCTACGCAGGATGGGAGGGGAGCCAGTTCGGTTTCCCGTGGGTACAGCATGGCCAAGTAGGCAAAGTTTGTCTCCGACTCCGGATCGACGGGGCTTCCCAGCCAGATGGCGCCAGCAAGGGGGATGATCAAGGAGGATGCCGTCAGCTTCAGCGACATCATTGCTGCTGTCCACAAGTGTCTCTTTGACAACAGTTTCATGCCGACAAAGACTCTTTGTCATAGGTACAAGTACGCATTTATTCATTTCCTGTACGTACATCCCCAGTGCAAAATTTTCTTGAAATTTTAGTAAGTTTGTTACAAGGTTAACTTGACATCTATCACGCTCTATGTTGCTCTGTATGTCTGTTTGGATGTGATATAAAGTTTATGGTTAAATTCGTTACTGTCTTGACTCAGTTAAGCTCCTCTAACCAACTTTATTGTTTCTTCCAACATGAATGGCAGTTGCAAGCTTAGTTAATGTCTTATACGAGTATCTGTGAGACAGAAAAAGTGGAGTTATTATAAAGTATTAAAGCAAGTTACTATGTGTAAAATACAAGTCAGATATGTTCCGACGAGATGAAGGGCATATCTGGTCGGGTAGACGCCCGAGGTGGACTGCGTGATCCCGACATAGGTGTGGATGAGATTGATCCCCGAGTGCTTCCGGATCCACCCGGAGTGGGTCATGGCCGAGAGGCCATAGGTCATCACGGCACCCTCGTCTAAAGAGGGATCGTGCAGGACTGCACCCAGCACATCTGTGCCACTGGGTATGCACTTGCACTTGCATACCGTGCCACGCGCTGATGACGGCATTGGCCACAGATAATGTGGCGAATTAGGTAGAGTGATTGAAAGACACGACTCGAAAACATAGTACATTTCAAAAACATAAAACGCAAAAACGTAGTGAGTTTCTCACTTTTTTTAAATACTCGTATATTTTTAAATAATATCACTGCAATGAATTATGTAACTTAAGAAGATACAATTGTTTTAGAGAGAAAGAAGTACATGTAATGTTATCTTCAAGGTGCAGGTTAAGACTCTAGTAAGTCTTGGCGTGAGTTGGTGTTATGTAGTACAAAGCATTGCTATTTAGTAGCTGTTTAGTAGAGAAAGCATACTCCAAAAAATATCAACATCATCAACTTCAGCAAAAAAAATGTAAAATTGTCATTTTTTAAATTGCAAAATTGCATTAAAATATGTAGGTTTGTTTGATTGTCATTACTATAAACAAAAAACCCTACCTATAAGGCACAATTGTAACAACACTCAGACAAAAAAAAACTTGGAAAAAATTGCAAGAGATGTTTTAGTACACCATGGGAAAGATTCCGTTTTTCGATTTCTTGTTCTTTTCCCTCTTCCTCCCCTTCCTGGCCGGGTCATTCTGGCTTGACGAGAAGTTTGACGAGAGGCCAAACATGTAGAAGACCTCGATGACGCTGATGAAGCTGAAGCCCAGGAAAAGTCCAAGAAGTCCCCCGATGTTTCCAATGAAGCTAACGATGGTGATCTTCTCTCTTCTCATGTACAGCTTGACGTACGGATCTCGGATGTACACGTCCAGGACAACCAGATTTTCGGCACTGTACTTTGCAATCTAAAAACAAGGTTTGTCAGTTTGGCTGTACGTTGCCTACAAATTTCCTCAGATTACTTTATAATGCTACCTGCTTTCTCAGAAGCATCAGCTCTGTCTCATTGGCAGTGGGCAGGACCTGCAGACCACGAACTGAGTCACAGCTTTCATTCATGGTACTTTCAATTCCAACACACAGTTCCGGGTACTGTAGATCAAGGGTGTACCTCTTTTCATTGCTGCAGGAAAGTCTTAGCTTCTTAAGAATAAGGCAGAAATCTTCCCCTAGGTGGAAAGATTGCTGGTTTGGGTAGGCAGAAGACGTCACCAGGAACTGGTGAGTCTGATCCTGACAAGTGGCAAGGCATTCCTTTTTCTTTCCCTTATCCAAGACATATCTTTCTGTTCCAATGTCCTCCATAAATTTATCCATGCAGAGCTTCTTTTGCCCCTCACATGCTGGGTATGGATCAGAAATAAATGCAGCAAAGAAGGAAGGAGTGCAGCCACATTCCCTGCCAATCTTCTGCAATGACGCTTCAAACAGACAGTTTGACATCTCATACCTAAAAAAAATGCATTTGGCAGTCTACCATGTTTGTAGCAAACATGTACTAGATGTTTGTACATGTGGAGACACTAACCTGTAGCCAAATGAAGGCAAATGTTCCAAGTTGATTTCATTATCAAAGTAGCACTGTCTGTCAATGGGATTAAATCTGATCTTTGCAGAAGGAATTGTGTCAGTGAGTGTTGGTGTAATGGCAACCTGCACTGACTGTCCAGGCATGGCAATTGAACCTGTCTGTTTAAGGATTGCAATGTCCAGCTGATGTAGCACTGTAAACATAAAGCCAGCTTTGCTTTTTATAGGCGATGCATAGTCATAATTTTCTGCATCTAGTAGCAGCTGAAGCCCATTGTTGATTCCGTTTCTAGCAAATTTCTTCACCCCCCTGAACACACAAGACAGAAGTCAGGTACTGTGCTCATAAGAAGAAGCAAATGCACTTACGTAAAGGAAATTTCATCGGGCTCCAAGACAAGTGGTGTCATCCATGAGCAAGTGTCGCTCACATCAGATGAAAAAGCAAGATCAATAAGAACTCCAAAGCCGGCAAAATTTACTCGAGAAATCATCTCTCCATAACGAAACTACTCATAAAAATACTTACACTTAACATATTTGAATCAACAGATCTAAGAAAGTACTGTTACCTGTGCAGCAATGTTTAGAAAGAGTTCTCTCTTCACTTTCTCCCTGTCCAAGTTGTCCATGTCTAGGTATTGCACTCTGTGGTGGTGAAAGAGGGGTGCGTTCGCTTCTGTGTCATTAGTCTTTTCTCCCAAACCAACTTTCAAGATTTCGTCAAACAGATTATCGTATGTTGATGTGTTTAATACTGCATTAATCAAGTCCATTTCAGTCTGTGAAAGCTCTAGGTCTTGTCCCTAAAATACACTAGTGCATAAAGAGGTTGCATTTCAATCGCATCTTTTGCTTGATACCTTGACAAATGTCTTTTCCAGAAGTTGGTGCACCTCCACATAGGTGATATTTTCCATTTCCATGGTTAGATCATTGACCACTGCCCAAACAAAGGAGCTTCTCAACTGGTTCATATTGCAAAGGACCAGAGAAGGAAAGAATACATCATTGAGAGGCTGAAGTGGAGTCTCCAGGTCATATGATACAGACGACTCTGCAAAGTCTTTGATGTTGGCACTGACCACAAAGAAAGCCCCAGTAATGGATGCAACAATGATAAGGATCCAGAATAGGGTCTGTGTAAAGGTCTGACTAGGAAAGGTCAGAAAATTAAACCCATGCAGGCTTGTCCACTGGCAGTACCTTCGAAGTTTCTCCTCTGCAGAAGTTTTTGCTTGTGGTTTTATAGACTCCATAGTCAATGTCTTGTCGCTTCCCAGGTTGCTTCCAAACTGGTCCTAGCCAGCCACAAAGTGTCTGTCTCACTGCCACTGTAGAACATCGTAGCACTTAAATTGCAGCTGCCCAACTAACGTTCCACCTGCCCAAGCTCTGTAGGAAGCCTGCCATAATTACCACAGTCTTAATCTGTAAGATAATACGTACCTAGAACTACGTCTACTCACACAGCTCCCGCCTCCGTTAGTGCAGTCTCCCGACATTCAACCGATGAAAATCAAAGCTTGGCAAGAAGCTATCAGATAATTACTTGTCGTTTAACATGCACAGAACTGTTCACTACCGGTAGTACAAACTGGCTTCTGTGATTTCACCTGCCACCTCAAAGGGGTTACTGTTTTTTTCGAAATACATGGCAACCATTTCCGCTCCACTCATATGCACCTGGCCGAAAAAGTGGGTTTTCTTCCTATTTGAGTGATGGACGAAGTGTCAGTGGTGACATAAGATAGAAACCTTATAATTTTTTTTTACAGCGCCACGACAGTCTGAGTCTGCCGGTACTACTGGTACAAGGCTTGAAAGTTGTCATTCTTGCTGGTGTTGCTATTCCTGCTGGCTGAAGGAAGATATAACATGTAGGTAGGTATGTGTATGTATTTTTTTACATTAGCTAATTTTAGCCACTTTGCGGCATGTAAACCATTTCTTGCTTGGATTGCTCCGAAATTAGTGCCGATTGTTGTTGGTATGGTACCGCCCCCTTGGATCATCAATGTTATATTTTACTCCAGTACATCTTACACATGCACTAGTTTTCTGATTTTTCCAACTTTCCAACACGCAAGTACAAACAGAAGACATGAACACCAGATCTCTTTCATAGATTGAGGAAGCGTTACACTTCCCACCGGCGTGGGGGTGGGACAGACGTGAGTATGCTTCAGTTCGATGCCTGACATATTCTTAATCCAGTCCTCATGTCTTATGATGGAGAGACCCACACTAGTCCCCACGGCTTGGGCCAGCTCTGGCTCTTCATCCACTTCTGTCTCTACGTCTGGAAAAAAAGGTTTTGAGTTTCCTTTTTCCATCCTACACACTTTGCCTTAATTATTTAGTGTAGTGTTATATAGCATTTGCATCTTAGTTACTATAATTATGCTCAGTGGACAAGGCCAGTAGGACATATTTGTAGCTAGTGGCTTTTGCCACCAGCACAGTGCTTCCACCCTGGTCACCCTGAGAAGACGTCAAAACGTTCTTTAGAAAAAAAAATAGAGTGCATGCTGAAACATCACTTTGCCACCTCAGCAGGAAATAATGGGCCGCTCATGTCATATGGGCTGAGCAAAATCTTCGCTCTGTCAGTGATATGAAGTCGTTTTTCCTCTGGGAGACTTCTCCACTTTTGGTCTCTTGGTATCACTATCAGTCTTGTCTTTCTCCTCTTCAGACCTTGAAGAGACAAAGTAGTAGCTCGAAGTTTACCTCTCACCTCGGTCTACTCGTACTACTACTCACCAAGCAACGTGCCGTGAGCATCTGCACCCATCCCGGAGAACAGGATCTTCTTTCGGCTCAGGCACTGCAGAAAGTCCGGGTAGTTGGGATCCAGCGCAAAGACGCGGTCAAGCGGCTTCACATACAGGTTCGGTTCGAATGCTTCGCTCAGGTGTCCCAAGGCAATGTCGTATACTGTGTGACGTGAGAAATAACCTAACACTACCTAGATTCCATTTATTTCACTACATAGCACATCAACTCATGTTGCATCTGTGATGGTTAATCTCTACGTAGTGCCAACTTTTGATTAAAGGATGTTGGTGAGAAGGCCCAGGGGCGTACCGTACGTAAACATACAGTACATATTTGTTCGTAGTGTTCAGTACTAGTGGCTGTAGCAATGAACTTGCACATTTTTTAGCAGCAAATTCCGCAGAAATGGCCATACCAAATTGAAATAGAACAAAAGTTGTTCTGTGAAATATGTTGGCATAACCTACACGTCAAAGTTACTGACAGTCAAGTCAATCTGCATGTGTGCTTTATGGTAACAGGGCAAGGATTTGTCGTGGTAGTTGTACTAGATCGATGTGGTCATAAGGTGGACCTCACCAGAGTCTATCACTGGGACGTGGTTCGGGTAGTCCTCGTCAGTTTGGCAGAACCTTTCGTGCGGGAACCAACGCTCCACGGTTCTCTTCTGGACCATGTGTGCCTTCTCCTCTTCTTCAATTCGATCCAGGTTGAACATTCCCGCCATGATTGTGACGCTCGTCAGATATGCCAAAAGTGAGCATTCTGTGCAGTCAGATGATAATCAGGAAAGTTTTGTTTTAATGTCATCGACTACGTACAGTATAATTAAACCAACCGTCATCTTCATCATCTACCACACATTGTGCAGCTGTCAGAACTATCCTGAAAACTCATGGAAAGTACAGTGCGCGGTTGCGATCAAATCTCTTAATTTAAGTTGGCTCACTTTGGTGATATGAGCGTTCCGCCACAAGCGGACCAGGGGGCATCGGAGTCCCCGTAGTAGGTCAGCATCACCTGGTAGTTGAAAGTCAACTCTGCATCAGGCGAGACCAGCTCGCCGCTCAAGATCCTGTCCTTGACCTGAGCAGACTGCGTGAGGCAGGGGAGAAGAAGAAACAGGTGGACTTTAAAGCTGAGAAGAAGAGATGGTGACATTGTGGAGGAATAACGAAAGCCACTCAGTTTTATAGTGTTGTCAAAAGCTGTAATAGTGTATTTCAACAAATGCAAAACATTAAGATTAAAGGAACCGGCAACATAACTAGGCCACAATCTAGTCGTGTAGATTTTTTAAAAATGTTTTTTTCCTCGTATTTGTGGGACTTCATCTGAGTAATCCTCACTGGTTTTACAGAAGCGTTCATGGGGGAACCATCTTTCCACAGTAGTCTTCTGGACCTTTTAGGTTTCTTTCTCAGATCCAGATCCAGCTGGAACAATCCCGAAAATTGCTGTAACATTGACAGATGTTCATAGAGCGAGCATTCTGTGAAGTGAAGCAATTAAAAAGTTTACAAAGTTCGCCAAGGCAATTGGCACAGAATCGTGTATATTTGTCACATCATATTGCTACTATCGCTTTGAAAGTAACAAACGCACGCAAAGCCAAGAGTATAAGAAGGTGACTTGCTCTGCAGTGTGGAACAGTGATGGCTGAGGTCGACGCCCGTTCTCCGCACACGTGGGTGGGCTTGAGCTCGATGTTTGAATTCCTCCTGATCCAGTCCTGGTGGCTCAGGATTGAGAGTCCCAGGGTGGTTCCTGCAGCCTGAGCTAGCTGTGGATCTTCCACCACAACTCTCAGCAGATCTGTGACGGCGCACACACAAAAAAAAGCTGGTAGCACAACTCAGTGCCTCTAATAATTTCTGTCCATTTTCTCCAATCACTACGTGGTGTCATAACTTTACCTGACGCATTTGAACCTTTTACGCACTTTCCAGAAAGACTTTGCAGTACGATTAACCGAGTCTCATTGTAGTACACTTAGTGTATACCAAGTTACAATGTACGGCACTGTCTCTTTGGTGGGAAGGTATGGTGGGTAGGTTGGGATCTCACCAGCATTGGCAAACGTAAACAGGGCCAGCAGCACGTACTTGTGCTGGCTTTCCCTAGCCAGAATGACAATGGCTCCTCCGAGATCACCCTGCAAAAAAAAAAGTCTCTGCAGACCTTGCAACAGGAACTGCCAAGTCAAGGAATGCAATTAAGGCAATGCATGTCCTCCTGATTCAAAAACAGAACCGGACATCCGGTTCTTGGTCAAGATTTGGCCAAAATTATTCGCCAAAATTTGGTCAAGATTTAGCCAAAATTTGGTCAAGATTTAGCCAAAGTTATTGGCCAAAATGTGGTCAAGATTTGGCCAAATTATTGGCCAAAATGTGGTCAAGATTTGGCCAAATTATTGGCCAAAATGTGGTCAAGATTTGGCCAAAATTATTGGAGGGGGGAAATTGATCTTACCGTTTTTTTACCAAGACAGTGGTTTAAAAGGCGCATGATTTGGAACCGTCTTTCATAAAAACTTTAATACTCTGGCCTCGCCCACACCTCCCCAGGCCCCAGTGGCCCGTCCATGTCGTGTGGGCTGAAGATGATCTCCGCCGCGGTCCTCGTGTGGAAGCGCTTGTCCCAGGGAAGCTGGCGCCAGCTCTCGTCTCTGGGGACGACTTTCAGCCTGGTTTTCTTCCTCTTTGCACCTTTGGGTATGAGACGAGAGCGGGCCCTGTTCAGGTGTCTGCCACAAGACAGGGTGGTGTCAACTGTGGTG
>JAAUYM010108961.1_pt1 | contig 10390 bp, 10 predicted proteins | sample 7278001 | NCBI WGS metagenome assembly JAAUYM01 (sample SAMN14350224, study PRJNA611818) | marine sediment metagenome | isolation source: surface marine sediment (1.8m) | place: French Polynesia: Moorea | collected 2018-08
ACCTTTCCTCCTCTTTGCTCCACCTCTGATCGATCTCCGAAAGGTTTCGCAATTTGTCAAAAGAGAGTGTTTAAAAAAAAAAAATTGAAAAGTAGCTCTTTTCTAAGTAATTTAAAACAACATCAGAAACCTATATAGGTTTAAAAGTCTTCACGATTTTCTTGAAGGTCACACAGAAAAAAAAATCTAAACATCTTTTTTTTAAAAAAAAAAGAAAAGAAACGGAGAAGAGAAGGGTGCAAAGTGCAGCTGGTTTCGACATCTCAATCACCCACCCACCCACCCATCTATCCATCCATCTCTACTGAACACCCAAAATGCATTTCGGGCGCCCTCTCCCTCCTTCCAGCACGAACTTTCGTGGTCTCCCGACATGCATGCAAAAAAGAGATCTTCCTTCCGATTCTTCCATCCACCATACAAGGTCGTTCTTTTGGGGGGTGGAGGGGAGATGAAAGAGTTATTCATATTCCATACATGGGCGCAGGGCTTGGTGTTTGGGATGTTAAAAATGTCTTTTGTTCTTGCTTCTACCTACAGTAGTGTACATACGTACACGTCCATCGAAATATATAATTTCTCAAATATTTTTTGAGCCTGTGCCCACTTATGGTGTGCCTTCTTTCCCGAAATTGACTCTGTGTAGCTAGGCAGAGTGCCAATTTTCTCTTTTGGCAGAAGAGATCAGCGACCTTCCTGTCGGAATGAAATCGATTTTTTTCCTTCTCTTCTCTTTTGATGTTGACTTCATTAAGTTTGTGGCAATATCCGCACTAGAAAAGGAGATAATTTTCTTCCCGAAAAGATTTTTTTTGTCGCATCATCTCTTTTGTTTGGTTGGAAATGATCTTGACAAATTATTCCGCTCATTTGTTTTTCGCCGGCGCTGGTGGAAAGACAAAAAAATGCCAGAGCAGACAGGATTGCCACACGGGTATCCATTTTGGTTATAAATGATTGCATTTGCGTCTTGTGGGTTGTAAATAAAAATGCATTTGTACCCCACTTTTTTCAAGTCAATAAGATTTGTGGCTCCATTTAAACTTGGGCTCATTGCTGCTTGGCTATATCAGCCTCCAAAAGCCTGGCAACCCTGGGAGCAGATTTGCGGGGAAAGATAAGACGGAGAAGAAGCTGCGATAACGGAAGGTGACGCCAGAAAACCCTGGATAATTGGTCAGTCAGCCTCTTCCTCTTCCTCCTCCTCCTCCGTTGGCATGCCACGGCTTTGGAACCTTCTCTCCTCCATCTCTCGTGTTGTTTTTCTTTTTGAGGCCACCGCTGGTTTTTCCTTTTTTTTTTTTTTTTTTTTTTGGAGCCCAGGAATTTCGCGTGACAAATTTGCTTGCTCGCTCCCTTCCTCTCTACCTCCCTCTCACCCGCTGCTGACCCCAAACATGACGCGGGGAAAAAAATTCAACAGATGTTTTTTTCGGGATGAAAAGTAAAGAAATATTAACTCTCTTCTCCCCCCTCCCCCCCCAAAAAAGAGTTGTGACGGCCGTTATGGAAGTTAAAGGAATGAATGGTAGTCTAGACGAGAAGACGGATGTCTCTCTCTCTCTTTAGTCTTTTAAGTCCTTCTTACAGTTTTCTTTGCTGCTTCTGCACAGCAGAGGAGAGAGGAAAGAGAGACGTCATTTAGTGAAGGCTCCTCCTGCCGATAAAGATAAAAGTTGTGTGTGTTTTCCCTTTCCTTAAGAGACAAGCACGGGAAAGAGGGCAATTACTGCAGCAGTCAACAATCTTCTTTGCACTGAGCAGTTACACAGTTATAGTTGCAGAAAGGGGGGAAAAAATTAAGAATTCAAACAAGAAGCATTGCTATTGTTGGACCCCGATACTCGCGACAAAAAGGAAGGAAGGAGGTGAGAGAGAGAAGAGAGACGGGAGGGAGGAAAAGAGTAGAGAGATGGCCATCTCTGACTGGAAAAGTGAGCCCTCTTTTCTTCTTCTTCTTTCCTTCTTTGGAAGGATATCGGACAGATAGATCGGACCCTAAGTAGAGGAGGAGGAGGAGGAGGAGGAGGAGGAGAAAGAGGAGGAAACTGACCGAAAGGTTAAGAAGGAGGCGTTTGCTGGAAAGGATGTAAATCTTAACGAAGTCCCGAAGGAAAGAGACAAACGGACCAAAAAGAAGTTGTTCCAGGATCGCAAAACACGTCATTACCCTTCTTTTTTCGAGAGAGGAGGAGCAGAGAGAGGGACTGAGGGTGTGTGCACATTTCAAGTCATATTTGGATGCTCTATAGTACAATACTTCCGAGAAGAAACGACAACGAAACAAAAGAGTGGTGTCCAATTTGGAAGCGTTTTGCTCAGAAAATTGAGCCGTTTTTCTCTCTCCCATTCTGAGTAGTACCTCGTAAGCAATCTTGGCAGCTGCCTGGCACGCTTCAGAGAGAGAGAGAGAGAGGAAAAAAAACTCTTCTTGGGGTCAGGGAGGGAGTGGATGGGGGGGGGAGAGACTATCGCAATTATCTCACCTGCGGCTGTGTCGGTAGCCAGCCAGCCAGCCAGCCAGGCAGTCAGGCAGTTGTGTGTGATGTTCTGTTACATACTAGTACTTCTGGGATGCTGCAGCAGCAACCAAGCTTTGACCACAGTCTTAAAAAAAGTTCGGTATTATTCTAGATGTACAGTACTATTTTGTTAAGAGTGTTAATGGGTGACAAGAGCGCTGCTCAAATAGCGAGACTGCTCCTTCTTCTACCTAGTTCTTGTCTCTCCCTCAAAGTCGTATACTTTCATGGGATGACGGTGCCTCATTACGTGGAAAAAAACAGGAGGACCTCTTTTATTGGTAGGGCAGGTGTGCGTGTGTGTGAGAATGAGGATGAGGATGCAAGATGATGGTCCGAGATTGAAAGGTTCTGACCTTGTCTACTACACTGCACTAGCAGTGGTAGTACTACCTGGTAGTGCTACAACGGACGGAGAAAAGATTGATCGGTGACTTCCTGTGGAAATGTCAGCGATGCCAAGAGGCGGGGTGACAGATCCAGATAGACATAAAACAATTCTTCAGCAATTTGAGTTTCCCCCTCTTTGTTCGGATCAGTAGGGTTTTTTTTTCTTCAAAGTTCTACTGTGCCGCTGCTGTTGCTGACCAAACAATTCGATTTTGCTTTGTGCATCTTCAAGCGGAGAGTCATCTTTACCTAACCCAGAGATGCTGCAAAGTCGATTCTTGCAGAGATGATGCGAAGTCGATCTTTGCAGAGATGCTCTCTCTCTTCTTCTTCATCTCCAGCTGGCCTTGTTTTTTTTTTCGCCCAGCAATGATTCGCGGAATGTAACAGGAGAAACAGAGATACGAATCGACCCAAAATTTTCGACTGTGTCCACCATCTCAAACAGGATTTTTCCCCCCTTCGCAGCAGCTGCCACCTCAAAAACAGTTTTGCAAAATTGCCTGCGCGGAAAGGGAAAAAGGGTCAGAGGAATTTCGACTTTGTGAGAGAAAAAAACTATGTAGCATATTTCTTATTTTCGTGGGTGGCTTTTTTGGCATTTTTCTCTCCTTTTTCCTCCAGCCTCCAGTGCTGACCTCTTCCCCTCCATAATTCCCCACTGTGGCGCCCGCAGTGATTGACACCTCTCCACAGTCAATGAAGTGAGAGAGAGAGAGAGGAGAGAATCCTTGAAGACTGAGTAATCACTCAATTGCTCGCTGTGGAAGTCCCTTTGAGGGATTACTTCCAATTGAGAAGTCTGGAACTTCGTCCGACCTGTGGATGTTGTTGCCTCTTTGACTCCTCCCCCCCCCCTACTTCTCCTCCCGAGTCTGTTGAATTCCATAGAAAAAAGTTGCTGTTAAAATTAGGTAGAACAAAATTATAGGTTGGAAACTTAACTTCCCTTATTTCTAAAACTCCTGCTTCAAAGTAACAGGTTTCTATTGCACATATTGGTTGGTTCATTTTGTTTATATACATCTTGCTGATTGATCATGGCCTATGGATGAAGCGAGAATTGAAATCACTGTCCCCGATCCTTGATGGATTGGGTGATGATTACGGGAAGAAAGAGGAAGCGGAGGAGGAGGAGGAGGAGGACGAGGAGGTGGCGACTTTTTGACGGACCACACAACAAAAGAAAAGATTTTTTCCCCCCTACGAATATTGTGCATTGCGTTTTCGAAAAAAAATCTCTTTTTTTTCACACCGAAAATGTAAACGTCGTCACCGGATGCTGCAGAGATTTTTCCGTCCGCCAATTAGCGCGTCACCTTTCGCCGGCCGACGACGTGACCACTTCCTGCTTAATGCCACGTCAGAAAAAAAAATAATGTGGAGAGCTCGCAAATGTGAGGGGGAGAAAAAACTTCTCATCCTCAGCGCTGATGTACGTACCCAACCAACATCGCACTCTTGACGTACTTCCGACTGAGCTCCGATGCAGAAATTTTGTTAATAAGCACCAACTGAGCATACAAGACGGTGCCAAACGTGCAAAAAACTTGCATGCAATGTATATTCCAACTGAACTTCCACTTTGCATGCCACCGTTGGTGGTTGGGCAGTAGAAAGAAAGTAAAAAGAAACACGTGAATACTTGTCACAGCCTACGTAATTAATCCGACGATGATATGGGAAAGGCAAAGGTGCAGGAGTTTTACACTGCTGCGGCGTCGGGCAGGATGGTGGTAATTGCCAGCACTGTTATTGCCGAAACACACACACACACACACACATTCACTTACATCACGATGCGGCTTCCGAAGCAATAAAACTTTACACGTGAGATTCACCTGTGCAACAACAAGCAGTCTGAACAGTCAAAACTGTCCCGACGTTGCACAGATTTCCCTACGAGAAAGGCGCAATTGAAACAAGAAGCAGGTGCTGCCAAACTGGTGATGTCGACTTTGAAAAAAAAAATCCAATCAAGTTGTTTGGTTTTGGGGGCCAACTACTAAATGTCGTCATTGACCTCTGAGAACTTCTCCTGTAAGTTCTCCGTGCAAGTTGGAGTCCATCTTTGAGATTTGTGTTGCGCCTCATTTCATCAACATTTTTTTTTATTGGCGATGTCAGACAACTTCTTTATTAAAGAGAAGAAAGGAAGAAAGAAAAATTGGGTCGTTTGAAACCCATTTTTTTGAGCGAGCACCTGCTCCCCCATTCACGCCCGGAGGGAAGGAAGGAAGCAAAGGAAGCTGTTTATTGATGGGGAAAAAAAAGAGGATCTTTGGAGAGTGTCAATTGGTGGCACCGAGTCTCTCTCTCTCTCCTTTTTGGGGTCTGAGTGATCCGATCTTCTGACCTCTTCCTCCCTGTCCAGTGCTGCCAAATTTTATGAATGAAAAGAAATCAATGCCGCTAAAAAAAGAACAATAAACAAATTTTGCTTCCTCCCCTCTCCCCCCCCAAAAAAAGTTTGTTTTATTTTGAGTCATCAGTTTTTTCAGACCTTAAACTCTGCAGAAGCCAATGACGTTGCTTTTAAAGCCATCTGGCAGCACTGTCCTCTTCCTTCCTCTCCCTCTTATAATCTGCTTTTCTTCCTTCCTGTTTGTGTCAAAGCCAGTGGCGTCACTCACTCCACCGTTATCTGAAGAACCCTCCCCCCCCCCCACTTTTAATTCGGTCCAAATCTGGTCTGATCTGGCGCAGCTGGAGCTAGCTAAAAGGAAAGGAAGAGGAGAACATTAAAGAGATACTTCTGAATAAATTAGCCCAAGTCTTGGGCAGGAGTAGCAGGCTTGGGTTGTACCCGTATGCTACTACGTAGTAGCAGATGAATGCATGATCCAAGTTGGTGGTTCCTCTTCTCAAAGTCGAGAATTTTCCCTGGAAGTGGGTGCATTTTTTGGAGGCTTCTTCCACAGATAAGAGGAGCTTTTAGGTCGATTCTCCTTCGCATGACTGGAGTGTTTCCCTAAAAAAAAATCATGCTAGTGTGAAAAATCATCAAAGCACTACATCCGAACTGTAACATTAAAAAACTCGTTTAAAGCAAAAAACCGCTTAAACAACATTTTGGGTCAAGCTATTCACCTCCTTCTCCTCCTCCCCCTCCGAGCTGCTCATTACTATGCTTGCCCATCAATTCTGGAACGCTTCCTTCTTTCCATCCCCTCGGAAAAAAAACCTGTCACTGCCTCCCAAGTTTTAACTCCGGGGCTGAAATCAGGAGGAGGAGATGAAGACGTCAATTTTTCTGACGTTTCTGGCTGCGTGATTGAGATGACTTGCCTCTCAAGCAGGGATACCAGTTTTTTTCACTGCTTGGATTTTTTTTAAACCTACGTACGTATATTTGATTTCTCAACATTTTTTTACTGCTTTGCGTTTTTTGCCATTGTTTAGTGTTTCAACATTGCCTTGTTTACTGCATGGCTTTTTTTTAGCATTGTTCAACTTTTTTCCTTTTTAACAGAGTAAAAAGCTGCCGAATTATACTCCTGACATGGCTAAGTAATCAAAACAAAAATTCACACTTAAAAAAAGAAAAAAAACTTAAGATATTCAGGGTTTTTTTCTGGACATGCTGTATTTTGAGCCCCTGCTTCACTCTCTTACGAAATTTTATGCCTCATCCACTTTTTGGGGGGGTCTTCAAAAGGGCAGAAAACCGATCATTTTTGCAGTTCCCCAGTTTCGGCTGCTGCTGCTGCTGCACGTCGATGGTGGAATGATTGCCATTTTGCGAGATCCAGTTTTGGCACCTAGGTGTTTGGTGGATTTTTTCTTGGAACAAAGTTAGAGGTTTTTAAAGTAAAACTGTTTAGGCAAATTCATGTTTGGAAAAAGAACAAAAAAAAAGCAGAGGTATCCAGAGTCTGCTGAAAAAAAAAGTCGTTGAGATAAAAGTTTCGTGTCGGATCTTCTTCTTCATTCTCCCGCTTTTCTGTCTACCTCCTCCCCAATCAAATCATCCTCCATGGAAGATTTTTTTTTCAGAATTCTGAAAAGGGGGGGAGAGGCGAGAGGAGAAAAAGTTGCCCCGTCACGACTCACATTATCCCTATTTTTTGATGCCCTTTCATCCTTTGGTTCCGAACCCACCTCCCCAGTTGGGCCGACCCCAAAGTCGTCACCCAAACGATTCCCATCTCCTCCTCCCCCCCGCCCCGCCCCAAAATGAGATAAATGTTGTCGAGAACTTTGTGCCAGTGGAGGTCCACGCTGAGATTTTCCCATGATTGCGCTCTTCCCACACTGAAGTATAGTACATACGTGCCTATGTAAGTCATGTTAATGGAGATAATTCGAGGAGAAACTAGAGGAAGCAGTCCAACATCTCAAAGTGCTGCAGTTGCTGTGTCTGGTATCTTGGCTCCCTGCCTCCTTGACCGCCCATACGGACCACTGGAAGCTCGTGTTCTTCCTAGCCATGTGGCTGCTCACGTTGGCCCGCCTTTTTCACGTAGTCGCTGTCCTCAAGGATGGCCTCAAAATATCGTCAATGAGGTGCAACTACCAATGGCCTTTCCCTTCCTACCTGGCACGTCATAGCGCGCAAAGCAATTCATCTCACCAGCACAACGCTCTCTCGCTCTCTAGCTCTCTCTGCAACATGGCAGGTGACTTTCATCATCGAATCGCACAACATGTGTAATTGTGAAGAGGGGAAAGGGGGGAGGAATTACCAAAAAAGGGGGGGATGAGGCTTGTAAATTCGGTAGCCATCAATTCGGTCTCATCATCCATGAGAAAAAAATTCTTGTATCGACGGAGACACCCAGAACCTTTTGAAAATTCCACAAAAGGAAGAGGAGGAGGAGGAGGAAGACATTGGGTTAGGCTAGGGGTTAGAGGGCTTCTGTGGGCAGTGACAAGGCAAGCTCCATTGTGATGCCTGATCAGTGGCAAAGAAAGAGCCATCTCCTCCACCTACCAGCACAGTCTTCCTCCAAACTTTGCGTGCCGGGTGCCGAATGTGTTTCGTCACTCTACGCGTAGGAGGCCACTCACTGCAGTATGTAGTTGCACCTTGCAGTAGGGCCAATTTGTGGCCCACAGGGCAGCAATTTTCCGGGCAGAGGGGCCCCAACTACGTACTATCATATGCCGCACCTTGCACCCAAACGAGACAGCCTTTCTCTCTCTCTCTCTCTCTCTTCCCATTCGTCCGATTCCTCAATGAGTTGGCTTCTCTTTCTTTCTCTCCTTCTCTTTTTCTCCTTGTGTCATGCTAGAATTTGAGATGCTTGGACGAAAAACTTTGGAAGTTTTCTCCCTCCCCCCCCCCCCCGCGCCAGAAGAAGTTGTCCGTGGTTGTTCAACATGTTATCTTCTCTACTTCAACCAACGAGATCAAGGATGGTAACAAGCGTGGCCCATACGGAAGCGAATGAAAAACAAGAACTAAGTACGAGGAACGTTTAGACCTCAGTTAGCGGTTAAAAGAAACATTCAGTAGCTGCAACACCTTGCCTCACACCGCAGACACACACAGGGTGGTTGTGGCAGTGACTTGCACCTCTGACACACACACAATCCCTTCTTCTTCTTCTCCTTCCCCTCCCCATTTTGTAGACTCGCCACAAGCAGCCCTTCTTCCTCCTCTTCTCCCATGCCAACCAAGCCAAGCCTCCTCCTCATTTTCTATACTCGATCAATCACTTCCACGCCTCCTCCTCTTCCTTCCCCTCCCCTCCCCTCCCCCTCCCTCAGTTAGATAGATACCTGCCCGCTCATGCTTGACTCCTTTGCCTTCCTTGTCTTCTTTCTCCTCCTCTTTTTCGTCGCGAGCTTCGCAGTCTAAACTTGGTCGTGTGGACGTTCCCGTCAGCTCTTATGGTAATCGCTATGGTTGCTATATACCAAATCATGCAGCAAACTAGTGTGAGTTGCTTTAGTGCGATCCCTTGGGGAATATGCGCAAGCGCCCCTCTGTGGATACTTGTTCCAATAGGCCAATGGAAGCCTATTGACGACGGAGGGTGGAGGGGTAAAAAAAAAAGATTCGATCCTCAAATACAGGAGGGGAGGAGGAACCAAATGAGTTTCTATTTTCAATGAGTTTCACCTGGAGGGAGAGAGGGAGAGAGAGAGAGACAGGCAGACCAGACAGACAGACAGGGAGGAAATTGGACGGACGGACTCGAAAAAGAGATTTTTCTTCTCTTTCTTCAGCGAAATTGAAAGGGGAGGCCTCTCTCAATTTGTCTTGGACGCGCACAGATGGTGCCACTTCACGTCAAATTGAGTTTTTTTCCTTCTCCTTTGAGCACTTTTTGGTCCAACATGAAAGAGAGAGCATCATCAATCGATCCCAAAGAGAGCTCATGGTCTATCTACAGTATAGATACAGTAGAATCTCTATTTTTACGAGATTCTTAGTCACCACTAGAATCCATTGTAAACCCGAGATTAATTGCGAAAAAAATCGACAGTCACCTACTAAGTAACATGCGTTTTGGCAAGCACCAAAAACATCGCAAAAAAATGGAGATTCTACTGTAGTACAGCTTTAACATCCGTGATCAAGCGAGAAGCACAAACTCATTTTTTTGTGTACCCTCTCCCTCCATCAACCTCAGCTTAGCCCGACGTCAATTAACTTCCTGCGGAGTCTCATGATGTTTCTTGGGCCACAGGCAGACAGAGGGAGGGGGGAGAAGATAATTACCGGGCAGGTGTTAATTGCTCAGGTAGGAAGAAAAAAAGAAGGTCGGGTGTGTCTGATCTCACAGTCCATGTGCCTTTAAGCTGCTTGCCCAATAATCTTCCTCTTTGTACTAGTAATAAACTCATTTTTATTGTCTGCTTTTTTGATATTTTTTTTTTTCGTAGCTTTTTTTGTGTGGTAGGAGACGATTTGAGCCAATTGTTCTGGCAAAGAGAGTTGCTTCAGTCATGGTTTTTCTTTGTACGTTTCACAGGTCCAGACACTGTCAGAAAATGGTTTTTTTTACTCTTGTTTTTTTTTTCGCCCTGTGGCGCCTTCAAGATTCGTCACTTGTTCTTCTGGAGTGAAGTCCAAACCTCCGGTAAATTTCATCGCCGTCTCCTCTTGAGAGGGGAAAAAAAAGAAAAAAAGGAGAGAGAATCTGAAATCCTCTTCCTAAGTGAAGAAAAATCTTTCTGTTCCATCCTTAATCTTCTGGAGAAATCTGAATGACTGGATTTTCTTTCCCTTCCTTTACCTCCTCTTCCAATTGCACAATTGACCATGATGAACTCTGGAGCAGATCAGCGGTCAATCCCGAAGGGTCTCTGTGGAGATGTCAATCTGGATGTCAAAACTTTTTTTTACTCTTTTCTTCCTCTGTCCTCCTTCTCTGTCAGTCAAGTCTTCTGATTCAAGATGTCTAAATGTCATTAACAATGAAATATTTAAATATTAGCATTTTAGATACTTTTTTTCATCCTTTTACCTTAGTCTACTACTCTTGTTAACACTGAAGGTTTATGCATTGTGTTTGAATTAAATTCAC
>JAAUYM010030734.1_pt1 | contig 10388 bp, 13 predicted proteins | sample 7278001 | NCBI WGS metagenome assembly JAAUYM01 (sample SAMN14350224, study PRJNA611818) | marine sediment metagenome | isolation source: surface marine sediment (1.8m) | place: French Polynesia: Moorea | collected 2018-08
CCCCAACCTTCCAGAGAAACATTCCGGCAGAGGCAGATGAAACTCCTGTTGGAGTGAAGGAGGTGAAGAGGCGAAGGCTGTCCTTTTCGGAGCCGAAAATCAAGAGGGAACGCCTTCAGGCTTTGGATCGAGAGGCCCTTGTGAAGGCAAGTTTGTCTGTCTTTGTCTGGCATAACGGTTTTATTTTAAGTTACTTGTCTTCTTAGACTGAAGGGTCTGGAGACCAGAGTGGGTCGTCGGCTTTGCCGGATGTGCTTCTCGTCCTGGAGAAGGAAGAGGAGAAGATCGCGAAGGAGCTGGAAAAGCTCAAGGAAAGGAAGAGGAAGAAAGAGACTAAGAGGAAGGAAGTGGAGACAAACGAGAAGATGCTCAAGCAGAAAGTGCGGAGAATTAAGAGAAACAGGAAGAAGACGCTGGAGAAGGGGGCGGCCGTGCTCAAGAGGCTGCGGGCCAAGGAGAAGAGGCTGGAGAAAGAGAGGCGAGAGGAGGAAGAGGAGCTGGAACTGAACTTGGCGGAGCTGCGCAGGGTGAGGGAGGATAGAAGGATGCTGGAGGACGGAAGGAAGGAGGTTGAGTCCCAGGAGGAGAACCTGGAGAAGAGCTTGGCAGAACTGAGGAAGAAGAGAAGCGAATGCCTCCAGGACCAAGTCTTGAAGGACTCCGTCAGCGGCAGAATGTAAAGCACTGCTCAGTACCTAGTACACGGGGACTTAGCTGTGAATGCAAAGTACATTTTTTTTGTAATGCGTTATACCTAGGTATGTACTACAATGTGCTCGTTTAATATAGTATGTTAAAAATTGATGATTCTAGTAGTACTCGTAGTAATAGTAGTAGTCCTGGGGTTTCCCCTCAGCTCCAGCCATCCTGGCACCGGCACCTACTCTTGGATGATGGTCGTCCGGAGATGGAGCTGCTTTCCAACCGGGGGCTGTCGGGGCTAGTGGACAAGAGAGAATCCGTTGTTGCCTAATTGTCCGAAGCAAAAGAACTCACTTGGGGCAAGTCTGACTACCTCGAATCGGTTCAGGCCCTCCCTCGTCCTCTTCGCAGTCTTCCTCCTGCTTTAGGTGCTTTTTGCTTCCGTAATTTAGAACGGGTTGGAGTTGTCCTTCAGGTTTGTGGTACGCTCTGTGGGGCTGTTGAGGGTGAGCCACGATCTGTTGGTAGCTGGTATGCTGGTGCTCTTTCTTCCTCTCTTCCTCGCGGCTGAAAGTGGACGACACCACCATCGTTTCAGGGGCGGGAAGCTGGTGGTGGTGCGGCAATTGTGCCTCTTTCGGCGGCTCTGTCCACCTCGGAGACGTCGTCGTCGTCGTCGTTGTTGGCATGGTGGTCGACGAAGTGATGGTACGCTTTAGCGGATACACCCACCGGGGTTCAGTGAAGTAGACTGGGGTCGGAGACAGCTTTGTCGGCGCTGTCGACGTCACGCTTGAGAAGGTGCTTGGCTTCTCGTCAGTAGTTGGGGCAGGAGGAGAATCTGCCCACTGAGGTGGGGCAAAGCGAATAGGAGTTGGCAACAGCGTTGTTGTCGTCGTCGTCTCCCTCCTCATCCACGTTGCCGTCGCTTTCGGAATGGGCGCCTTGGAAGAAAGGTGGTGATGCCCGCAGTGGTGGCACTTGTTCAGCCGAGGAGGTGGCCCCTTCCCATCGGCAACGGCGGGGACGACGGCCTCGAAGGTGTTCTCGTCTGTCTGCACCCACTGCAGCTTGTCCAAGTCCTTCTGTGCGGCCGTGGCGGGGTCCTGGTAGACTCCCACGAACTCGTTGGGTTCCTTCTCCACCCACTTGAATTCTTTTAGCAAAGGGTCCCCCGTGTTCCCTGAAGTTGCCATCTCTGGAGAAGGAGGAGAAAGGTGAGGTGGCAGCGTTGCGGGTGCTGAACTTGGCATCTGAAAGCAGGATGAGGGAGAAAATTTCTCGTTGTGCAATGTTTGCCAACTTTAAACTACGTGCTATACTACGGGCATGCATCACAACACCTGCCCTCCCTCGTAAACGCCGCCAGGCATTTGCACCGGGGTTGCCTGCGGCCCCGCCAAGGCATTAGTCGCCGTCGCCGACGCCTCCGCTGTCATCGTCGTCGTCGTGGCCATGGCAAACACACCTCCGCGCTGGTCCACGGTCCTAAAGGGGGTAACCTCCTTGGCTGCCCTCTGCCCCACCGGCGTGGGAGGGCAGCACTCCCGGTTGTCCCCCCAGCAGCACTTCTTCTTGAGCACCCCGAGCCTGACCGGGCCCTCCACGATGCGGCAGCAGGCTGCGGCGGAACCGTCGGCGCCGTGGATCACCAGGGAACGGCCGATTATCTGGAGAGGGATGTTTATTGGGGGGGTGGGAGGATGGGGGGGGAGGTCTGCTCCTGCTGCTGATCTCAATCTTTCTTAGTGCTGGCATACCGAATGTGGCCCGGAGAGTCCGAGCCTCTGCGACTGGAAGTCGAACAGGGCGATGTCGTCCGTAGTGAACGTGCCCAGCTCGCCCAGTTTGCTGCCTTTAGCTGGTGACTGGAGAAGGAGAACAGTGACATGAGGTTAATCGTTCGCAATAATTGTCTGACTAACTGACTGACCATTCCTGCCCAGTCCAGCACCTCCCCTGCGTCGGCGCACGCCCTCTCCAGGCTCCCGTTTACGTGCACGAACAGCCTGTACCGCTTCTTCCCCTCCTCCTTCCTCTTCTCCGCCTCCGTCAGCGCCAGCTCTCCGATCACCTGATTTTATTTTTATGCCGGGATCGTTGAGCGTCTGTCTCTGTGCACCTTTCTACTTCTTTTCATTAGTTCCAAACCTGCACGCCTCTCGCAGCGCTCGCACCCACCTCTTGGAACAGCTCGATGAGACCGACAATCTTGCCTTGTAATCACACACAATCTGATTAAAAACTTTTGAGCACAAGAATGGAATTAAAAAAATAATAAATAAATACGTAGAAAGAAATAGGTTGCACGTTGGCTCACCAGGCTGTACTCCCTTTTGACCGAAGATGCAGTGGGCCTGAATCTCTTCAGTCTGGTTGGCGCATTTGCCAATAAGGGAACCCGCCAAGACTAAGAAGACGACGACGAGTAAGGGTCCAGGCGACATATCTATGTACAACTAGTATGCCGGCTGTGTCTGGCGCCACTTGCGGACAGAAACTGAAGAAAGAACCTCCACCCAATGAGACAGACGTCTTCCCATCTCATCGATCGAGAACGATCTCTTTTTTTTGCGATACTTGTGAGCTCACACTGCGTCATTTAGATTGAATGCCCAAAGAAGTCGATCTTCCTCCTCCTCCTTAATTGTTCGTTTGTCTCGAGGAAAAAGGACGTCAGCGGAGCGTCCAGCGGGCGGGTGCGGGAGGAGGACTTGAGAGGTGGGCTCCGAGATCGGAATGGCCACACTCTCCGTAATTGTAAAGAGAGTCTTCCTGGATTTTACATAGTAAGAGGGTGCTATGGAATTCTCCTCCCAGTCTCCACGCACTATAAAATAAATCGGTGTTGCAAATTTGGGAAAACGTCCGCATTTTCAATCACCCAAATTGCCCAGGAATGACCAGGGGCTTTTTGGAAAATGTCTTCAGAATATCCCTGGGATAATTTCCCGACAGCTCGTAAAACAGCACCGACAAAGAGTGTACTGGTGGTGACTGGTGGTCAAGACACATTTGGCATCAAATTTTACCTGTTGCCGCTCCCGAAGAGGCATCTGACCCTTTAAAAAAGTTACTCCGCGCACAAAGTCCATCCTTAAAACTGGGATAAAGTTTATTTGAGACTTTAAAAGATCTTTGGCACAGTTTTCGACGTTGTAAAGGAGCAAATTGTGTGGAAGAGGAATCGCCATTATTCTGCCCCGCACTTCTCCTCCATATTTCCCCTGACCGAAAGGCACCTCGGGTTGTCCTCAGGCTGCGGCTGCCGGCAGGCGTACGGCAGCGGCTGGTAGACGACCACCTCCCTGCACCGGAGCTTGGCCGCCCCCTCCTCTCCTTCCCCCTCGCACCCCGCCGTGAAGTCCAGCCTGAAGTTGGTCCCGGCCACCACCTGCGTCTCGAACTTCCTCACCTGGAGGATCTTGACCCTGCACCTCCTTGCGGCGCCGTCGCCGACTGCCCGTGCCACCTTCCTGTCCAGCTCCGCCTCCGCAAAGTCCAGGACCGAGTCACGCAGCTCCAGCGCCTCTTTGGCGGCCTCGTCGCCGTTGCCGTCGCCGCCTGAAGGGATCTTCATCTCGGAGAAGCAGCCGACGCAGGCGGGCGCTAAAAAAAAAAGAAAAGAAAAAAAGACCAGGCTTATGTGTCCAGTGTCAGCGCGCGGCAGGGTGATGTTGTGTAATTCTGGTACCTTGGTCGTCTGCCCAAACGCGATGATGGGTGATTAGCGCAAAGAGCAATGTCAGACGTGGAGAAATCATCATTTTTTAAAATTATTTAATGTCTTAAAAGAGCCCTTCCTCCCTCCTTCTGTGACCTCGATGTCCTCTTCTCTCCGTCAGCTGCCTTCTCTCCTCCTCCTCCTCCTCCTCCTCCTCCTCCTCTTCCTCCTCTTCCAGATGCATCCCTCCCTCCCTCTTATCATCTTTGCTCTCTGAGGGTTTGAGAGCCCTTCCCCCCCTCCGCTCCCCCGGTGACTTACTTTCTCATCCTCCTAGTGCTTTTAAAGTCTTTTACAGACGTCTTTAATTGTGCGTGTAATCTGGCCTCAGAAGAGAGCGAATATATTTTGAGGGACAAGTATGCTCACATAGAACTGTAGAACTCAGTGTTGCGTCGGTTAAAAAGTTTTACTGTCGCTGCTATTGGTTCGTCCTCAGTCAACCTCTCAACATTCTGCATTCCCTGGCGACGTCGCTGGTCAGCGAGAGGCAGTTCGGGTTCCCCTCCTCCGGTTCTCTGCATGCGTGCGGCAGCGGCTGGAACACCACCATCTCGGGGCAGCTCAGGTGGGCCTTCCCGTCGGAGCCCCGGCACCGGGCCTTCAGGGTCATGCGGTAGTTGGTGCCGGCCACCAACTACCGCGGGAAGAAAGACAAATTACCTACAAATGCCGTCCACCTTCATACTCGCACTGTACCTGAGTCTCAAACTTGTCCACGTCGAAGATCTCGGCGCTGCAGCCCTGGGTGGTCATGAGCTCCTCCTCCAGCTGCGCCCTCATGAACTCTAGCACCTCCTCCGACTGCTCCGCGTCCTGGTAGCCACCCACGAGCGTCGGGGCGGGCTCGATCACCGGCACCGGCCTGGGCGGCAGCGGCGCTGGCACTGGTTCGGGCCCGGCGATCGGCACCCGGGCCAACCTGCACTTCTCCTCGATGTCCCCGGTGACGGAGAGGCACCTTGAGTTCCCCGCGTCGACCGAGTCGCCGCACTGGTTGTTCGCCACCGGGACCTGGCGGCAGGCGTGGGGCAGTGGCTGGAAGACGACCACCTCCTCGCACTGGAGGCGCGGGTTCAGGTCGCCCCGGCACCCCACCGTGAACATCAGGCGGTAGTTCGTCCCGGCCACTACCTGTGTGGCAGTAGCACGTACATGGTACATACAAAGCCAACAACTGACACGTAGAAACACTACGTAGTATGGATGCAGGGTCAGAACCTCACCTGAGTCTCGAACTTTTGCACCTGGAAGATCTTGACGACGCACCTGTCCGGGCCGCCGCCGATAACGTGGGCAATCCTGCTGTCCAGCTCCCGCCTGGCGAAGTCGACTACCGCCTCGTCCGCCGCGCCGTCCACCTCGGAGAAACCGCCGACTATTCCTCCCCCGATCGGCACGGGCTCCAAAATGGCTGGGGAAAAAACGGAGTTGGGGTTGGGGAGGTGGGGGGATTGAGCATGCCCATGGAGAAAAGGGATTGTCTTTTTACCTTGCGGCAAAGCAGAAACATGGTAACTTGAGGCCAGGGACAGCAGCAAGATGAATGAGAACATCTCTACTTATCGTATGCGCGTAGCTTTCTTCTGTGGCTGCTCTCCACCAACACCTGCACCACTGGTAACATGGAGGGCAACCTTCCACTCTTATTTATACCCTTTTCCAGAGCCCTCCCACCGCCTTCGCCTTGGACGTCTGCAAACCAGATTTGGGGTTACTCGTTTGCCCATCATCGCCCTCAAGGCTATTTTTTAAGCGTGAGGTGTTTCCAAGGTATCGTGAAGATGGTGTGAGAGGAAGCTAGGGGGACCCCTAAAAATCAAAGCTACCAACTGTACCAAGGGGGGAAAAAATCAGTGTGTCAGAATCTAACTAACGCCTTGAACCGAATTTTTAGTCGGCTCCCTCGCTGTGCAAGGGTTTGTTCCTAAGAGATATGACTGGGTAGCACACCTCCAGTTTTACATTTGGGCGCTTTCCAACACATCCCACCAGTGTTAATTAGGAAACTGGAAACTCCCACGCTTGAAAAAAAAACTTGCCCAGGCGGTTTCAAATGCTCTCATCGAAAAAGCTAATATCACAGTCTTGTCGCTTTTCCCACGTATTGGACGATATTTCATTTTTAGATTTCACAATTTGGGCTAAAAGTCTTTTTCTCTGTATTCTAAAGGCTCATACGTTACTACGTCATTGTGGTTTTTTGGCGCAGAGAATTTCCGGTTATGCCGATCTAGGTATGTTAGTAATTGTGTCGCTAAAAGTTCGGAGAAATGGAAAATACAAAAACAATACTATTTCATCCGTGTATTCCTCACAAGATGACTGATATCTTTGGCAATTAGAGGTCCTTGTCCAATATGAACCTGTTGCCCTCCGAATTCCTTCCCTTGTACCGGCACTTGAGTCTCCCGATGAAGGCTCTCCCGCCGCCGCCGACGTCACCCTCGCCGCATTCTTCTTCCTCCCCGACCACTTCCTCCAAGTCTTCGGCGACGTATTCACCGTGGTCGACGTGAACGTCGTCGTCGACGTCGTCATGCGTCTGTTCGAAAGCCTCCTCTGCCAGTTCGACTACTTCATCGGCATCGTCCTTGGTGGCGTCACCAACGTCACCACTGCCTGACAACGTTTGCTACCAGCAGAAGATGTACTACATGATGTTCTACATACTTATTATAATTTGACACGACTTGTCCAGTGGACTAACCATTCTGATTGGCACGCTTTTTCTTTCGTTGGCGGCCGGAGGAGGAGGCTGGTTGAGAAACCTGGAGGCGATCCTGTGAGAGCGAGACGATGGCTCATCCTCTACCTCGCCTTCCATGTCTTGGTCCTCAGAGACCTCTTCTTGTGGGGGGAAGATGGCAACCGCTACCAGAGAGCAATAAGGGAGATTGCAATTATCAGTTGTCAATAACCATATCCTGAATTCTCAAGAGCCTCTCACTCAGCCTACCCCACTTCCAGAGGGAGTTCCACCCGAGATCGCCCGCGTCGCTTCCTGCCGAGAAGTAGTCTTCTGAACTTCCTCCTGCTCTTCCCCTTGCCACCTCTGCGGCCGCCACCACTTCCCTCCTCTCCGCGTCGGTGACCTCCTGATCGTCGAGGAAGAGCAGAGACGGGCAGTGGGGAAGAAGCCTGGAGAGGGCATGGACGCGAAAACTGCAAGAGGCATGCAGTAACGTGACAAAATGCAGCAACGAGACGGTCCGTTGCACTAAGAGGTTGTCCACCTGTGGTATGCCTGTCCTGCTGCAGTCCCGCCGCCTCGCCTCTTTCTCCTTTCTGTTGGCATGCCAAGCGGCAGGCAGGGGTGAGGGTTGCAGGGGTTGCCCATGAAGCTCAGGTGCCGCAGGGACGGGAGGCGCCTGGACAGTCCGCCCAGTAGGGCGTCCAAGTCCTTCAGGTTGTTCTTGTTCAGGCTTCAGCAAGAAATATGGCAGCACCCATAAACCGACTTCTGGGGTTTTTTTCCCCATGTTCCTCCCCTATCTGTCCTCAGCACGCACCTGAGCGTCTTGAGCCCTGCCAGGTGCGGCAGGATGACCCCGTCTTCCAGCCCGCAGTTGTCCAGCACCAGCGCCTGCAGCGCGGTCAGACCTTCAAGGTATCTCAGGTCGCATTCTCCTCCCAGTCCTGGTCAGAGGTCAAAGAATTAAGTCAGGGAGCATGCAAGTATTGAGCGCGCATCCTCGCCCGCGAAGCTGAGATCCAGCGTCTGGACGTCCCCGCCCAAGTTGCCGACCAGGTTCAGGGTTGAAGGACTGACGTGGGCGCAGGGGGTGCCTGAAACAAACAGAATTAACGACAACTAAATTGCATTGAAATAACTCATGGTAATTTAGCATAGCGCTCAGCACTACATCAAGTTCCCGAATGCCCAGATCGCGTCCATCTAACCCTTGAAGATGATGACCTCTCGGGAGATGTGGAACTTGCTCTCCAGCCACCGTCGCACTCCTGCGTCCAGGAAATCCACCATCTTTGGATTCTCAGTGAAGGTGCGCTTTTACACTTCTTCTTCCTCCAGCTAGCGCCAATCAGGAGATGCAGCATGTTGCACATCAGAGAGGAGAGATAAGATAAAAGCATCTATAACAAGTAAAAGAGGTGCCTTCTGCTTCTTCGCTTTCGTCATTTTTTTTTTACCGCAGGATTTAACAACTCGGCCAATTCGCACCCAGACGCGAAAGAGCCGGGGAGGAAAATCGAGATGATCGATCTCAAAGGGAGGGAGGGAAGGGGGAGAGGGAGAGGGAGAGGAGGAATGTTGGGCAAATATTGGCGTTTCCCATATATCAAATTCTCCCTCTTTGTTTCCATGGCCATCAATCCGAACTGCCCCATCAGACCATTGAAGTCACGTCACGGAATCTCAACAATTGGCAATCATGCAATTACTGTAGCAGTACCTTAAGTACTTACTACATACAGTGTTGTATGTACATACTATACTGGTTGGAACCAGAGCTACTTTTGTATTCTCTATGAGAGGTTGTTCTTAAGCACAGAGTGTTCTTAATGTATAAAATATCCGGTTTTCCGGTGCATTACTACATAAGCGGAGTCTCCTGTACCAATTCAGGGCACGCTCCAAACTGCGAGTGAAAGAGATTTAAAAAAAAAAAAAAGACCGGATAAAAAAAAGCACAAAAGATAATGGGAAAGAAAAACTCTATGTACAGTATACCTAATCCATACGATGCAAATAGTTTTTTTTTTAATTCTCGCGCGGCGGCGATTTGAGTCAAAGTGCAATAAGCCGAATCCTCCTTCTTCACGCAACACTTCCCTTTCCCACTTCGCCGTGTCCATGTGAAACAGGATTTTTTTTTACCTCCTCCTCCTCCCCCTCCTCCTCCTCCTCCTCCTCCTCCTCCTCCTCCTCCTCCTCGTCTTACCTGTTGCGAGACACGGGAGAAAACGGTAAAATTCGAGGGAGGGGAGGAAGAGGAAAAAAGGAAGAGGGAGGGAGGGAGGGTGCCAAATCTTCCTTGGTGGATCTTGCAGCTGAGTGAGGTCTCGCGGCCTGGATTAAAAAAAAGGGGGCATTGAAAAGAGGAGAAAGATATGTGACGTCTTTTGAATTCGGGCAAATACACTTTGGAAATCTGCACTGGTTAAGGAGAAAAAGAGAGAGAGAGAGAGAGAGAGAGAGAAATGAGGATTTTGTACATGCTGCGTCCTCCACATTCGTCGTCGCCTCGGTCCAAGCGGACGAGGCATCCAGCCGGCGGCGGCGGCAGCTGCGGCGGCAGCTGCGGCGGCGGCGGCGGCGGCGGCGGCGATTGCAGGGTAGCGGCCGCGGCAACATCAGTGCAACCACCACAGAGCTTCCTCTCCTCCGAATCCATGAGGAGGCTGGTGTCTCTCCTTCCAGTGACGCGACTGCTGCCCCGGCAGTTCCTGCTGGCCGCCGTCGCCGTCGCCGCCATCATCCTGCTGCTCAACGCGTCGCTCGTCGTTGTCAGGTGAGCGAAGGAGGGGCGAATTTTTGGCGGCTTTCCCCACTGTGGTTACGTGACTTCTTCCTTCCAGGTCTCCTTCGATGCTGTTGCCCCCTCCCACAAACGCGTCCGTGTGGAATCCTCCTCCTCCTGTCCGCCCCTCCTCCTCCTTCCGCCGTTTGCGGATCCCCCGCTGCGGCTGCTCCAAGCTGGTCCCGCACCTGGAGGACTCCCGGGCGGAGGAGCCACTGCCCCGGTACTCGCCGGAGAACACCACCTGCTCGGCGGAGACGGCCCAGGCCAGGGGCGCGGGGCAGAAGGTGGTGGCCTTCACGTACTACCGCCCGGCGGCGGCAGGCCCGGAGGCAGACCCGGAGGAAGAGGAGGAAGTGGAAGAGAGGAAGAAGGGCCGCGAGTACGTGAGGGGCATCAGGGAGAACCTGCGCCTGGTCAAGCTCCTCTATCCGGGATGGGTGATGAGGCTGTACCACGACATCCCGGAGGAGGAGGAGGAGGAGGAGAAGGAGGGAGACTGGGAGGAGCACAGCCCCGACCTGCGCGAGATTTGTGAG
>JAAUYM010165591.1_pt1 | contig 10383 bp, 11 predicted proteins | sample 7278001 | NCBI WGS metagenome assembly JAAUYM01 (sample SAMN14350224, study PRJNA611818) | marine sediment metagenome | isolation source: surface marine sediment (1.8m) | place: French Polynesia: Moorea | collected 2018-08
AGGAGGAGGAGGAGGAGGAGGAGGAGGAGGAGGAGGAAGAGGAAGAGGAGGAGGAGGAGGAGGAAGAGGAGGAGGAGGAAGAGGAGGAGGCACTGTGCGTACAATACATGGAAGTGAGGCTTAATGATGTGTCGTACTACTCTTCCAAATGCTACTACTACAGTAGACCTCCCATATGTACATGTATGCATGTACTACATGTAGTGGGTGGTATCTCTGCACGCAGAAGGTACAAGACACAATTTTAGTAATTGTAGCAACCGTCACACCATTGAGGAGTTTGTACGTACGTAGAATTTACTGCATAATTGGTTACTAGTACATACAAACAGCTCCTCTTCTGCCTCTTCAGCCCCCCCCCCCTGCTCTCCAAGAAAAGAAAGAGTTGCTTCATTGAGCTTGTCGGTGCACTCTTACTACACTCTGTTCTCTCTCTGTAACATCCATACAGTAGATGGCCAGATGAAAGTTTTTGTTTTTGCAATGCTTTGTCATAACTGCATCAGAACAGGAGCCCCCTACCCCCTCCCATTTTTTTGTTGTTGTTGTTCTTTCATTGTGCGAATCGTGCAGCCACCCACCCACGTCTCATCTCATCTTGGCCTTCATCTGCACCTGTAAGCAGGGAAACCCCAGTCTCACTTTACTGCATAGAAGTATGCGGTCAGAGGTCGCAGAGAGAATACAAATGGCATAAGGAACCTCCTCCGGCCTGCCTTACAAAGCAGAGACCCCTTCGCACGATTGCGGAGATCGGGGAGAGAGGGAACGTGGTGGTCCGTGCACCCTTTGCTTCGCACAGAAATCACAATGTGGGAACATCAGGCGTCTCTGAGATATAGTTAGTGATGTGCCTATAAGTGAGGTACACCCGGCCATTGGACCAGAAGCCGCAAGAAGCCAGCCGTCGACGCATGAGCAATATTGGATATATCGAGAGGTTTTCAAGGAAGAGGAGAGTGGATAATAGACAGACATGCTAATAAAACTCTCTTCCTCTTCCTCCTCCTCCTCCTCCTCCTCTTCAGAAGGAGAGAATCTTCCATCTTTCCGTTGGGCCACAGAAATGCACAGAAGCAAGTACAGCAAGAGAGGATTGGCTGCTCCTCTGAGGACGTAAGACGTTGGAAATCCTTCTTTCTTCTTCCCCCTCTTCCCCCTTTTGATTGCACGGCGGTGGTCACAGACTCGCCCCCCCCCTACCATCCTCCACCTTCTCCTCCTCCTCCTCCTCTCGTTGGCCACGGAAACCCATTATCAGTGGTCGGACACGCACTGCTACTGTGCAGTACGAGGCCGTAGCGCAACGGAAGGAGGGAGAGGGGAGGGAGGTTCTTACCTGATTATCTCTTCACCACCCGCCAAAGGCCTCCCTCCCCGCCACCGCCACCACCACCTCCTCCTTTCCTCCTTCCCTCTCCCATCTGATCCCCCAGTCCACGTCGCACATACGAATTAGGAGTGCAGAGGGGGGGGGAGAACTTGCTGAGACTTTGTACTTCCCCCATCAGCTCGAATTGAGAGAAAAGGCACGAGTCATGCTTCGTGCAGACTTGTTGATGTGCTGCAGAGCAAATTTTAGACTCTCCGAGGGAAAGAGAAACAATTACAACAGATGGCAAAAGCCAACAGCTCCTGTCTATGCAGAATTCGAAATTTGGAATAAGAATTAGCCTCACTTTGCTCTTCCCTACCAAGAACGATCGGCGCTAATTTTGGCACTACTCAATCAAGACTGAGCACCTCAATAATAGCCACTGCTCGAGCATGCCATTTTGGCATTAATCATACGTAGACTTTTGTCAATTACATAGTGGCTGTTAGCAAATTTGGGCATTTTTTGGGAGCTCAATTGAAGCTCCGACTGAGCGCCGACTGAGTGGACTGAGTTTTTCTATTACGTACCTATTAAGGAATCGTTGTTGGTTGGGTTGCTACACTGTACTATGCAAAGAAGTGCTCATGACGCCAAAGTAGCTGTCACAATTGTCTTTTCAGTGCTTGCAACCTTCTCCACCCGAAACGGGATTAAAAGATGAGCATTTGCCCCAGGTGCAAGAAAAACTTTCCGTTTCTTCGTTAAAGTCTTTTTTTTTTCTCTTCCTTTGATGTCTCTTTCTCTCTTTTTTCCCTCCTTTATCCCTTTACCAGAAGCGACATCTCCTCCTCTTCCACACGACGACGATTTGCGTCGCTCGCTCCATCTTTCTCTTCTAGCTCCATCTTGGAACCTTGAGGAGGAAAGTCTGTCTGTCTGTCCAAAGAAAGGCGGGTCGGACAAAAAAAAGCAAATTGGAAATGGCACAAAGGAGAGAGAGGGAGACGACCAATTGTTTTTTACTGGACTTTCTTTTCCTTGCTCCACTTGTTGACGTCTCTCTTTTTTTTGAGAGGGGAGAAGGAAGGACCAGCCCATAAAAGAGTTTTTGGGGTCTCTGTCCCGTCCCGCTTCGTCCCCCCCGACATGTTTGTGTGTAGTTAGTGAGCTCCTCTTTTCTTGCTCCGTTGGGAAATGCTTCTGCTGTTCGAGGAGAGGCAAGCAATAACAACCTCATCCTCGTTTTTTACCGCGAGAATCGCGGTCTAGAAATGGGAAAAGTTGTTGTTCTTGCTAAGCGATCTCAGACCACCGTTTCAAGGCTAACGCCTGGAATGGCGCCCTTCTAGTGCAACAAGGCGTTGGTTCTCCAGGTGTCATCGAATACATCACCTGATGAGAGCAGGTGCAGTTAAGAAAAAACTCCTATTTTTGTTAGAGAACTTAATATTGGTATCCTTACACATTCTCTAAGTGCTGTGTTCTACTCTTTGTCGGAGTAGAAGAAAAGGAGAAGAAAAATATCTTTCCAGATTAGATTTCTTTTCATGCTCCAGCCGTCAACTTCTAAAATTTCTCTACTCCTTTGTAAGTCGCAAAAAAGGGGAGTTAAAACTCTTTTTTTTGTGTGTGTGTGTTTGGCGAAATTAAGTAAACGTGAGAGATGAGTCGCGGAAAGAACTTTGCTTTTATGTGGAACTAGATAACACTCGCTCCCACCCACCTTCAAGTTGGGAGGCACGTCTGACTGAGAGAGGTCTGCATTTCACGTCAGAACACAATAATGCAAAAAAAGCTTTAAAAGGAAATGTAACTCCTGATACTCGTAAGACAAACAGTTTACCTCACCTCCGAGAATTTCGTTTCAAGACGGAGAAGGAGAAAGCATAAACAAAAAATTCTCCACTCCTTGATACGTGGAGGAGGGAGAGTGAGAGGGTAAATTCCACACAGTCGACGATAACATCTCTTCAGCTGCTGCGGTACAGTAGACCTCTGATGTGCCAAAAGTTGGTGGTCAGCAGCTAAAGGTAGCTCAGAGATTGTTAGGTTAGAAGAAGGCAAAACACAAATCACAGCAACCTTTAAAATACTCTTGAATAACGTTTAAAGGAGACTGGTATGCTGTGGACATCTACTGCAGAATCCTGCGGTTTCTTTTAGCTTGGGTGCAAGGATGTCATCCAGGTATTTTTTCTGCAGGTAGACTAGTAGGACAAGAGAGTTTGCTGAGAAAGAGAGGCAAAGCAGTTTTTCCTCCCACAAGGGAGACGTTGCAAAAATACTTTCACCCTAGTACTTGTTGCTCTTCCTCCTCCTCCTCCTCCTCCTATCTCGCCCTCTCAAGATCCTTTTTTCCTCCTACTCCTCCAATCTCGTTGAGAGAAAGAGACCTCTTTGCTGACCGCAGAAAAAAAAGACAGACCTCGAACGGAGAGACAGAGAGAGAGAGAGAGAGTGAGGGGAGAAAGTTGAGGAAGCGGAAGAGGGGAGTCACACAGATAAGACGAAGGAGGGAGGTACTGTAGAAGGAAGGTCACGACGGGAGTGAATGTCGGCCCCAGGGCCAAATATGGCCCTTCTCTGCTAGTGGAGCACTTGACCCTTCTTGGCTCTGAGGCAAAGACCCACAAAAAGGCAAAGTGAGGTCAAAAGCCCTGCGGCCCAGAGGTAAATAAAAATAGGGCTTCCTCTTCTCGTCTCCTCCTGTCCTCCTCCCCCTCCCCCTTCTTCTTGCCTTTTCCCACTGTCAATCAAGTTGCTACCGGGAGGATGAGGAGGAGATGACACTGCCTGCGCCCAAAGGAGGAGAAGGAGAGGGGAGAAAGCAAAGGAAGTGGCAAGTTTGGCGGAGCAGATGGAGAAGGGAGGAGGAGGTAAGAAGGATGTTTTGGTAAGAGGAAAAGGGAAGGATGGCTGGGGAAGATGAAGGAAAATATCCCTAAACAGAGTGGAGCATAGTGGCTTCATTGCAAGGACTACCATGCGAACTTTGGCTCACCATAAAATTACTAAAATCTTCAACTACAATACAGTAGATTCTCAACTGTAATTTTTAGACATGCTGTACGTAGTAAGTAGTACTTACGTACATGCATTTTGACAACCCTTCTGGCACTGTCTTGCTTATGGAAGCACATCTCCGTGATGCGGACAGCCTCCATAAAGGCCAATTTCTTGTAGTACTAGTAGTATAGGCCAAAATGTACGTAGTACATGGTAGGAGGAGGATCTGCCATGCCACGCGCACCCACGGTCATTTCCCCACTGAGAAACGGGGCCCAGCAAGAGATTCTAATCTTTTTAAGTGGCCCTTCCTCCCACTGCCGTCTTTCCCAAGAAAGAGAGTCCTTATATACTCCTTCCTCTCTTCCATATTCGTGGAAAGAGAGAGAGAGAACGAGAGAGGATAAAGGTACTTAGCGCAAACGGGATATGGGAAAGTGGGTGGTTGATATCTTTTTCCTCCCTCCTTTCCCTCCACGCCGACCCAAAACGCGACCGCGGCGAAAATTTTGGAGCAGGAGGAGGAGAAGTAGAAAGAGGAGGGTGGAAAAGAATGTGTGAGAGAGAGTTTTTAAACACCCTCCAAAAAAAAACTTTATTAATGGGCTTTGGCGCTTCCGATAGCGACACCTTTTTGTGGGGATGGGAGAGGTGCTACAAGCATGATTTTTTTTCTCTTCTCTTTTCCCGACGGGACAATTGGTCGCTTTATGAATCGAATATGCGTTTCTATATTTGCTTGATTTCACTAAACTAAAAAAAAGCTAATCAAACTTAAGTAACCTGCTGTTGGTAGTAGCCTTGCAAATTTGCTGGTCTCAATATAAGATATTAAAATTCCTGGTTATGCTGTTAAGAAAGCTGGACTATTAGAGATCATAGATACATATTAAACTCAATTGGAAGGATCAAGAGTTTTCTTCAAGATGTGTCCGGGAATATCGGGAATATACATAGGTTCCTTAATTCTGAAAAGTCCCGTCGGGCTGTGTCGCAACTGGATCTTCTTTCGAGTTTCTATCTCTTCCGCGTCATTGCAAAGAGGCCTCTTTTCCTCCGGTGTTAAGAGGAAAAGGAGGAAGAGGAGGAGGAGGAAGGAAGAGGAGGAGAAGGAATGAAAACTTTTCTCTTCTTTCTTTCTACCTACACAGCCGGAGGAAGAAGAAAGAAAAAACTTTTGGTCCTTCCTTCCTCTCTCCTGTGAGCGCTGCTTTCCTCCCTTCTTTCATGTTAAATGTAATTGAGTCTCATGTGTATACGTAGTAGTTAGCGTTTCGAAGCCCCTTCTCTTCCAGAAGTGGAAGCAACGGAACATGATGAGAGAGGAGAAGGAGGAAGAGGAAAACTATCGCAATGAGCGGGTGTGTCGGGCGATAAGAAATAGGAAATTGGAGTTTTGATTGGCAGGATTGGAGGAGACGATTAATTTACTGAAAGGAACATTTGGTGCTACCTCGTAAGGGCCTTTTGAACCGAATGGAGTTGGAACTCGTTCTCTCCTCTCTTCCTTTCCCTGTGCACCTCTCCCCCCCTCCCCCTCCTCCTCCCCCTCTCCCATCCTCCAATAACCCCATTACCTCAGCCCTTATGGGAAAACACGTACAGCATACGTTATGTGTCGTAGCACAGTACCGTACACAACTCCACACTTTCTCTGCCCTCCCCCCTCCCCCTCCCCCCACTGTTGTCCAGCTCCAGACTGCAGCAAGACAAGAAGAGGGGAGAACCATTAAAAGAATTCTGAACTGCTCGCACATGTTGCTATTTTTTTGTTCCTTTGCAGAGTCACCTACTTTATGTGCTTGTTTGCACTGGAGAGAGTTTGGAATCAGGAATCAGAGTTGCCACTTCTCAGCGTTCCGAAAGCATGATAAATAACCATCCCCCGCAACGCTGATAAGCAATGTGCCATCTCCGTCTCTCTGAGGCATGCATTCGTGAGAAGTACGTGCGTACGTCAGAGAGTGTGGGACAACAACAGCATCAGCAATGACAACAATGACCCGCCTGTAAAACCCGCGATGCTCGCGTCGCACAAAAAAAAGAAGGCGCGACCCGGACTACTCACACAGCACGGTGAGGTTGACGGTGTCCTCCAGGAAGCCCGGTTCTGCGGCGTGTCCGTGGCGGCCGCCGCCACCGCCGCCGGCGGCCGCGGATTCGCCGGCCGCCGGGTGCTCGGCGCGGCAGGTGACGGGCGCGGAGTCGTCGGCGGACGAGACCCTCAGGGAGACGCGACTCACGGTGGTGTAGGTGCCGTTGCGGGATCCGGGGTACACCTCCTCGTCCACTTCTGCCGGGGGGAGGGGGGGAAATAAAAGAGACCAGAAAAAAACCAATGAAGTGCTACATACATAAAGTAGAGATTTTTAAACCGTGATTTTCATGGTTCTTAGGTGGCTATGCAGCAACAAGAAGAATGTTTTTTTTTTCTTCTCCTTCTTCCTTTGTCTTTATCCTTGCAGTAGTAGAGACGGCGTTTGGGACCCTGTTTCTCTCGAGCAGTACGAAGGAGAAGGTGGTGGAAGAGGGAGAGGAGGAGGAGAAGAAAAAAAAAACAAGAACAAATCCTACCATGGTAACAACAAGTTCAGATTCTTCGAGCAGAATTTCATTGACTGTGAAGTGACGGGGATTTTTTTTTAGGCAATATCCTACTAAAAATGGCTCGGGTAACACGCAAAAGTACGGTTAAAAAATTGAAATAATATAGTAAGTACCAATTCTGGCAACACATGCTTCTGCAAAGCAAAAAGTTTTAGAATTTTGTACCCGACGGGACTTTTAAAGCTTGTGCTTGGACAGGAAACGTGCCAACAAATTGCGCGCCGCTCTCGCAGCAAAGGGGGGGCCCCGCTGCGCTGGGCTGGGTTCTGTCACCGATAAAACAGTGAAGGAAGGCAGGAAGGAGGGGGAGGAAGGCAGCATCAGCAGGGAGGATCTTAATTAATGGTCCTTCCTTCTTGGTAAAAAGACCAGAAGATGCCTTTTTCCTGCCTCTCTGTCTCTCTCTCTCTTTTCCCGCGGCGAAGTCATAGTCAGCAATCAGTTCTTGTTGTTGTTGTTGTTGTTGTTGTTGTTCAGAATACTGAACTGTTCGCTGACAAGCTTGCACCGGGTTTTCCCCTCTACCCGGCCAGACATACCCTTTACTCCCACATGTTTTTCAAGGGTACAAGGGTAGACTTTCTTTGGGGGAAGAGCAAACTTGATACTTGTGGCAGTCAAAAATAGGCTTTTACAGGCTTGCCTAGATTGCAGTAGCTCAACTAGCTCAAAACGGTAACGAATTTACCGTGACGGCAGTCTGGTTGGGTATCATTGTCTCGCCGCTGGTCTTTGAACAGAGTCTGTTCTTGGTTTTTTTTTCTTTCAGGGGATAGGAGGGGAAATATCCTGGGCTGCTACCATCGTCATCCATTGGGGCCCTTACAGACAAGCAGCAATGGTCATTTTTTTCTCCCGCCTGACAAGTTGCATGTATTGGGAAAAAAAATTGCTGTGTAGTATCTCAGGTGCCGGACAAGAAAAGATTTGTGCAATGTTCTCCTCCTGCGGACGGAGGATTGACTATAAGTCCCTCCAGAAAGGACCCCCGAGTCTAGCTCAGACTTGCATGCCACCCAACAATTAAGAAGGCCCACGTCTGCATAAATCTGTCGATCCTACCACCTCATGTCTAAAGGTCATGTGAACCCTTTGGGGGACTGAAGTGTTGGTCTACTATTTTTTTTTTTTTTTTGGTCGGCAAGAACTTTGCCACTTTGATCCAAAAGTTCGACCCTTTGGCACATAGTAAGGAAGTTGCTTCCAGTGAATCTTGACAGTGATACAAAATGATACAAACGCCCATGATGAATTTATTGCTGCTCATGCTCCTTTTCCAAGTCTTCTTTCTCATCTGCCCCCCCCCCCCTTCTTCCTCATTGTTGGAGGCCTCTTGCTTGGGCCTCTTCTTACGAGGAATGCTCCTTTCTCCTGTCGTCGTCTCCGGTGATTGATGATGCCAACTGGGACTGAAGTGGGCTCGGGAGGGAGAGGGATTATTTCCTTCCTCGTTCCCCCCCTTTTCCTCCTTTCCTTCATCTCTGGTTGAGGCAAAGAAAAAATCTGCTTCAAAAAAACAATTGTGATGATTTCCATTGTTTCCTTTTCTTTCCAAGAAATGGGAAAGGAGATGTTGTGTTGTTCTACCACTGTATAGCTGCCCTCGAAATTGAATTGTTTGGGGAGAGAGAAATCCCAACCTATGTTTTTCGTAACTTCCAACAAGAGAAATTTATTCTTCAACACCCCCAAAAAACCATCGACCTTATGCTATAAGTATCGCAACGTTATAATAACGGCCAGGTTTGGGCCTTTTTTTGGGCAGTTCCTGACCCCGATTGAGAGCCGCAGAAAAACTAATCGCAGCATTTAAATGGCACCGTCAACAGAAGAAGAAATGCCAGCAGGTGTCTCTCTCTTTTCCTCTTTCTGTTGTCTTCAAAAAAAGCGGCCACAAAGTTCAAAAGCAAAAAAAGGACTCACTATGATGCAGCACATTTTGCCAACCTCTTTTATTTTTCGTCACCTGTGCTGCTCTACAGATTTGAAAAGTTTTGGGTAGGTAGGTATGGTAAAACCGGCTCAAGTGTGAAACAGATAGGTGGGAATCCGACTCAAAGGGGACAATTTTAGTGAAGGAGGCGGAGAAACTTTTCTGGTAGGTAGGGATATAGTACAATCTTGTTTGGACAAGTGGGACAATTTGCTTGCTCCCGACCAATCCCACTTGGGGCGGATTCGACCCGACCCGCAGCATGCCTGCAAAAGAGGCACTTGTGCGTCACGCCGCACCTACAATTTTCCTATGTCGTTTTCCCAAGGAGCAAAGAACCTGACATCAACAAGGAAGGTCTGGGTTGGAAGGAGGTGGTGTAACATCGACTGTTTGCGCCCCTCTCTCCTTCCCTTTCTCAATTCCTCTCATACTTTGCCATGGCTTTCACCCCCTCCTCTCCTCTCCTCCCTCCCGCCCCCCCTCCCTCGACGACATGGGCACAGAATGGGAGGGGGGTACAACTAGGAGAAGAGGAAGCCTTTTATTCATACGTGGGCAAGGGGGGAGGGACTAACCCATTCAGCCCTTCCCTACAATTAAGATCCTTCCTCCCTTCCCCGCCCCCTCAAAAAAAATCTGACTTGTTAAATAAAAATCCAGCAAAGCATAAAATTTTTGACTTTTTAACCCCATATCGTCTACCGAGCGCCCATGTCTGCTTTTCTTCTCTTCTTTGTAGTAGTAGATGGCGTGTGGAAGTGTGACACACACAAAGGGGGAAAGGCAGGGAGGAAAACGGTCGCTACAAAACTGTGAGTTTGGTCCCTTCTTCTTCTTCTTCGGTGGAAGAAGAAGGACCTTCCAACAGATGGGTTGAAAAACTGCGGCCGAAGAGGGAGGGAGGCAAAAAAAAAGTTTCCTTTTTTCCTTTCGTTTCGAGAAGAGCTTTTTTCCGGGCTCTTTCACTCCCAGAAAGTCAAAACACAACTTTCGAGTCGTCGAAGAAAGAAAGAAAGAAAGAAAGAAGAAGAAGAAAAATGAAAGAGGCCCAGTGCAAACAGAAGAGCAGGGGGGAGACAAAAATGTAACAAAAACTTAGTTTATTACAAAAAAAATTCGAGCAAATCTTTTTTCGTTCCAAAACGTGAGGAGATGTTCTCTTCCCGCGTGGCCCACTCCGCTGCTCATGTCCGAAACCACACGTGCTCAAAAACCACGAATAAAGTATATCGAAACTTTGCGGCACCGGGGACGAAATTTTGACGGTTGAGAAGCAAACACGGAAGTATATCATGGTACACAGGAAGACAGAGAGTCTTTGCGGGCCAAATTTGACCTAAGAATCACGACCCTTTTAAAGAGTCTCACAAAGCATCTGGCGTCCAACTTTCAAAGTGCAGTAGTACTATGTACTATTCCTATAAACCACTGAGAAGAGCTTCGCCACCCACTTTAGGTTGAGAACCTCTGCTGGAGAGAGAGAGAGAGAGAGAGAGAGAGAGAGAGAGAGAGAGAG
>JAAUYM010161910.1_pt1 | contig 10382 bp, 20 predicted proteins | sample 7278001 | NCBI WGS metagenome assembly JAAUYM01 (sample SAMN14350224, study PRJNA611818) | marine sediment metagenome | isolation source: surface marine sediment (1.8m) | place: French Polynesia: Moorea | collected 2018-08
AAAAATGTAGGTTTGTTTGATTTTTTACTAAACGAAAAAACTATATGACGCAATGTTTACTATACTACATAGAACCTGTCAGGGGATGAAGTTCCGCTTTCGACTGGTCTACCCCGAGCTGGGCTTCTACAACGAGTGGCTCCAGTCCAGCGACCCCACTGAGGAGGAGGCGGTGGAGGGATTCCAGCGTGAGAGAGGACTTAAAGATATCCTAAAAAGAAATAATATATTTTTTGTACTACTGTATATACCTGCCTTACAGCGCTAGCGGTGAAGTACGCGAAGAACTTCGAGGGCCTGAGGAAGGTGGTCCTGTTACCGAACGGGGTCGGGCTGATGACGGGATACGACGGGGCGGGGGATGTGCCCAAGTAAGATGGGCAGGCCAATCTGCTACTACTCGTCTCGTAACTATGTATGCTAGTACGGTGGAGCTCAATTTTTCGAGAATATGGTCAATATGGGAATCTCAGTTGATTGGGGAAACTTTCCAGAGAGCAGAAGTTACATATCTTGCTCGGTTAATTGCCGAAAAAAATCGTTAACTGGGTCGAAACTGGATCGTCTTCTGACTGATCCCGTTTATCCGAGTTCCACTGTACAGTATAATTAGTAAACTCCACTACGGTACAGTCAAAACTTCAATCATGTGTACGTATAGCCGTAGATATTGACATGATGACCAAATTCGTGTCTCCGACAGAGTAAAAAACTTTTTATCATAGATAGTTGCAACTTACAAATCCCTTAGCAGTTCTGCTGGATAGTGTGACAACGTCTTCTTTAACTCTGTGTTTCTTCCTTCTTCCTCCTCCAGCGCCTTTGTGGTCGGCGCGACGCTCCTGTCGGACCCGACCAACGAGGGTACGTTCCCCGGTCCCGTCCTCTCCGACGGCACCGTCCTCTCCGTCAGTAGAGTCAGGCTCTACGTCAGGAGATGCTGAGTTGGACCTCCCCCCCTCCAGGTCAAAGGTCCGGAGAACCAAGAAGGAAGAGATGTGTTATTTCAATCTGTTAAGCATTTTGTGTTACGGTTTTGATGAAAATGACAGCACAAGTTTATTATTTAAGGTACAGTTTGACACTGCTTCTTGGTAAGGTAAAGGGAAGGAAGGCAATAAACCTACGTGAGTGCACTATGTCCTACCCCTTCTATGCTATAATTTTTTTGTCCCAACTCCATTAACAGCTTTTAAGCTCATCGATCTTATTCCGTTTATAACCCAGCTTTTTATCAACAACACGAGGTAATTAGAGAGAAACGATATTCTATCTTCAGGTTATGCATGAAAGGTTTGGTTGTAGGAAAGAAACTGTTGATTTAATTGTTGCTAGGTTAGTCTTTAAAACAATTTATCCTGTCCCCTACTACTACTTTGCCGTGTCCGTGTGTTAATGTGCTTTATAGCTCACGTCACAGAGACACTAGATAAACATACTGCTGGACTAGATGTACGTACAACATGGCTTTGCTCTACAAGACCACATTTTTGTTCTGGTAGTCACTGACAGCAAGCACTTGAGAGGATCCACATCTCTAAGACATCCACTGAGGATTTTGTTTGTTTGTTGGAGTGAGGAGCACACAGCACAGGTGTGATATGCTGCATGACTCCCACGGTCGGTATTCATCGAGGATGACAGTAAAAAAATGCACTGCAGTACGTGCAAGTGTTCTAGCAGGTGTGAGAGCAGGTGTTGACAATATGTCTCTGTCTCTTCTATCTTCAATCAGCTTCAGATGGTTTTGGGGCACTCTTTTGCAAACCATAGCCACCAACATGGCCTTGTTGATGTTCAGGCTGATGGTAATGATGCTCATGGAGTGGATCAGGATATTGATGGGCACATTGTTTCGGTTAAAATTAATAACAAATTAAATTTTGATACATTTTAACCACTGTTATAAACTTATAATCTTTAAAGGTGTTTTAATGAAGTTGACTTCTTGGACTTATTGTAGACAAGTGACACAAGGAGGTGAGGGTTGCTTTTGATTTCAGCAATCTACTTACTCAAGAAAGCTCTTTGCAAAAAAATCTTTAATAGGAACATTTCCCAAGTGTGGTTGGAAGATGGCTAAACCTCTTCTTATCCTACAAGCTCACCTATTACAGCTAGCGGTCAAAAGAAACTCCAGCCACTTTTTGGACACACTGTGTATACAGGTATATGTTTATCATTGGACAATTGATTCTCTCTCCTCCGTTTAACGGACACCAGTATAAATAATTCATTTTTCCGTCGTCTCTCTGTCTGTCTCTGACAATTGTCGGAATACAATGTGTGACGTAGGCATATAGGGTACACCGTCTGGAGGCCGGACTGGCCTAGCGGTGCCAGTATAAGTGTAACACGTTGCACGAAGATGTCCTCATCAGGCGTGCTGGTCTTCTTGCTCCTTGGCCTCTTAGGCCAAGGTGAGAGCAAGGAAGATTCGCTGGAGCAAGTCCTCGCGTCGGTGGGCAAGGACGTCCACGTCGTCCTGTCGGAGAGGGGACGCAATGGTACCACCGGTGATAATGCCCTTCCGGATAGGGAGTTCGACGTGGCCGGAATAATCGAGAACCTGGCCGAGATAGACGTGCCCATCACGTTGATGTTTGGGTCAAGGTACCTAGGAGAGTCAAGTGGTGCTAGTTCGAAAAATCTCAAGATTTTTTTTCTTCTCGCAAACCACTCTCCCTTTTCTGTTGCAGATTCTCGTCCTTCTTCCCCCCTGCCTTAGCTCCCGGCAGAAAATGTGAAGATTTGCCCGGCGAAGAGAGTCTGGTCGCCTTCGGCCACAGGAAGAACAACCAAGGCAGTCTTTTCCTGGTAAAAAAAAATCAGGTTTTCCCACATTTATTAGTCGGTCAGTTCAATGTCTTCCTCGTATGCTCTACGTACAGTAGAACTCAGATAATCGAGACAAGTTGACTTCCCAATATTATCCATGTTTCTTCGCATAACCGAGTGGACTTATACCTATAAATTATGTTTCCTAGAAAACTTCTCAAGATGCCGACATTCCCGACTTCACCGAGTCCCGATTAACTGAGTTCCACTGTAATAATAACAGGTGATGGCGGATAGTGCGGTGGAGGTGCAAACCTTCCTGAGCGTCGCAGAGTCCACCACGGTGCGCCACTGTCCCCTGACCATGCGGACGGGGATCTACAACCGTGAGAACGCCTTCCTCTTCCTCCTCGGGTCGTCGGCGGAAGAGGAGAGTCTCGGCTCAGACGAAGTGATGGTCATGAGCGACCCGTTGGTGCAGAAGCACAGGTGGGGCATCCAATAAAGAGGTTTGCTTCTCTGCTAAGTTGTTCATCAGCAGGGAAAACGCCGCTAAGCTTTTGCTTTAGCTTTAGCTTTACCGGTAGCTTTATCGAGGCACTACTGTACTACCTTAGTACAGTAGTGTCTCGATATATTCTCTACTGTACTAAGGTAGTACAGCAGTAGATATCAAGATGCACACTGTACTAAAGGTAGTAAGTTTGGTAAGCAGACAAAGGTCGCTAAACCAAGATCTACAGTAGTACGTCTTTTATTATCTTACTGTATGTATTTATTGGCATTCCGCTCTCCTTCCTTCCCACTACTACTGCGTAGATATGTCGCTCTGGTGGACTTCATCGACAGTGGCACCCTGCGACTGAAGAGGTACGACCTGTTCAAGGCGAGGGTCCACCTCGCCCTCTTCCCCGCCTCGGCCCGTTCCGCGGCGGGCTTGTTCCCGGACCTGCCGATGTCCGGGGCCCACTTCCGCGTGGGCACCCTCCCCTACGACGCCTACTGCACGGCCGACGAAAACCCGGACCCGCTGGCGGACGAGTACCACGCCTTCGTCAACCACTCCGGATTCGAGATCCTCATGCTCCAGGAGGTGGCGAAGAGGAAGGTGAGTTCGGGAGACGGGGGAACAGTTGCACGTAAGGCCTCTGCTAAACAGACTGATAGTGATAACTGACGATATTGGCACAATGGCTGAGAATATTGATAGTTTTGGCACCCTGCTGTCAGAAGAGGCAACCATGCAACAAGCAAGCATAGCAGTTGGCACACTGTTCCAAATTCCATAAAAAAAAGCTACCAAAATTGCAGGGATTTACGTTTGAGCTGGTGAACTCTCCCGACTTTCTGTGGGGCACCATCGCCAACGGGACTTGGACCGGTCTGGTGTCCATGATCATGAGGGAAGACGTTGTGGGGATGGTCGGCGCCGTTGGAAGATTCTTCCTCAGACAAAAGGTGACATCTACCAAATAACTATAAGGAACTTTCTCTTTCTTATCAAATAAACGCATTTGAATAATTTTTTTTGCAAACGTGAAAAGTTTTGTGTAGTAAAAGACCGTCTTAGCGATTTATAATCAATCCTTTGTCATAGCCTTTGTCATAGCCAGTGTTAACCACTGGCACATTAATTACGATATTAAGGTTTTTTAACAGACATGGTGCACTCTTTTAAAAGTGTCAGATCAGTACGTACCAACCTGGTTTCCCTGTGTGAGCAAAACTCTGTGCACAGGTTGTCATCAGTACCGTCAGATTCGCGAAGGAGAGACTGGTCTTCATGTCGAGCAAGCCCTCGAGACAGCGCAACTACTTCACCCTGGTCCATCCCCTGGAGGGAAGAGTCTGGGCTTCCGTGCTGGCCGCGCTCGTGCTCATCTCCGTGTGTCTGTGGATCATCTCTGACAAGGAGGGAAAGTTGGTCTCGATGCCCTTGGGCCACTGGTCAAGGTTGAGAGAGTCCTCCTGGTACGCCTTTGGAACTCTTATCGGAGAGAGCATCACTAGAGACACGAGGTCTGAAAAGGCTTGGGCCTTAAGGTGATTTTATATTCAACTATAGAAACATTGTATACGTACAAACATATAACGCGTCTTCTTTACACAGAGCGACATCAGGGGTGTGGATGCTCTTTGCCTTTCTCCTGACAGCTGGCTACGGTGGAAATCTAAGAGCATTTCTACTAAGGCCAGGTAAATAGTCAGGACACACACGAATGCTCTTGGCTACTTAAAAATTACATATTTTCACAGAGTATAGCGCTCCAATTGACACCTTGGAGAAGGTTCTCGAAAGCGGCAAGCCTTGGGAGTTTAGCCTGAGCGGGGAGGACGTGGAGGTGGAGATGGCCGAGTCCGAGCATCCAACCATAAAGGCCATCTGGGACGGAAAGATTGCCATCCCTTACGAAGCCTTCGGTTTCGAGCGGGTATCAGTCTGTGTGATTAGTACAGGACTAGTAGTACAGTCGGTCTAGGATAATCGGCGCAGTATTTCTCTAGAAATTTTCCTATTAACTGAGATTTTTCAATCAACCGAGCTTCGGCCAACCGAGATTGACTGTACTGCATAACATGCTGTACATGTATACACAGTATATATATATATATACAATATACGTATATACAGTATGTGCATCTTTCCCTCTCTCCTACCGTAGATGAAAAAGGTTTATGCTGGGGAGGTCATCCTCATAGACTGGATGAACAAGATCAAGACTGCCATGTCCATTGGATTCACTCTAAAGAACGGAGAGAAGCTGCTGGAGTACTACTTTATCCCCGTTGTCCAGAGCGATGTCGAGTTGGTCTGGAGCTTCAGTGTCTTCAATCCGTACCTTGAGAGGTCGGTACTAAAAAAATTATTAGCCTTATCATATTACACAATTAGTAGTATTAGTACTCGTATAATGTTCTACTACTGTATTCTATACCAGATTTAACGAAATCTTGCTCCAACTAAACGAAGGTGGTCTAGTCCTCGCGATGCATGCAAAGATCAGGTCAGAATAAATTGTGGCATCCAGGTTCCAGTTTTTGTTTTTGAATAGGTACGCTTGTGTGCGTAACTTGCTCTATTTTACCCTAGACTGGATTTGAAAAGAAGATTCGGGCCTGACATCGACCCTCCGACCAAGAAGGACGATCTGGTGGCTCCGATGGCCGTGGGAGACTTTCTTGGCCTCATCCTGGTAGAATTGGCACTCAATAGTATAATGGTTTTTTTTAAACTGGTATTTGGAAAAGGTGTGCGTTTTAATTTGCAGATTTCCGCAATGCTGCTGACTCTTTCCGCCATCGCCTTTGCAGTCGAAAGCGCACTGGCGAGAGGACAGAGGACCACGGCCAGAGCTATCCCACTAAAGTACATGTAGCAAACCCAAGCAAAGAATTGACAAAGAACTTTCATATACAGTACACATGTTGTACGATTTGTTTAATAACGTTAGTGAGTTTGTAAAATCTCTGTCAGTTTGGAGGTTTTGTCAGTGATCGTCGGCCTCCGGGTCTGCGTGTCGTACTGGTCTCTGATGCTAGAGTAGTTTCCTGCACAGGAGTAGATTTTCCAGGTCGATAGTGAAAGTCGACATTGGAAAATTTACATAGTAAATTACATAGTAAATAGAAAGTACTACATACATGTACTGTACAGTACGTATGTCAACAATAATAGATGGAATCTACGGTACGGAGTTGGAAAAGCTAAGTTTTTAAGGGTTTTCAAAAAAAAAAACGAACACTTAACTCTGTTGACATTACAGGGTTCTTTTTCATAGCTTAGCTTAAAGCATTTTCTTTTGGTTCTGATGACACACTCACCCACGTGGGTAACCAGGACTCTCTTGACCAGGATCCCCTCCTCAGCAGAGCTGGTGGAAGACCAGTTGTCCTTGGGGACTCCCTTCCGGACGAGCTCGAAGAAGTTCATGAGCCAGTCCACCGGCTGCTGGCGGTAGAAGGCCAGGAGGAAGGAGACAAGGGGAGCAATCTGCAGATTTAAAAAAAATGCATTCTCTCTTTACTCATGCCGGACTGGAGTGCATGGACGTGTCTGGCTTGAGGCAATATTGGATCTCCATGCACCTTTTCCCTGTTGTAGACGCGGCCGACTGAGAGGTACCTCGAAGTGAGGAAGGAAATCCAATCTGTGCTGGAATTTTAAACAGCTAATAAGTCGTTAAGCAAGTCAGAGTTTTACAGTACAGTAGTATACTCGTACGTGCATCGATGAAAAATATTAACATGCTGAAAAAATTACGAGTACAGTAGACGCACGTGTATTCCATACTGCTTTTGTCCGTACAGTAGTACCTTGTGACACCGATACCTGTTCAGTTCCTTCTGGATCTCGAAGAGTCTTCGCGTGAACTTGGACTTGACCGCCACGTCGTCCTCCAGATTCATGACCATCTCGACGCCCTGATCGGCGGCGGCGGCGGCGTCGCCGGCGGCAGAAGCGTCGCCGGCGGCAGTCAATTTTGATCACAAAATCAAAGTGCCCAACAATTCTTTTAAAAAAAATCTTTACATTTTAAATGTTCTTTTTTTCTTTCATTTTGATGACGCCGCCATTGGACGTCGCCAAAGAGCTGGAATTGCTTTTTTCTTCCTCCTCTTCCCTTCTTTTACGATACGGCACAACCTCCAACTTGGAGCAGTAGGACAGGACGAAGGCGATGTCCAGGGTCACTCGGGACCTCCACGCTGTCTTGGCCTGAGAAGCCACAGTGCTACAGTGACCTCGAGTCCTTAACTGTGGTACAGTTAAGACCATAACGACAATTCAATTATATGCGTTGACAGTTTTTGGAGGGTTGTCAGTAAAAATGGAGTTTACTGTAATACAGTGGAAATTAGCCATATTTTTCTCAACTGATCAACAGCATTGTTATACATACTACAGTAGAGATTTTACTGACTTCTACTACCCTGGTGTATCCGTAGGTGAACATGTTCTCTGAGGTCGGCGCCAATGGCTGGGGTCGGATGGGCCTCGGCGGCGCCACCAGCCTCAGGTGGCCAGAGGAGATCTCCGAGGGGAAGCGGGACCACAGCATCTCCACACGGCGCAGGCGGACGGTCACGTCTGGGAAACGTTGTCAACAGCTAGTACCACTAGATATCGGAGTCCTACTGTAGTTGTTGTACTATGTACGGTGTAGTTGTATGTATGTACAGCAACGTTTATGATGATGCTGTTTTCCTTGCCCGCGTCCATGATCCCGACAACGACGATGAACTTATCCCTCTCGTCCGCGTCAGCCTTGCTGAAAACGTCGGCCACGGTAGCCAAGAGATAGTCCTCCTTGCCCTTCCTGCCGCGCCTGACCGAGCTGACCGCCAGCGCCAGCGGCGGGAACGGTGCGCCGCCGCCGCCGCCGCCGCGGTGCCGCGCTCCAAGCAGGAGAGAGGCGTTCATGTCCGGATGCAGCACCCTGCCAACGAATTTCATGATTTTTTTCTTTCTTTATTCTTCGTACGTGGCTACAAGCTTACACACACAAAGAAATAAAATTGTAATTTTGAACAGACTTACGCAATGTGCGTTTTATCAATTAACATTCCCCGAATTTGCAACTAGTACAATTTTATAACCGCAGGTCTCGTGAAACTCGTCCCTGGCGAGTATCTCTCCCTCCCTGTTGTACCCGCCCACGCCGTTCATGGGGACAAAGGCCGGGCCTAGGGACTCATCGGCCAGGGCCAGGTCGTACAGGGGCCAAGAATTCTTCAACCTCCTGTAATAGCACAAATTGCGAAATGCAGATGGAGTTTGATGTTTCTCATAAAACTTTCTAACTTTTCTTTTACCTGACGGCCAGCTTTATTATTCTCTGCAAATTTGCAGAAACTCGACCTTGGCAACTTGCATGTGCCATCATCATCGCCCACGTGAGAAAGAGTCCGCAGAGGACGCCGAAGACGATCAGTCCGAGCTGACTCAGCAACATCGTCAAGAAAATCAGGATTGTGATAAAGAAGATCATGAATTCTTGAAAATGATGAAGACTAGGATCATGAATGCCATGTAAACTTTTAAGAAATGCAACTTTTAGCTGCTTCAGCTTATCATGTTAAAAGGCGCCTTTCCTACTCCTCCTTGTCCTATCTGGAGTGTCGATCTCGAGAATGAGCCTCCTCCTCCTAATTAGCACCACCTCTTTTCCCAAAAGGTAAACATTTTTTTTCGCTTTGGCAGCTGAGGAAATTTCGTAAGTACCTATTTTGAAAAAACCCACCACGGCTCAAAAGCAATTGAAGAAAACTCTTTTTTTCTTCTTTTTTTTGCCTTTTCTTCAGGCAAGTGAAGAATCGTGACTGCGCGCGAGGGGGAGCACTGAAACTTCTCGGGCCCAAGGGCCCGACCAGACTTTCCTTGCTGACAAACACACCTGCAGATCCCGCAGTGTCCTGTGCTACTTACTAGCAGTAAATCTTCACTTTATTAGTCTATACCCAATGTCATTTTTTTAGCATCCATGTGTCATAATCTGTGGGATCATTGGTTTTTAATATCCCACAGAGTATCCCACAGCTAATAGTAAGTCACAGCTATTTTTTTGCAAAACTAAAAAATTCCATCGGATTTCCTTTCAGCTAACTTGAATATTTTTCGGCCCGCCGGTCACAGAACACGCATTGATGTTTTCTTCGTCTCTTTCAGGCAGCTTTGTTGCCATTTTCTTCTCCTCCTCCCTTCTTTTGCATTGCCCTTTTAGTGACGTGGGGGTAAAAATCCCAGCACTAAAAAAAAGCACAAGTGACTGCTTGAAAAGAGGAGCAACAAGCAGGAGGCACGAAAATCATGCCCATCTGCGCATATCTTTAAAAAAAAGTCTCCTTCTTTTGAGCTTCCTCTTGATCTTTTCCTCTTCTGTTGGGAAGAGCCGTTTGCAGAAAAAAGTGAAGTCTCAAAGGTGGTTTTTTCTACAAAGAAATTTTGATACGTCAATAAATTTTCGCTTCTTACTGCGCAAAAAATTGTGCTCAAGACCACCCATTTCCTCACCAACCGAAAAATTCCTCCGACAGATGGAATTTTTGTTCTTGGGAAATGGAACCGCGGATGAGATGAAGAAGAAGGGCGCAATTCCAAAGAAAGGCATTTGTTTCTCTACGCTCATATATGGTATATATGTACGGCAAGAAGAGAAACTGAAGTCGGGTTTATTGCCCCGTCCGTCCATTCCATACGGAGGCGGACGGCGGGCGGCGATTTCGGCGTCGTCGTCGTCGTCGTCGTCGAGGATGTGGACTTTGGAGAGGAGGAGGGGGGAAGAAGACTTCCCAAAAAGCGCAGCCACCAACAAAGGTGAAGGTGAAATTAGGAGGAGGTACGCACACCTTTTTTTTTTGCCCGGTGTTGCTTCCCTCCTCTCCCTTTTCTATTACCGGGTATGATGTTGCGTTCGTTCCCTCTGTTGCCTGTTGTGTTGCCTTAGCTGCTTCTTCTTCTTCCTCTTCCCTCCCCAAACTGCGTTTAGAGCCGCCGTGGGCGGAAGGAAGGAAAGGTAAGAAAGGAAGGAAGGGAGGAAGGAAGGAAGAAACAAATGGATGGGGAGGGAGGCAATTTGGCATTTTGGTTGATTAGTTGGATGTTG
>JAAUYM010167301.1_pt1 | contig 10379 bp, 9 predicted proteins | sample 7278001 | NCBI WGS metagenome assembly JAAUYM01 (sample SAMN14350224, study PRJNA611818) | marine sediment metagenome | isolation source: surface marine sediment (1.8m) | place: French Polynesia: Moorea | collected 2018-08
CCAAATATAATGTCGTGATGTCACGCGGCCGGCCTTTGATGCGGGGCGGCCTTATAAGGACCTCCTCCAACCCAAGCATTTTTCTACCTGCTAGTGGCGTGGATCTCTCTCTCTTTTCTCTTCCCCATCTGATGAGGCTGATCCGACGTCGCCTAGTACGTTTATACGTACCGGTACATGCAAAATTGCAACCGCGGCGTCGACTGCTGGGCTGCATTGAACAAGGCTCTGAATGCGCCTTGATTTCTGATTATTTTTTTTTTAGTGCGAGAAAAGAGGATGAATGAGATCCAGTGTCACCTCCACTCCCTCCCTCCACCCCCACCTGCGAATGACAGAGATTACACCTGTTATCATAATTTCCGAGTCGCACCGAGCCATGCGTGGGCCGAGATTAGGGGATACAGTAGACGTTGCAGCGGGCGGCCTCTGCTTGTTCTCCTCGTTTTGTCTGGTGGTGGTTGCGGCGGCTGCGGCGGCTGACAATGTCGCGCGAAGAGGTTTGCCCCGACTCCCCCCCCTCCCCCATACCCCCTCCCCCTCTGTGACAAGGGGTCAAGTTACCCAGCAATGATGTAGCCAGTTTGGAAGGCCGGCCTGCCTAGGATTTTTGGAGGAGCCAGGTTTGCACAAATGTTATTTATTATTACATCACAGAGGCAGCCTTCCCTCGCTGTTTACTTTTGTTTTTCCCTCCCCTCCCCCCAAATAAAGGTTTATTGCAAAATATGGCAATGACGAAGTCTTCGTCATTCCCGTAGATCAGGCTCTCCCCTCCGACCTATTCCTCCCCCTCATTCTTTTTTTTTTCCTCAACTACGGCAGACTGCTTGGAGTCGTTGAGGGGGGGGGGCGATTTCGTCTCCCGTCTTCGACTTTGTCGCCAAAGACAGACTTCTTTTGGTGCGGCTTCCCGATCTTCCCTCCCTTCCCCCCCCTCTCTTCGTCTTCAACGCACGCGCCGCCTACGAACGCACCCGCGGGAGTGAAGAAGATGGACTCAAAAGTTTGTAGTAATCGGCCGGCCGGCGTTGGCAGGGGGAGAGAGAGGGAAAAAAAGGGGTAGTCGGACCGTCAGTCTCTGCGGGGCTATTGATAAGACATGACGTAGTAGACCAAGGTGGCGGATTTCTCTTTCTTTACGTACATGCATGGCAAGATTCCTCACTTTGGGAACACTCTTTTAAACGAATCTTTTTTTTTAAGAAAAAAAGGTGCTCTGGTGCTCCGTACTTGTGTCTGCCTGTTAAAGTGCAAAAAAAATCAGTGTTAAGAAGCAGATGATGGCAAAATTAATTTAATTTGCAAGTTTGTTGAGAAAAGCCCGTGCGTGCGTGGATGTGCGTCTGTTTCTTTTCCGGAGCTAAACGTATCCTAAGACGATGAAGCCGAACTTGTTCCCATTCCTCGTCTTCGCCTTCCTCCGAGAGCTGGCCCCCGCAAGAACGTCCCCGACGACCAAGTCCTCCTCCTCCCCTCTGCGCTGCAGGGCGGAGACGCTGGCGGTGTACAAGGTAACCTTCCAGACCTTCTGGGACAGGGAGACCTTCCCCAGGCAGTATCCAGAGTGGAGGCCTCCGGCGCAGTGGTCCAAGCTCATCGGTAAGTGAGGTCATTATTCACTCTGTAAAGCCCGAACGCGGAAGTCTTCCTGTATACGTATACCTGTACGTAAAGTCTGCTTTAGTTTAGTCGGGCAGGCGCGCAGGGCTGACAATCCCGACTGGATGGACAGATGGATCGGTGGATCTGTCTCTCTCTCTTTCGGCGTTATCCCCGTTTTCTGGCAACAAGTCAGCAGAACGGCGGGAGAAATGTCGCCCGAAAAGTAGTACTGTAGCAGTAGAGTGAGGAGCGAGAAAGAGACAGGAGGGGGATCAAGTAGCCGTTCGGAGATCTCTTCTCACTCTTAGTGGGAGGGAGATAGAGGGGAGAAGAGAGGAGAAAGGAGGAGGAGGAGGTGACAAATTCGGGCTTTAAAAAAGAGCTGCTAATTCCCCCCCCCTCTTTCCCCCTTTCTTCAGTACACATGTAGTATGTACATACTACATACGAATGGAATGCAAACATTGTGCTCCTCGCAATGACTGCAATTTGGAACTTCAACTACTAGTTACTAGTAGTAGTTGAAGTAGTACGTACGACTTAATCTCCCTTTCCCTGTCTCCCCTCTTGTACTCACCAAGGTGGGAGACGGGGGGAAATTGGAGCAAGTGCCTACTTTTCGAACTTGTCCGCGCACCCTTAGAGCGACCCCTGAAATGATCGGACAAGGGAGCTTTCACATCAATTTTTCTCAAAGACTTTTGAGAATATCTGACAGAAGGAAGGTAAGATTTGCGAAAGGAGCAAAGGAAAAATTAAACTTATATCATTTTCATTATTACCAAGTAACATATGCAAGGAAGAATAACATTCTTCACCCAGTTATCCCTTAGTGAGGGAGAGCTAGCAGCTAGACTTTAACATGAGAATTTTCTTTGCTGTGGTCCTGACATTCCGCAAAAGATGTTACAGTAGTAGTAGAAAAAGGAAATGCCTACTACCTTGATGCCAGGAAGAGTCCACGTTCAGTAACGCCGAGCTGGAGCGCTCTAAGCACCATTCATGCTGAACGTACGATATAGGTACTCGTTCTGGCACGACGCGAAAAAAACGATGCAACGTACTACGTGCTGTAGTACAATATAATACCTATGCTACATACTCGTAGACAAGAAGCCAACATCGGCCTTCCGAAAAAGTAGAAAAGAAAGAGTTTTTTGTCTAAAGGGCGGCAGAAGGCAACGAAAAAGGCGTTGACGACGGCGAAGGAGGAGGAGGAGGAGGAGGAGGAGGAGAGCGAGAGGTGCCAACAGGGTTGAGTACACGGGCAAAGAGAGAGTTCTTTTGCTCAGTTTTTGGTCCCCGGTGCCTCCAAAAATGGGGGGAGAGAAAGAAAGAAGCGATAAAGTGAGGCGGAGCTGCCGGACAGAATAATTTTTTTTTGGCCTGTTTCTTTTTACTTGTGCTCCTGCTGGTTGTCCGTCGTTTGTTGGTCCATTTCGCCCGAATGAAACGACCCTCCTCGTTCACCCATTCATTGGCAATTTACCTGCGAAGAAAGAATTTTGCTGCCTGGTCGCTCTCTCCCCCCCCCTCCTCCTCCTCCCCTCCCTTGCTGGGAGTTTGTGCGTGTGTGTGTGGGTAGCGGGCGTGGACTTCTGTGGAAGATTAAAGAAGCTCGGCCACGTGATTGATTACCCACACCAGAAGCGCGCAGATATAGCGAGAAGGAGCAAGGGAATCAAACATTACTATACTACGCATAGGCTACATGCGATGAGCATAGGAAACTCTTTTTTTTCTTTTTCTTGTTGCATCTCCTCCGCAGGCTTCTCCCACAACCCTTCGTACCGCTTGTTCGAGGTCGGGAAGACGGCGACGGCGGCGGTGAAGCAGTTCGCCGAGACCGGGGAGACGGACGAGTTGGACCTGCACCCGCGCGGCGGGAGGAGAGGGGACAACACGGGCGAGGAAGAGGACGACGAGGAGGAGGAGGACGACGACCAGGAGGAGGAAGAGGGAGGCGGGCCCCTGTTCGACGGCTTCTCCGCGCCGCCCGTGACGCAGGGGGCGGGAACCACGCATGCCAAGATATTCGTCGACGGAAACCACACCCTGGTGAGTGAGACGGACAGGACGAATCTTGTGTTGGGTCTTTCCATTAGCACCCGCGCTCTCTTTCTCACAAGGCATCCAGGCCAAGATGTGCTATACTACATACAAGTATTTTTTTTTGTTTCCTTTAATGTCGGTCGGCTCTTTTAGCCAGTCTGTTCTGCATCTCTTTATTTCTCGCTTAGCTAGGCGGAGAACTGTGTCAGCAGGCCCAGTTTGAGCTCTTTGACCGGAGGGAGGGAAGGGGCGGGAATCTCATCCGAAAGCATCTTTACACCTGTCCAAGGACGCCAGAGAAAGAAAAAGGGGGGGAGGAGGAGAATGTAGTAATTAAGAGGGAGGAGGAGGAAATAAAAAAAAGGGGGAACAATAACAGGAAAGGAGAGGGAGAAAGAGGAAAGGAATTTGTTCTTTTTGAAAGGAGAAAATCCTTGGGCTGAAGGGAGGAAGAGGAGGAGGAAGGAGGACGAAAGACGTCACGGACTTAATTGTGGCTCATGCCCAACTGAATTCTTAATGCCTTTTTGTTCGCCCGATCGTGTTTCCCCCACGTGAGCGCGAGCAGAAAGAATTTCAGGATTCCAGACGGCGAATTTGAAGAAAGGGGCGGGCAGGGGGCCGGAAATGTCTTCTCTTCCAGGTTCGGTCTCTCAAGAGCTTTGCCATTTGGCACGGCAGACTTTGCAGATAAAAAAAAAAAGGAGAATCATAATCGCAGAAACAATAAATCCATTCATTCATTCGTTGTTGCGCCACCCACGGGGCGAAGTGCTCTCCTCTTGAAGCCAGGCAGCCTCATTACCATATCGTTAAAGGAGGAGAGGAGAAGGAGGAGGAAAAGAATTTGGGACTTGCCTGGGTCGACGAGCTGGGAGAGCCAGAGGAGCAGAGAACGTACTACTATAGGCAACAACAGCCGAAAAGAAAGAAAAAAATCTTTCCTCCTGGTTTGGGCCCCTCCTCTCCTCCCTTCTTCCTGCGGTTATGACTCAGATTATGGCATTTGCTTGCCAAAAAAAAAAATCAAAAAAATAAAGCTTTCCCTCCTCCCTTCTCTTAAAAGAATCATAAAGTCAACAGCGCATGTCATTTCCCCTAAGTTATGGCTGGACGTGTGCAGGCAGGCCAGTAAAAAAAATCTTTCTTTCTTTTCTTTCTTCTTCTTCTTCCAGATATCCGTCATGTCCAAGTTGGTCCCTTCTCCAGACTGGTTCGTCGGCCTCGACAGCCTGGACCTCTGCGAAAACGGGCGATTTGTCGACTTGCTGACAGTAGAGGTGAAAAAAGAAAGAAAGACTACCTACAGTACATTACAGTCCGCAAAAAATAAAGCCACAAAGGACAGTTTTACATTAAATAACATTTACATTACATAAAAATTAGAAATGATCGTCCGCCATTTACATAGTCGAATCCTCTGGACGCCGGCACCGACAACGGATTCACGTTCACGTCCCCGAACTGGCCGACCACCCCGGCCGGGCTCATCTACCGCATCACCCACGAGTACCCGAGCCACCCCGCGGGGTCCTTCTACTATCCGGAGTTGCCGGCCCTGCCAACAATAGCCGCGTTTAATTTTCGAAAGGTGCGCCATGTTGAGCCTCTATAAAAATAAGAGCTCAGTATTTTCAGTTTTTCTGTCTAGCAATGGTGTCATTTGCCTCTTTTTTACGCTTCTAATGGTCCATTTTTCTGTTAGGAAAGAGAGTACGACCTAACAGAGGAGTTTCGCTTCGACGGCGATCAAGTCAGGCACGTGAGCAAGTTTGGCAGCAGCAAGGACAGGGACAAGGGCGACATGTACAACTACTACGACGTGGAAAAAGGCGGCGGTGGCGGCCAAGACAGCGACTCAATCGTGGACTTTGTTCCAGCGCCATACGACGACGAAGAGGAGAAGGAAGAGAAAAAGGCAGAGAAGGAAGGGAACCAATACAAAGAGGAAGGGGAGGAGCAGGAGGAGGAGGAGGAGGTAGAGGAAGAGGAGATCACTTCAAATGAGATCCCCGACCTCAGCTCTTCCTCCTCCCACCAAGTCAGCCACCACTCCCGCCACCACTCCTCTTCCTCCCTCCCTCGTCGCCACCACGGCCATCATGGAAATGCGCTCAGGCAGGCGCACATCAAGTCCTTCCGAGGTCGCTCGGGGTACCACGCCAGCACGGGACCGGCGGACTTCTTCAAGAAGAAGTACAGGTCCGAGATCTTGGAGGTCAGTCCAGGGAGGCGATCCGCCGAGACCGCTTTGGATTTCCTCTCATGGCTTCTTGCTCTTCTTGCACATTTTAGGAGGCCCAGGAGAAGCTGTACGGCAACCAGAAGAGCTTGTACGAGAGGATCATGGAGAAGTACTCCGGTCGTCGCAGGGGGCTGACGGAGTCGCTGGCCAAGAAACTCAAGAGGAGGAAGATGAGGAGACTGCGGAAGAAGAAGACCAAGAGCAAGCACCGTCAGACAAAACAACCTTTGGACTGCTGCTTGCACCCACTGCATCTCTCTCTGTCTGCCCTCTTTTTTTTTCAGGTCCTCCTCGCGACTGCAAGACTAGCAATTGGTCCGAATGGAGTCCGTGCAGCAAGACCTGCGGGTTCGGAGAGGCCAAGAGAGTCAGAGAGGTCGTCAAGCAGCCCAAGAGGGGAGGAAAGGTAGGCACGCGTCATTATTCATGAACTGCGACCGCTCGTTGCACCAACATATTTTTTTCGTTCTTGCAGGCCTGTCCCCCTCTTCAGGACGTGAAATGGTGTGGCAGCGCCAGGAACTGCCACGGACGATACTTCGACTGGTGAAGATGCTAAGAGCAGGGAAGGTTAAGAAACAGGGTGGGGGGGGAGGGAGAACTTGTGCTAGTAACGTCAGAATGTGACAGATTTACAAGAGAGAGAGAGAGAGAGAACGTACGTACATCCAATAATATGTGAAACACGAATTAAAGCAATCTTTCAAAGTCACTTTATAATCCACCTTCCTAAAAAAAACGAGGTACAGTAAGGAGGATCATTGGCTTTAAAATAAATTAAGGACCTTTACTTAAAAACGCTTGCAGACCCAATGCGGCTGTTGTGTGTCTCTTTATTCAAGTATCTAACTGTCTTGGCAAAGGTTACACCTTTCTAACACGTAGTGTTCCAGTACATATTGTACTCGTACATGTAGTAGCACTATACTACCAGCTGGCGTAAACACTGTTGTTCCACCAGAATTGGTCTGAAGAGGCCTTCTTTCCCCTGGCTGCGGCCTTCTTGGCCTTCTTCTTCTTGGCCTTGGCCAATTTCTCGGCGTCCGACATCTGGTGCCTCGTGTCGTCCGGCTTCTCGAGGTTCTCCACGTCCTGAAAAAAAAAAGTGAAAGGGGGTTGGATCAAACGACACTTTCTTTGGCAAGTGGCTGAGCCTCAGTTCTAACTACTAGACATATACTCACCTTTACCGCCTGCTGGGGTTTCTTCTTGTGCGCAGCCTCCTCGCAGACCTTGTCACAGAAGAGCCTCTGGAGGCACTTCTGGTGCCTCTTTGCGCACCGCCTCGTGGCGCCGACCCTGCTGCAGTGGGCGCACGCGCTGGGGTCGCCGCGAGGAGAGAGTGGGGGGGCCTCCTCGGCAGGGGCAGCAGGGTCGCCCGCTGCGTCACCGTTGAGGGAGACCTCCTTGAGGGCCTCACCGACCTCGGCTGCTGCCCTTTCCTCGTCACCCATCTTGCTGGTCGGAGGCGGTCGGGGCGGGAAAACTGTCAATTGTAGTATATAGTAATATGTATTAATACAGCCAACAAGGTACATAGAGAGGAGGCAGTGACCACAGCACAGGTGCAGCACTGGTTGCCTACCACCTGGTAAGTAAGTAGAAACTACTAGTAGATAGACGTAGGAGATAGATGTGGTAGATACTACCGTAGTAGTGCAGCAGGGACAGAGAGCAGGGTTGGGGTTTTTTTTTTGCTTTGTTGTTTTGGTCTGCCGCAGTATGTGAAAGAGCGCGCCTTTTGCCTCTTGGACACCGGCTGGCTCTGTACTACGATCGGAAAAATGACGGGAAAACTCCTTTCAACCTCTTCCTGCAAGGACTGCCCTGGCCCCTCTTCTGGATGTTCTAATAATACTGTAGTAGGGTGAGAATGCAGGTCTTGAAAATTTTTGAAAACAAAGCCCCTGGATGTTGGTTTTGAGCTACGAGTCTGCAACCACATTTCTTTTTATTATTATTGTTCTTGTTGTCTCGGTTGCCAGTAGTGTGCTATAGTAGTAAGGGGGGGGTTTATAAGACTGCAGCCAGAAATGAAAGGGGTAGGACAATGGGGATCGCAAACTGTATAGGTAGAAACACAGTGGAAAGGAAGCCAAGTGGTGCCACAACCTGCCCAGCCAGCTGAGACAGTATAATCCCGCCGAAGAAGAGCATGCCGACAACGACAGCAATGGCCAGAGTCTGGATAATGTTCTGCTCCTCTGCCTGGTTTCTCCTGTGGTCCGCCCTTTGCGTGATGCAAAAGTAAATCATGAGGCACACGGGAGTGGTCACCATGGCTATGTGCAGGGGAGACATGGCAGCCACCGTGGCGCCAAAGGAGTCATCCTGCACTTCCTCCCCTTCTTGTTGAGCGTAGTGCATCTGCTCATCGTCATCATAATCGTCTCGGTATAAATCTTTCTGGCTTAGCATTTCTTCAACAGCCATATTTTTCAAATTTCCCTCGTATTAGTACGCAATTGCGTTTTCCCAAATAGCATTTCGTATACAGCCATGAACTTTCAAAAAAACAAATGTTAAAGTCCCAATGTAGGCTTCACCACGGAAGTCCGAGACTTCCGTGGCTTCACCCATCTTTTTTTTTGTAACTGGCATGTGGGAATCAGAGTGTGGCACAAGGTTCTTAATTTCGGCACAAATTTGAAAAATGGCCAAATGTAAAAGAGGCATTAAAAAGGAAAACCACAGGATCTTCAAGACCAGCTGTGTGTTGCGGAGAAACCTGCCACAAGTAGAGCGACTAGTGACCAGGCCAATGATTATTCACCACATAGTGGAGCACATCAAGAGGGAGAACCTTCAAGCAGCAAAGAAGAGGTATTGCCACCTGGATGCCACCTTGTCCAACATCTGTGACATGCAGGAAGTGCCCGAGGATCCAGTGAGGCTCGCCTTCATCGAGAAGTGCCTCTCGAGGCACCTGCTTCCACTGAAGCCAGCGGAGATTCGGAAGTACCAGAAGAAGATAGACCAAGCCAGCAGGCCGTACACCGTCACCGAGGATGGCTACGTTTGCCGCAAGAGTGAGAAGCAGGTGACGAGGGGAGACGGCAGTCGTGACAGGCCGGCCTCGGTTGCGGAAGAGAAGCTTCCAGACGGAATGTCAGACAGGGAACATCTCAGTCTCCCAAGCTTCCAAGCAAAGGGGTCTGGGACGGCCAAGAAGAACGCCATTGTCGTCCCTTCAGCGGCAGGACTTTCCACAGGTTCAACTCTGGGAGAGACTGCTGCTGCTGCTCCTCCTCCCGCTGCCACGCAAGAGGTAAGCAGAGGCAGCGTCGTTGGCACCAAGAGAAACTGGGGCTGTTTTCTCCAGTGATCAATCTTCCTCGATCATGCATGCATGCTCAAGATGAATAAAATGCTCCTTCAGAGAGACATTTTTTAAGACACTGTCAAGAGCATCTTGCACTACTACGTAGTTTTCAGAATTTTCTGGCGGCTTTATCAACCCTCTGTAGTACCTACGAATGAACTACTAGTAGTACATACTGTACTTGCCGCACCACCTTATCAGTAAAAAAAAACAAAAACCTCCCCGATAAAAAAAACATGTCGTTTGCCCCCCTCGTCCTCCTCCTCCCGCTCGTGTCCCTCCTCCACTCGTCGGCGGGCGAGAGGGTGGTGTACTCCATCGAGACGACCTGGGACGGCCAGCCCATCACCGACCACGACTTCGCCACCGTGGCCCTGGACGTCGACGAGGAAGGGCGACTCACGGTGGAGGCGTCGGCGCCGTTCTTCAACAGCCCCATTCCCCCAGAGGAGCTCGTCCTGGACGGGGGAGACTGTCCGCAGAGGCCGCACGGGGCGCTCTACAACTACGAGGGAAAAGGAGATATGACGAATCCAACAGGCAGTTGTAAAAAAAGTCTAAATATTATTTCTTCCACCTACGTACAACACCAGGTTGTGGAGGCCTTCTTCCTGAACGACGACGACCGCTACCTGGAGCTGGAGTTCTCGCCGCAGGGCCTCTACCTCTTCATCATGCTGGATGGGTATCGGAACGACGTCCTGTCCCTCCTGCCGCTCATGCCAGAGGTTTGCCAGCCTTCAAGGCTGTTTTTTACAATTCCTCCTTCCCAACCAATATTGGCACCTCTATAGAGCCACACCAACGGCTACGCCACTAGTGGTAATCAGTGACGGGGTCAAAATATGGGTTGCTCTAAGTTTTTTTTTCCACTATTTGTAGTCTCCCCTGGCGTTAAGACAACCCATCACTAAATTCACGCTAGCGATGTTGGTTGGGTCCTTAAATATTTCACTTCCTTCCTGGCTGCAGGGCGCCTCCTATTCGAATCCTTGTTCGGACTCCGGTCCGGACTGTTCCTCCCGCGGGATGGCGGCCGCCGTCGTCCAGCGGGAGGAACAGTCCGGACCGGAGTCCGAACAAGGATTCGAATAGGAGGCGCCCTGCAGCCAGGAAGGAAGTGAAATATTTAAGGACCCAACCAACATCGCTAGC
>JAAUYM010047728.1_pt1 | contig 10378 bp, 5 predicted proteins | sample 7278001 | NCBI WGS metagenome assembly JAAUYM01 (sample SAMN14350224, study PRJNA611818) | marine sediment metagenome | isolation source: surface marine sediment (1.8m) | place: French Polynesia: Moorea | collected 2018-08
AATTTTGGCGTTTAGCGTTTAGCGGTAAAAAATTAACAGCGTTTATAGTTAAGGAGGTAAAATAACGCCTAACTCCTTGAACGGCGGTCATTTTTTAACTCCGTTTACAAGGCTGGACTGAGGTATTCAGTCTAGCATCGCCTACCGACTATAAAACACGAATAGTGCACGGATTATACTGCACAATCTCGATTTTACGATCCTGTCAGCACTAAAAGTATCGTAAAAGTCGATATTTATTGTAGAATTGAGAGCCAGTCACAATTAGTTATGTTGTTAGGTACTTGTCTTAATTGTTGCTTGGCAAGTTTCTTGCAAATTCAGGCAATGTGAACTGGACAGATTTTCATCATAAATTTTCCATAATTTACAACCAATAATCGACCTTTTGTTGCAAGCAGCAAAAAATGATTTTTTAAATTAAGATTTTATTGTAGCAGAAAAAATTCTTTCTGACATTGTGGCGAAACTTTTTGCCAAACATGAGAAAATTTTCCTCATGAATGAGTAGCGTTTTGAACTTTTTTTTATATATACAGTAAACGCTGCCATGATGAGTCGCCATTCATGTTTCTGCTAAAGTGGCTGTAAGCTCTTGTTGTTGCTGTTGATGTTGCAACACCGGCTTCCCATTCCCATGTGGCCTAAACCACCACCAGCATGTGTATGTGGTACAAAGAATTGCCAGAAGCAATGATCACACTATTCCCTCATTTTTCCGACCTCCTTTCTCCCCATCGGCCGCTACTCAACGGAGTCTTGGTCGCCTGGACTCCTAGCCAGTCCCAGCGGTCCCAAGTCTCCAACACCCTCTTTCTGGCCTCCTCCCTTCCCTCTCCTTCTTGCTGCTACTGTCCAGTCCATTGTAATGTAAGCTCGAACGTCCACGGGAAGAGAAGGAGGGAGAGAGGGAAGGAGTTAGGAAAGGAGGAGGAAGAGAGGGAGGACAGAGCAAAAACTACTTTTAGTGAATAGGGAGAGAGGGCGACGACTTATTCCGTCTTGTCGAGACGAGCCGAAACAATTAGATTATGGTGTAAGATAAATGGAACTAAAAAAAATCAACAAAATTGGTAACAATGCGTCGTAGAGCATGTCTTTTAAAAACTAAACACTTCTTAATTTCTCAATCAAGCATATTTATATATTTTTTGTCAAAGTACGTAAGAGTTGTTATACCAGGTATTTCTAAACATTCTTTTAAAAATTTATCATGCACTTTAAAAAGTTAAATGCTTTGTTAAGCACACGAAGGTACTTAATTAAGGTATTCAGTTTTTAAGAAACACCCTGTACCCCCCCTTGAAAAGAGACTTTACTACTTCTGCAGCTCGCCTGACTCCATTCCAAGTCAATCCCGTCCCGCGTCCATCTCTAGCGTCACGGCAGCAGCAGCTGCTGCTGCAACAGCAACTTCTGTTTGTCGTCCGTCCGTTCTGCGTTCTTCTCCTCCTCTCCTCTGCTTCGCAGACGCAGGCACAATCAAAGGGGGCCGAAGAACAGGAAGCTGAGACTGAAATGGTCCTCATCCGCGGCCAGTAGAAAGGCCCAGGATCCTCGGAGTCGTTGGAGAGAGAGAGACCACTTTTCTGGCGGGCCAGCAGGCGGACGTCATGCAGGACCCGAACGATCCCGGCGGGGGCGGCGGAAGCGGCGGCGCCAACGACGATGACGCGCTCGACCTCCTCGGGCCGTACTTCTCGGTCACCGCGGCCGTGGGGGCGACGACCACGACGACGGGGGCAGGAGGAGGAGGGGGAGGAGCGAGTGGCGGCGCGGGAGCGGCACAGGCGCAACAGCAGGCGGCGATGGAAGACGCCACCGCAGACTTCATCGAGCAGATCGTCTGTGGACCCGTCGACGGAGGAGGAGCAGGAGGAGGAGCAGGAGGTGAAGGAGGAACAGGACAGTGGAATGCCTCCCTCTCCGCACCTGCACCCGTTGCCTCGTCGGCCGTGCCCGTGTCGGAGCACCCACAGACAGAGTTCCAGCAGATGCCCTTCGTCTCCTCCAGCCAGACCGGATGCGCCATTCCTCCTCCTCCGCAGGCGCAGTCCAAAGAGGACGCGGACTGGCTGTTGGGCGGGGCCACTGCCGAGGCAGCAGTGGCCGCGCTCACCGGGAGAGGGTTTCAAGATCCGCAACAACAGCAACAGCAGCAGCAGCAGCAACAGCAGCAACAGCAGCAGCAGCAACAGCAAGCCGATGGCAAGGGGGTTGCCGGCGAAGGAAATCGGGTTGTGGCCACTTCTGAGGTGATAGCCACTCAGGAGGCCGAGGTTTGGGAGCCAGACATCGCCATGATCTTGAATGACGGGGGCGCGTACCCCCCTGTGCAGCCTCCTCCACCGCAGAGTCAAGGTGCCCTAGGAGAAGGGAGAGGAGGAGGAGGAGTTCACGTCAACACAATGCATAATTCCGGCGCGACTTCTGCCATGCTGTCTCCGCCTCCGGTGCCTGCAACGCCTCCTCAGGCAACTCCGGCTCCTCCGCCAGTGCCCTTCGAGACGACTCCCGTCATTTCTCCGATGCCCGACCAACTGATGGCGCCGCAGATGGGCCCTCCCGCGCCCCAAGAGCCGCGGCAGGACCCGCAGGTGTCGAGGTCTATTCCCTCGGCGGCGGCGGAGCGGGACAGTAGACAGCCCCCACGCGCCCCCTGCGAAGTGAGTGGCCGCGTCCTCCCCCTCGTTCGTCGCTGGGCGGAAGGGGCCGGAGGGACCGCGGCCATGCTGCTGCAGTGCTCCAGGGAGCAGGACATGCCCGAACTGTCACAGCTGGCGGAGCACTGCCCCATCCGTCCGGGACTGGATCGACACTGCATGGAGACCAAGGTGGTGGTACAGAAGCGATGCGGGATCCGCAACGAGGACCTGCGCTCCACTGAGAACCTCACGGTGTGCGCCAACCACCTGAAGCTGCTCACCTCGCAGTTTCCCGTGCAGAAGACGTGCCCCGTGTGCTCGTCCGCCGTCGTCCCTGCGGACGCCTACGAGGACGGAATCTCCCCGACCTTGAAGTCCATCTCCGCCTACCAGCAGGACATCTTCATCCCCTTCTTCGAGGGGTTTGTCCTCGGCCAGGCCCTGTGCGACGACTGCCAGAAGAAGATGACCTACTGCCTGGCGGGCAGGAAGAACCGCACCGAGCACGGGTTCGTCCGATTCATGGTGCACACCGGCCTCCTGCCCACGGAGAAGTACGAGGAATGGGTCAAGGAGAGGAACTGGGATCAGGTGTCTCTTGTCAACGACGGAGAAGAAAAAATCGAGATGCCGTTCGGAAAAGTCTGGACGGCCATTGACCTGAAGACCTTGGAGACTCTGAAGCCATCCTCTGTCCCTCCCTTAAGGTAAAGTCTTTAAGACACTTAAAACAAGAATTTTGGAAGGCCAAGCAAAGATTTTCTCCTCCTCCTTCCAGATTGCTTTCTCGTGGCCTGTACAACGATCGACGCTTGAAAGACGCTCCGCACACCACTGTGCGCGAGGCGGTGGAGCTGATGATCTCTGTGAGGAGCATCAACTACAGCTCTTCCCAGGTGGCCAGGCGGACGCTGCAAGAGCGGATATCCCGACTGGGCCTGGCTGCCCCGGCCGGTAGTCCCTACGAGTTCCACAAGCTTGGCTTGACCTTTAAGGTCATGCTGGAAAGGGCGGAGGGCCAGGGATTGAAGAAGAGCAAGCTTGCCAAGGTGCTGTCGCTACCGTGCAGTCGGGTCCTCCTGTATCCCGACATAAATCCCCAACTGTCCAACTTCAACGTCTTGTACCAGGACGAGTCCAAGAAAATTAAGGTGCTTTGTCTCTTCTGCGAGGACTCGTCTTGTCAGGGATGCAAGGAGTTTAGTCCTCCTGCTCCCACCGAAGAGTTTATCCTTCGTCGACACGAAACAAACCTGGCCTTCACCTGCAGGATATGCGGAGTCAGAAACGAGAAGAAGGGCTCTCACCGGTGCAAAAATGGCGAAGCCTGCGACTCTAAAATCTGCAAATATGCCTTTCAAGATGTCATTAAGGACGTCTTCAACGGCCTTGACGTTAGGTTCGAGGACAACATGATATTCCCCTGCAAAGTGTAAGTACCGCATAAAATTTAAAAATGCGCAATTTGAGAGTACGTACTTTTATTTCCTGTTCTTTACAGATGTGGATCTTGTCGTTTTTACCTAACCAATGCAAAGGATGGAAGACGAGTACCTCCGAACCATGGCACGTCCCAGCGAAAAGTTGCCGACTTCCAGCCACATTCCGACAAGATTTGCACGGTGTGTGAGCACCACCGGCAAGTGTGGTGCAGCGTGCACGTGGAAGAAGACGAGGATGGAGGGGTCGACCTGGAAACGACCGTCTCCTCCGTCCCGTCCCTCGGCCTGCTGTCGTGCAACTTGGCTCAGTCCCAGGTCACCCGTTCGGAACAAAGACAGTTGGATGAAGAGGAGGCGTCCCTGCAGTCTCAGGAGCTGTGGAGGCATCTGAAGGTGAAGACCTGCATCGAGATCATGTCCACCCTGTACGAGTGGAGGATGCTGAGGAGGACGCACGAGGCCTTTCAACTCATCAAGCGCGCTGTCACCTCCAAGGTGTTGCTGTGCGCCTCCAAGCAGAGCTTCTCGTCCAAAGTCCGCTCCTTCGTCAACCTGGTGGAGAGACTGCAAACCGGCGTCATCAAGGAGTATCCCGACTGTCAGGGTCTGATCGCTACCAAGGTCCGCAGAATCATCGACCTTGATTTCTACGACTGTGATCCCAAGTGCCACCCCAAGAAGAGCAAGCTGCCCAATGGGATCTTCGTCCACGGACGGGAAGAGGGAGGAACTCTTGGATACATCTGCTGCCTGTGTCCTTTCGAATCTTGCAAAGGTGGATGTTCTGTCTCCTTCAAGTCGGTGCCCAGGGTGAAAGTTATTGCGAATAAGAAAAGCGAGGGTGTGGACGACGAAGAGCAAGAGGAGGAGGAGACATTCGCGATTTCCAGCTGCTATGTGGATCGAGACGACGATGACGACGACAAAGAAGAAGAAGAAGTTGAGGGCGGAAACGGCTTTGACTTCATCGAGTCTCCGTCAAGTGAAGCTTGCTCAACTTACTCGTACACCGAAGACAAGGTCATATTCAGCTTCGTCACGTCCGACTATGAGGCTGCCCACAACTTCCTGGCCAGCCAGAGCGATCCCTCCGGCTGGACCGCAACCAAGGCCACCGAGAGGGAGATCGTGCTCTCGCGGTCATGGTCAGACGAGGTGGTCGTGGCCTCCTTCTCCAAAGAGAGGAGGCGCTTCGTGAGGTGCATCGTGTCCGGTCAAGGCTTGGAACAGTTCTCCGAGGAGGTAGTCCCCAACGTCGTTAAGCTTACTTCCTGCAAGCTAGTGGAAGAAGGAGACGACGAGGAGGACACGTTTGCCGCGGACTGTGTCAAGGTGGAGATGAATGGCTTCTACGACAACGACGACGACATTGACGACAGCTCGTCCTACACGCACTCCGAGTCTGAGCCAACCGAGATGGTATTTGTGGAAGAGTCTCCGTCGGCATCTTCCTTCATGAGCACCTGGAGAAAGCCGCGCAGCAAGTCGATCCACGAGTTCCAGTGTCGAGGCTGCAGGGCAAAGTTCAAGTACAAAAACTCGTATCTCAAGCACGAGGCAAAGTGCGGTCTCGCCGGCGTCGCTCCCGACATCAGGGCCTTTCCCCTCCTTCCCGACGGACGCAAGCCCTGTCCAGGGTGCGGCAAGGCCTTCGCCAGTGTCAACCTCTTCTTCCTCAAGCACGTGCGCGCATGTCCGAAGGTCAAGCCGGAGGGGTTCCCTTGCAAGTCTTGCCAGGCTCCTTTCTCCACGTACAAAACGATGTCGAGACACTTTGCACTATGTCCTAAGCGTGGCCTGTCTACGAGCAAGAGGAAGAGCCAGGGCAACGGGGATGCGGGCATTCCACAGCTGACCAAGCAGCCCAAGGTCGAGGGTGCCCACTCCTTACGCTCGGATCTCGTCGTTCCTCAGATGCCCAGGGCCGCTCCCGCCCAGACAAGGTCCACGTGGGTGAACAAGGTGGAGAAGTACGAGCCTGTGTGCAAGGTAGGAGACTATACCTGCCCGCTCTGTCTAGTCAAGTTCCGGTTGAACCAACCGTACGGGAGGCATGTCAAAAACCAAGAGTGCCTGAAGGGGCGCCAGGAAGTCAAGGCGCCACCGAAGAACAAATTCGCTATGTTGAACATCACTATTCATCCTGGCATCAAGGGTGACGACACTGTGGTCGCGTACAACAGGGTGAGTTTACTATTTACTATAGTATTATCGCGTTACGTGGTGTCAAAGAAAAAAAGAATATCTGTGTGTTCAAACATTATGTTGGCTTTCCATTTCAGATTCCAAGCCTACGGATGATTTGCAGGGGAGTACAAGCCAGGAGAACACTGATCCACCCGAAGGATTTGCCTCCACTCACCGTCAAGGAGGCCCTGGAGGTCTATTATTCCCTAAAGAGAAGCGACAAGTCCTTGCAGATGGAGCAGAGGTGGAAGTATCTCAACGACCGGTTCATCTTTCAAAACTTCAACTCCTCCTTCGCCTTTCTGCAAGCCTGCTCCTCCATGCTGAAGACCGTCAACCACTTTGAAGAGAAGGTGAAGGCGACGAAGAGGAACCCTACTCTCATGAAAAAGTGGAACGACAAACTCAACGTCCTCCTGTCCATTCCCTTCCACGACAACCTCAACACTGTTACCGTCGCCTCCAAGTTCAAGGCCTACGAGTTTCCCGAGTCCTCTGGGGAAGTCGGTGGCCTCTGTATGAACTGCCCCAACGCCGGCTGTCGAGGCTGCGCCACCTCCAGGGTAATGATGAAGGTGGAGGTGAAGCCGACAGCAGGGACTGGCACGTCTGCCAAAAGACTCCGGCAGCGCCAGCGTCAAGGTCTCGCTGCTCGCTCCTTTCCTGGCCGGACGTCGTCACCGCCTGGACATCACGGCATCCCCCACGTCCCCCATGGCATCACGGTCACAAAGGTGGCAGAAAGGGTCAGGGCCCAGACAGCTTTTGGCAGCTCACCTACGGGACTGAACAACTCGGGCCCGCCAGGGGGGACGCCGAATCAGAGGATCTACTACGAGGCCACCAACGTGTGGAAAACGAAGGAGGAGATGAAGAAGGAGTATTGGCGAGTGGGCAAGCTCATGGGGTACAGGCGACCCGCTTCTCTCACGGAGGTCCTCGACTTTTACAGTCTGCACGGGCAACCTGAACCTTCTTCCAAACCTCATCAGCCCAAACCCAGCCTTTCCAAGGTGGAGGCGCACCCCAAGTTTGCAGCACCGGTGACAAGGTCCTTCCGGTGTCCGAACTGCCCGAAAAAGGCGTTCAAGAGCGAGGGAGACCTGAACCGTCACAAGTCGGCCAAATGCGAGAGGGACAAGCTTCTCTTTGCTCGAGAGAAGCAGAGGCAACAGCAGCAGGCTGCGTCGGACAACCCTCCCGTTGGCATTGACGCTATCGGCGGGAACGAGAAAATGCCGATGATAACGTCAGTGGCCACCCTGGCGCCGACGTCTTCGCCAGCGGTTCACGCTGGAGGGGCCGTTGAGGTGATCTCCCAGACGATGGGAGGAAGGGAATTTCAGCAGCCTTTCCACGATGATAGCGAGACTAGTTACCACTACCAGCAGCAGGAGCAGCAGCAGCAACAACAACAACAGCAGCAGGGCGTCATGGACGCCTCCGCCGTGCACGGACAGGAATCCTCTTCATCCATGCCCTGGATGCTGCCAGCCGAGGACTGCTCACCCAACGACGACTGCATTTTGCCGGACTGAGGAGGAAAGAGATGCAATTCAACAAAGAGTGCCTTGGGTCACACGAGAAGAAACGCCTGATTTGTAGCTGCGTAGCATAGCATTTTGATCCAATACAAGTTTTCGTCGAGAAAACTAATCGTATTTTTATTTTTTTTTCAACAAGGTATTATTAGTATGTACTACATTACGTACGTAGACCGTAAGTGGTAGTAACGGCAAAATTTTCCGTCGGCATCCATACCATTTATCAAGGCCGTCATCTGGAAACGATAGGAAAAGAGGGGAGGGAGGATTTTGTGTTGTAAGTAGTGCGTAGTACGTAGTTATAACTTCCGTTTGCGTTTATGTCTACAGCCTGAGCATGGCCTTGCTGGTTGATCCCGTCTTCTGCATGGAGTCCTGGTGCGTCTCGAACACGATCTGTTCCTGGAGCCCCAGGTATCTCTTGAACCTGCCTCCCACCCTCCTGACGCAGTCCTGCTGCCCCCCGTCGCAGGCCGCCGCCCCCACCCAGACGCCGATCTTGTCCACCTTGGTGCGGACGCTGACGACGGCGCCGTTGATGGCGGCGGACACGTCCTCGTCGTCGTGGTTGTCGCCCACCAGGAACAGCATGGTGTCCAGCCATCGGTCCTCCAGGCAGTCCCTGCGCGAGTGCTTGTTCTGGCTGAGCAGCCACCTGCCCCCGTCCACGTTCCTCCTGTCCTCCCACATGGGCTTGATGCCGCGCTTGAACAGCGAATAGTCGCACCCGGACTTGAGCTCGGACACCGTCAGGATGTGGTTGTAGAGCGCCCAGAAGTCCTCCACGTGTCCGAAAGTGCTCACCTCGCGCAGATTCTTCTCCCACTCCTGTTTCCCGTCGTTGGGGAAGTACCACAGCGTCCAGGAGTAGGACAGAGGGTGCTTCAGGGGCAGCTCTGGCCCTCCGGACCTGTTGTCGACCTTCTTCTCCGGCGGCAACGGGCAAGGGTTCATGTTCATGTTGCTATTGTTGTTGATGTCCCTCCTGGCGATGACCTTGTGCACCCTCTCCCCCAGTGAGGCGGCCTGTCTGGCCATGATGGCCGGCCTGGCGTCCCTCATGACGAAGGGCTTGGCGTCCGGCGACAGCGCAGACCTGGTCTCGTTGTTGTTCTGTTCCCTCTCCTCCCTCTTGCCTCCTCCGGGCTCCCTGCCGACCGAGGACGACGAGGAGGCCCTGCTGCTCCTGGCGCAGTCGCCCCTCAGGCCCGGCTCGGGCACCGGCAGGACAGTGTTGACCGGCTTCCTGTTCCCGCCGCCGTGATGGTCAGGACCTCTCTTCTTCTTCCTGTTGTCCTCCCTGTTCCTCTCTCCTCCTCCTCCTCTTTCCTGTCCGTGCTCCTGGCCGAGCAGGTCGCTGCTGGAGTCTCCTGCTGACCCAACTACGCGCTGGTTCTGCTGCTGGTGGTGCCTGTGGCTGTGGGTCCCTCCTCCTCCTTTGCCGCCTCCTCCTCCTGGTGTCCTTCCCTTGTTCTTCACCCTGCCGCCCTGGTTCATCAGGGCCTTGGAGTGGTTGGACGGCATCGTCCTCCTGGGCTGGGACGAACGTGGACGATGGCGCAGAGGAAAGGAGGTCGGTCAAACAAACAAAAAGAAAAAATAAGAAAGGAAAAAAAATCAAATTTGACCGACGTCGACTTTTTAATCTCGATCTAAGTGTTGGTGTGGATTCTCATCCTTGTTGTTGTTATTATTTTACGAATTGTACAGTTATCGCAGGTTTCACAATGTTGATGTCAGATGATAGTTTATTGGCATCCCAAGATATGTACGTACTACGTACATAGTACACTTTTTTCCCATTATGGTAAAGCTCTACGCGAGGTTTTCTTTTTCAGTACTTGTATGAAGTGATGTTTGACTCAGTGTTGCCAGGTTTTAGTGATAACCAAATGCCAAATTCCTGGACAAATAATGCCAGATTTATGATTTTATTTAATAAATTTCAAAATTTCTAATGCCAAACAGTAAATAAGAATTTTTGTAAAAAATGCCAAACAATAAATAAATTTCAAAAATTTTAATGCTAAATCATTTTCAAAATGCCAAATTTATGAAATCTGGCATTGAAAAATGCCAGTTGGCAACACTGGTTTGACTCTTGAAACGTCCTTTATTTCTGGTTAAACTTGAAGATCCGAGAAAGAGACATCGGACATCCATAGAGAGTAGTATGTAGTAGTACTTGAAAGAAAGTAGGTTGGCTGCTGGTTGTTATCCCCCACCCCCGGACCTACCTACTCACGGATTTTGTCCCGGAGGGTCCTAAGCCCATCACCCCCCACCATGGAGAGTTGGACAAGGGAGGCGAGTCTCCTCCCTCGCTCCCTCCCTCCCATGCACGAGTTCACAATTGGAAACTTGGCAATGCTTAGGCACAAGTCCCACTCATAGTTTTGTCCCAGCCAATCCAGGGCAATCACCCTGGATAGTTATGTATCTACAGTACATTGTTTGTTTGTGGAGTGGGGCAGGACTAGGGCTTTTTACGGCCACGCCCACCACGGCCGGTCCGTTGCCGAACCCTTATGCCTTCACTCATGTGATTATTACCTCACCC
>JAAUYM010094792.1_pt1 | contig 10371 bp, 6 predicted proteins | sample 7278001 | NCBI WGS metagenome assembly JAAUYM01 (sample SAMN14350224, study PRJNA611818) | marine sediment metagenome | isolation source: surface marine sediment (1.8m) | place: French Polynesia: Moorea | collected 2018-08
AGAAGCATCCTCCTCATCCTTTTTCTTTCTTCTGACACACTAGAAAAGTGAAGAAAGGGAACCTTTAGTGGTGGTGGCACAGTAGTAGTAACAGCAAATAGAAGAGGAAGAGTCCTGAAAGCCAATTTGTCTTAACGTTTTTTTTTTTAGCTTTCCTCTTTCTTCCCGAGTGGAGTGAGCGTTCTTCTTCCTTTAGCAGACCACTTTCTTTTTCCTCAAACGTGTGTGTGTTCGTGTGTATGTACTACGTATGCGTCTGTTCACCGTTTCTTCATCCATCCTACTACTAGTTTTCCCTCTTTTCTCTCTTTCCCCACCCTCTTGTCCATGCCGCTCTCCTTATTCAACACAGCCGACGATTTGACGTGAGGTAAAGATCACCTTTTTTCCATTTATGGGAAGCTTCAGTCAATCACCATTCAGGAAATGGAGAACATTATCATCCTAGTGAAGTAGTAGAAACTTTCTAGTATTTCTACTTTATTTTGATAAAGACTTAAGTGCATGCGATCTGTCAACCTACTTTCTAATAAAGTTGCTAGTTTTCTGATTCCTACCAATATTACCGTTCTATTTTCCTTTCTAAACAGCCGTTCCGCCGTGATCCGCGGTCGCGTGGTGAACCCTTCCAAGCGCGGGTTAGTCGGCGTCCGCGTCACTAGGGTTGAGTCGTCGTCCTCCTCCTCCTCCTCCAACGCCGGTGAAGGCTACACCATGACGAGGTCGGACGGGTGGTTCGACCTGATGGTCAACGGCGGAGGGGCCGTCACCCTCAGGTTCGGGAAGAGGCCCTTCCCGCCTAGGGAGAGGTCGCTCTTCGTGCCTTGGAACGAGGTTAGTAGGTTACACGTGGTCAAAAAGTGGAAGAGAAGGTCCTGACCCTCCCCGCCCCTGAGTTCTCACTAATAGCATTTCTTTCCTCAGAAAAATTGTATGACTTGCTCGTAAAAACATGTAGCACAACCCTTTTTTTTTTTTAAAAATCCCATTACGACAGACCCCTTCCCCTAACTCCCCTTCCTAGAATCGGAAATCTAACCTCTCCTTCCCAAGGGTTGGCCCGGTGCCCATGTTTGGTAGCCGTGCACTGCTTCAAGACAGCAAATTCGAATAGTTGTAGCAGCGTACATGGCAGGGGCCAGAAGAAGGGTTACACGTTTGGAATGGAAATTCCCTTCTTCTCCCTTGGCGGCGGCGGCGGCGGCGGCGGTGCCTGCATCATCGTTGGTGCGTGTCACTGCTCGCTGGTGCGTACTGATTGCGATCGCACAAGGGGAGGAGGACACACAAAAAAGGGAGGAGGGTCCCCACGTCCCCAAGCAAAGCAAGACCCCCCCGATCGAGAATTCAAAGTGGGCATTGCTGCTGCTGACTCAGCCTCTCAACTCTGCTCCTTTCTACCCCTGCCAATTCTCTGCGCGTGTCTCGTTGGTTTCAATGGACAAACTCAGCTTCTTTCGCCTCATGATACGATTTCGGTTGCTGTTCGAGATGGGGCATCTTATCTGGAGTTTAAATCTGAGAATGTTTACATCCCAGATGCACCGTACAGTAGAACATGTCTGTCTACTTAGAGCGTTATCGCTATCTGCTATGGTGGAGTGAATGACGAGCATCGCCTCTACCGATCATTTCCCTTTCCCTCTCTTTGCAGGTCGTCGTCATAGACTCCATCACCATGTCAATGGAGGCGGAGGAGGAACCAGGAAGGGGTGGAGGAAGGAGGTGGGGAAAGAACAAAGGAGGAGGAGGGACATTTGGCAGCTTTCTCAACGCCTCTTCCTCTCATCATCTCCATCATCATCGTCGCCTCCGCCCCGAGTCTTCTTCTTCTTCCTTCTGCCGTAGCCACGACCATGAGCTGATGAGGCCCATTGTCCTGGCTTCCTGGAGGCTGGCACAGCACGCCAGGGCAGCGGGCAGGAAAGGGTGAGGACCGAAGGGAAGGGGGACTGATCAAGGGAGAAAAAAAAGAAGGAGTTGGGTTGGGAAGAGGCAGCAGTAGTGGTAGCATCGAAAAGGGAATTACGATATATTCGATAGAGAAGGTAGAAAGAGAGAGAGAGAGAGAGAGAGCATCAGATATTATTGAGCAGTGGAGGTTGGAGCGATTGGCGCTCTGAGCTCTGATTAATTGGCTCATGGGATATTCACGAGATGTAACTCCTTCTCTCTTCCTTCCTCAGCTCTTTCTCACTTGAGCGAGAAAGGATTAGTACTTCTTTCATCCTATCAGTGGGAGTATTTGTTCTGGGCGGAAGTAATCTTTCTGGAAAGATTTATCTAAGAACTCAATTATGTTTCCTGCAGGTCTGAGGTGATAGCGGAGTCGCGCGTCCTGCAAGAATCCATTCCGCTTCCTTCCACCTCGTCCGGCACGCCCGTCAACCTGGTGTACACGTCGGCGAAGGCCCGCGGGTACCTCTCCACCCTGGAGCTACGCCTGACCCCCTCCACGGAGGCGATGCCGGCCACCCTGACCCGTGTGCACCTCCGGATCAGCGTGGAGGGCGCCCTGACGGAGAAGACTTTCGAGGCTGACCCTGACCTCCGGTTCACCCACGCCTGGAGGAGGCTGAACGTCTACCGGCGCCGTGTCTACGGGACCACCACGGCCGTCGTCCGCGTCGGCTACGTCTACTCAGACTGCCCGGAGACCGTCTGGGTGGCCAGGACGGCTAGGATCCTCGGGGAGGAACTGGAGGCTAGCGCCATCGGTGGGTGGAACTTTGACGTGCACCACAGATACAACTTCCAGGAGGGAATCCTGCACAGGTAGGCGTGAGTGACCTGCGAGATTTCAAAGAAATTTGTCATTAATGCAGGCAGCTATGTAGACCGCCAATATAAGTAGGTAGTAGGGTCGTTGGTCACCAGCTAAAAGTTTGCTATACATGTACTGTGGCAGAGTGTTCACTACAGCGGAGGTGGATTAGAAAGAAATTTGTTAGGGCAATTTTTACTCGGATAAGATTTCTTTAATATGATGACGTTTACTAAAGTGGAGTTACACTGGACGTACTTTCAGAGGTGACGGCTCCACAATCTTCCTCCGAGAACGGCCCCAGTTGATGTCCCGACTCATCGGGAAGTCCGGTCAGGCCAGGTCCATTGACTGCAGCTCCGGCTCCGACTGCCACAAAGGCCGCGCCTCCGAGCAGCGGCTACTGGCCCCGGTGGCCGTCGCCACCGCTTCGGACGGGTCCGTCTACATCGGCGACTTCGACCTCATCAGGAGGGTCAGGCCGGATGGGCACGTCGCGTCGGTCCTCAAGTTGCCTTCCGGAAAGGGATCAGCTTACAGGTAATGTTCTACTGTATTGTTGACACTGAGTCTGTTGCAAAAGCTGTTGTTGGAAATGCTACGTTGCAACAAGTAAAAAGCACACAAGTAATTCATAAAATTAATTCTCAGGTACAACATCGCCGTCCACCCAAACGACGACTCAGTCTACGTCTCCGACCCCGAGTCCCACCACATCGCGCGCGTCCTGGATCCGTCCGGTCCGGCCCCGTCCAGGCTGGAGAAGAACTTCGAGGTCGCGGCCGGCACCACCGGCGCACGGTGCCTGCCCGGGGAGGAAGGCGTGGGGTGCGGCGACGGAGGACCGGCCAACAGGGCCAAGCTCAGCTACCCGAAGGGGATGGCCATCTCCGCAGACGGGAAGATCTACTTCGCCGACGGCACCAGCATCAGGGTGGTCGGTAGGGACGGCAACATCGACACCCTCATCGGCGGCGGCGGAAACGGCGGCGATTTTAGGCCCGGCGCCGCCCGTGACGGCGCATCCCAGTCCTCTCAGTGGCAACCCTGGTCTTGCGGCGGTGCGCGATCCTTGCCGGAGGCGGTTCTGCGCTGGCCGACCCAGCTGGCCATGAACCCGCTTGACGACACCCTCCACTTTGTCGATGACAATCTGGTGCTCAAGGTGACGGCAGACGAGCAGGTGGAGGTGGTGGCCGGGAGACCGCTGCACTGTCACAGGCCCAGAAGCAAGGACAAGTCCTCCGCAACCTACTTTAACCTGGCCTCTCAGACCACTTTGGTCTCCCCCCAGTCCATCAGTTTTGCCTCCAGCGGGGAGCTTTTTATCGCAGAGAGCGACTCCGGCAGAATTAACAGAATATCTAAGGTCGGCACCGACAACGGGCTCACCCTCTTCGCCGGGAAGGACTCCAAGTGCAACTGCCGCGACCCTGACTGCGACTGCGACGGCGGCGGAGATGACGGCGACAACCGACTGGCCCTCGACACCGTCCTTGGTAGCATCAGTTCCATCGCGGTCGGGCCCGATGGTGTCCTCTACGCGTGCGACGTGGGCAACAGGGAGGTGAGGATGGTGAGGAGCAGGATCCCCAGGCCGGACAAGAACCAGGAGTACACGGTGCCCCACCCGGAGACCAAGGAGTCCTACGTGTTCAACCGGTGGGGACTGCACACGGAGACCAGGCACCTGATGACCGGTGAGCTCCTCCGCAGCTTCTCCTACTCCGTGGCCACGAGCAGCGGCAATATCGTGGGCATCTCCGAGGGCGGCGGCGCCAGGAACATCAAGGTAGTGAGGGACTATGCGGGAAAAGTTACGTCTATCGAGTGCCCACTGAGGAAGGCACTGAAGGTCAGGCTGGACCGGATGGGTATGCTCAGTCGGATCAGCTGGGGAGGCGCTAACGGCTCCTCCGTCGAGTACTCCTACCACAGGAACTCGGAGCTTATCGACAGCAAGAGGGACGAGAACGGCAATTACTTCACATTCGGCTACGACGACAACGGCAGGCTAACGGAGGCGGTCTTGCCCACTGGGGAGAAGCTGGGCTTCATATCCGACCTAGAGATGAGAGGGGCGGTCGTCAACATGACTAGGAATGGGAGACTCCGTGGCTCTCTCTTGATCAGGCCCGGTTTGGTCAGGTCGACAAGCGGAGAAGCGGAGGAGGAGGAAGGGGAAGTGGTGCAAATGAGGGCTGACCGCAGTTTCGTCTCGACGACAAAGTGGGGGGAGCGCTTCAGTATCCAAACTTCCCAACTTGGACTTCCGGCCTTGAACAAGGAGGAAGAAGGTGGCAAAGTGCCAGAGGGACTTCCACTGCCGAGCTCAGAGAGGACGGAACTCGGGAGAGATCTGGTCAACCTGTTCGAATGGGAGTTCGCGGCGTCCTCCTCTTCAGGAAGGAGAAGGGGGCGGAGGAACCTGCTGAGAAAGATCCTGAAGGTAAACGGGGAGGAGGTGCTGGAGGCGGAGCTGAATACGAAGCGACCCGGGAGCGAGCTGCTCAAGGTGTCGGGCGGGCAGACCGTGCTGAACGTGACGAGGGAGGCCAACAGCGACGACCCCACGCAGATCGACGTCCAGCCCAGTGGACTCTTCTCCTCGACCATTATCGAGAGGAACGTCCTGGGACAGGTGGCGAGCTGGCGCTTTGGGCAGCTTAGCAAGGAGTTCTCCTACGACGCGCAAGGCAGGATCAGGTCATTCGGCGTCTGCGGGCAGGAGAAGTTCAACTACGTCTACTCCGCCGGCAACGAACATCCAGAAAGAGTCACGCTCGCCGGGGGAGGTGTCTTTAACCTCGAGAGAGGTCCGGGCGAAAGCCTGAAGGCCGTCATGACTCCGAGGGGCCACATCCACGGGTTCGCGGTGAAGAATTCCTTCGGGATGAAGAAATACCTCTACCAGAGTCCGTGGAGCCGGCAGCCGTATGAGTTTCACTACGACGGCGACGGGAGGCTGGCCGCCACACTCACGCCGGGAGGCTCCTCCAAGGTGGTCGTTAAGCGGGACACTTCCTCGCCCTCGAAGCCGAGGTTCCTGGTCGGCGGCGGTTCCTCCGTGTCGCTCCGCTACGTTGGCCAGACGGGGGTGCTGAGGAGCGCGGAGAGGACGGAGGAGGAGGCCAAGTTCAGGATGAAATCGGACTTTAAGCACCACCACGGGCTGCTCAAGGAGCACAAGATCACCTTTCACCCGGCAACCCCTGCGACGATGAAGTTGGAGGATGTCTACATCAAGTACCAGTACGACGGGAGGGCCAGACTCTCCGAGATCGATGTCGCCGTCGGCGGCGGGCGGAGCCTGGAGACTCCCTTCCAGTACAATGCCGTCACGGGAGAACTGGCCGGGGTCAACGACTTGAGGATCAGGAGGGAGTCGCTGAGGAGGAAAGCTGTGGAGGACGTGGCCAAGATCTTCTCCGCCACCTACGACTACGACGAGAGCGGCAGGATCTCGGCCAAGACCTTCAAGTTCAGGAACTCCGAGGTCTTCAGGCTGGACCTGGCATACAACAGGGAGAGTCTCCTTCAGGAGAAGAGGCTGAAGGTGGAGGGGAGGGTGGAGTGGCGCCAGACCTACTCGTACACCCCCGACGGCCACCTGGACTCGGCGCGGTCGTCGGACAGGAGCTGGGCCTACTCGCACGACTCCAACGGCAATGTCGTCTCCGTCTCTTCCAGCGGCGGCGCAAGAGGCAGCTCAGTCTCCTTTGGCTACGACGCAGGGGACAGGGTTGCCACGCTGGGAGACTCCGAATTCCTGCACTACGACGACAGGGGCTCCGTGGTAGCCAGGAGGAGTGACCTCAAGTTCGCCTACAACGGCCTGGGCCAGCTGTCGTACGCGGAGCGGCCAGGCCGCTTCGCCGTCGATCTCTTCTACGACCACGAGGGAAGGCTGTCGGCCAAGAGGGACCACCGCGGGGCGGTCACACAGTACGTGTACGCGCACCCTAGGAAGCAGAGCCTGCTCACCCACGTGCACGATAGGAGCGGCACCACCAGGCTGTACTACGACGACGATGGCCACCTGATTTCGGTGGACGCGCCGGCGGAGGGAAGGCTCTACGTGGGCACGGACCAGCTGGGCACCCCCGTGGCCGTGTTCGCCGCACAGGGGGAGCTGGTCAAGGAGATCTCGCACTCCCCGTTCGGCGAGGTGGTCGGGGACACCAACCCCGCGCTGGAGCTTCCACTGGGCTTCGCTGGCGGGATTGTCTGTCAGCACACCAGGCTGGTCCACTTCGCCGGCGTTGGCGAGGTCGGCGGGGTTGGCGGGTCCAGCAGCCGGTCTTACGACCCGACCGTGGGACAGTGGATGACCCCGGACGTGCCGAACCCGATGGAGAAGAGGATGACAAACCCGCAGGAGCTGTTCGCCTACAGGTTCTGGAACAACAACCCGGTCAACAAGCGGGACACATGGACCCCATCAGGTATGTCGCCGTCATGACGAAAGAAAAAGCTAAAATTACCACACCTATTATACTGTACATAGTATTAGATACCTAAATATTACCCTTCCAATCTATTGCAGATGCTCCAGGATGGCTGGAACTGCTTGGCGTGCCGACGAGGAACCTTCTTGGCTCCTCACGCGACATTACCCACCAGCAGAGCAACGCCGACGCCGACTCCCATCCGGACCTCTCGGTCTCAGTGGGACTGAGGAACAGGCTGGAGCAGTCCATCTCCCTCCTCGCCCAACCGGGATTCTCCTCTCCCAACGGCAGGAGGAGGAGCGACGACGAGCCCTTCCTCCCCCCGGACCTGTCCGGCGGCGGCAGGCTCTATCCGCTCCTCTCCCCGTTCGGCACAGGGCTGCTACTGAGTGACGTAGAGGGCGCCGCCGTCGTGAGCGCCGCCGCGGGCGCCGCGGAGACCGACGTGGCGCACAGCGTCTTCGCCTCCGTCCTCAACGCCTCCCAGGTGTTGGAGCCGAGCCGATCCGGCGCGGAGGAGTACTACTTCCTCAAGGGGGAGGAGGGCGCCTTCTCCACCGACTACCAGGAGATGCAGAGGTTGTCCGGCTCCTACAACGTCAGCGTGGAGAGTCTGCGCCCCTCTGGGCGCCAGCTCTGCGCCTCCGCCTCCGGCGCCGACGGCGCCAAGGTGTGCCTCGTCTACGGCGCTGAGCGCCGAGCGGCGTCGCGCCACCTCCTGCGGGCGGCCTTCAAGCAGGCGACTGAGGCGGCGTGGCGCAGGGAGGCGCAGGCGGCGCGCGCCGGCCTGCCCACGGCGCAGAAGTTTACGCCGCAGCAGCGCGCGGAGCTGTCCAAGCGCGGGACCCTGAGGGGCCTGCAGCCGACGGAGGCCAGGGGCCCGCACAAGTTCCCCGAGCTGATCGGCCACCCGTCCAACGTCGTCTTCGTCCGGGACTCCGAGATGGAGACGAACAGGTTCCACTCCGAGAAGGGCAGGGGCAGAAACGACTAAGATGGTCTCAATCACAGAGGATCTCATCAAGAAAAGGTTCAAACAAGGAAAAAAAAAGAAAAGTTTGAGGTAGCTTCGTTGGCACTGAGTTGCCTGTAACATGTAGAAGGTGTTGCTATTGTTGTTCTTTCTCGCAGAAAAGAGTGTAGTAGGTTTTTTTTCCGGGAAGAGTCAGTGTGTGTCTTACAACCGAGAGAGAAGATTCGAAGCAAGGAATTTTTCGACGCTTTACCCCCCACCCCCCCAAGTAATCAGGGCAATAAGCCTGCCCCCTTTTTCCCCAACTGCTACGGTAGCGAGTTTGAGCACAGGAGGGGGGGGGCAGCAGTGATATCGGTGTTCTGTTTCATTTGTCGTGTCGAGTATGTATAACAGGCGAAACCAAATCGGGCTGTGAAGACACTTAATTATGATGTACCACGTACACGTGTAATGTGCTTTGTGTGTATGTACTGTGTAAAGACGTACATACTACGGAGAGAGAGACAGAGAGAAGCAAGAAATCTCTCTTCCTCTTAGCCATACTACTACATACTATATCTAATCGCTGCTTTTCTAGGCTGTGAACTACGGATCTAAACCACTTACGGACAATAATAAATTGCTTCGGTTTTTTCCTGCGAAAAAACGACTGCCGCTTCTCTCCTCTTTTCTTACCCACTCAATCTTCTTGTCACCGACAAAGTGCTGCTGCTGCTGCTGCTGCTGCTGCTGCTGCTGCTGCTCGTCATCATCCAATCTCATTCAAGCGTCGAGGGAGGGAAAAGGGTTCCTTGTTTACCACCACCACCAGCAGAGCAGCTCCTCCCCTTTCTCCTACTAGTGCTCTGCACATTTCGCCATGAATCTCCATCTCTCCTCCTTCCTTTCTCGCAAAAGCTCTGGCGATGTATCATCTCTCTTCCTCCTTGATAGCATCCCGAAAGCTTCCTTCCTCTAATGGTGTGAGAGTTATGGAGGAGGAGGAAGGAGAGAGAGAGAGAAAAGATCAGTGGTTGTTGTGAGGGAAGGGAAGGCCGGCGTGCCGTACTCGTACATACACCTCTCCTCTTCCATGAGGGAATTTCTCCTCTTCCCAGAGGTCCATCCATCAACTTTTGCCCCTCTTCTCTGCAGTTGGCCAGCAGTTTGCCTATTTGTTCGATGATTCATTCGTCTCTCTCTTTCTCTCTCTGCCACTGATACTTTTTTGGCGAAAGGGTGGGAGGAATGATTAAAGGTAAAAAGTGTGCCGTCCTTTTTTTCGCTATCCTTGGCTTACTTTGAATGCCGAAAGCCCATTAGGGAACAAAACGTCATCATCACATGTGGACCAGAAAAGAATGAAGGAAACATGAGGAGGAGGAGGAGAGGAAGTGCTTACATTGCAAGGCCAAACCAACTTACACACGAAACATACGAGAGAGAGAGAAAGCATGAACATACGTAGTACAGCGTGTCCAAAAAGAAAACCATCTGAGGTACTTTTTGTGTTCTCTTATCGAATAAATTTATTTGAATATTTTTGTCAACGTGAAGTTGCTTCATAACGACCCTCTTGCACTTTAAAATGTCAATGACTTTACAACATACTGCACTTAAAAATTTTATGATATAAGTTAAGACTTCTTGTGGTCAGGCTCGGTGGAAAAAAAGTGTGTGTGTCTCCTGTCCCCCCTAAGGCAGAGTGATTGAACCCGGAAAAAAACGGGGAAACCGTGATGGGGAGGAAAATGGGGAGGGGAGGGAAGAGGAGGGGAAGAGGCCGTTTTTGAGTACTGCCAGCTCAGAGAAAAAAAAGAGGGAAGGAGATGGAGGAGGGAGAAAAAAATCCACGCTCAATGAGCCGTGGAATAAGATTCCTTCCTGCCTTCACATCTGAAGGCTTCTTCCTAGGTGGAGGCTAGAATTCTGAGTCCTCACTTCTTGTACTGACGCTTTCGAAACAGATATGATTAAGGCTTTCTAACTGAATTCGCTTCTCCTTCTGGTACGTAGGTATATCAAGGTCAGGTAAGGGCAAAACCTAATAATCTCTCTTTTTTCCCCTCCAAGATGCTGCTGCATCACATTTCCCACATTTCCTGCTCCTTTCACTCGTCTTCTCTCCTCCCTCCCTCCCTCCTCATACATTTTTTTCCATCTCCACTCACTTCTCGACCGATCGTATCTCCATTCACCCA
>JAAUYM010019704.1_pt1 | contig 10370 bp, 3 predicted proteins | sample 7278001 | NCBI WGS metagenome assembly JAAUYM01 (sample SAMN14350224, study PRJNA611818) | marine sediment metagenome | isolation source: surface marine sediment (1.8m) | place: French Polynesia: Moorea | collected 2018-08
TCAAGGTGCCCGTAGACACAGTTTGGCACTGGACCGATTCGACTTCCGTCCTGTATTGGCTCAACAACGATCAGAAAAGATTACAGATGTTTGTCTACAATCGTGTGGACAAAATTCGCAGAGGATCCGATCTCTCGGAATGGAAATGGGTTCCCACCGCGGAGAATCCAGCCGATCTCCCCACCCGAGGAATCTCGGTGGAACAGTTGCGGAGGGAACCACGCTGGCTGAAGGGACCGACGTTTTTGACGAAGGGGGAGGAAGCTTGGCCACAACCGCCCGTGCTGATCCCCACGTCCGACACCCTACGCGAGATGAAGAAAGGGGAACAGATCATGGCCACGTATGTGGGAGCTGACATGGAGGTGTTATTCACCTGGGAGAACTACAGTTCCTGGCAGAAGTTAATCCGGGTAGTACACCGGATCCTGTGTTGGCGCGATCGCACCAGGCAGAGGTTGGGACTTGCCCCTCGGGGGGATTCCTGGCGGCGAGCCGAGCTAGCCCTGGTGCGCCAAGTGCAGATTCCTCTCCGTCCTGAAGGGCGCGTCAGCCCGAAGCAGCACTGGGAACGACTCGGTCTAGCCCGGATGCTCCCTTTCCAAGACCCGATGGGAGTTTGGCGCGGTGGGGGGCGCCTCAGAGGGAACTTAGCACTCCCTCCCGATGCGCGGGAACCGCTCCTACTCCCACGGGAACATCCCGCTGCGAGATTGCTCCTACGGGACCTACACGAACGTGTATTGAAACACTCAGGGGGAGTCAGTTACTTGCTGTCTCGCTTACAGGCTAGATTCTGGCTTCCCCACGCTCGGGCCACAGCCTATCGCTTGCTGCAGCTATGTGTGCCGTGTCGCCGTCGACAAGCACGCCCTGTGCGACCTCCCGAGGGACGACTGCCGCCCTTCCGCCTCCCTCCCCTGCGAGGAGTCCCGGTCGCCTTCGCCGTGACAGCCATGGATTGCGCGGGTCCTTTTCGGGTGAAGCGGGGGAGAAGTTATGAGAGCTACTACTTGTTGCTTTTTACCTGCTGCCAGGTGCGGGCGGTGCGGTTAGAATACCTCTCCGACCTAAGCCTAGATGCCTTCCTCCTGGCCTTCACTCGCGCCCACAGTCACGGGGTGAACCCGCACACGGTCCTGAGCGACAACGGGGGAAACTTCGAGGGGGCCAACCGCCTCCTACGCGCCTTGTGGGCGGCCCTCCCCCAGGAGGAACTGGAACAGAGGCGACCGGAGATTAAGTGGCGTTTCAATCCTCCCTACGCCAGTCATTACGGGGGGGTTTTTGAGCGATTGATCCGGGCAGCTAAAGAATCACTCTACCACGTGCTGCCCGCTCACCTATCTCTCTCCCTGGAGGAGTTGGTTACGGCCTTTGCCGTGGTGGAAGGCATCCTCAATGCCCGCCCCCTGGGGTATGTCTCGTCGGATGGCGCGGACGCCGCCCCTCTGACACCCGGCCACTTCCTGTACGGAGCATCTACCGCCCCCCTGCTCCTACCGGAGACCAGTTCGCCCCTGGCAAAAAAATGGCACAGCCTGCAACGTATGACCGAGAAATATTTACTTCGTTTTCACCGTGAGGTTCGCCCACACCTGCAGCTGGCTCACTCCCTGCGTGGGGGAGGGCGAGACCTCCAGGTGGGCGACTTGGTCACCTTCCTGCTGCCCTCTTCCGGGAGGATGTGGCCACTAGCCAGGGTCACAGAGGTTTTTCCTGGAGCAAATGGTCGCGTACGAACGCTGGAGGTGCGGACGGGTGGACCCGGAGCACGCGTGTACCGGCGCGATGTAGGCGACGTCGCCTTGCTCCTTGCAGCTGCGGAAGAGATGCCTGCAGGCTCAAATTGACGGTTTGTTGGCACTCTCTTCGGATCCCCTTGGGGGGGGAGTGTCCGATTGACTGCGCATGCGCCCTTTGAGAAACGATACACACCAGACAACGCGCGCCAATTTCAAATAAATTCCCACGCCCATGTGCGTCGCAGCGGGGAGGTGAGTCCGGCTCCCCCCACCGATGCTGTCAAGCGCAGCCCAGAGTCGATGTTTGAACCGCCTGATCGGGGAGGGGAAGTCTGTGCTCGCCACCTTGCGATCACTAGGCTGGAGCAGACACCCACTCGACTAGTTGCTCGGTACGCTGGCCCAACTGAATCTGAGTACGACAACGTGTCTCCTTGCCAGCTAGGCCGGACAAAGGAAGGGGAGTTTGCTCCTCTTCCTACAGTCACGGTCTTCTTAGACGGAGTACTCCTGCCTCTGACCACGGGGGAGCTTGCTCCTCTTCCTGCGATCACGGTCCTGTTGCACGGAGTACTCCTTCCCCTGACCACGTGGGTTTTCGACAGGGAGGAAACCACTACGGGCGCGGCCGCCGCCTTAGTTGGACGAACGACTTTTATCCAGACCAAGTCGGAGGAGGGGACGCGCTTCGTGATGGAGCAAACGCAGGGCTCCCCCCTGACGATGGAGGCCCGCATGAGTACCCACCCTCTCCCCACCTGCGGCGCCTTTGGTCCCGACCGCTTCCCTCTGGCAGGGGCCTCCTTCCAAGAACACTGGGAGGCCCTCCCCACCGCCATCCAAGACAAGTACGCCCAGATAGCGGGATTCTATGCGCTGTTGCAGCCTTACCGCTGGGTGGATCGCCTTACCCGGGGGCAGGAGGCCCGGTTTCGCTATATCAGCTTGCCCATGCATTGGGAGGCGGTCGCCCCACTCGTGCGGAACGCCGTCCACCACGTTCCCCTCCTGACAGTGGCCTTGGAGCTCCAGGAGAATAAGTGGAGGTACCTCACGGTGGCCACGTATAACGTGCTGGTGGTCACCTTCGCCTTGGATGACCTGGCGGTGGCCACCACCGGTTGGACGCGCCGCGCGGACCTACTCCCCCCGGAGCTACGCAGCTGGCTGGAGGATGACCAAGTGACGATTGTCACTTCCGGACTGATGGTGCCCTTCCAACGCTTTGAAGACGGACTGCTCCTTCGCCATCAGGTGGATGCGGACACCATCTTCAAGCTCTACCAGAATCTCGGCATCATCACCCCGCTCTTCGCCGTGGCCACCCCGAGCTTGGCCTGGATGATGACCTTTGGGTTGGGCTACCACCATCGTCCCATGGATGAGCGCCGGCTCATCCACATGGTGGGCCCCCACCAGTACGCGGCTTGGCCCGATCACCGACACCCGGACTGGCACCCCGACTGCGCAGTCGTGGCTTCGCCCACAGACTCCTTCTATTTTTTCTATGAGGGCATGGGAATCTGGGCCTTCATCTACCGCCTGCTCCAACATGGCCTCGTTTACGGCGGGATGGCGGCGGTGGTTCCCGTCTACACCCTGCGCGACCTCATCCTCCACTTCGTGCACAACGCGGGGCAGACGGAGAGGGAGGCCCGGCAACGAGATCCATTGATGCTGGCCTCGGACGTTGTCACCGGGGCCCCGCCTATGCCTGCCTTCACCCCCGAGGTCACCAGGTACCCCGTCTCTCCACTAGCACTTACCGAGGGCCGTGCTCGCGCTGCGCAGGTTGCTGCCGAACAGCGAGCTGAAGCCCTCGCCCAGGAGGTGGCAGTCGATCAGCAACATCAGTACCAAGTCGAACTCGCTCATGGACATCAAGAGCAAGAGCAGTCCTCCCCTGGAGGCCGTGTGGTACGTGACAGCCCTCGGGCAACCCGAGGAACTTCACCGCCACCTGTCCTACTGCCGGATGACACGGGGGCGAGGGAGGACATGGAGGACGGAGCACTGGAGTTGGAGGACAAGGCTCTGGAGCAGGAATTTGCAGCCAGTGGAGAGGAGAGTGAGGGTGCCCAAGCCCGAGCCGGGGGGGGAACAGTTCCCCCTGCTCATCCCGGCTACTTTACGACCGAAGGAAAGAGGAAGTTGGAGGCTGCGGAAGAGGCCGCCCCCGCGGACGGAGCGAACTCGGCACGAGCCGAAGGGGAGACCCACCACCAGGTTCGGTCAAGTGAGGGAGATAGCGTCCGCGGCCGTCCTCCCTCTGTGGAGTACGTCGGAACGGTACAGCGGAAAAGGGAGCGGACCGAAACGCCCCGCCCCCGCCCGCCAAGACCAACTACTGCGACCGGAGCTAACCGCACACCGCTTGGCCCGACTCGCCCAGGCCGTCCTCCCACGACCTCTGCACAACCCCCTGTCCAACTGGGGGAGCAAGCCACTTCCTGCACCGTGAAGGCTAACGTAGTCATGGATCTGCGTGAGAGGATCACCTTCAGCCGCGAAGCGGGCGGGACTGCGGCTGCACCCGACGCTGCTCTACGGGCGGGTGCGGAAGACGATTCCCCTCCTCAGAACCGCTATGCCGCCTTTGATATACGCAGTAGGCTCGACCCGACCAACAATCGGTCGTCCTTTTCAGCTGAGGCCGCCGACTCGGTCGCGCCCTCAGAGATCCTCACACCTGCAAGAGGAGGGGTGAACTTCGCCAGAAGACTTTCTATGCGCAATCGCCTCGCCCCAGTAGTGCCTCGGGCCCGCGCTGGCGGACAACGGCGACCCCTCCAGGAACAGCGCCTGTCCTCACCTCTGCTTTCCAACGCAGAGAGAGCATGGAACCCGTACATGCCTACCCCCTTGTTCCACCGCAGATGTGAGGTGTGCTCCTCTCAGCATTGTAGTAGGTTCATTCGCGACACCACCATCCCCAACTGTGCCAAACTCCGTGAACAGTTGAGCTTCGCACCCACACGCAGACTCTGCGACTACCGTCGCTGCTTGGCTTCCGCCGAGCACTTCACCAGCGTCTGCCCTTATCTGCACCGCCGCTGCCCGTTGTGTCGCTGCAGAGGTCACGGGAGAGAGGACCGCTGTGACTTGCGGAACGAAGATATCATGAGTCGTCTGCGTGACGACTTCGAGGAACAGGCGCATGTGGGACTGTACACCCGCACCCGGTGCGTCAACGTGGCCTGGGGATTCTATCCCATCCCGCCCTCCGCCGTTCGCCATGCGGGACAGCCCTTCGTCGACTACCAGCGGCTCACTTCCCTCTCCGTCTCGGATGCACTGGCCCTGATCGAGGCCCTGCTGTCCTCCCCGGACAATCGCGGTGAGCTCCCACCGCGCATGGGCCTGCCCTCCAGGTTCTCCGGTCCGTCCGCGTACGGGGACGCGAACATCTACGAGCCCGCAGATCAGGCGGAGCCACAGGGGGAAGACGAAGCTCAGGGCCCTGCGCTGCCCGAGTGATGGGTAGACCTACTTAACTCACTACATCCGGGGGAACGTGTTATGTATCGAATAATTTGTGTTTGTGTAAGAGAATATCCATCAGGTAACGGAAGGAAGTGGAGACGACCCCACGATGGGCGCCAGCGGCAACGTCGACCCAGGAACGCGGGATCAACGCCGCGGGGGAGGAGATGTGGGCCAGTCCCGAGAAGAGGCTCTGGAGACAGAGAAGCAAGAGATTAATTCCCCTCTACTAGTTGCTCCCCCCTCCCCACCGGCTTATGTCGTTTCTGGAGTACTTTCTCTCCCTTTGGTTCCCCCCAGTTTTTTCTTCCCCCCCCCCCCAGAAGACAACAAAGTGAAGATCAGTTCTGCATTTGACACCAGAAGAGAAATACATGTTTATTGAGAATTCCACTTGGTAGTTGAATGGACAATTGATTGATTATATCTTGGATGTGACTAGGTCCTCCACAGCCTTGGCCTCTGTTTACCCACAGGTTGGAGTGAGGTTGGCGTCCTCGGGACCGGCCTCACATTTGGCGCCCAACCCGGGGCACAGAGGAGGCAACTTCCACCCAGGGTATGTCCGAATACGAATCGGTGGGCGGAAGTGATGTGGGGGACGACCGCTCGCAAGAAGGTGAGACACCATCTGCGGCGGACAGAACAACGCCGCCCCCCGAATCCGCCGGAGATGCCACGGCTACGGTGGCCGTTACATCTGCACCCACAACCAGTGGAACACAAACGAGGTCTCGAGCCAAGGTGCCCACGGCGTCGCCGCTACACCCCCCCCTGGATGAGAGCGCGAGGCGCGGAGGGGAAGCGGCAGAACAACTGAACCACATTCGAGCGCTGCTGGACGCCGCAGCAGAAGGGGTGGCGGCGGCCACCTTAGGCAACGCCCGACTCGAACTCACGGAAGAAGAACTGCGGCACGATGTGCAGGAGATGGACGTCCTCCGAAGGGAGATATTGGATTTCCAGGTGAACAACTTGGGACGCTCCTGGAGAGCGGGGATCTCCGGGGAGATACACCAGAGGGCGGCGGCCCTGGAGACGGCGATGCACATGCTCCAGGCGCGCACCACAGCAGCCGCACAGCCGAGCGCCCGTGCCCGGCGCCACAGCGTTTCTCTACCTGTGGGTGCGGGAGCGGAAGTCGCAGTAACGACGGGAGAAGCCTCGATGGCCTCTACCCCACCGACCTCGAATGCTTCCGCTTACGCCACGGCGGCTCTGCGAACTGCGCCGACGACATCGACAACGCTCTCCCCCACCCAGACGCGACTTCTGGGAATGTCGCTGGGAACTGCCCCCGTCTCGGGCGCTTCCACCTCCATCTCCTGGAGTCAAACGACTAGAGGAACGCGCCCCGGGCCTCCTGCGGTTCGAGCCGCGCGACCACCACAGTCCAGACAGGCCACGGGGGGGTTGGGAACAGCAGGCTCCCCGACCATGTCTTCGCTTCCCTCATTCCCGTATCCTCCACCCCCTGTAGGCACAGCTCTCCCCCCAACTCAACCCGCAGTCGGTACGTCGACCGCGCGACCTCTCCCCTCGCAGGGTCTGCTGCCCCGCCCGGTGCAGGAGGAAGGCCGAGTCCGCTCGCCTCTTGCAGCAGCTGGAGCCACGGCCACTTGGGCAGCACCTTCGTGGATGGCTGCACCGACGACCCCGTATGGACCAGGTACTTGCGAACTCGGCCCAGAGTATTACCTCTCCTTCCCGTACCCATGGAATTCCGTTCCTCAAGAGAAAGACACCAAGGTGAACGACATCCTGAAGGTGACGACACAGTCCCTCCCCAAGTTTGGGGGGGACAGGCGAGCGTACATAACCTGGAGGAACAGTTTTATTCCTGGTGTTCACCTTGCCATCCTTGACGTTAGTTATAAAATCATGTTGTTGCGAAACTGCATGCTCCCCACCAACGCCCGCATGCGGGAGTTCATAAACTCCATAGTTGGCTCGCCGGAGGGGTACCGCCAAGCGATCTGCACCTTGGAGGAGCGATACGGGGGAGCGGCAGCCCTCCTCATGACCCGGCAGGAGGATCTGATGGCGCTCCCTGAAGTCCGGGAGGGTGAGTTCCGCGTTGTAGAGACCTTGCACATGAGGCTGGGAACGTTCTTACTCGAGTGGGAAGGCATTACTGGGGCCCCCCTGTCAGAGCGGGAATCCCTGGCTTATTACCTGTCTCTCATGGGGAAGATTGAGCCGACTTATGCACGAAAATATTTAGAGTGGACCGAACAGGCCGGGGTCACAGAGAATCTTCGCTCCTTACATAACTGGTTGACGGGCGAACTACGCCGCCACCGGCGCGTGGACGTCTACGGTCTGCCCAAGGGGAGTGTTCCCCGAGGGAGTCGCCCTCACCCTCCCGAAGGAGGAGGAGGAGGACGAACAGGCGGGGCGCCGCCGGCCGGGGTGCTGGATCGCAATTACCCCCGCCCTCAGACCTTCTTCGTGGCGGATGACGGGAGCGACGAATTGGAGACCCCCCTTTTAGGCGAGGAGGAGTCTCCCCCAGACCCCATCCACGCTTGTGTGGGGAGAACGACGGATGGGGGTGCGTCTCGGACCACGCCTCGCCCACCTTGCACCTTGTGCGGAGCTGATCACGGTCTGGGTGGCTGCCCGAAGTTCCGAGAGCTGACACCTTCCGGCCGGAAGGAGCTGTTAATTAAAGAAAACCGTTGCTTTCTATGTTTTCAGAAAGGCCACAACGTAGCCCGATGCCGCTTTACCTTTCGTTGTACGAAATGCGAGAGGCGGCACCACACCCTCCTGCATGGCGCCGAGACGGAAGGGGGGCGTACCTTCTTCACCCTGGAGGAGGTGGAAGAAGACATAGAAGGTGCCACTGAAGCCTTGGAATACGGACTGCTGACTGCCTTGCCCGCCGCGGAGGAAAGGGAGGTTACCCCGCAGAACGGGCGAGTATCCTTGCGCACCTTGCCCGTACTGATCACCAATCCGGAGACGGGGGAGTCCGCGGTGACGAATGCCATGCTAGATGACGGCTGTACCGCAGGTGCCCTTCTTAGCCGTAGTCTGGCCCAACGACTCCGCCTCAAGGGGCAAGTTCGTTGGACCTCGACGGAAGGAGTGGGAGGGCTAGTCACGCGCTACCAGACGCTGTTGTCCTGTGTGAAGGTGGCCCACGTGAAGACGAAAGCCGGCCGGCTACTCCCCGCCCAGGTGATGGAGAATCCTGCGGGAAGCTACACACCGATTGATTGGAGCAGGGAAGCTAAGTACCATTCACATTTGAAGCACATTTACTTCCATCCCCCCGCCCCCGACGTGGGCGTAGAGGTCATGATAGGCAACCTTTGCGCTGCGCTCACGGCCAGCCAGGAGGAGGTTATAGGTGGCGAAGCCGACCCGGTCGCCCGCCGCACCGAGTTGGGCTGGACTGCCGTGGGGCCCGTCACGGTTCCTCAAGCTGACCCTGTCGCCTTCAGGGGCACTTTGTGACTCCACTGAAGCTTGAAGGAGAGCCGCAGGGAGGGGAGATTGTCTACTGGCCACCGGGGAAGGACGACCATGTGGTGATGACCGCCACGCCCTCCGACAAGCAGCTAGTGAAGTTGCTGGAGAGGATGCTGGCAGTGGAAGACCCGGGGGAGGCCTTGGTCCTCTCTCCTAATGAGGAATTCATTGTAAGGCAAGCCTGCGAATCGCTCCGGCTTGTAGCTGGCCGATACCAAATAGGTTGTACCTGGGCGCCTGGGGGGACGCGCCCCTCACTCCAACAAAAACACGCTGAAGCTCGACTTCGCGGGCTGGAGAAAGGAAAATACTTTCGGGACGTCCGAGTGAGGGACGCGTACCGGGAGGTGTTGCAAGGGTGGGAGAGAGAAGGCTTCATCAAGGCAGTACCGTTGGACTCACCCGAGGTGAAGCATTTGATCCCTCACTTCCCTATCCTTAAGGACAGTGAGTCAACACCGGTGCGACCAGTGATGGATTGCAGCACCGCCCTGAACAAACACTTGTTAGCCGGACCGAACCTACTCAATGCCGTCCCGGACGTTCTCCTTAGGTTCCGCTCAGGCCTCTACTCCCTGAGTGGGGACGTGAAACAAATGTTCTTACGCATCCAGCTGCCACCCGCAGACCGAGCCTACCATTGTTTCCTGTGGCGAGACACTCCCACCAGCGAATTGCGTGCCTTCCAATTCCAGGTGCATGTTTTCGGGAATGCGGGAAGTCCCTTTCTAGCCGTCTACGTTGTTCGGGAACATGCCAAAGGGTTCGCGGGAGAGTTTCCCACCGCAGTGGACACGCTGCATAAGTCTACCTTGATCGACGACGTACTCGACTCGGAGGACACAGTGCAAGCCGCCGCCGACAACCTCCGCGCAGTCAAGGAAATCCTACGACGAGCGGGAATGAGTCTAGCCAAGGCGCACTCCAATTCGATGCGGGTGCTGGACGTCCTAGACACGCATGAGATCGCCTCGGGCGTCTTGGACGTCGCGGCGGTTTGCCAGGAGGACCCAGCGCTCGCCAACCTCAAAACCTTGGGCATGCAATACAACTCGACTAAAGACGAGTTCACCTTCGCGTTCCAGCTAGGCCTCCAAGGGCTGCCTTGGACCAAGCGGAGCATCCTGAAGGTTTTCCCCCGCCTCTTCGATCCATTGGGCCTATTGCTCCCCTTCACTGTGGCGGCTAGGTTGCTCTTCTCCCTGCTGGCCGGGGAGAAGCACGAGTGGGACTCCCCTCTCCCGGCGCGCCATTGTGAAGCGTGGGAGAGATGGCTGAAGCAGCTGCCAGACTTGGAGAAGTTTACCGTGCCCCGCTGCTTGAAGACTGGGATCCCACTTCGAATACAGTTGCACCTATACGCCGACGCTTCCTCTTCAGTATATGCTGCCGCAGCTTACATACGCTGCCAGTACTCTCAGGGAGAGGTCTCCGTCCGGCTGATCTGCGCTAAGGCCCACGTAGTACCGGTCGGCAAGACCTCAGTGCCCAGACTGGAGCTGATGGCAGCGGAGCTGGCCGTGCGCTTGCGACACCAAGTCCTGTGCGCAGTCAAGGTGCCCGTAGACACAGTTTGGCACTGGACCGATTCGACTTCCGTCCTGTATTGGCTCAACAACGATCAGAAAAGATTACAGATGTTTGTCTACAATCGTGTGGACA
>JAAUYM010072056.1_pt1 | contig 10368 bp, 13 predicted proteins | sample 7278001 | NCBI WGS metagenome assembly JAAUYM01 (sample SAMN14350224, study PRJNA611818) | marine sediment metagenome | isolation source: surface marine sediment (1.8m) | place: French Polynesia: Moorea | collected 2018-08
CTATAGTACAAATGTTATTTTATTGTGCCACCCTGTATATGGCATCCTTTTTGCACCAGAGCTCTTTTTTGGTCTGGTTTGGCATGTGTAGCGATTTGGTTGCCCACCCCATAGCAGGTACAACAAGAATTTGAGGTATATTCTTCAGGGATGCTGCAGAAGTAGCGTCTTAAATCCATACTCATCAGCATGATTTTGTTACTGGGGAGGGGGAGAGAGGGGGAGAGAATGAGGCAATCGAACAATTTCAACATGCAATTCAAACATACATAGACATGTAGACTACGTAGAAAAGGAGAGGAAAAGGGGGCGGGGGGGGGGGAAGAATCAAATGGAGAGTGTACTGTACTACTACAACTACTACTGCACACACACAGACACAAGGCAGGTAAAGTTGGAAACAGCTGAGGAGGCCAACCCACTCTTCTCACCCATACTGGTGCGTACTTCAGCATGTCTGTTAAAAAAAAAAAAGAAAACTAAATACCACTTGATGTGCTCAGTGAAGAGGTCAAGGATGTACGTAGGTGGTAAAGTAACTTTTTCAAGTGGAAAGTAAATTTTGATAACAATTACGAAAAAAAAAGCACATCACGTTGACAAGAGAAATCACTAATTAATCTCTTGAAACATAAGTATTCGGGATTTCTTTTTTTTTGTGTGTGTGTGTGGACATGCTGTAGCACTATTGCACTGTGAGAATATTTGTCCCGTAACAGATTAAGAGGAAAAGAAGCAAAAAAAAATGCCGGAACACCCTGTCCTGACGGGGGAGAAGCTCCTGCAGATCGTGGAGGCGGTCGTCCGGGGCGACGGCGACGGCGACGGCGACGTCAACGTCGCAGTCCAACTCGTGTCCCACTCGGTCCGACCCGGCACCAGACCCGGAGAGAACTTTGCCAGCGAGATCCTCGCCGTCGACGTCGTCGCTGAGGTCGGAGGAGGAGGAGGAGGAGGAGGAGGAGTCAGGATGTTCCACTGGATGGTGAAGTTGGAGCCGACGGCGACCGTCTTCATGGGAGGGATGAGGGTGGAGGAGAAGGAGATCGCATTCTACAGGTGCAGTTTATCCCTCATGGTTTGGGGACAAAGAGCTTTTACACTTGTACGTACATGCGTGCCTGCATAAAAAAAAAACCCCCAAAAACAGGGATCTTCTGCCAGAGTGGAAGAATCTGCTCCGCGAGAGGGGCTCTCCGTTCGAGCTGAACTGTCCAGAGGCGCCCTACGCCGAGTTCCACCCGGAGGAGGGGCGGAGGTCGGTCCTGGTGCTGCAGAACCTGAGGCACCTCGGCTACGCCAGCGCGTCCGTCGGCGGCGGCGGCGGCGGCGGCGGGCTGTCCGCGGCGCACGCCAGGCTGGCCCTGGAGGAGCTGGCCAAGTTCCACGCGCTCGGGAGGGCCTCCCTGCTGCGCCCACGCCTGGGGAGGAGCTGCTGGGAGCTGCTGTCCACGGACTACATGTACGTGAACAAGACGGCGCGCTTCCGCGCCATCGAGGGCGCCCTGTGGGACAGGTTCTCCAGGATGGTGCGGGTCTCCCAAGAGGAGGAGGAGAAGGAGGAGGAGGGCATCGTGAAGTCCTTCGAGAGGTTCCACAGGGAGAGGGGCTTCTTCCGCACGAGGGACGTCGCGTTCGCGCCCAATCCCGACGGGTTCAACGTCCTCTGCCACGGCGACGCGTGGTACACCAACCTACTGTTCAAGTAAGGCACAGTCATACTGTGTTACGGCATTGCCCATGTTAGTAATAAGCTATGATGGCAATGACAGCAACCACCAACAAGAATAATGCGGATATCGGTGATGACAACACCAACACCAACAGTAATCCTGATATCAGGAGCAAAAATAATACAATAATAATTAACAATAACAATAAGGTTAGCAATGACAACAAGAGCAAGAACGAATGACGCAGGCACAACGACAGCGGCTCCCCGAGCCACTGCTCCCTGATCGACGTGTCCATGACCCGCGTGGCGTCCCCGTGCACCGACCTGGCCACCCTCCTGCTCACCTCCGTCGACCGCCTGGACATGCAGGAGGAGGAGCAGGGGGAGCAGGAGGAGGACCTGTTGAGGCACTACCACGCCGCCTTCGTCGGGTACCTCGAGAAGCTCGGCGAGGACGCCTCCGTCTACCCGTTCAGGTGGGGGCAGGGTGGGGGTTCAATTTAATTTGGTTAAATCCGCTATATGGGAAATTGGACAAGTTTGGAATCCCATCTCGCAGCTACGTATGTACATATGTCTGATTCCAGAGACCTCCTTGATGACTACAACAAGTACATCTTCGCCGGCTTTTGGGTGGCCATCGTGGTGCTCCCCTCCGCCGCCGCTGCGAAAAAGCAAGCTGAGGAAGCGCAAGTGCAGGTACGCACATAGGAACATAGGCAGTGTGTTTTCCCATATATTTTTTTAAAAAATCAAATCAAAATACCCAAAAAAAAAAATGAGTGAAAAAGCGACACCAATCAGGAAATTCTCACCTCCATCACTTCCAGACCGACGCCGACCCTGACGCCGACGCCGACGCCGACGCCGCCCAGCCCTCCTTCCCGTCCGCCGCCCTCTCCGACGCCGACGCCGTGGCGGCGGTGAAGGCCGGGGAGGACGCCATGGTGCTGGCGGTGGCGACGGACGAGCCAACCAGGAGGGCCATCCGCGGGCTATGCAGGGCGATGATCAGGCGCGGGGTCTTCCCCAGCGACGGACACCTTGCCAATCAAACATAAATTGTTTATTTATTTGGGAACTTTGTCAACGTACATGCATTTGTTTGGCACTTCAAAAAGTGCTCCGCTTTCCCACGTACTTCATTCAGCACACCAAGATAGTATAATAAGGTACGTGTGTACTCAATTATTTAACAGACACGTGATACATGGGAAAACGACATATGTTCCCTTTTTTTTGTGGCGCATACGATGATAAAACGAAATAAATGTAGTATAGAGGAGGTCTTAAACAGTTCAAATTCAAAATTTTGATTTGCCAAATGTTTGCGTGCCGCTTTTAATGAACGCGCAGGAAGCCAAATAAGAGGCAGCTCATCAAGTAATCCAAGTCCACGAGACTCAACAGGTTCGATGCGTCGTCCGCCAACCGCCGCCTTCCTCCTCCTCCTCCTCCTCCTCTTCACCCTCGACTGCGGCGCTGGAGGTGTCCACCAGCCGGACCTGCTGGCCGCGTCCTTGGTCAGGGCCCTGACCTCCAGGAACGCCTCGAGGTTCCTCCTCCGGGCGTCGGAGGTGGCGGAGGAGGCGGTGAAGGACGCCTTGGGACGATTCCCGGAGAGGCTGGCCGCCGCCGCAAGAGTGGGGGAGACGTGGGGAGGGAAGGTGCCCGACGCGCGGGAGCTCGCCTCCAGGATGGTCCGCAAGGGGTGGGAGGTGGCGACGAAGGTGGCGGTGGCGAGGATGCTCCACCACCCGCAGAGTGCGCGGGTTGAAGTGGGGGAGGAGGATCCTGGCCGGAGTCAAGGTGCTGGTGGAGATGAAGGTCCCGGCGACGGGGAGGGTGGCGGCGACCCTGAGGGAGGGGTTGGTGGCGGAGGTGATGGAGAGGAAGAGATGAAGAGTGAGGCTGGAAGCGACGGAGGAGAGGAGAGTGGCGAAGGCGATGGAAAAACTCCAAACGAGATTCAGCCCGAGGAAGGCGACAAAACAACAATTGCGACGACGTCAACAGCAACAACAACAACAGCAACAACGGCGACGACGACGACAACAACAACTACAACAAGCAGCTTGTCAACTTCGCTCAGCAGCAGCAGCAGCAGCAGCACCCATTCATACCACCAGGAGATCGGAACAGAACACACTAGTAAGTGAGGTTTTGCAATGCGATCTTTATGATAAAAAAAGACCACATTATTTATTAAAAACGTTATGTTGCTGCAAACTACACTTGACAGAGCACCCTCCAATCACAACAACTGAATCTGCTGGGACCCCCTTGCCCACCACCACCTCTTCTTCTGCATGCCGGCATGAAGTGGTGAGGGCGACCCTTGCCCTGACCGTGCTTCTCCTGCTTCGATGTGGGAAATCGATGACTGCACGATAATTGAGGACGTAATTGGTCCAGACTGTTTCTTTATTGACCTAGTAGTTGAACAATTAAGCGAGATGCTTCCAAATGTGATTAAGATTGTAGTACAACGAAATTATGGGGGAAAAAAATTGTACGCGACTTTTTTTTTCATGATGCTGATGATAACATGTCAATGTTAGCACTTAGCTAGTACTAGTACTAGTCGTGCTAGAACTAGTCCTAGTGCTAGCAGGTCAGCAGCCTTATGTGTCAATATGAAGTCAGATGTTTAAGCAACTTCTTTTTTGTTTGCCCTGATCTCGAGTGAAGTGTATCAAAAGCCGCCGATAATTACAAACAACACGGTGGGTGTGCAGGGGGGGGGAGGGGAGGGGAGGGGAAAGGAGGTACACGAAGTCTGTTTGCAAGCAGGAGATAGCGCTGGACACGGAGCTATCTCCTATTTTGATAGGATCATCCCATGACTGGTGAGATGAGTGAGCAATCACCATCTCAATTTAGTACGAACACCTCTTTTTTTTTTGCCAGACAAAAATTATCTCAAACTTGTCCACTTAAACAGCGTGGAGGTATTATATTTGCTAGATTTTTTTTTTTACAACGGTAGCGCGATGAAACTGTTGTGCGCGGTGGCGGTGGCGGCGACGGCGGCGGCGGCGGCCGCGGCCGCCGCCGCCGCGGGAGCCGCCCCGGGAGCCGCGCAACTCGACTTCCCGCTGACGGTGTCGCGCCCGGAGCCCGGAGAGCCCTCGGACGGGCAGCCGACCTCCTTCTCCTGCGCGCTGGGCGCCGGCCTCGCCATGGAGGCCACCGAGTGCCAGTGGACCGACCCCGCCGGCGCCACCTTCGTCGCCGACGTCGACACTGGCCAGGTCACCCCTGGCGGCGGGGGCATGACCGCCTTCGGGGACGAGGCCACCTGCGGCCTCAACATCGACTCGTTCGACCCGGCGTCCCACGAGGGCGTCTGGTCCTGCCGGCTGGAGGTGGCGGGAGACGAGGCCTTCCGCATGGGCACCTTCCAGCTGCTGAGCGAGGGCGAGCCCACGGACGTCAGACTGCCCAGGCACGCCGTCCCGAGCGGCTACCACCTCGACCTGGCGGCCCTGATGGGGGTCGGGCTGGTGGAAGGACGGGTGGAGATGGACTTTGCCTACGAGGGGGGAGAGGACGCCGCCGAGTACAGCCGCAAGATCGCCGTGAACGTCTACGACGTCGTCGTCAAGGAGGACACGGTGGAAGTGGCCAACAGCTTGGGACAGAACAGCGTCGTTGGGCACGAGTACGACGTGGACCGCGGCCAGTACCTGGCCCACCTGGAGCTCGAGCTGAGCTCGGAGGCCTCCCTCAACGAGTACATCCTGTCAATGGAGTTCACCTCAGTGATTGGAAACGGCTTCTTCTCCACCTCCTACGTGGACGTGGAGACTGGCGAGGAGACGTGGATGGCCGTGACGGACCTGGAGGGCGATGCGCCGTTCGGGGCCAGGACGGTCTTCCCCTGCATGGACGAGCCGGACAGGAAGGCCACGTTTACTCTCAGCCTGACCCACGACGCCTCGCTGGTAACGGCCCTCAGCAACGCCGAAGTAGTCGACACCACGGACGCCGTTGGGATGCCCGGCTACGTCACCGACACCTTCGGCACCACGGAGGAGATGTCCACCTACCTGTTCGCCATGTCAATGTCGGAGTTCGTCCTGACGGAGACTGCGGACGAGAGGATTCGGATCTGGCACAGGAGGGGCGTCGAGGACTTCTCCCTCGTGGCCGCGGACGCGGCGCCGGTCATCCTCGCCTACCTTGAGGACTACGCGGACATCCCCTACCCGCTGGAGAAGCTGGACATGGTGACCATCCCGGACTTTGACTCCGTCGGGATGGAGAACTGGGGGATGGTGACGTTCGACGAGCAGACCATGTTCCACGACTCCTCCTCCTCGTCTGACCTGGCGAGGGACAACGCCGTCCACATAATCGCTCACGAGTTCGCGCACATGTGGTTCGGGGACCTCGTGACCATGGCCTGGTGGGACGACGTCTGGTTGAACGAAGGTACATACAGTACATCCTGAACTATTATTGCAAAAGGCAAAAGCTACATGCAATAATTGTTCAAGAAACTGGAAAAACATAACCAAAACACTTTTTTTTGGTTTCTTGACATGCTGAAAAACGTTATAACATGGTAAATTAGTGAAGATATTGCCCTGCCAGTTTTTAACTAATTAACTTTTTTTTCTTCTCTCTTGCAAGGATTTGCCCGGTTCTTTGAGCAGAAGGGGAAGGACGCCTACGACCCTGGCTTCAGATCTGAGGAGAGGGCCCTGCTCACCTGCCTGCACGCCTCCATGGACTTTGACGCCGTCCCCGCCGCCACCGTCCCCGTGAGGAACCCCATCGACAACCCGCGGTACGACCCCGTCCTGTCCCCCACCCTCATCACCTACGAGAAGGCGGCGAGCGTCGTCAGGATGCTCGAGTTCGTCCTGGGAGAGGACACCATGAGGGAGGGACTGCGGGACTACCTGGGGGCTCACGCGTACGGCAACGTGGAACAGGGCGACCTCTGGGAGGCCCTGGCCGGAGCTGCCTTGGCAGACGGGGTGATAGACCAGGACTTTGACCTCGCCGCCGCCATGGACGCCTGGACGGCAGAGTCCGGTTTCCCAGTCGTCAGCGTGGCACAGGATTCTGACTCCTCCGTGCAGCTGAGCCAGAGTAAATTCTACCTGTATCCTGCCGACAATCCTGGGAACGATACCACAATCTGGTCCATTCCTGTGACTGTGTCTTATCCCAGCTCCTCCAGCGACTACCAACTCCAGTGGATGACGGCAGACACCATGAGCATGGACGTCTCCGAGACGCCCTACGTGCTCAACTTCCAGGAGAGGGGCTACTACAGGGTCAACTACGACTACAACAACTGGATCGCCATCGCTGAAAACCTGAACCACAACCTGGACGACATCGACCCCTCGAGCAGGGCCCAGATCTACGACGACAGCCTGAACCTGGCAAGAGCAGGCCTCCTGTCATACGAAATCACTCTCCAAGTGGTTCAGTCACTCGTGTTTGAAAAGGAATACATTCCCCTTCGGGCGGGAATCAACGGACTTTCCTACATTGGTCAGATGCTCAGGGCAAACCCGACAATCTATTCGGAATTTCAGCAATTTATGGTTGACCTCCTGCTCCCAAACTACGAGACTCTCACCTTCGACCAGGATCCCTCCGATGACTTTTACACCGTCCTCGCAAGGGACACTGTCATCAGAGAAATCTGCAGCTACGGCCACGAGGACTGCATAGCCAGGGCCAATGCCCTCTTCAGCGCTTGGATGAGCACTGACAATCCAGACCAGACCAACCCAATCAACCCAAACCTGAGGGAGACCGTCTACCAAGCGGCGGCCAGGAGTGCAGGTCGTGAGGAGTACGAGTTTCTGTTGGACAGGCTGGCCGCGGCAGGAGAGTACGGGTTCAGCGAGGAGGTCCAGTACCTCCTCTGGGCCCTGGGGAAGATCTCCGACGAGGACATCCTCAACGAACTCCTCGACCTGACCATCGCGGAGGATTCTCCCATCCGCAGCAGGGATGCCGGACTCGTCTACTCGACGGTCGGGTCGACGGTCGAGGGGCGGAACCTGCAGTTCCTCTGGCTGGTGGAGAACTACCGGCGGATACAGCTCTACTTTGGCTCCTCCTTCGGGGGCAAGGTGGGCTCCATGCTGGGCGTCTTTGCAGAGCAGTCCAACTTCCCCTCCGACATCAGCGAGCTGGAGGCCTTTCTGGACCACCGCGGGGCTGACCTTGGCGGGACGCTGGAGGACTTGCAGCTGGCGCTGGAGAAGGCCAGGCGGAACAAGGAGTGGGTGGAGGCCAACTTTGCCGACGTCCTCCTCTGGCTGGACGAGAGGTACGGGACGGACCTCGACCCGGCGGAGGTGGCGCCGGCGGAGTCGCCCGACCTCGACCTGCCGCTGGCCGCGGAGAGGCCAGATCGGGCGGTGGCAGGTCAGCAGGCCTCCATCTCGTGCGTCTTCGGCGGGGAGAACGTCCTGCTGGAGAGCGCCTGCTCCTGGGTGGACCCGCAGGGAGTCTCCCTGGACGCGGACCTGAGCACGGGACAGGTCACGGAGGCGGAGGCGGGGGAGGTCGTCGATGGCCTGACGGCCTTCGGAGACGACAAGACCTGCGGGCTGACCATCCTCTCCGTGGAGGAGGAGTCCGACCTCGGCGAGTGGACGTGCCTGCTGAACGAGGGACAGCAGGGGGTCCCCTTCCACGAGGGGACCTTCAGCCTGCTGGCAGAGGGACACGTCAGTGAGGACATGAGACTGCCAAGGTACCTTATGCTGACTGTTGGACTACTATAGTAGATGTCGAATTGTTGACGTGACGCCGCTCCCTTTTTTTGGGATATCTCAGGCACATGACCCCGTCTGTCTACGAACTGGAGCTGTCCCCATCACTGGTGACCATGACAACGGAGGGGTGGCTCAGCCTCCACTTCGCCTTCGACGGAGACGACGACTCCTTCTACGACAACAAGATCGTCCTCAACTCGCGCGGGATCCAGATCGAGGAGGGGGCGGTGGCCGTGGCCAACGTCGACCTGGACTCTCCCTCCTCCTCCTCCTCCTCCAGGAGGTCCGTGTCCGTCTCCGGGCACGGCTACGACTTCGACCGCGACCTCTACGTCGTCCACCTCTCCGAGGACATGGACCCCTCGGCCTTCCTCAACGAGTACACCCTCGACCTCCACTTCTACTCCGCCATCTCCGACAGGCCAGTCGAGGGGCTGTTTAGGTTCTTACACAACTTATTAGTTATGTTTTTTTTCCTGCAATAATCTGTGTTATAACATTGTGTGGCCTTTTTTTTCCCTTTTGGTGGCCTGTCCAGCACCACTTGGTACGACAGCGCCGGGGAAGAGGTGCTCCTGCTCAACAGCGACTTCGAGAGGATCGGAGCGAGGTCGGCATTTCCATGTCTGGACGAGCCTGATTTCAGAGCCAGGTATGTACCGTACCTACTGTACTACAGTGTCAGGTATTGATGATTATATGGTTATATGGTGATGTTGGGAGTTCATTATCAGCAAATTTTTGTTCTACCGTACTACTACATTAGATTCGACTTAAAAGTCAGCTTCCCCCTTGCCTCGTTTGGACGTGGTTCCATGCACCTCTTCAACTCTGAAGTTTCGGAAATCACGGTAAACATGCTAACATAATAAAATTTTTTTAAAAATATCTAGAGAAGAGTATTTTAACTTTCAACGATCTGTTGCAGTCCGAGTACGTCACCTTCGCCCAGACCGATCCCCTTTCCACCTCCTCCCTTTCCCTCCTCCTCTCCACCTCCTCCGACTTCGTCTCCTCCGTGAGCGTGGGTGAGGAGGACGATGAGGCGGCCGTCGTCTGGATCTGGAACCGCGTCTCCACAGAGGTGGCAAGGTATACTTTTTGAAGAAAAAAAAACCTACTACCGTATGGAGAACAGGATTTATTTCACCTTTGGTATACACCTGGTATCGTCATATGTCACGTTGCAGGTTCTCCCTGCAACTGGCCTCCGGCGTCCTGTCGCACCTGTCCGACTACACCGGGGTCTCCTACCTGCGGGACAGGCTGGACCTGGCGGCGGTGCCGGAGACGCGCGCGGAGGCGCGCCCGGAGGAGGCCCCCGGAGGAGGGTGGGGGATGCTCAAGTTCAGGGAGGGCGCCCTGCTGTACGACCACTCGGCCTCCTCCGTCCAGCACCTGGACGGGATCGTCGCCGCAGTCACCAAGGTCAGGAGCTCCTTTTAAGTCACTATTACAACACTATATATATATGTATGGTATACCTACAGTACTGTAAAAGTTGACCACTACAGCAGAGTTTATTCTTTAATGGAGTCAAGTCAAAATTTCCTGACAGTGCTACACGACGAAATGTTTTTGTGCCAAATGCAGGAAATTGCCGAGATGTGGGTGGGCGACTTAGTCTCCATCGACTGGTGGGACCACCAGTGGATGAAGGAAGGTACAACATTAACTGAGGATGGAGAAATGAAAGAGTTTCCAGTACAGTCAAAACCTGCTTAAATGGGGAAAGGTCGAGGCAAACCTAGGTACAGTACACACTAATCCCAACAGATATGTTTATATTAGAACAGTTTTTGTCTGATAGTTTTCTGGAACTGTTTCATTTATAAAAGAAAAGATTTCCACTTTTCTTTTCCGATTTCTACTTAAGCGGGTTCGACTGTACCACGTGACTATTGCTATTACTCCACACTGCAGGCTTCTCCCGCCACC
>JAAUYM010013611.1_pt1 | contig 10367 bp, 8 predicted proteins | sample 7278001 | NCBI WGS metagenome assembly JAAUYM01 (sample SAMN14350224, study PRJNA611818) | marine sediment metagenome | isolation source: surface marine sediment (1.8m) | place: French Polynesia: Moorea | collected 2018-08
GATGACTCCCACCAAGATTTCTTTTTCAAACTCTCTCTCTCTCTCCCAGATGAAACCTTTGAAGGCTCGACGCGGAATGAAGGAGGAGGAGGGGAAGGAAGATGGCAGCGAACACGTACCTACTTTTTGCACCTTTTTTGGGAGGGGATATTACCTTAAGCAAAAAAGGGAAATTATTCTTCTCTCTTTTTTTCTTTTGAAAAAGCTCCCGTTTTGCATTCATTTTTTTGTCCAAGACGCCCGTGTTTGTGCGTTCCCAGAACTTTTCTCGTCCCCCTCCCCCAACCTTTCTCAAACGACCTTCTTTCCTCACTCTGTTGCAAGTGCGCAGTGCTTAACCAATCTGAGAGAAGAGAGAAGAAAAAAAGAGGAAGGGACATACGGGGGAAGAAAGAAGAAAAAAGTTCTTCCGGAGATGATGAAGAAGAAGTTTTTCTCTTACTTCTGCTTTCCGTCTCCTCCCCATCCTCTTCCTCTTCCTCCTTGTCGCTTCTCCTGTCTGATTTCCCATTACTCTCTCGTATGAACGTAATCTGATTTGCTCGCAAAGAAACAGGAAAGGGGAAAAAGGGGGAGAAAAAAACATTTTGTGCTTTTGGATAAAAAAAAAAAAAGAAGGGAGGAGCTGTCTCCTCCCCTCCCCCCTTCACCCTGAAAAAAACTGATGTTGGGGATAATGAAGAAAAAATGACAATCTTTGGGATCGGTTTAGACAATTACGGTGGACTTCTAAAAAAGACAGTTTCATCAAACTGTTATCACGGATAGGAAGCCTCTTCTCTGGTTTTATGTTCTCTTACGGTATAATTGAAAATACATCACAGTACAAGTCGTTTTTTACCTGCCAAGGTCACGCCGAATGTGAGATAGAGTTTAGAGTTGTTCTTTTTCTATCTTCATTTGTTTGAAGCAACTTTTTAAAAACTCCCAAAACATGTTATAACATACATCCAACCATCCCACCAACACATATACCTTGTTGCCTGACTATATGTCAGCAATGTGACAATGTGTGACCAGACTTGATCAGGCGCGACCAGGTGTGAACAGGTGTGACCAGCTTAACCAATGTACGTAACTTATATCATGCAGAAAAATCGTTTCTCGACCTGAGACTAGGTGTTGCCAGCTTAATTTATCCTATAAATGATTTCCAGTAAAAGTGCCTAAATCACTCAACGCCAAAGTTCGAAAAAATTAACAAAATTGCCAAAACTCTACATGCGCCCTCGCCCTCTTCAGAACTAACAAGTGAAAAAAAAGCCACTGCCTAACTCACGCCCCAGGTAATGAACAAGGTCTGCTCTTGTTTAAGTCAGATTGCGCGGTGAGGCCATCAGTTTTCCGGTCTTCTTCTCTACCTCAATTTTCCAGAGCCAGAAAAAAAAACATCTTCTCCTCTTGAAAAGACATTTATGTTTCTTCTTCCTTTCCATCTTTTCCCCTCCCTACTCTGCTTCCTATCAAGAAGAGGAGATAGCTTTTTTTCCCCTCCCCCTCCTCCTCCTCTAAAAAGCATTCTTCCCTCTATCTTGATTTAGTTTCTTCTTTCCTCCCTGCTGCTTCTCTCCCCTGTGGGAGAAAGAGGAGTCCTCACTCCCCATCTCGTTGTCGTGTTTTCCTCCCTGGCAGTCAAACTTTTCTTTTCTGCATCGATGTGGTGGTAACACTTTTTTTCCTTTGAGGCTGCGGGGACTTTTTGCATCTCCTAAGTTTTTTTTTCTGAGTGGCATATGTACAGTAGTAGTGTCTCGAACCTAGGTGGAGTTCCAAGATCAGTTCCGATATCCTGTTGCAATGGCTGGACCTCATCAACCAGGAAGGGTGGATTCCCCAGGAGCAGATCTTGCAGCTGACAATGTTAATGTACGTAGTACACTGTAGAAGCTGTACTACTGTATGTACATACATTGCTCTTGTTAGCTGTACATTACTCTTCTTTTCTCTCTCTCTCTTTTGAGGCACAAACTTGACTTGCAATGCAATTAGTGGCACCTGTCGCTGATGAGGCTGTTAAAATTTGCAAAAAGACTGACTGCAACAAGTCTTAAGACATGCAGGTGGGGGATGATTTCTGCGTTAGGTCGAAGGGGAAGATTTCCAGGCAGTTTTGCATTTTGAGAGCACTTAATTTATTGACTTAACAATGGTGGTTGCAGGGTACGCTTATGCTTGAAAGTACAATGGCAAGGCAGTATAAGAATGGTCGTTAGAGAAAGTGCTCAAAGAGCGGAAGAAAAAGAATGCGCTCATTAAAGTTTTCCATCTCTCTCTCTCTCACACACAGTTAAGCTTTCCCTTCTTTCTCCCTCCCTCGTACTCCACATCCTTTTTATGAGACTCCCATAGACATGATAAAAGGCTGCTGTTTGTTTCTTTGCTTGTTAATACGTCGTAGTACAACTAGGTAGGTATTCTAAGATGTGAGCGACAGAAAACAATGTGAGTGAGATGTACGTACCAGTGCGGTGGTGCTTTCCCGCGTTCTGTCAAGCTTCTTTCTATCAAAAATGCCAGGAATGGCTCACCAGGAGAAACTATTTATTCATTAAGGAGGAGAGGAAAAAAGCAAAGAAGAAATCTTTGTCAGATGCTTGGGATTGCTACCATGGCTGAACTACACTACCGGTATGTGTACTGTACTAGTGTACAGTACAGTCGGTCCGATTAAGTGAGAGCCCTGCAACTGTTACTTTACTTTTCCTGTCTTATTTTCAGGATCCTGCTAAGCTCTTGGTGCAGGGGCAGCCTGAATGACAACCTGCTGACACTGCTGCTGACTCTTCACACGTCGGTGTCCGACCCAGGCTTGGTCCGATCACAGCCCTGGTTTGCAGACTTCCTGGCCTGGACTTGGCTCCACGGCTGGAGCTCTGGTAAGGCTGGTTTCACAACACCCAGGCCGGGAAGGTGCCAGGGACCCACTTTTGGGTTCGCCACCCATAAGTTAAGAACCGGTGCTGTAAACGTACCCAGTTGCGCAAACAAGAGCGGCCCACTCCCTCCACAAGAACCCAATAATGACTTCCGTAGAAGAGGAATGTTTACAACGCATCCATTCATCGTGCACCTGTCAGTCGGACACACTTGTGGTGCTAGATCTTCCACGTAGAAGTAGGGTATACTACAGTAGAGTTTTTCCACTATAGATAGTGGATATTTTTATTTGTGTCAATTTTTTAAAGAGAATAAAGATTTAAAGGTCATGAAGGTTTCTGATTTGGTATTGGCTTTCGTCCACTTTTCTTGTGGGAGGGACAACTTGACAAAATCGACTATATCAAAAAAGATCTTTTCTCCTCCAAGAAACAGGAAGGTTAAATGTGCCTGTAGAAGGAGAAGAAGGAGGATGGGGGGAGGGGAAAGTCCCATGCATGACTGGAGGTGGCCGTCATCAGCATCGATCCATCCTTCCTCCCACGCTCCACTCCACCAAGGGACGGTTGGCCTTGGTGTCCTCTATTTCCTCCCCTCCATCCTTTAAAGTCTGACCTGCCTCTGTCTCTCTCTCTCTCGCCAGCTTACCCGACACGACAGTGCATGTAGTATGCATGTTGCTGATGGAAGGAGTAGTGCTTTGGCCTAAGAGAACCCGTCGTAGCTGCAGGATGTAAGCATTGCGCCATATAGTTTTTTCGCTCAGGAAAAAAATCAAACAAACCTACATTTTTAATTGTAATTTTGCATAAATTTACACAAAGATACCAATGTTTGTACATAGTTTCTAGAAAAATAAAAAAGTTGCTCTTTTTACTTTATTTATGTTTTTGTCAAGCATCCTGCAACTTTGACTCAAAACCGGGCGGGCAGCTACCTAGGAAATAACCGAAATGGACACAGAGGGCAGTAAAAAATGCATCAAATTAAAATCAACATCATCATCATCATCATCAATAATCTCAACTGCATGAACTCAAGCCACGTCGGGTAGTGTTTGTCTCTTTCTTGTCTTACAGTCTACTGTAGCCAATTTTGGGCTATGAATGAAAGATGCATAGAAAAACTTATAGAGGTAAAAAGTGCAACTTTTTTATTTTTTTGTAAACTACGTACTTTAAGGCAAATCTGTGCAAATTTTTGTAGAATTACGTTAAGAAATGTAGGTTTGTTTGATTTTTTACTAAACGAAAAATATATGTGACGCAATGCTTACATACATACTACTGTACTAGGTAGTAGTAGAATAACCTTTTAAGTTCCTATGCATTCATTCTTCGGAATTGATGTCTGCTTTCTTACTAGGTCATGCATTGCGCCAAAGGAATCATGAGGTAACAGTTTCTTGCGTTTGTAGGTAGAAGGAGTAATGCTAGGTAAGAAGCATTTTATTTTTTTTTTACCTCCCCCATTGTCAAAGCCTTTGTTGCCTGAGGCTGCTTCCTTGCTTGCTTGCTCTCCTCTTTCAATCTCACCTCTCTGAGATCCACTCCGCTTTGATTGGAGGCTGGGGAGGGAGGAAGAGAGGAAGGGGAAAAAAGGTAAAAGGGAGGGATTATGGCGGGGAAAGGAGAGAAGAAGCAAGGCTCTCTCTTCTCGTCTTCTCTTCTCTTCTCCCTCCCTCCCCCCTGGGAGAGGGAGGGGAAAGAGCTTGCTTAGAAAGGAGGATGCCAATAAGATCATGTATTCATAGGCAAAGAAGGTACGTGGGAGGAGGGAGCTTTTAAGCCCCAGGCAAAAAAAAAAATGCTACATAAGCCCTTGAAAAATCGCGTTAGAATGCCCTCCCTCTCTTTCCTGCCTATTCCTGAGCAAATAGGGGGAGAGAGACGGAGGATAAAGTCTGGGTTGGCAAGAGGAGGTGGAACTTTTCAGGTGGAAGCTCAACGTGGTGGTGTTTTCATCAAAAACAAAAGTACTGCACGTATGCATATATGTATGTGTTTTGATGCACATGATCTAAATTGGCCACAGGAGTTTTCATCTAAAAGCAGGATATAAAATATCCCATGTGACCATCACACACTACTGGTATTTTTACATTTTGTACTACGTACGCATGTGTCAACTCTGTTTTTATTTCATGCGAATGGAAGTTGTGCGTTCAAAGTAAAGTAATGTTATTAGTTTTGTTCAATGCTTCAAAGTATTAAAAACGAAGTTATTACGTTCGAAACATGTCAGGTAGGTACGTACAGCAACGAGACAAAGGGAATGTCTAGTCGGGTTGGTCCGAAATGCTCTGTGTTACTGTACGACTTTGGCGCAAAAAAAAAATGGATACCGTATAGGTATGTACCTACTCCATCCATGACTTATTTGGATCTGCTGGTTTCTTCTATTGTGTTCCATTTATATGCTTAATCCCCACTAATGCGGTTCCCGTTGAAGTAGTTCAACCGTACTACAACATTTTTTCCGGTGACTGGAGCCCAAAAGCAGCTAGCAGCTTTTTATTTATAAAGTTTTTTTTTGTTCATTGTGTCAGAACGTTTTATGTGGGTTTTCCTCCCCGTTTTCCTCCTTTTTTTGGGGGGGGGGTTACCTGGCAACTTCAGAGACCCTCTTTTCCTCTTTTCGTAAGAGTCCCTGTCAGGTTTTCTCTTAATTCCAACGTGAAAAATATTTTGCAGTTGATGCTTCTTCACCCCACCCACCGCACCCCCCACCCCACCCCCAAAAAAAAGAATGTGTGTGGTTTTTTTTTCTTAGCCAAAAGCGCTGCTCTTTCCCTTCCCCCCGTCAATTTTGTTGTTTTGATGCTGTGTCAAAACCGTGAGTGGCCTTTTCCTCGTCTCCTGATTGGGCGCGCTCAATCAGATCGATTTTTATAAAGTTTGACCCGAAGTTTCTGTACTTCGAACTATGGCAAAGTCTACCTTGGGTTTCAATTAGATCGAATTCTTCCATGTTTAATGCATGCCTAATTTTGTTGATGTTTAAAATAGCTCAATTTTCACGACTATTTTTTAATACGGGAGGTACGACTCAGAGTTACGTGTAGAGATGTGCAGAGTTAGCCTGCCCGCACGTTGAGTATCCTTTTCCTTGAGACCATAAGCAGATTTCTTTCCGTATGAGGTGACCTAACCACCATCCTAACAATAAAACTTTAGCCAGGCTTGAGGCAAAGAGTGTTGTCTTGGGTCCATCGATAGGTGCAGAGAGTTTGAGTTTAATGAAACTGACCTTGGTCTGATTTAAAACCAGTCTTGGCCCAGCTTCCTCTACTATATACTGTTGCTATCCTACTCCCTTGACTTGATTCAATATAAACATAAAAACATTCAGGTCAACTTAAACAAGGTAAGACTACAGTAGTGTTAATTTACCCTTTTAAACTTTTTGTTGTACAATAGTCGAGTGACACTTTCAAAAGTGTGACCTTACGATAGCTGTAAAAAAAATTGGGATAAACAAAGGGGTCCTCCGCTCATTCATTCACTTGGAGATAGGCACTTGAGAGATTTTGACAGCAGAGGGTGGGAAGGGTTAGCAGGAGGAGGAGAATTCTCTCAAAGCAACGAGTGAAGAGGCCTTTTAGTCATGGGTTCCGGGTACAGAGTACGGTACGCACCTGGTAATACAGTAAAATTGTGATCTGACAATAACCTCAGTTTATTAAGGACTGGGTGGAAACGGAGGCACCTCACAGTACCAGTTTGGACATATTGGTGAGTGCCCACGACCCGGTGGGACTTTGCAAAGTTGAAAGGCATACAGTCGAGTTTCACATTAACAATATTGTTGGTCAGCAGCAAATATATTGTTAATGTGAAACAAAGTTTATTTGAAGTAGTCAGTGATGTTGCTCTGCTTGAGTGACTAAGATACATTAACAGCACTCACTCTGGCTGTAATCTCACACTCTGGCTCTCTCTCCTCCTTCCTGCTGACCTCCTCCTCCACCTCGTCACTATTGCTAGTGAGGATTTCTGTCCTTCTTCTTCTTTCTTTCGCTTTGCCTTCTTTTTGAAAATCCAAGGAAAAATTGCAGCAGGACAGATTCTACAGCCTTTCACCAAAGGATAGCGAAAAAATATTGTTAATCTGAAACTCTTGTAAAAAAATATGGTTATATGGAAACAATTTATGTAATAAAATTTTGATATGCAGCAAAAATATTGTTAATGTGAGAATTATTGTTAATGTGAGAATTGTTGATGTGAAACTCGACTGTACCTTCAAGGACAAATATTGCAATAGCTGCAGACATGTCATCACGTTATGTATCCACAATTACATGTTTCTTACGACAGCTGACACTGGAAAGTGTCTTAAAACCTATCACAAGTAGAATTTTTCATGCTGACCTCGGTTCATAACCTTAAGATAAATGAAAACATGTATTTGTTCTGCAAAATGTGCAAATGTTTCGTCGGGATTTTTAATTAGACGTTTACTTAGGCTTTATACCCGGGATTAGGAAAATTGCCCTTCAAAAGATGAAGCAAGTTTGTAAAGAAGGAAAATGCTTCTAAGCTTCTAACTTTGCAGTGTACGTTATAGCGGGTAGTGTTTAGTTTTGCTACTACGCACTATAAAGTTACCTGATTCTTTTTGAAGATGTGAGATTTGCAAAGTGCGAGATTAGTGGCAAAGTGGCGAGGACGCGGTAATAGCATCCAGCTTAAATTATATACATAGTAGTACAGCTCTAAACTACAGTGGAGAGTGGATGAAAGCAAGCAAGCTTTCTTGATCTTACAGAAAGTGCTTCGGAGATGCCAAACTCATTTCAACTAATTACGATGGTTTCTCAACGCGGGAAAGGAATACTGTGTTTCTCCACTTTTACGTGCAACTGAGACATTTTTCTTCTTTCCATCAAGCAAAGTCTTAATGTAGCAATTTCCCAACACCTCTTTTCCCCATTTTTCCCCCTCCCCTCCCCTTCTTTCGCCCCTGCATTTTCATCAAAGCCAAACATAGTACAGCACAGAGTAGGAAACTGTCGCGGAAATATTTGCTTGCGTGTGGCGGGTGCTTGATTTTTTTTTGGGGCGAAAAAAGCCCCCTTCTGTACCCGACGGGACTTTTAAACTTACGAGCGTAACAAATTCAGCTTTAAACATGTAATGGAACGTGTCATTAGAATATCACCTAAATGTCACGGTTCTTTTTGCAAATGTCTTACGCTTGTAAGTTTAAAACTCCCGTCGGGTACCACAAACAAAAGTGTATCGAATAACCCTTTAGGCATCTCCCCCGTGGAAGAAGGACTTTCTTCTTGACTATAGCCTTTCCTCCTGTTCGAAAAGCAGTAAAAAAACAGGGGAGAGTGCTTCCTTTAGCCACGTCCGCAAGTTTACTTCCCCACAGGGAAGTGGGGTGGGTGGAGGGAAGGGAACAGAGCGAGACCAACACCCTCGAACTCGAGATTCTGATGCACTTTTTCCCTCGGGGGAGAAAAAAAAGGTGGTGGTAGGCGGCTGCTACTGCTGAGGTTTTTCTTCTTCTGTTTCTCTACTTTTAAAAAATTCAGCCTCTCTCTCTGCTTCTCTCTCTCTCTCTCTCTCTTTGCCTCCAGGAGAAAGGGGTCATTTGATGTATGGTACGAAACGTACATTCTCCTGCGTTTAATTTTTTAGTCAGTGCAGAAATTTTTTGCCTGTGCCTGTTGAGGAAGTCACAGAAGTTGGGTGGTGGTGGTGGTGGCTGCAAAAATCAGAGAGAAGTTGACTCTCTCTTCGTCGCCAAACAAGAGCAGACTCTGTTCAGAGACCTGAGGCAAGCATATTATAGAGACAAAAGAGAGTTACTAAAGTGCAGTTCTGGATATGCAGGGTGCATACACACACACACACACTGATGTTGTACTATAGGCGAAAAACTTTGCTCAAGAAGAAGAAGAACAACAACAACTTTGTTGCCTTCTATGACCTGGGTTTTGCCGCATTTAAGAAAACCACTACTAGACCCTGACCTGCCTCGCACAGCCTGTGCCCATAGACGCACGTCTCGCAATCGTCCACAAAGACGTCTGGGCAGGAGTCGAGGAGAACGCAGGCATTGCCCAGGGAGTCATGGGTGTACCACAGGCAGCTGGGATTCTCCTGGCAAGAGCAGAGGCAGTCGTCTGCAGAGGGTACAACCACCTGGTCGACAGTCCTCCCTCCCTCGCACTTTCCCGGAGCATTACATGGCAAACCTGGAAAGCAAAACTTGGTGCATAAATGTTTTGAAGTCTTTCTGCAGCTAAGCAGTGCTTGGAAAAACAAGAGTCCCCAAAAATCTTTAGTCAAACTAAAAGCACTGACCATTATTGTCACCACTACAGTGGCGAGTTCCTGAGTAGCACTCCCCTCCGCCACAATCGGTGCCATAGTTGAAGCAGTCACCAAGGGCCAGGCACAGCCCATCATCCACGTAGAGTGTCCAGAACCGGCAGAAGTCCTCTGACAGGCAAAAGTCATGGCACTCGTCGATGTCCAGGGTGGAGGTCTCATCCAGGTAGACGGACTGCAGGCACTCCCCGGGAATGAAGCAGTCCATCTCGCTCCCTGACCGCGAGTGGGAAAGACCCTGAGCTGCGTAGCAGGGATTGTCAGGTCCACAAAAGTAAAAAAGAAAAAAATAGGGTATGGTTCAGACCATGTTTTGAAATAAGCCAGACTTAAAAAAGGCAGTACAGGACAAATACCCCGATATACTAGAGTTTTCTTGCATGTGCATCACCAAATTTTGGCCAGAAGTAAGAATAAAAGGCCAGTTTTTTCCCGAGTCTGACTTGGATCTCGCCTTTGTAGTACTACTGCACCCAACCAGTTTGGTGGTCCCTCACCCCCGGCGAAAGCCGGCGCGAGAGTGATGACGAAGATTAGGGACGTCCTCATCCCCCAGACAAGAAGAAATGAGCGGCTCGCCATCACAAGCAGAAATGACAACTGATGTGATTAGTGATGTGACTGGCTCCCCCTCACATTGTTTGCAAGTGCGCGGAAACAAGTGATTCCGCGCACTTGAAAATCAGATCTTCATCATCCATCATTTTTCTCGTTATCTCACACCCGACGTTCTTCTATCTCCCATCGTAGAAATGACCTGACCCTGATTGCCCATGTTTTTGTTTCTACTATGCATAGTACCGTGGGATAGTACGTTCTGCTACAGGATGTACGTACTAGTACTACACACTCACTCCGAATTCCCAAATTTGTTTAGCTTATTTTAAGTGGGTGGCACAACGTCATTGTACTGTACACTCTTCCAGGACAGGTTCGCGTGAACACGAGCGTCAGTTGTAGGCAATTAATGTGCTCATACTGATCATTCCTGGTATGCCTCTGAGATCTGTGAAAGCACCACCAGGGTGTTAGGATGAAACCGGACAAAACAGACCTCATCTCATTCATTCACGTTGACTTTTTATTCAATTCGTTGTCAACGCACTTTGGGAGTGATTTTTTTTTTCTTTTTCAACTTCTACA
>JAAUYM010030585.1_pt1 | contig 10366 bp, 15 predicted proteins | sample 7278001 | NCBI WGS metagenome assembly JAAUYM01 (sample SAMN14350224, study PRJNA611818) | marine sediment metagenome | isolation source: surface marine sediment (1.8m) | place: French Polynesia: Moorea | collected 2018-08
TTGGGGAGGATAGAGAAAGGGTCATTATTGGAAGTAATGGTGCGATGATTGACTTTTTTCCATTGCTTCCCATTCATCATCCCAAAAAAGGGAGAACCCAAACGGGCGATATTTAATCTCTCTAAAAGCTGTTCCCCAGATTGCCCCTTCCTGGTAGTTCGCTTCATTTTGCTGAGGATTTCTACCGCCTCATCAGTAACGTTTCCTCCTACTCCGTGAGCCAAGATATCTAATCTCTTATTGGGATAGCGTTGTCCGTAGGCATAGAGTCTTGCAGCTAAATCCACCGCAGCATCGTTACGACTGCGCCGAAAATTAGTTAGAAATTTACCAAAACCTTTGGCTGAGACTTCCCCCAAATAGGCAGGGTTATATTTTCCATCTGCATTTCGCTTACTGCTACTGGTTGTGATATCAAATTCAGGGGAATTGAAAGGAATAATATGATGATTTTTGCCAAACCACTGCTCCCCTTTGGTGTTATCCAGAGGGGCTTCCAATAAATCTCGCATTTTCTCTCCCTTAGAACCAGTTGAGCCAAATCCTCCCACGGCAAATATCAAATCGGGTTTATTGGTGCGGTTAATAGGGACATTTTTGGCACGGGATAAAGCTATCTCTGCCGATTCTGTTAAGCCTTCTCTATGGCGATCGCGTATCCGATTAGCAATGCCAGCACTGACTCCCATCAACCCAGCAGCAATAATTAATCCTGCCTGATCAGGATTCTGCTTATATGCTTTGCTTACTGTTTGGATAGCCTTCCATGTTTTTTGTAATTCTTTAGGAGCAGCTTTGGTAGCAAACTCGCGAGTTTTGCGTCTTTTTTCTAGGGTTCTACGCAGATTTTCCTGGGCTGAAGGGTCTTTATCCAGTTGTTTGAGAACATTTGTTAATTGCTGTTTGTTGAGGTGATTAGAGCGATAGACCCCCCTTTCCCTAGCCTCTTGCTGTAAATCCCGAATCGTTCTCCCTTCATATTTATCGGAGGCTCGCTCGATGATTGTTTGGACTTGTCGCTTTTCTGTAGGAGTCAGTTTTACCTCATCCCGACAAACGCGAGCTTTAGGAATACAAACCCCTTTACAGGGAATGCTTTTACCTGGAGTGCATTCAAATTGTGTTTTTTTCCTAGTACGTCGGGAATCTAATCTTTCTATTGCTTCTTTTTTGTCAATTAGAGAGAGGGAAATCATATTCTCCTCCTGGTTTTTTGCTGGCGATAAGTTACTTTCCCATCCCCATCAAGGCTGAAACTGTAGTATTTGCCATCGCTAGCCCAGAAGTTTCCTATGATCGCATCTCCCTCAACCCGCATCTGTTGGACTCGATTAACCTTAATAGAAGTGCGATTGAGGATGTTGACAATCAACTTGGTAGCAGGGCGGTCTAGAATCAAGCTGCGTAAGTCCCCCCAGTTAACCCTGTCTTTACTGTCTTTACTTTAAGCATAATTATTCAAGGAAAATTTTTGCTGTCCCAATTTCTCTGCCAAAGTTAATGTCCAAGTTAAAGTTTCTTCCCGCACCTCAATTAGTTCACAACGAATCAAATCATCAATCAAGTAATCTACTGTCTGTTCCTCTAAAAAGGCTCGCTGATACTTTTTACTAACTCCTGTCACCGTATAGGTTCGATTTTGTCCTCGGATTTGGCTATTTTCGCTTAGAGCTTCTTCGATGAGGGCATTCTCTCTAATGATGGGGTTGGGCAGGATTCTAGTTTTTGCTCCCTCCTTAACTCGAAACAGCGATCGCGAAAAGGGAACTTGTAAATCTTGAGCCAACTTGCCACTGCGATCGCGCAGAGTTTGCATTTGTTGCCAAAAACCCATCAGACTGTTACGAGGGGAGAAAGTTCATCCCAATCAAGATCTTTAAAGGTTCGTTTAACTTGGGCAAGAGATCTATAAGGTCTGCCATCAATTATTTTTTGCGCCGTTACTTCTCCCACTCCTTTCAAGATCATCAATACTTCAAATGATGCCGTATTCAGATCGATGAGGGAAGATTCTTTGTGAGGGGCTGTCCCCCGAATCGAACGACCTTGCGGTAGTCGCTGACCTTGCGGTAGTCGCTTCGCGTTCGCGTTCGCGTTCGCGTTCGGGGGCTTGTAAGCCCCGTCTGGGGTAGGGGTAGGGGAAGGAGCGGTCGTCCCCCCATTTAAGACAAGTTGGCTGAGCAATTCTTCTACATTAGCCAACCGTTGCTCTATCAAGTACAGAACCTTTACTGTATCGGGAGCGTGTTCTTCCCTACTAGAAGCGAGTCTTTTTAACGTTCCCTTATCCGTAATCTCAAAATCTAGTTTTTTCATTAAAAAGTCATTCCAAACACTGGTATGGTTTTTTTCAGTTCTAGGTATCTTCTGCCATAGGCAGTAGTCGTAAAATCATTTTCTATAGAAGTTAAATTACCTGCGCCTTGACCTAGAGCGATCGCACTAGAGCGACCCGATATGTCTATTTGTTGTAGCCATTCAGCTTCAATCCAGTGGGCAACTAATAGTTCTATTCCTTGAGCTTGTTTAGTTTCTCCCCAAGTTGAAGAGGTGAAATTTTGAGCCAGAGCAATTAATCTCTCAATCTGCTCCTCTTCTACATTCAAAGATTCGTATTTAGGATAAGCTTCAAAAAAATCTTCGACGGTCAACATTATCCTCTAGCAGCTAAACTGATGCTCCGATTGCTGGTTCGCTCCTCAATGCGCTGAAGCTGTCTGCGAATGGCTTTTAGAACGCTGGTTTTTTTTTCCTGAGCCAATTCGATTTCTAATGCCTCGCGATCGTAGGTGTATTCAACCAATTCAATGGCATCTGCCTCGCTAAAATTAGCTAAAGTCTCCGCTCTGGGTTGCCGATTGCTAGTAATTAGTTTAAAAACATTAGATTTTAAATGTTCTTGAGTCTCTGGGAAAGTGAGAATAAAATCCCATTCAGCAGCAGAAATTTTGTTACGACCTGGATGTATCCAAGTCCCTTGAATAGTTTGAATACTTACTCCCGAAGGTGAACCACTAACGTCTCCAGGTCGCGGAAATCTAAGACTTTGCATCCCCATAGATTTAGAACGTTGAGGGTCGTAAATAAGTTGATAGTGAGAAGCGATCATCGTGTTCTCTTTCTTTTCCCCATCAACATAGTGATGGGGATTGGAAGAATTAGAATTAAAAGTTGTTCTTCTGCGTTTTCTTCTTTTTTCCCTATTATGCAGCATTAGGTAATTCAATAACGTGACAAGACCAAGGACGACGGAATTGGATGCCAGCAAACTTAAATTTAGCAGGACGCACCCAGCCATCTACTCCTTCCCGACGAGGATCGCCATAAGTTAAAGGTTGATAAATTTTGGCTTTCACCTTCATCTTATTGCGACAATAGGCGATCGCCAGGGGCTTATTCCCCAATCCAGCAGCTTGCAAATTAGCTGATTCCAACTCTGTTAGAGGCTGAATATTCTTAACATAGGGGTTGGTTTCGAGGAAGTGCCTCAACACAGTTTTGTTAATTAATCCCCCAGAAGTCGAGATTAGTTCATTAACGCAAACGTTGTAGCGACTCAAAGGCAGTAGCAAGGTATCGGGAATCTCAACATTATTAGTCAAAGTCACTACCGAATTGAACATATCGTTCAAAACTCCTAATTTCTCACTGGGAGAACTGGTAGAGTCTAGATCGTAAGGCGATATAGATTTAAGTACGTCTGGATGGTTAATGAAACCTGGCATCCCAATCTGATGCGACCCATAAGCAATTAGCTCATTAAGTATCTGGTTTAAGCCCCAAGTCCGCCCAGGGGAAGAAATATCATATTTTTTGCCGTAAGTTAATCTGCTCATGTTAATTATGAATTATGAGTTATGACGGCGGGAGATGCGTGATTAGCGTGATGAGCATATCTAACCGCCCTGTTGGATTATGACTTCAACTAGCTATCTTTGCTCATCATTAAGGGCTTATTGATATTGTCCATGCGAGCCAATTCACTTTCAGGCAAGGAAGAAGTCTGTTGTCTGTTATCGGCTCTTTTTACTATTTCTGATAATTCGCGAGTGTAATCAACACATGGCACAGTACGAGTATTATGGGAATTTTGACTGGTTGCTATTTCTTTTATTCCTTCATATCTTCCTGCAATCCAATCGGCAGATTTATCATCAAGCTTTAGCTCAGGATTTAAAGCCTGAATAACAGCTTTATTCACGGATACAACTGAGTCCATGTGGGGTTCGTATTTAAAAGAAGAACACACAGCTTCAGCTTCTTTGATCGCCCCTAAAACATCAGAGATAGAATCTTTCTTTTCTTCTTCTTCTTCTTCCATATCGTCCATATCTAGATAGTCTTCTTCTTCTTCTCCCGAATTATGCTTCATATCCTTCTTATGCTTCATATCTTTCTTGTATTTCATATCTAGATAGTCTTCTTCTTCCTCATCTTCTTCTTTCATGTCCATATGCTCATCAGCCCCTGATGAGTCTTCACCATCAAAGTAAAACTCCCCTTTATCGGCATCGTAACGATATCCTTCTTGTTCTAGGAGGGCAAGAGACGAATCACAAACCTCTTCGTAATGATCGCAGCGACCTTCTAGTCGCTCTTTCTCTGCTGTCAAAATATTAAACTTTTCTTGTAGGCTGTCTAGTTTTTCTGTTATCTCTTGCCTTTGCTTCTCCCATTCCTGCTTTTCTATCGTTAGGGCATCTAATTTTTCCAGGCGATCGCTAATGACAGGAGCTACTGCACTATCTGAGTTATAGGTAACTTTCCCGATTTCTACTGGGACTGTATTCGCGGTGGTCATTGGTGAATTCTCCCCCAAATCAAAATATTTTGTACCAGGCTCATAATTAGAATCACTACTAGCTAAATCAATTTGATAAGCCAAGTCCCATTGCTGAGAAAGGCTATCCATCAAGACTCTAACTGTTTTCCCTGCTCGTCCAGCACGGGTAGTACAAACATGGTTAACACTAGCTAATTCTTGAATGGAATCGTACCTTTCCCCGCGCCAGACTCCAGGCTCATTGCGCCTTTTACACAAATAGGCAGGAATACAGGTATACCCTGCCGAAGTTTCCAGGCTGTCTCCTTTTTCTATCCCTTCAATTAAGGCTGAATCGTAAGCCATAATTGCTCCCCGCACAAAACCCCCTTTGGTGTCATAGGCGGTTTCAGAAAGAGTAAACCCCTTAGTGTATTGTTGGGCTATTTCAGGAGTTAACAAGGTAGGTGGATGCTCAAGAGTCAGGGGGACAGCAGCATACAGCGTATGTTTGGCTGCATTTTCTTCAGGAAGCCTTAGCTCTTTTCTTACTGTTCCGTCAGCTTGGTAATACTCCAATACCCCATCCCGTGCAAAAATTGCATCGGCATACAGAAACCCTTCTGAAGTTCGATGAGGTTGTCTCAACTTCCCCCCAGGAGCATCAAAACGGATACAATCTTTGCTCAATGTTTCCATGCAGCAAAAAAGAGATAAATAACTGTGCTTCTATATTAAAGCCAAGCTTTTTGGGAATATAATAAATGTGGCGAAACACCACAATGATGTGGCAAAATACCACAGTATGTATCAAAATATTAAGCAGCTAGTCGGTAAAAATATTAAGCAGCGTCGCCACGATTTGAACTGGACACAGCAAATGTTAGCGGAAAAAGTGAATTGCGATCGCTCGGTGATTGCCCGTGTAGAGAATGGCGATCGGGCTAGTTTTGATGTCGAGAGCTTAAGTCGTTACGCAGAAGTGTTTGGCTGTAAGCTAACAGAATTGTTGCCAGAGGATTAACTACTTTTTTTAACGTTTTATTCGCTTTTTATAAAACTCATAAGGGGAAGTAGGGACTTGGGGACTTGGGGATTCCCTATATCCCTACTTCCCTATCTCCCCAATTAGGGGGTTGATTCTGTCCCAGGCGATCTTCTTCGAGGTCAGCTTTCGCTGCGAAGCGGGCGCGAGCCGCTTCGCGGTGCGCCAAAACGCCCAAACTAAACCGTCTAGTTTGATATTAAGAAAGAGAATTTTTTAAAAGTTTTAAGTTACAAGCAGGGTTAAAATGAAATGGTAAATGTTGAAACGAGGTCAATCCCATGAAAGCTCGACAACCCCGCTACAGCAAAGAAGAGTTTGCAAGGCGTGGTCATGAGCTTTATGAATCTCAGATTCGCCCTCAAGTTGAGGAAGGCAATTACGGCAAGATTGTGGCCATTGACATTGAAACAGGGGCTTTTGAAGTGGCTGACACGCCGATCTCGGCAACGGATCGACTTTATGAGCGTTACCCCGATGCTCAACCCTGGGTGATTCGGATCGGACATCAAACAGTCTATCGCTTCGGTTCCCAGAGCCTGAAAAAAATCGTATGATGCAGGGCTTTGTGAATCAAAGTTGTGAAGCCATCATTCGAGTTGTAGTCGGTCAGGCTAATTCACCCAAGCAAATGGTTGAGGCAGTGATTGACACAGGTTTCACAGGTTTCTTGTCCCTTCCACTATCCATTATTAATGCTCTCGGATTACCTTGGCATTTTCGTGACCTTGGCACTTTAGGCGATGGGAGTGAAGTTATTTTTGACATGTATAAGGCGACCGTGATTTGGGATGATCAGACACAAGTTATCGATGTAGCAGCTTCTGAGGCAGAGCCACTAGTCGGGATGAGTTTGCTGTCTGGTTTTAAGGTTCAGATTGAAGTGGTTGAGGGAGGCACTGTTACTATTGAAGCCTTATAGTAAGAGATATACTACAGCAAAGCTTTTTGCGACAGAACCGTTCCAAACACTTGACCCACAATACAGCAATAGGGAGTAAGTATAGTTTAGATAAGAATATCTGGGTATCGAGATATCTACAAGTATTGAAGAATAATGGTCAGAGGAGAATTGAATTAAATCTCAAGGTGCGCTCTCGCGAAGTGAGGGGTGCTGTCGCCGATCGCGTAGTGTGGCTGAAGGCAGCTCGCTTTTGTTTATCCCATATTCTTAGACAATTTAAAGTGGGTAAATAGATGAGGGGGAGCGTACGCATGGAAGGGGAATTGTTATGGAAAAGAGCGAGCGAGTAGGGTGGTATTGTCAAGTTGTTGATTGCTTTTACAAAATCTTTTACACTCCATACAGGCAATAACTTCTAACTTTGTCCACATTTCTACAACACTACCTACCAGTCGAGAGCAAAAAATATCCTTTTCACTATCTCCAATTGACATACCATACTGTGTAATCATTCAGTAACTGATAATTCTCAGAACTTTCATCCACCGCTTGTAACTCGGACAGAGGAATAGTGAACTGCTTCTTGTCTGAGACTCTGACCACAGAAGCCAAAATATCTGAATTCCAAGCTCCCCCAATCTTGGCCTTATCTAAGGTTTTTAATTCGTAGTTCTCCTGGTATGAACCTCGTTTTTTCTTGGTTTTCTCATATTCTTTTGGGCTACCATAACCGAATTCATAGCGTTCCTCCCATCCAAAGTAGCCTATGCTTTCAATGCCTGTGAGGAGACAAGGTAAAGTCAATTGGCCCTTTAGCCATTTTAGGTAATGTTCCAGGTGTTTTTGCTTCACCCTAGGAATTTCATCAAGGTTGAAAACAGCTTGAATTCTAGCACTCTGTTCATCATAGTCACTCATTTTTTTCCCCGAACAGTATAAGCGAGTAATTAGGTACAAACTATTATAAGAAGATTCATGCTACTGCCTAAAGTCTGAAGCACGATCGAGACCTTAATAGCTCTACAATATTAGAAAGAAGAAAGAGAAATCTGTCACCCAGGCTAATACTTGGGTCTTGATTGTGAATGAGGTGCTAGGTAGGTAAAACGAGCGCCATCGAAAGAAAAGGTCACCTGATTAGTATATTTGTAGTAAAATTCCAGTTAAGGAATTACGCTCTGAAAAGGGAAGGAGCTAAGGGGCTATCTCACGCTGCAAGAACTCGGAGCTTAACGGATTTGGTGGGTTAACCACTGGCGTGGTGCAGAAAAGACTCTAATGAGTAATATGTTTGTAGTTAAGAATGAAAAGAAACACAGGTCTTTGGCTATTCTTTATCATCTCAGTAATTGGAGCGACTCAACTCATTGATTTCGGGTACATGACATATGTTGTAGTATTCAACGTTGTTGCAGCAGCAATGACATGGTTGGTTATCGACCCCCTTAATGAAGTACTGAACAAGAATAAACTCACAACAGTACAACTCATTGTACTTATTCCAGTGATTCTGGTACTTCTCAATATTCCATTTTGGATTCTTGATTCAATGTTTCATGTTGGGTAATAATCAGCGGGACAATTATCTAGGTTGTTCCCCTCATTTGTTATCGTTCACAACGAGTAGTATAATTGTAACTTACTACAATATAGACTAGGGGATAGTAGCCTAAATAAAGCAGTTAATCATCAGACACTTAGTAAATTCGTAGTCGTCACTCGCTAACATAATCCCTATAAACCTCAACAATATTGCGAATGTCTTCCCGATTAACCCCTAAGATTTCTCTTCTGGGAACTCCTTCTCCTAACTGATGCTTGCGAGCCTTGCGATCGCCTATCCCGATGACTACTTTTGTCTGATCAGACTTGTAGTTGACTCTACTCCGCATCAAGCCATTACGCTGTAGGATTTTCAGGATTTTACCTTCCGCTAGTTTCTGAGCTAAAGTTCGAGAGGATAGGGGTTGCCAAGGTCGTCTTTGGGGGTCAGTTTCAGTTCTGAAGCGGTCCGAAACCTGTCCCAGCATATATTCTCCCACCAAATCATTGGCAGGTTTTAAGTCGCCCGTGCGTTGGACTACCAAGGCAATCGCTCGTTGGACTTCTCGGTCGTCATAATCTAGGGAGATGGTGGTCATAAGTACCTAAACAAAATTAATTGTGCATTAACTTATTGGACTTTGGACAAAAATAGATATTATTCGCGAGTTCCACGATTCAGTTGCTGATTCGGATCAAGACCCAACCAGGGGACCAATGGGAGGTAGAAAGGGAGTTTTGCCGCCGTCTCACAAATGCTTTCGAGCAAGAGGGAATTGCCCTGCTCACAAGGGTAGGTTTTTTACAAAGGGAGGAGTAAAAGCTCAGAAATAAGGTAAAAGTATGAAGAGAAGTAAATAACAGCTATGATGAGATGAAATTAAATCAACATCTCAAAGATTGGAAACAGATTGTCAGTCAAAAATTTCGCCACCTAAGCTTACCGCAAGTTTCGGGATTAGCAACTTGGAGTTTTGGCATGGTGATGACAAGTTCAAGTAGTTTAACCAGAGTCTCTCACTTGATAGCCAAAATTAACAGCGAGCAAGAAAACACAGTACGTCAGAGACTAAAAGAATGGTATAAGGAAGGAAAAGCCAAAGCCAAAAAAGGGAATAAAAGAGTATCTCTCGAAGTCAAAGATTGTTTTGCTGCATTACTTCGATGGATTATCGATTTATTACCATCGATAACTCAAGAACTACCTATAGCGTTGGATGCGACTACTATTGGTCAAAATTTTACCGTTCTTTCGATTAACGTTTTATATCAAGGTTGTGGCATTCCCGTAGCCTGGAAAGTAGTTAAAGCAACTGAGAAAGGAAGTTGGAAACCACACTGGCAAGAACTGTTTCAAGCTCTCAAAAATACTGTCCCAATGAGTTGGAAAGTAATCGTTAGTGCCGATAGAGGATTATACGCTCATTGGTTGTATGAGGAGATTGTTGAGTTAGGTTGGCATCCCTTTTTAAGAATTAATCAGCCAACTTGGTCAATATCAACTGCCAGATTCATCTTTATGGGAGCCAAGGCGCAACAGTTGTTCCTCGTACTGGGACAAGTTGGTCGGGAAAAATTACTTGTTTTAAAACCCATTCTCTTGATTGCACTCTTCTGGCTCGATGGGATAATGGTTGCACTGACCCTTGGTTGATTCTCACAGATTTAAACCCAACCGAGGCCAATATCCTCTGGTATGGATTTCGTTCCTGGATTGAGAGTTCCTATCGAGATGTCAAAAGTGACGGTTGGCAATGGCAACGAACCCGCTTAACCGACCCCGAAAGAGCGGAAAGACATTGGTTAGCCATGGCTGTAGCTACACTATGGATGGTTACTCTAGGTGGAGCAGAAATCACCTCTTCAGAACCAGGAATTGGCGATCGCCCAAAGCTTTTTGAATCCACTCCTATTCGTGAGGGGTCGTCTGCGGAATTGAATTCCGCAGCTTCTTGTGAACCCCGCCGCCACCTCTCTTGTTTTCTTAATGGTTTGTTAACTGTAAGCTGAGCAACATCGATATTGCATAAAATAAAAATAAGATAAATTCAATATAAAAAGATATGCCTGTCAAAAATTTTCTGACTATAGAGCAAAAAATAAATTTGCAAAA
>JAAUYM010019575.1_pt1 | contig 10365 bp, 18 predicted proteins | sample 7278001 | NCBI WGS metagenome assembly JAAUYM01 (sample SAMN14350224, study PRJNA611818) | marine sediment metagenome | isolation source: surface marine sediment (1.8m) | place: French Polynesia: Moorea | collected 2018-08
CTTTCACCCTCTGGCCTTTCACCTTCTGGCCTTTCACCTTCTGGCCTCTCTCCCTCTGGCCTTTCACCCTCTGGCCTTTCACCCTCTGGCCTTTCACCTTCTGGCCTCTTTTCCTCTGGTCTTTCACCCTCTGGCCTTCCACCCTTTTGGTCCTCACCTGGTCTCTCACCTTCTGGCCTCTCGCCTTCTGGCCTCTCTCCCTGTGGCCTCTCTTCCCCTGTCTGCTCTTCTCCCTGCTCCTTGCCTCCCTTGCCTCTCCCATGTGGATGGGCGACGGCGATCCCCACGAGAAGGACGAGGACGAAGACGAACTTCATGTTGCTGGTAGTGCCGAACGTTCAGCTGTGAGATTTCTTCTTCCATCCGTCATATTTATACCCACATGTTTTATCTTGAAGACTCTTGCATTGCTGTGTGCATGTTGGGTACAGTAAAAACTCCCCATATAACAAATCTCGGCACAACACCTCTCAGTAGAGTAATATTATGGGTGTTTTGCCAATTGCCTGGCTTGCATTATTTTTTTCTCAGTACCTATAACAATAAATCTCGATAACCTGCAACGTGTATTATTCCTATATCGAGATTTCACTGTACCAGTAGTAAACTCAAGTTGTACCATTTGCGGAGGAAAGACCCATAGTCTAAGAGTTTATAAGCTTGTCTCCCTAGTTGCGAGCTTGAGGAGCCTGTTTTTTTGGTATACTTCTACCCATGAATGCTCTTTAGCAATAATAATCACCATATCCATCACTTGTGACAATTAAGTAGAAGAGACATGGGACTATCTTGCTTAGGAAAATGATTGCAGGTCAGACTCTAATTAATAAATAGTCTAAAAATTCGTTTAAGTTTGTTCCATTTTTTTAGTGGTACCTTAAAAATCAAGTAAAATTTGATATTAAAAATGCAGCTCTCATTTGTGACACCAGTAAGACCTCCAACTGCTGGTTTGAAGAGTTTTCTTTATCCACACCATGGCAAAGATATCAACCTTGGGGAGGTTGGACCAGCACAGGCAGTCGGTGATCAGGATGAAGATGGGACAATTGTAACATTGACATCTTAGTACCTCACGGTGCTAATTGTGATCAAAGGGTGTGGCTAAATGACCCAAAATTAGTAGTGTCTTCAATTCTTAAGAGGCAGTTTAAAAACAAAAACGGTGATTCTTTCTCCTCCCCGCAAACTGTACTACTACGGTATGTACACCCACACACACACACACACACACACACCTGCCAGTTCAAAAAACAGGCTGATGGAAATTGTCTCATCTATAGTAAACGTTCCGTTTCCACAGAATGGGAAGAATGAATGTCTGTTGGGACAACTCAGCGACAAGAGGAAGGTGGCACGGCCACGGTTGAAAACGCTTTCGACTATAATGGAGTTTGCTTGGCGCAAACTAACGGGCAAGCAACAACGCCAGATTCCAAGAACCAAATATCACTTTTAAAAAAAAAGAGACTTTCATAATGTTTTCCAAGCAAACAGGTCACGATGCAAGGCTCCCGGCCTGTCTAATGGGGTTTGCGCCAGGTAAACCTACCTGTTCTAGCTCCAAACACGAGTGCTTTGTACTAGCATGCGCACACAAAGACGCCCTTGGCACTCTGTCACCTTTTAATCTCCATTGCTTTTTTCCCACTGTGTTTAGCAGTGCCAGGTGAACGTACTACTGCTACTGTACGTAGCAGCATTAAAATCTGGGAACGTACGCAAGTGTCAAGTTTTGTTTATACTAGTTATAATATGGCTTTATTGTCACCGATCTGAATTTCTGATTCCATGGAGACAACCAGGATTAATAGTAATAAGCTCTAATCGTCCGTTTCGAAGGGGCTGCCCGGGTTGCAAATCTGTGATATGGTGCTTTCGCCACTATCAGAAGGGAGGGGGATGAGACTAACACGTCTAAAAATACAAATTTGAAGGGGTCACGTACTGTAAGGGGAATTGATTGGGAGGGGTATAAATCACTACTTGATGTATTAAAAAAACATGAAGGAAGATCCTTTTGGGGGAGAAGAGGGAGAGGAAAGTCACTTATGGGGCAAATATCCTTGGTGTCTGCAAACTTGTTATCAAGATAGATTGAGGTGAGGAAGGACAAGTCTGAGTAAAATCATACAACTACTGTATGTTGTAGTAGTAGTGTGTAGCATACGATCGCAAAAAAGGAATAATTCTGTTGGCACTATCCATCATGCAAACTCTTTTTGTTTTGTTTTTTTGGCACGAGATCACGTGACTTTGCTGCCGTAGGTGCCGAGCGGAGGTCGGTACTGCCCGGGGAAGGTGGACAGCTGGAGGGTGTTGAAGGCGTACCGGCGGTCGCCGATGTTCTTCAAGACGTTCTCTCGCCTCGTGCCCTCACTGGAAAAGAAGAGAAGAGGCATACCACATGCAATAAAAGAAATTATTTAAAAAAGCGTCGTCTGGCGATTGCCAAATATTTTTTTTTTAATTCACGTAGTACCTCCTCATGACATCGAGAGCCCTCTGGTACTCGTGCTCCGCCAGGTCGAACTCTCTGGAGAGGATCTGCACCTGCTCCAGGGTGGCCGCCATCCCCGTCCTGTCCTTCCCGCTCTTGCAGTTGATGAAGCGAAGGCCTGGAACAGCGAGGGGGGGGGGGGTATCACCGATCAGAGTGCCGCACGCCGCGTACAACCTTGGGAGACTTGGGAAGTGCGCAATTCTCACCTGAGAGCCTCCGGACGACGTTGGAGGCGAGGTGGAGGACCTCCACGTTCTTGTTCTTTCTGGTGCTGACCTCGTTTTTCAGGATGGCCAGCAGATCCTCGATCTGGGGCTCGCTCGGCGACATGGACATGCCTGAAGAGAGAGAGAGAGCAAGAATATCCCCTGTACTGTATACCGCTTCCTGCCCAACATTGAGATGAACAAGCTCACGTTTGGCCCTCCCCGAGAGCGTCTGGCTGGTCGGCAGCCCCAGCTTCTTGAACCTCCGGTGGTACTCCTGCAAAGGACTCTCAGGTTAGGTTATGGCGACATATTTTTACCACTACAGTGGTAAAAATTAAGGTTTTCATATCTCATCATTAAACAACCAACATTGGTATGTTGTAGGTACTAAGTATTTATTTTGCAGAATCACAAATTTCATGCCCGCTGCACCCACCTGGAGTATCTTGAAGTTGTCTACGTTGTTCTTGTCCTGCGGCGCGTTTGCCCCCGGCATCCTGCCGGCGATGGTAGCCTGCTCGTTGATGCCCACGTTGAAGAGCACCGGGGTGACGCTGAAAGTCATCGTCTTGATCTGCTCCAGCGGCAGCATGGTGTAGACGTAGTCCGGCACCGGCAGCATCACCTTCAGGCTGCTCCGGCTGCCGGTCACCCTCGGAAGCGGGAAGCTGTGGTACTGCAGCAGCTGCACCAGCGGCGGGGAGCGGGCGGACCTGGAGGCGAGGTTGCTGCTCCCGCCGCTGTCGTTCCCCTTGCGCGCTCGGACCCTGGCCCGCTTGTCCACGAGGATGAGGGTGAACTCCACCGCCCTGAGGTCCTCCACCGCCACGAGCATGTCGTTGAAGATGGCCACGTCCTCGCCGTGCATGGACAGGAGGGACTCGAACGAGGCCAGCGGGCCCAGGCGGGCGCAGAGGGTCAGAAAGGTGGGGTCTGTGAAGAAAAGAGGTTTTTTTCCTACGTACTGTACATGTACATATAGTTTTGTACGGTGCATAGCGTACGGTACATTAAATCTTGTTACACAGTCTATCCTTGTGGGCATAGTATTCACAATAATGCTGGAGTTTACTACCCTGATCCAAAGACATCAAAAGTTGCTCCATACCGTACGTACATATAACCTTGCTTTGAGGAAGAGGGATCATTTTTCATTTTCTCCTCTCAGTTTCTTCCGGCTGTGACAACGAGTCCTGGGAGTCATATGTCCGATCCTGTGACATGTACGTACTACAGTACATGTACAGTGACGCCAAGGGAACCCAACAAGTTTTTACTTAAACTCGTCTTGGACGAGCAGACTGCCAAGTAGGCAGTAACAAGCTCTTCAATCTCCCATCCAGTCGCCTGCAGCGGGGGAGGCGATCGCAGCCAGACCAGAAGGACCGTGGTCGTCGCCATGGCCACCACCCAGTTCAAGAACGCCTCCCCCTTCTCCAAGGAGGGGTACGCCATGATGGACTGGGGGAACGACGACTTCGTCCTAGCACGGTAAGTACCCAACTGTTATTTCCTATTTCTTTTTTACGAGACAAACAAACATCTTCAATTATCATATCCGCAGCTTTCTGAAAAATCTGGAGGTCACCTCCAGCGATGCTGCGACGGCCGCGGGCGGCAAGGACGACGTGGTCGGCGTGGCCCTGTTCGGCATCGGGCGCATGGGCACCCTTCACCTCGGAGGAATTCTCGCATCCAGCAACATGAGGCTCAAGTACATCATCGAGGTGGACGAATCCAGGTGGATCATCAATGCGACAAATATTTGTCATAATCCCGACGGGACTTTTGAAACTTACAAGCGTAACAAATTGACGAAAAAATTGTGACATTTACTATGTGGTATTCTAATGACACGTTTCATTACATGTTTAAAGCTGAATTTGTTGCGCTCGTAAAACAAACATATAGGTGGGACGGTTGCCGGAAAGGCTGGGGTCTGGGTGAGGACGTCAAGTTCCTGCCTCCGTCGTCCATGTCCGCTGCGCTGTCCGACCCGTCCGTCCACGCCTCCGTCATCACCACGCCGACGTTCTCCCACGAGGAGATCGTCGTGGCCTCCCTGGAGGCCGGCAAGCACGTGTTCTGCGAGAAGCCGCTGGCGCCCACGGTGGAGGGCGTGCGCAACTGCTACCGGATGGCGGAGGAGGCGGACCGCGTACTCTTCTGCGCCTTCAACCGGCGCTTCGACCCGGCGCACCAGGTGCGCCTCTTGCAATGACATTTTAAAAAACATTCAACTTCAGTGTTAACAACTTTTTTAAAAGACAATATGGCAAATCTAACAGGTTTAGGTTAAAAATTGTAGAAGAGAGTGTGTAAGCGTCAGTGTGCCAGTGTGCCAAATTGGCAATTTTTGGCTACCAAATATGCCAGTTGGCAACACTGTTGATTCGTCCCAAGGACATTTACCAACGCCTGCGCAAGGGCGAGGTCGGCCGGATCCAGATCGTCCGCACCGTCAGCCGCGACAGCCCGACCATGCCCTTCGGGTACATCGTCACCTCCGGGGGCATCTTCTTTGACAGCCTCTGTCACGACGTGGACCTCATCACCTACATGATGGGGGAACTGCCCACCAAGGAAAGGAACATCACCAAACTGCAAAGTATCTCGCATTACAGACAGCAAGAGATCAACAGTCTTCTCTCTCCTTTTAGGTCTACACCGCCGGCTCAAAGTTCCACGAAGAGTACAAGAACCTGGACGACTTCGACAACATCATGGTGACCATGCACTTCCCCTCCGGTGCGCTGGCCCACGTGGAGCTCATCAGGCACAACAGCTTCGGCTACGACCAGAGGCTGGAGGTGTTCGGGTCCGAGGGCATGCTGCAGTCGGAGAACCAGACCCCGCTCGGGACCAGGCTCTGGAACAGGTACTGCACCAGAGTGACGATGCAATTCACTGTGTCGATGCATCTATTTGAACGTAGCTATGCATGTAACAGCTTGTCACCAGGAAAAGAATCACTATATTGAAGAAATTCACCATGTTGAAGAAAACTTTCACTCCATTGAAGTTCACTACGCCAAAGTTTCACTGTTGCTGCGGAAATGTGGTTCAGCATTCTAGCCTTTGGGCCAACAACGACTCTCTCTCATGCCTGAAGGTCAGGGATGCACACCCCAAGAATCCACCTGATCTACTTCTCCCGCTACATGGAGGGCTACAAGCGCGAGCTGGAGCACTTCGTCGAGCAGGTCGTCTCAGGGGGAAGGACGTCCATCACGGACAGGATGGTCCTGGCCGTCTTCAAGATCTGCACCGCCTGCGAGAAGTCCGGAAAGTCTGGAGAACCAGTGGAGATCAAGTGGGATCCAGAAGAAGTGCCCAAGGAATATTCGTGTGGAAATTAAAGGACTATGAAAAAGGACAACAATAAGACGAGCAACTCTCACGATTTCTGCATCATGTCATTTCCCATTTCCGTGTAGGAGTACCACGCATCTGAAGACTGTGTTTCATGCTGCACCATGCCACCACAATCAAAACCATGGGCGGTTTTTTTTTCTTGTCTCGCAGGTCTGGCCTGCACACCCCAAGGATCAACCTGGTCACCTTCTCCCGCTACTGGGAGGCCTACAACCGGGAGAAGGAGCACTTCGTGGACGCGGTCCTATCCAAGGGCAAGGTCTGCATCTCCGGCAAGATGGTGGCCGCCGTCTTCAAGATCTGCGCGGCCTGCGAGACCTCCGGACGTTCAGGGAAGCCGGTCGATATCGAGTGGAAGGGAGAGGAGATTCCAGAGGAGTACGGGGCAATGAAGTGCTGAGATCTGTGTCGGTTGTACTACCGCCACTCTCTTCCTTTGCTTAAAAAAATGACTGTAGTGCATGAACCTACATCTACCTTCCGTGAGTAGCAGCATCCTTTGAACCCTAGACCCGTACTAACTTTATCTACGCAGTTCAATTTGTGGGGAAAAAAACCTCACCTGGTTCGCATGCCCAGAACTTGGACATGAGAGCGGTGACGAGCGACGTCAGGGCCTGGGAGAAGCACACGTCCCTGGAATTGACATGAAAATAAAAAAGCCGCGGGATTAGACACTGTTTATCCTCGGGAGAGCTCTCCTTCAACCTCCTCTCACCTCCTGTACTTGATGTCGTGGCTGAGGTTGACTGCCTCCCTGATCTGCTGCAGCCTGAGCACCGAGCAGACCAGCCGGGACGTCTTGCAGAGGCTGTCCATGCCCTGGCGCAGCTTCCTCATGCTGGGCCTCAGCTCCGCCGCCCAGTCTTCGATGGAGCCCTCCTGCGGGGAGAGACGCCAGTTAAAAAAAACCATGCTTACTGCTGTTTACTACTAGTTCTACGTATAGTAGAACAAAAAAGTCAGAGCGTCGATTGTCAAACCTCCTGGTTCGGGTTTGGCACGTCCGGTATCTTGAAGGCGGACTCGTGCGAGGCCGACTTGGGGATGCTGGCCCCGACCACCTCCCCGGCCCTGCCGACGCCGTGTAGCTTGTTGGCCGCGGGAGGAGTGGCGGAACTTTCACCGTCGTTCCTGGCCGTGGCGTCCAGTTCCCTGAACCTGAAGGTCCTGGAGCTGAGGGTGGGCGAGTCCGCTCGCCCGCACAGCACCCGCACCTTGGAGGCCAGGCACATCATGGCCGCCTCCACGTTCAGGTGGGTGAGGTCGATGGGCTCTGGCTCGTCTCCCGCTCGGTAGTGCAGGCCCTGCTGGATCAGGCAGTCGCCCCCTTCAGTCGTCAGCCCCTTGTCCTTGGAGGACTCCTTCGCCTACAGCGATCACAAAGATCACAGTGTTTAAATGTACCTGACTAATCTCATCTAGTTTCTACAGCCGGTTACCTTCTCGTGTTCTTCTTCCCTCTTCTTCATCTCTTCCTCCTCCTGCTTCTCCTCTGCCGCCTGTATCTCGCTCTCCAGACTCTCCCCCTCCGTCGCCGCCCCCGCCGTCCCCGCGGCGGCCTCCGTTCTGGTGGTGATCTCGATCAGGTTCTCTCCTCCGTCCGTCCGCTCACCCTCGCACTCGCCCTCGAACTCCACGCTCTCGTCCTCGCTGGCGTCCTCCTCCTCCGCCTCGATCTCCTTCCAGGCCTCCCGGATGCTCTGTTCCACGTCGACGTCGTCGTCGTCCTGCTCCTCCTCGTGGACCTCGTCGCGGTCCTCGAGGTCATCATCACAGTCTTCTCCTTGTTCAACCGGGTTTCTTTCATCACATTTCGTCGCATCACTGTCCTCCTCCCTCCTCTCCGTCGTCGTAGTCGTCTTCTGCACCTTCAGGACCTCCTCCTCCTCCTCCTCCTCTCCGTCCTCAATTCCCTCGTCCGCGTCTCCGCCAGGCTCCTTCGCCCCCACCCGCTTGGGAGTAAGCTTCGGGGTGGCGACAGGGGTGTCGATGGGAGAGCCGGTCTTGCAGAGGGTGTAGTAGTGCTTGGTCTTGTCCACCACGCTCAGGTACTTGAAGGACTCCTCGAACTCGTCAATGTCGGAGAGGTGGTCCACCGACTGGTAGCCGGAAGTGTAGGCGCTGTAGGTGCGCCAGAACTCCGCCGCGTCGGCGCCCTAAAAAAAAACCCTGATTTTTTTTTAATTTGGCACTTCCGGAACAGTGTTGTCCCAATTCTGTTCATCATTACAGCATGCAACGTAGTTACATGGAATGCTCCTGACACAGTTGAGGAGGGTAGAAACTGCATCATCACCAAACAGAAAACAAGACGAGAGAGGAACCACAAAATTTAAAAAGCCTCTCTCCAGGGATGCAAGTTTGTCTTTTTCTTTAACCCATTTTTAATGGCCTTTTTTCAACATTTTTTGACGAAAATGTAAAATGTAACTAAAATTGAAAAAAGCCAAAAAAAGCTTTTTGCTTTTTCATATACGTAGTAGTCTTATTATAGTTATAGTATGACTTTACTTTTTTTAAACTGACCGCGTAAACTCCGTCCACCTCCGGAGTGCGCAGCTCCTTAGCCACGAACTCCGTGCAGGGCGTCTGCAGCAGCTTCCCGCCGCCCTCGCACCCGGACGGGGTGACCACCCCGCCCCCGGGGGCGCCGGACCTGATCGCGGCGGCGGCCGGGCGGCACGGCTGCAGCTTCAGGTCGATCTTCAGCCGGTTGCGCTGCATGAACTCGGCCACGGACTCGCTGAACTCGTCGCGCTCCGGGCGGGTCGTCAACCTGATCAAATAACAGAACACGTGAAATATTATTCTAATTAAAATGTGGGGAATTCGGGTGCTGCGACCGACTCTTTGTCCGCCTCGTTCAGTGGATCGGGGTCGTTGTTCTGTTCTTTCTCCTCTTCGTCGTGCTGTTGTTGTTGCTTGGACCCACTCGCACCCATCGTCCACTTGTGCTAAACTGAGCGAATGCGCACTTCTCTTTCTTTTCTTTCCCGCCTTCCTCCTCCTCCTTCTCCGTACAGGATTTGACAGAAAAAAAAAGTTGAGAGTGTGCTCCCCTCCTGATACCACCTCTCCCGTCATATTGTTCATTTTCCACACATGCACGACTAGGGCATTCACGAATACCAATGGTCTAGGAGAAACGGCTCCGAATTATACTGTACGGTTTCCTGACAACCATCGGGGTACAAAAAGGGCAATATCCGGATTTTTTTTTTCAACCCATTTTTCGGATAATTTGGCCAATTTCTGGTCAAAAACCGGATATCCGGGTTTTTTTTCTAAAGGAATGCGTGCCCTACGCACGACCCTGGTAACATCCTTGGCCAACCGCATCAATCATGTAGGGGACTTCCCTTTTCTCTGCCCCCCTTTGAACATTCCACTTGGAATGTTTTTACGTCATCACCATCGCCGCCGCCGTCGTCGTCGTCACCTGTTCTCTTCCAGGAACGCGAACGCCTCCTCCACCGTCTGCGTGTCCATGAGGGAGCAGAGGCACCTGGTCTTGCGCAGCATGTCCTCCACCAGCTGGAACATCCCGTCGGGGTTGCGCTCCTTCCCGCGCTTCATCATCAGGCGCATGCAGTCCACAACCTGATGAGGTGAAGCAGGAAATTGAGATCACCTGTTCCAGAGTCCAGCTCCCATTAGATCACCCAATTTAAGGCGTTTAAGGCAAGTTGAGCCGGATTAGTACTTGAATGGGTAGCTCATCCTGCTAATGATCACTGAACCCACCTCTCTCCTGACCCTGCGCACGGCGGCCAGCGTGTCCTCGGCCATCTGCAGCCTGTCCGACTGGGAGCACCAGGCCGTGGAGTCCTTCTGGGGCGCCTTCAGCTCCTTCAGCATCCTACGAAAGGAAAAGAAAAATGTAAGTGAAAGGTTTCTTAAGACATTTTCCTTGGAAATTTGCCAAACCAACCGAGTTTCTCACTAGTATAATCGAATTTATTGTGGTCGCTGTTGCTCGAATATTTTATCGAACTTCCACGCTAATGGTACCGAAGAGAAACAATTATTTTTCTTTCTTAATGGATTTCCCAATTTTTTTTTCGTTCTTGGAAAGAGAAGAGGGAGGAAGAAAAAAAACCGCAGCCACCCACAAAAAGAGGGTTGTGGAGAAGTGCTGAAGCAGCAGCAAACAGAGCCAGAGAAGAAGAAGAAAAAAATCGGCAACCCCGTCTCTCCTTCCCCCCCTCCCCCCATTTTCGTCTTTCTTTTCCGCATTTTCCTCCTGACACTCTCAGTCTCTCCCATTTTCCCCCC
>JAAUYM010109604.1_pt1 | contig 10362 bp, 4 predicted proteins | sample 7278001 | NCBI WGS metagenome assembly JAAUYM01 (sample SAMN14350224, study PRJNA611818) | marine sediment metagenome | isolation source: surface marine sediment (1.8m) | place: French Polynesia: Moorea | collected 2018-08
ACCGTGGATGGTTTTAAAGAAATGTGCATCATGGACAGAAGGGACATGCAGCTTCTTGTAAAGCATATCTACCAAATTCTGGCCAACCCGGATGAGGCCAAAAAGTGCTTTTCTGCCCGCAAAGGAGAAGATCGAATTTACAGCCCAGGTGAAGAACTTGAGAAGAGATCCGAAGTAGCCCAATGGTTAGATAGAACCACCTTTGAAGAATTCTTTGCCAGCAAAGTAACGAACGAAGCGGTTAAGAAAGAAGGAAAGGTGTTCGCCGAAAATTTCTATAAAATGATCACAGGTGATGATGTGAGATTGCCTCCCAATTTCCCCTATGACGTCGGTGCCGAGGCACTGCCTAATCTATGGGCATCCGTAGGTTGGTTTCCTATGTATGCCGAGGACAGTGAGCGCAACAAGAGAAATTTCATCAACATAAGAGGTGGATATGCCTATGCTGAGATATTAGGACACTGGGGGCTACTTAGAATTGATGAGATCAACGGTGAAAAAGTGGGTGCCGAAGTAGGTATGGTGGTACAATCGTTGAACACCTTGTATCCCTATCACAATCACGCCATTTCAGAGATCTACTACACCATGCGAGAACCAGCCTGTGTCGATCAATTTAAAACCTTTGCGGTGAGAGAGAACAATCCGCATGTTAGAACGGTCTCAGAGGATGACAAGATACGCGTCGTTCAGTTCGATGCGGGTATGCCCAATGAACATACCTTTTGGGCCAGTTCCGCCTACGACCGTGATCCTTTGGTCTATTTTCATGAAAACACCTTGCATGCCTTTATAGCAGAAGGAGACTGTGAGGCCAAGCCCGAAGAAAAAGCACTGGTGACCGTCTGGGCACGAGGAAATGCCCACGACACCCGTAACGATTATGGGAGCACAAAGCTCTGCGAGTGTGCCGATAGACCCAACACACCAGCAGTGAGGGGTAAAAAAGTGCAGTGTCAACTGACCAAGAGAAAATATTGATATCGTCTTTAGTTTTTGATCGAACCGAAAAAACAAAGGTTAAGGATCTAAAAGAATCCCTATTCAGAGCATAGTTGGCAGGAGTGTTCTTCGCACCTGCGTGAGATGCCTATTGATAAAAATAACCAATTGACATACAGATTTTTACAAAATCTGTCATTTAAGACCAAAAACAAAAAGTGCGTATGACTTCCCTTGATAATGCACTACATTTATCATATTCAAAATAAAACCAATCAGATGCCAGCGAGAAAGATAGTGTTCCTTTTTATATCGTTGATCACCCTCTACGGGAATGCCCAGACACTCGATCTAGGCATCCTCACGGACTTCGAACGATCCCCAGAGATCGATTCAGTATTTCAATTGATCGTTCAGGAGGCCAACAAGACCGTTGGCCCTGCCAGATCTGTGCAGTTGAGGCCCGAAAATGTCCGTTACGGTGTTAGAACTCCAGAAAGTGCTTCTGCTCAATACGAGGAACTCGTCTCCCGATCGGACCTTATCATTCCCTTTGGGTCCGTAAGTGTAAAGGGTGGCCTAGAATCTGGGCCTTTTACCAAACCCACCATAGGTTTGGGCATCGTAGACCCCTATCTACAAGGATTGCCCTATGAGGAAGGAAGGTCAGAAGTTGACAACTTCAGCTATATCTGGGCGGTAAAGGATCTAAGAACCGAACTGCTTAGGTTCCGCGATATTCACCCTTTTAAGAACCTGAGCATTCTAGTCAACAAAGCTTCAAGCGTCACATTCAATGAAGAACGAGGCATTCGATATCTCGACTCTCTAGAAAACCTGCTCTCGGCGCAAATAGTGGTGGTAGAAGTTGACGACAACATGGAACGATCCTTGGCGTCGATCCCCGCTTCTACAGATGCAGTATATATTTCCTATCTGGACGGGAAAACTACGGCAGACATCCGATCCATAGCCGAATACCTCAAGGGCAAACAACTTCCTTCGTTCTCCAGCCAAAAGTGGCATGTGGATCATGGTATCATGGCGTGTATCTCTGATGAGAATGACCTGCTTCAGGTGGTTAGAAAGCTGGCCATCATGGTCGATGAGGCGGTCAGTGGCGAACCCCTTTCCGAAATGCTGGTGAGCATCAACTTTAAGGACGACCTGTTTATCAATGCTGCCACTGTAAAATCGCTGGATCTCGGTCTATCGTTCGATATCTATTTCACGGCAAACTTCATTGAAGAGGACCAGGATCTCCCTTCCTATTCGCTGGAGGAGGTCATGGAAACGGCACTACAGAACAATTTTGGCATCAAGATCACCAATCAGGATATCAGTCTGGCCATACAGGATGTTAAGTCGGCCAGGACCAACATACTCCCCACCCTTGATCTGGGGGCCAGCGCTACCCAGATCGGTTTTGAACAGGCCAACGAACTACTCGATTTTCCGGAGAGGAAAATAACAGGTCAATTGGCTTTGGACCAGGTCATCTACTCAGAAAGGGCGTTTGCAGGGATAAAGATCGCCACCTATTTGCAGAAGGCACAAGAGTTTGCCACCCAAGCAGAGATCTTGGAGCTGCTGCTCAATACCTATTTTGACTATTTTTCTGTGCTTGCATCCAAAACCGTACTAGAGATAGAAAGGGAAAATCTCGAAAACTTTAAGACAAATCTAGAGTTGGCAAGGATCAGGGTGGGGCTAGGGTCGGCAAGCAGGGCCGAGATACTTCGGTGGGAAAGCGAAATGGCCACGGCAAACCAATCTGTGGTAGAGGCATCGACCAACCTGTTGGCCACAAAATTTCGATTGAACACCTCATTGGCGAATACGCTGGAGGAGGAGTTTGACATAGCTGATATCGGTATCGACGATGATCTATATCTGCGGTTTCGGGACAATGCCTTTTCTCCCTTTATAAACAATCCCAATAACCTACAGAACGTTGTCGATTTTCTGGTCGAGGAGTCCACCAGGAACAATCCCAATAAACAGGCCGTCTTGGAGCAGATCAAAGCGGTGGAGCGGCAGAAACTTCAAAACAAGAGAGTGTTCTACATACCTAATTTCTCTCTACAGGCGCAGACGCAACAGGTCCTATTAAGAGATGGACGGGCTTCTGGCAATTCCCTCAATATTCCGAACAACACCTGGAGTGTAGGTATCAACTTGGCCTTTCCCATTTTTGATGCGAACAGAAGAAAAGTGGACTACCAGACCTCAAAGATCCAACTGGACCAATTGGCCAATGCACGAGAGCAACTGGACCAGCAGTTGGAGTTGGCCGTCAGGACGGCCGTTCTCGACGTGGTGGCCACTTCCACCAATATAGAATTCAGCAAGACCTCCGCCGACAATGCAGTGGCCAATTTTGAACTGGTACAAGACAAATACCAGGCAGGGGAGATCAGCATCACCCAGCTCATCGATGCCCAGCAGACCGCACTGAGTGCCAAGCAACGTTATGCGGTAGCGGTATATGATTACATTCAGTCTCAACTGCAACTGGAGTTTGCGGTTGGATTTTTTAGCATGTTCGCCACTCCTACCGAATTGCAGGAGTTCAGTGAACGATATTTCGAGTTTCTCAATAATCAGTAATTCTATGAGACCATACAAGAGCAGATACATCCTTATCTCATTTGCTGCGTTGACCCTTTTTCAGTGTAAGAAAAAGGAAGCTGAGCAAGGAGAAGTCCTAAGACCCGTAAAATATATGACAGTGGGGGCTGCGGCAACCCATCAGATACGCGAGTTCAGCGGAACCGCCAAAGCTGGGAACGAGATAGAGCTCAGTTTTCGGGAAACGGGAGTCATTCAGAGAGTAAATGTTAAAAAGGGACAGCGAGTAAAGGAGGGCAGTCTTATTGCCAGTCTCGACAATGTGGAAGCAAACCTCAATTATGAAAAAGCTGTGACAGAGGTGGTCAGTGCAGCATCTTCCATGAATACCTCCAAGGCCGAACTGGACAGGGTAAAGACCTTGTATGAGAAGGGCAGCACTCCTTTGAAGGATTATCAAAGTGCCAAGAACAACTATCAGAGTGCTTTATCGCTGTATGAAGCTGCCGTTCGCAGTCGCGATCTGTACAAGTCGCGAATTGGTTACGGATTTATCTACGCTCCTAGCGACGGGGTCATCGCCAACACAGAGGGTAAGGTAAACGAGCGGGTGCAGACCGGTCATGTCTTTGCTATCCTAAATGCAGGAGAAAAGAAGAAGGTTGAGGTTGGGCTACCAGAAAATGTGATCAACAACATTTCTGTGGGGATGACAGCGCAGATCACGTTTCCCACCCTGGACAATTCCTCTTTCACGGGAGAGGTGATAGAGGTCTCACCGGTCACCTCACAGAATACCACCACCTATCCCGTTGAATTAGAAGTGATCGATCCCGTAGCTCAGATCAGACCCGGCATGGCGGCAAGCGTCCTTTTCGATCTTGCAGCAACTGGGGATCAGGACAGATCTGATGTAATTATCGTGCCGATCAATGCAGTTGGTGAGGACGGGAATGGAAATTTTGTGTTCCTGATCAAGAGTGATGATAACCAAGTTGGGGTCGTGGAGAAGAGGACCATCACCATAGGAGAAATGACAGCGAATGGATTTGAGGTGAAAGGTGGATTAGGACCCGGTGAGCTTATAGCGACAGCTGGCTTACAGACCCTTTTGGATGGACAGAAGGTAAAACTGAACTAAATTGAATTTCAACTTCATTTAATGCAATGAATTTAACAAAGTTCGCGATACAAAAAGACCGAGTGATCCTCAGTATATTACTGATGGTCATTGCCTTGGGACTTGTTTTCTTTCAGTCCCTATCTAGGGACAGTATGCCGCCATATACCGTTAGAGTGGCTACGGTAGTGACTTCCTTCCCAGGGGCCAACCCACTGAGAGTTGAAGAACTGGTAACGGACAAGGTTGAGAAAGTAGCACAAGAACTCCCAGAGCTAAAGGAGGTGATCAGCACCTCGAGGACTGGACTTTCTGTGGTCGAAGTGGAACTTCTCATGACTGTGAAACCAGAGGACCTACAGCCCGTTTGGGACCGTTTGAGAAGGAAGTTGGCCAGCATCTCTGATCTACCAGATAACGTCCATCCACAATTAAAGGATGACGGCATAGGCGAGGTGTTTGGTATTGCCCTTGGCCTAACAAGTGATGGTTACGCCTACGAGGAGCTAAAGACATTCGCGGACGATATCCGAAACGATCTCATAAAACTTTCAGACGCAGCTAAGGTGGAGATCAATGGTGTGCAGCCTGAGCGAATTTTTATCAATTTCGATGTGGCCAGATTAAAATCGTATGGCCTGACATCGAATATGCTATACAATCTTATTTCGACCACCAACATCCTTAATACCGGTGGGATGATCAACGTTGAGGACGAACGAATTATCCTCGAGCCCTCCGGGAACTTCAACGACGTAGAGGGAATACGACAATTGCTCGTACCTGTTGACCGCCAAGGTCGCGTTGTCGCTTTATCAGATATTGCCGAGATAAAAAAAGGATATATGGATCCTGCCAGCCAGTTGACCCGCGTTAACGGAAAGGAGGCTGTCTCGCTCCATATCTCCCTCAAAGATGGGGCAAACATCATTGCATTGGGAGAAGGAGTAGATGAGGTGGTGGAAGCGTGGATAGGAAAACTACCTGTTGGGGTCGATCTGTTCCGGACGTCATCCCTAGATCACTACATTGATCTTAAGATTGCCGATTTCGTCACCAACCTTATTCAGGCTGTAGTGATCGTTATGGCGATCATGCTATTCTTCTTAGGTATTCGTACAGGTCTGATCGTCTCTAGCTTAATACCCTTGGTAATGGTGAGCACCTTTATGGTCATGGGGCTGATCGGCGTGGGGATCAATCAAATAACACTGGCAGCCTTGATCATGTCCTTGGGGATCATGGTCGATAATGGTATCGTGGTATCCGAATCAATTCTCGTTAAGATGCAGCAAGGGTTAGATGTAAAAACTGCGGCCATTAAATCTTGCTCCGAGCTATTTTTCCCGCTGTTGATCGCCACAGGAACGACCTCTGCCGCCTTCCTTTCTTTTTATCTGGCAGAATCGACCATGGGCGACATTGTGGGTCGCATCTTTATAGTGATCGCGATCGCCCTTTTTTCCTCCTGGATCATCTCGTTTACCATCATTACCCTTTTTTGTGTGTATTTTCTAAAGGTAAACCCCTACAAAAGTGCAAAGCCAAATCTGATCGACCGATTTATCGATGTGTTAAAGGGTGGATATAGCAAAGTGATCGTTTGGGCCTTAAAACGAAAAGGATTGGTCTTGAGCGGGATCTTAGGCCTGCTGTTCCTTTCCTTCTACGGATTTGGATTTCTGGGCTTTGTGTTCTTCCCGGACAGCGATCGAAATATGTTTACCATAGACATCAACCTGCCAGAGGGAACGCGTATAGAAGTGACGCGATCCACCGTGGAGGCCATTGAAGACTATATGAGGACGGAACTCTTGGCCAATGAAGAAAGGGACGGTGTGATCGACTGGAGTGCATACGTAGGTGAAGGGCCGTCCTCCTACGATCTGGGATATAAGCCGGATGAACCCAATTCTAATTACGCACACTTTTTGGTCAATACCTCAAAATTTGAAGCAAACAATGAGCTGGTTTCCAAGCTCGATGAATTCTGTTTCAACAATTTCCCAAATGCAGACGTTAAGGTGACCCTGTTAAGTGGTGGAGGTGGCGGAACACCCATTGAGATCAGAATTTCTGGGCCGGATCCCGATCGGCTTGGTGAAATATCCGAAGAGGTAAAGTATAAATTGACCACTATAAGCGGTACAAAGAATGTAAAGGACGACTGGGGACCGCGAGGAAAGAAGTTTGTGGTTATGGTGGATGAGGCTCGTGCCCAAAATGCGGGAGTGACAAACCAGGACATCGCCATCTCTCTTCAAACCTATTTTGATGGATTTCGTGCTGGCGAGTACAGGGAAGGAGATAAATCCATACCCATCATGTTGAGAGGAGACCACGAAGGCCAACAATCCCTCAACACGCTGTCAACCTTAAATGTGTATGCGCAGAACTCAGGCAATAGCGTCCCCTTATCCCAGGTCGCCGCCCTAATACCAGAGTGGCAGAACCCCAAGATAAAGAGAAGGGACCTTGATAGAACCATTGAGATAACCAGCGAGCTTACCCTCGAAGGAAATGCTTCCGAAATTGTCGAAGCAATGACTCCGTGGTTGGATGAGCAAAGGTCCCATTGGGGTGATGAGTATGACTATAGTCTGGGTGGCGACGCCGAACAGACCGCAGAGAATATGGGAGCTGTTATATCCTATCTGCCGCTATCCGGATTCATTATCGTCCTATTGTTGATCATCCAGTTCAACTCATTTAGGAAAATGACCATGATCGTATTGACCATTCCACTTGGCATCATCGGGATGGTATTTGGGCTGTTACTATTTCAGGTGCCCTTCGGGTTCATGGCCTTTTTAGGCGTGATCTCTCTTGCGGGCATTGTTATGGTCAACGCCATCGTGCTGATAGACCGAATAGCTATTGAACTGGACGAAATAAAGAGAAGCCCACAAGATGCTGTCATTGGGGCCGCATTGCAGCGTTTTAGACCCATACTTCTGGCAGCAACCACCACAGTCCTGGGCCTGATACCCCTCTATATCGGAGGGGGTGATGTTTGGAGACCTATGGCCGTTACGATCATGGTCGGGCTGCTTTTTGGCACCATCATAACCCTGTTATTTATCCCATCGATGTATAGCCTGCTCTACAAAGTTGATTATAAGGGGTATAAGTTCGATCCAGAACTGTTGAAATAAATGGGTAGTAGAGATTCAAAATGATAGCAAATAAGAAGACCTAATAAATCGACAAGACCAAAATCGGTTCTATATCGAATAAAGTGAGTAAAGAAATATAACCTTTATGGTAAAACCCTATCAAAGCGAAGCTTTGAACCCTTTTCCGTGAAGGTGGTCTCGGCTACGCTCGACCACCCATACACCGTCCCCTGAGCGGAGCCGAAGGGGGCAAGCAAAGAAAATGAACAAAGAGAGTAAAAAGAGAGTGACTTAAGGAATCAACCTACTATGTGGTCATGAAGGCAAAACCAAAATGAATTTACCTCACTCAATCAATTCAGTATAGAGCCACAATTTATAATTCCTTTGATATAGTGTCATGAATTCGAAGCCATTCAATCTCATCATTAGCCAAGCTAAATCGTTATGAAGCTTCTCTTTATGGTATTTGACCTTTTTATACCCACAGCAGCCCTCAGTCCTACCTTTAACGGACTCGCAAATAGTGAACAAGGTGACAACGAGGAATTTCCTATTGGTCTTGAAAGCTATGAGGATGCACACATGGAAAGTATCTTGGAGATACTACAGCACCGAATGGAGGTCGATCCTTTTAATATGGTGGCAACCATCATTTTTATCTGTGCTGTGGTCCACACTTTCCTGGCCAGTAAGATCTCTGCCATCAGTCATCGTTTGCAACACGAACACGAAGAAAAGATCGGAAGAGGGGATGCCAAGGACGGTTCCGTGGACATGAAAGCCGAATTGCTTCATTTTCTGGGCGAAGTGGAGGTGATATTTGGGCTGTGGCTTATCCCGCTGGTCATTGCCATCATGTATTTTCACGGATGGGATAGTACTGTCCACTACTTTCATGATTCCGTTAATTTTACCGAGCCCATCTTCGTAGTGGTGATCATGGTACTTGCCGCCACCCGCCCGATCCTCAGACTTTCTGAGGCGTTTATGGTAGGCGTTGCCAAACTATTTGGTGGAACGCTAGCGGCATTATGGTTGGTGATCCTAACCATTGGGCCCTTGTTAGGGTCATTTATCACCGAGCCTGCCGCGATGACCATTTGTGCGATGTTACTTTCACAGAAGTTCTATGAGCTGGAGCCAAGCAACAAATTTATGTATGGCACGCTAGCGCTACTTTTTGTTAACATCTCAGTGGGGGGGGTTCTAACACATTTCGCTGCACCCCCCGTATTGATGGTGGCAGGACCTTGGAATTGGGGAACTTCCTTTATGCTCGCAAATTTTGGTTGGAAGGTGGTCATTGGGATCTTGATCGGTAACGGTCTCTACTTCTGGTATTTCCGCAAAGAGTTGCACGCTCTCCAGTCAAAGTTTGCGTTCAGGGAATTAAAACACGAGATCGAAAAGAACTATATAACGAGAGCGGCCACCGACGAGGCTTGGGATAAGGCCGCAGAGGAGATAGGTGCAGAACGGTTGCCCAATGAGGTGAAGGCCGTATTGGATCCATTTTCTGAGTCGATCCGTGCAAAAGTTAAGAGCACAGACCTTTCTGGTCTTAAGGAAATGGGGTACGAGCAGAAGGTCATCGATGAGGCGCTAGAAAGACGCCTTAAAGAAGCCGAGCTGTATCGGGTAAGAAAATATATTCCTCTTTTAATTCCAGAGAAAGATCGTGCGGAGTTCCAAGATCCGGACTGGGACCACCGAGATGATAAAGTACCGATCTGGATCACCATGGTACATGTCCTTTTTATGCTATGGACCATTGCCAATGCCCATTATCCCGATCTGTTTATGTTAGGTTTCCTGTTCTTCATTGGGTTTGCACAGGTAACTTCACAATATCAGAACCGAATTCAGTTGCGTCCTGCCATGCTGGTGGGGTTCTTCCTAGCTGGTCTGGTGGTCCATGGCGGTCTGCAGGGATGGTGGATCGCCCCTGTGCTGGACAGTCTCTCGGAGAGCACATTGATGATCGGAGCCACCGTGCTCACGGCTTTCAATGACAATGCCGCCATCACTTATTTGAGCACACTGGTGCCAGGATTTACAGACAACCTTAAATATGCTGTGGTAGCCGGAGCCGTGGCAGGTGGTGGCTTAACGATCATTGCCAATGCTCCGAATCCTGCAGGCCAGGCCTTGCTAAAAAAGTACTTCGGTGGATCGGTAGCACCATTAAAATTACTGGTTGGAGCCTTGATACCTACGATCATTGTATGGTTGTGTCTCGCATTACTTTAATCAGATTTTAGATGATCATTACTAAACGAATAAAGACCAGACAAATTATAATAGCGACCTGGAGGCAGTTTGTGCTACTTATTCTACTTTGCACCTCGGCCTATCTATTTGATCGTTTTGTTTTGAGGAACCTCATAGAGTTTCCATCGGTTATTCCGGCCATTCTGGGGCCAGCATTGGCCTTCTTCATTGGTTTCAACAACAATCAGGCCTATGACCGTTGGTGGGAGGCTCGCAAGATCTGGGGGGCACTGGTCAACGATTCTAGAACTTGGGCCCGTCAAATTATGTATTATCTGGCGTCAGATCATATTGAAGATAATGAGGAAATTGAGGAAGCAAAAAGGAGAACGATCT
>JAAUYM010012509.1_pt1 | contig 10360 bp, 11 predicted proteins | sample 7278001 | NCBI WGS metagenome assembly JAAUYM01 (sample SAMN14350224, study PRJNA611818) | marine sediment metagenome | isolation source: surface marine sediment (1.8m) | place: French Polynesia: Moorea | collected 2018-08
CTGCGCCTCTCCTTGCCTGTGCCCTGCATGGAGAGGCGCAGGGCAGACAGCAGGGGTCGGAGGAGTTCTGTTTAGAATCCGCGTGCCGTATTTGCATGAGGACATGGTGCGTGTTCGGCCCCGTTCGGCCATTGGTCAGTAAGTTCTGTTCCGACTCTCCGAAGTGTAGGCTTCGCCCAGAAGGGGACTTGGACTCTCTCTCTGTCTCTCTCCAGCTGCGTGCGGTCTGCCGCCGTGGCCGGAGCTCAGGAGAAAGAGAGGAAGGAAGGAAGGAAGGAAGGAAGGAAGGAAGGAAGGAAGGAATATCCGAAAGAGAGAGAGAGAGAGAGAAGAGACCGAAATTCGAGTGCAATCAACAGGATAGCGCGGGAGGAACGGGGAGGAGGAGGAGGAAGGAGGAAGAGGAGGAGGGAGGAATTGAGGACAGGGAAGGAGGAAGGAGGAGAGGTGTTTCCGAGTCTGCCGCCGCTGTCGCCGCCGCTGCCGCCGCCGGACACCTATGCGCTGTCTTGGTCTCCGCCGCCGCCGCTGCCTTCCCGTTCAGTCCCCGACTCCGTAGCCGCGGAGGAGGAGGAGGAGGAGGAGAAGGAGGACGACAAAGATGGACAGAGACACGCTGAAGCAGCAGATCTCGAACATGCACTACCAGGCCAAGATGGAGCGATGGCCGCTGTCCAAGAGCATCGAGGCGTGAGTCATACTACTATGTACAGTACTATAACAGGCACAAGTCGTTTAACAAAAACTAATTGATACTTTTTTGCGATATTGTAAGCCAGAGCAATTAAGGTCACGTTTTAGTGGATTAAAAAGCTCGATTTCGTGACGGTTTAGACGGGGCCGCAATTACTGGTGGGTTTTTTAACGGACTTCACTTCAGGCTGTGGCCTCCAATTAAAGACGCAGTTTTTAGCAGCGACGGCAACAAAGTGCCTGACTTTCCTCCTTCACCCCCCCTTTTCTGCATGATCTAAGATGATGATTGGAGCTCTGAATCGAATCTGCCCTTCCCTCTTTCTTTCTTTTCTCGCTCCTCCTCTCACACGCAAGCACGCTTGGATGATCGCAAGAGGAGGAGGAGGGATGAGGGTCTTTGGAAGAAGAGGAGGAAGAGAAAAGGATGAGGGAAGGAAGCCAGGGATGGAGAAGGAGGAAAAGCTTCTTCTTCTCCTTCTTTGCTACGTAGTGTAGTTCCAAAGCAATCCCAATAAATGAGGAGGAGGAGGAGGAAGAGGAGGAGGAGGAAGAGGAGAAAGAGGAGGGGGAGGAGGAGGAGGAGGAGGAGGAGAAGGAAAGCCCTGAGCAAACATTCATGGTTGAATGGTGCCTTTTCCCTCTCCTCTTCCCTTTCGGTGTGGATGGGTGGAAGGACGCAGAGAGAGAAAGACCAGAACCCGAATGCAAAAGTCCAAAGTTTTCCCCTCCTCGGTCGAACGTTTCGCAAAACTTTTGTTTGTGGCTGTTTAAAGTGGTCTTATTTTTTCGGGGGAGAGTTGGTGGTCTTCTCGAGGTTAAAGATATTTATGCTTGAAAGTACTACAGTGGAGCCACAAAAGTCTACCTACAGCTACCTATGGCTTTCACTATAATGAAGACATATTTTCTTAAATTTTAATTCTTTTTCATGGCACTACGTGTGGGTGGGTGTTGTGTCTGCTGTTCCTTTCTATGTACTACTTTTTTCTCTGCCCAAAAAAACTTACATTCCAGAAGCTTTTTGGGAAAGAAAGGACTCTTTTTGCTGAGGGGGAGAGAAAAGGTAAAGGTCAATTCTTTTACGTCGACTTATGTGCTAAAAGAAAGGTTTTTGGGCGAGGGCGAGGGCGAGGGGACAGGAGAATCAGCACATCAAGGCTGCGACCTTCTTCGCTCTGACATGACCTTTGGTTCACGTCAGGAGACGAGGGAGGGGAGGATGATTGCATGTCGGTCGCCACCACCTCCCGTAGAGACAAGGGAAGGTTTCTCGTGACAGCCGGAACAAGAGTTTCAAAATCTTGTTTAAATTTTCCGTCAAGCAATCTTTCATTTGGAAGCCCTCTACTAGTTTCAGAATCCGAGTAAGATTTTTTTTCTGGTAAAAAAACAAAAGAAAACCTTTCGGCTTTTACTAATAATTTTTTTTTCTTCCTTCTCATCCTCCTTGACTTTAATCCTCCCCCCTGCTAGGAGGAGAAAATGCAACAAAAATAGCGACGAAGCCACCACCTCCTCCTCTTCCTCTTCCTCCTCCTCCTCCTCCTCCTCCTCCTCTTCCTTCTCCTATACTAAGCTGCCTGGGAAGAACGGTTTTCAAGCACGACATTTTTTGGAAGGGGGAGAACACTTAACAAATTGTTCCTTCTCTTTTTTTAGCAGTTAGAACAGAGGTTCACAAGCCATTTTTGGACCGCGACCCCTTTGAACCCTCCTGCCGAGCATTCCGCGGCCCTTTCTGATCCACAATGTTCTAATAATAGAGTAGGTTCCCATCTAAGTTACTTTATTTCTCCATAACCCTCTCACAACACACTTGGACAGGATTCGCCACCCACTTTAGGTTGAGAACCTCTGAGTTAGACCTACTACGTAGTACGGAGGAGGAGGAGGAGGAGGAGGAGGGGCATAAATGTGACACGTTGTTATTAGCAACATCTGTTCTCCCCTCTCTCCCCGTGTTGCTGTGACGAGCAAATGGGAAAACTGTGTCGAGGCATTCACTTTCCCACATGTTCCCGTGAGATGTTACTTTCTAGGACACCTTTTCATGGATTATGAATGATGACAAGGGTGAGACGTCAACACACACACATGCTTGAAGTATGAAAAGAGAGAAAAAAAGCAAACTATGCACAAAGAATTGGTTGAAGCAAAAGGGTTTTTTTTTTCAATTTCCCAGATTTCCTTTCCCTCTTTGTTCTGTCACCGGTGGTACGTGTAGAAGAGGGCAAGGAACCTCCTTATCAGACCTGATTAACTCTATCCAACCCGCTCACTTTCCTCTGAAGCTCCAAATTCCAACCCAGAAGAAGAGAGGAAAAATAATGGGACTACCATTTGAGGCAGCTTTTGGGCGTGCAATTTTGCCCATTTTTTGGGTTGATTGCTGCTCTTGCACTACTACATACATTGAAGAGCAGTTTTTATACTACAAAAAGTGTGAGAGAATGTGTGTGTATGTGTGTGTCGGGAGATACCGAAGAAGACACTTTTTTCATATAACAACCCCAGCTCCCACTCCCCTCGCATGCAAATGAAAGAGGACGCAAACTCGTTCACAGGTGTCTTCTTTTCTACTTCAATTTTTCCGTCAAAACACGTGTTGTATCTAGTAGTGCATATACGAGTACAAGCGCAAAAAAGAGGAGTCGCGTACAGTGGAAACTGTAAGTATGTACTATGTAGTGGTTGTAGCCCGACAAGACATACCCTTGCTCACGTTGGCTCATCCCAGACTTACATACGGTAGAAGGGCTTGACATTTGCTCTGCACTCGTGAGAGACTCATATGGAAGTCATGACTTGCGGGTATGTGGTAGAAAAATACTGTATACAAACAAGTCTAGATTTTTATGGGACTTGCCAGAGACTCATGATGAGTCAGTCCATCATGAGTCTTGTGTACAGTAAACCTTGCTCTATTGGTAACGATTTAAGCATAATGCCATATGGTATATAGGCATATAATAAAAGCTTTGTGGTGAGTCTGGAAAAGGTACTCCCGACAGACTTATACCAGAAATGGCTGTCTGGTCGGGAGTGATTAGTACAGTACAGTGAGCTGTTCACCGCAGACCCAAGGCAAGTTTAGTGCATCCAAGTTCTACTGTAGTTCGGTACTATTTCAAATTCCTCTTCTTGCTTTCTTGTTCCCCTTTCAAAAATAAAAATCTCTATGGGGTTTTTACAATGTGTTTGTGTTGTACCTTTTCTCCTTCCTCCCTCTCTTCCTTCCTTCCTTTCCCAATATAAGTGTAACCCGATATGCCAACGAATATGCTACTACTTCTACATCTCTTTTCTCCTTTTTCTCTTCTCTCCTGCGCTTCCCAAGATTGGATTTCCCAAGGCCTTGGCGGGCGAGATATATTGAATTTCAGTCGCACAATGTGTCACGCAAAGAAGGGGAGAAAAATGTAGAAGCGGGATAAAATGAAAAGAATTTTTTTCCCTACAACGTGCTAGATAGATTGACTTCTTTGTCGGCGTTTTCATACGGTAGTGCGTCCTTTATTTTTGGCTCACACGGCAAAGGTAACTCTCTGTCTCCTTCGTCTGACCCACCTGCATGTAAATCCCCTTTGCAAGGGGGGAGAAAAGGAGGAGGAGAAAGAAGGGACAGTTTTTACACCACTCTCTTATACGTACACGTTCGTACGTACAGTAGATCTCCGATACACGCAGTAAGAGGAAAAAAACTCTGCTCAGTAAAAAGATGTGACTTCTTTTAGCATGTACGTGGTACAACAAGAGTAAATTGTTCAGTTATGTTTAAACTGAGCAACTTCTTCCCTCCTGACGGACATCTTGCTACATAAGAGCATCCCTCGTCTAACTTATTATCCTGCTAGTACGTACCAAGTTTCAGCCGGTGACCACCGACTTTAGTACTACACAGTACTAGTAGTGCGGCTAACGGAATTCTACTGTACAATTTCGTTCCTCCTTTCCTGCTTCCCCTTTTATGGTTGGAAGAGGGAGAGAAAGGTCTGTCTGAGTCTGACCACCGGAGAAGGCAGAAATGGGGGTTCAACTTTTGCAGAGAGAGGGAGGGAGAGGGAGAATGAGACCTTTAGGGCCTTCCTAGAAATCCACCTCCTGACAAGGGCATCTCCCTACATTTATATTTTTACAAAAAGAAGGTGCCGGTTCTCGACAAATAATACTAGCCCTGTTTTCGGATGATTCGGTCCAAATTTTGACCTTCTTCCCCCCCCCCCCAAAAAAAACCCGGATATTCGGTACCATTTTTAAAACCGGGAGGGATTCCTTACACTCCTCACATTGAACCCCCAACACACACACATGGAGCTGAAAGGAAGAGAGGGGGAGAGGGGAGGAGGGAAGAGAAAGTACTAAGAAAAAACGCAATGTAGAAGGCCATTCCTGGACTTTCTTTTTCTGCTTGGCGGCCCTCTCTTTTTTGAAAGCAAGGGACATTCGCATAAATGTGTTTCTCTTTTTTTTTTAATGGCACCGGAGGAAGAAGAGGAAAAACTGGTCTTCTTTGTTTGGGGAAGGGAGGAAAGGACCTTTCTTGAGAAAGAGGGAAGAGGTGGACATACTTTTCTTTACTAACTGTGTTAATTCTACTGTGTTAATACTACAATGTGTCGTTACCCTCCCAAAATGCGGGCCCAAGGATGGTTTAAAGTCAGACCCTTTCCAAAAAAAAGCTATAAAAGTTTTTTTCTTCTTCTTCTTGGGACCTTCTCCATTATCCTTTTCTTCTTTCTCCCCTGTAAAAAAAATCTTTTCCAAGCCCCTTTGAAAAAGTTTTCTTCCGCTTCTTTAAAGAGACGTCGGAAAGGAACGGAGGAAATTGAGGAGAAAGATCCAACAACCAACATTCTTCTTTTCTACTTCCTCCAAAAAGACCATACGGTATATCTAATTTCTATGGTTAAAACCACCTTTTCCCGCACCTTTGCATAAGAATACAGAGTCCAAAAAGTATTTCTGGTCTTACTAAGCGCAGATTATTCAAGGATTCCAACTAGTAGGAGAGTTGTCCTCTTCTCAAAAAGTTGGAAGAAAAGCAGCAGCTGCCGCATGACTTTTCACCAACCCTCTTCTCTCCTCTCCCCCCCCCCCAAAAAAAACCTTCCCTCTCCGGGCTCCCAAAAAATGTGCTGCTCTTTCTCTGGAGGGGAGAGGGCCGAGAAAGAAGAAGGCAAGGAAGGGGCCTTGAGAGAAAAAATGTGCTGCTTATGATGATGACGACGGTCTTGGAATGAAAAAAAATTGCCGTCTTGCTTGCCCTCAGTTGAGTGTCTTGTGTTTGAACACGAACAGAATACCTTATACTACGTACTATCTTAAATATCTTTAATGAAAAGTAGTGATGTGTATTATCATTTGTCCTTGTATTTAGAGAAAAAAAATTGCGGGCGGCGGCACAATTTTCTTCATCCGGGCTTTATTGCGCTCACCATCTCCTCTTCCCCCCTTAATTGCAAGCACACACACACACACCACACATTCCCAGAAAAAAAACCAGAAATGGCGAAAGTGGGATGTACTTTAAAACTTGGGCTGGGGCAATAATATTGCGTACATAGTAGTAGTAGTACAGTGGACTCCGCTTATGCGAGCACCCTTGGAACACCAAGAGAAAACCGTTCTTATCAGTGGAATGTAGGTAGGTATAGTACAGGAGATCTTCGAATTTGTCGGTCTGTGGCGAACAGTTCACATGATGTTTGTGTTTGTTTGCTTCTTAACTCCCAGACCTACGTAACTACAATGGGATTTTGCCCCTGAGGAGTTCCTAACCCTCCTCCCCCCCCCTTCCCGCCATGGAAATTTGGGAGGACTAGCTGGATTTCTCCCTCCAAAGCCCCTCAGAATAGGTCACAAGTAGTAACTTGGCAATGCTAGAGCTGAAGTTAACTTGCAGTTCACGGCCCACTCACCTATTTTGGATCTGGATACTCCGCTGGACAACAGCACCCGTTAGCTGTGTGGTCTTGAAATTGAACACTATATAAGTTACGGTATATCGTTCCACTGTATTTTTATACGGTCTTCCTATAGGCAGAGTGGCCTGTAGTATGAACTGCCACATTACTATGTGGTGGTGGGAGGAAAGTTCTGCTTCTGGAAGGCACCCAACCCAGATTCTCTTTCTCTTTCTCTCAGACTCCATTTCCGCCATCCACCGACGCCGGGTTAAATAATCCGTTAAGCAACGCCAGCTTCATCCTCCTCCTCTTTCTCTTCCACAGACATTTCTACTTATTCTTTCTCCCATGGTTACCAGGCCTTGGAAGACTAGTCCGCCCAACTCGGGCTCAACAGAAAGTAACAACACGTTCAAATATAGCCACAAAGCCTAATAATGTTGAAAAATCTGTCTTAGCAGTTATTACTTATTTATTGCCAATGTGGCTATGTCATGGCTCACCTGGCAACCCTTCTTCCCCCCACCCCCACCCCCACCCCCACCCCCAAAAGTTGCCTCTTTCCTCTCAGTAGATCATTTATCTCTTGGCGGTGAAGGGAAGGGTTGAAGGCCAAACTGGCTGACTTTCTGCTTTGATGTCCGCCACGCACAACTTTCGTGCAAAAAAAATGCGCATTTAGAGAAATATTTTGGCTTTTTTTGTCATTTGCGTCACAACAACAAACGACAAAGAAAAACTTTTTGGGAGACATACTGCGTCGGAAAATTTTCTTTCATCATGACATTTGCTTTTATTATTTCTGCGGCAGTTTTTTTTGGGGGGGGGGAAAGGAGGCAAAAACCCTCACTTATTCTCTGCCTGACAGGAGGCAATTTACTACTACGCAAAACTGTTCATTAACAGAGAGTATCGATTTTTTTCGATGCAAAATCAAAGATTAGCAAAAGGCAGGACTTGGCCAGCAAGAGGATAAAAAAATTAGAACCGGGGCCTTGAAATATGAAGGGTCTTGAGAACAATCCAATGCTTGACTGAACACTTGCCACCAACGGCAAGAACAACTTTCCAACTGCGGCATTAACAGAATCTGTTCTTTGCTTTTTATTTCCAGGATGAAGGAGTACATCGAGGAGCACGAGAAGACGGACCCGCTGATCCACGCCCCGGACAAGAAGAACAACCCCTGGATGGAGAAGGGAAAGTGCAGCCTCATGTGAAAGGAGGATCTGAGAAGACTGGATATTTTTTTGTTGTTATCACCCGGAATGTGTTGATGTACTACTACTTACTTAGGTTTGAGGGTGCTTCTTATCGGATATTTTTTCGACTTTTTGCTAATTTTGGCTCCGTATTTGTGTAAGATATTATTTGGGAAAGCGAAACAGGTTTATTGCAGTTTTTTTCCTATTAACCAAAAGTCTCTCTCTCTTTTTTTAAAAAATCGTTTTGCACTTAAGTGTGAAGGTCAAGATATTTTTTTTTGCAACAACATGAAACACCTTTTTTTCTGCAGTAAGAAAACGTTATGAAGCACTGGAGAGAGTTGGAAGATGAGAGAGAGGAGGAGAGACCTCTGTGTCCTCCTCCTCTTTCTTGCCGCTTGGAAACGAACTGTACATAATTCTTATCATCTTAAGCATAGTGAGAGGTCCCCAAGAAAAGTTATGAAAAAAAGCAGGATTTTTCTCTTTCTTCTTAAAAGCCTTTTAAAAAAATATATTGCCATTTACAGTTTTGCGACAGCGCGACCTTTCCCGGAAAAAAATACGAAAAAGAAAAGAAGCTTTTTGTGAGACGCCTCTCTCCTCGCCAAAGAAAAATGGTGAGACACGTTTTTTGCGTACTACGGTACATCTCGTACTAACTATACACAAACACATTAAGTATGTAGGTAGAGAAAAAAACATGTTTCCATTCTACCCTCTCTCGCTTTTTGAAAACAAGAAAAAAAAACATTGTTATGAGAAAAAAGTTACTTACTACCACCTAAGCTGTCATCACGTCAAGAAAAAGAGCCATCAAGGAATGAAACAAGAACAACAACCTCAATATCAACATCAACAAAGGAAATGCAGACCATAAATATAGAGCATCTTTTTGCCTTTCCCCTTTTTTTCCAAAAAAAAAATCTGTGTCTTCGATTTTATTCGGTTCGAACAACAACAAGATGAAGAAGAACCAGTCCCTTCTAAGACCGCCATGCTGGCGGGTGCAACAACAACAAAAAGTAGAGCAAGTCCCTTCTTAGATCGCCATGCTGGCGGATGCGACATACACCGTGCTTGCATCCCTCATTTCCGTGATTCTCCCCCCCCCCCAGCATTTTAGTGTTGGCCCTTTTTATGGTGTTGTCGGCATGTCTGATCAGCCGTGGCTGCGGCAATGATGCTGCAGACCATGAGGAGAAACAAACACGGCCGACCTTCGAGTTCTAAGTACTAAAGTTTTTCAGGGGGTGGAGGGTGGGAAAGTTTTTCCTAAATCGAGTTTCTGACTTATTAGGACGTCTGGACACTGCAGAAGGACGCACCAAAGGGCAAATAGGTAGGGAAACCCTGTGCTAAATCGACCGTAGTTCGTACTATTGCTAGGTGGATAGAGAAGCATTCCCCAAGAAGAAGCGTTCAGAACGGCTCGCAACTGTGCCTTTTCCTTCACCTCATTGGACTTGGTCCAACATGCTCAAGTCTAGTGCCACGTTCAGAGACATGGCACGGACAGAACGGGGCAAAATTAAAGTCTTTGTTGGGACATTATCTAGCATATATGATACAGTTGTGATACCCATGACAACGAAGGCTCAACATTCTTAAGAGTGTGTGCATTGCTACAGCAAATAGCATCTATGTTGCGAACTGATTGCTTCCATCTTTTTCTTGGTATTTATTTGACTGCGCGCTGGCGGCAAAAAGCATCGGGCAATTTTTCCTTGATGTAATTCCTCCCCCGCACCACACCATGATGTATCTTGTTGGGTCGGTTGCTTGGTTGTGTGGGGGAGATCCGTGTTGCCAATACAACAACAACAACTTTATTGTTTTACAACTGTGGAGGCCAAGACAGTAAAAAAGTCAAATCCAAGTTTTGTCTCGAGCCGGAAAAAAAAATTGAGGGCACTCTCAGCAAAAAAGTTCTTAATAAATAATAATAATGGCATTTTTTATGGGAAGCCATAAGCTCCTGATTTCGAAGTTGCAAGACTGAAAAAAAATATATAAATCTCCTTTCAGAATCGTAACCTTTTTGTCCTCCCCCCCCGTCTGAAATGGAGTCCCTTCCCTCCCCTTTAATGGCATTAAAAATCCCCCACCACTTCATGCCATCATTGCCTTCATCACATAAGTTTAGCAGAGGGGGGGGAAGCAGCCTCATCAATCCTTACTTAAGAGACTGACACTTGGCATAGGCGGTGGCAGCAGCAGCAGCAGCAGCAACGCCTGTCTTTGGGTTTCCCCATCTCCATCATCGCATAGGGGGACTGATGCTGCCCTCACCAACAAGGTAGAAATAGGTACGTTTCTTGTTTTGCTGTTATACAACATTTGTCTTCCCATATCCGCGTCGTCTGCCGGAAAATAAAAATCCCTGACTGGACCTTTGGGAGAAGCTTCACGATTTTTTTTGGGGGGGGTAGGGGGAGGGGAAAATCCAATACTTGCATGAATATAGATTTTTTTTGTCTTTCATGGTTGGCGAATCACATCCGGCATAACAGCTTAAAGTGGGAAGTAGGTGGAGGAGGAGGAGGAGGAGGA
>JAAUYM010052604.1_pt1 | contig 10359 bp, 17 predicted proteins | sample 7278001 | NCBI WGS metagenome assembly JAAUYM01 (sample SAMN14350224, study PRJNA611818) | marine sediment metagenome | isolation source: surface marine sediment (1.8m) | place: French Polynesia: Moorea | collected 2018-08
TGCTGTTGTTTTTATTATTGCTGCTGCTGTTTGATACCGTTTTTGTTGCTGCTGTTGGTAATTTTATTGCTATGTCTGCTGCTTATGTTGCTGCTGTTGCTGCTGTCGTTGCTCTTGCTGTTGCTCTTTCTTACCTCCCTTTTTTTTTTCAGCCTCTCGCAGCTGCGGGCCCAACGACGAAGGGTACGAGGTTGAGCTCGGGTTCCGACTGGAGGAGGACGGCTTCGGGCCAACCATCACCGTCTGCTTTGACGAGGACAGATCAAGGTACAGTCAATCTTAGACTTAGTAAGCATTGGTTTACGTAGTAAAGAACCTTTTTTTAATAAAGAATTTGCTTTAGTAAGTAACTTTGTTTTCGTAAAAAAAAGAAAATATTTGGTGTAAATATTTACTTTTAGGTCCCTGTACGCCTACCACTACATGCCTCGCGAGATCGAAGGTCGTGACCACGACAACGAGCGGCCGGACTTCAGGCCGGCCGGCTACTACCCGTTCGACGTGGAGTTCTACTACACGATCGACCAGCAGAGGGAGACCATCGCCGACCTGGTGGGCTCCGACGACCTGGCCGGGGAGTACGTCATCGACTACGACAGCGACATCTACATGGCCAGGGGGCACCTATCGCCGAACGCAGACTTTGTCTACTACTCCTTCCAGGTACTGTTCATGTTCACTTTTTTTTTCTCTGGCAAGATGGCTAAATTGAGTACTTGCCATATAAGTGGATGGTTTTGTTTGGTATATCTACTAGGTAGTAGTACAATACGTACATAAAGTGTCAAGTCACAAAGATGCCAATTCGTCAAATACTTACAACTGTGGTTACTCTTTTTTTTTTCTAGGATTCAACTTTCTTCTACCTGAACGCGGCGCCGCAGTGGGAGGCGTTCAACGAGAACAACTGGCTCAACATAGAGAACGAGGTGCGGTACTTTGCCGAGGACTATGGCAGGGACCTGATGGTCTACACTGGGACCAACGGGGTGTGTGAGCTCGACGACGTCAACGGGGAGAAGGTGGAGATCTACCTCTACCCGGACTCGGAGGGAGACAGGCTTCCAGTTCCAAAGTAAAGATGCTCTGATACCTTTTCAACATTATTGCAGTGGAACTTAGATGGTCAGGTGTCCCAATATTCTGAGTTTTCCATTTAACTGAGTTGCCTTATGTACAGGTAGCTACATGTAAATTCTGTTTCATAGAAAATTTTCCAATTAACTGAGATTCCGTATGAACCAAATCCCCATTAACAGAGTTTTGAGTATTGTCTATGTTGCACAGGTTCTACTGGAAAGTGGTTGTCGACGTGAATGATGACACGGGGGTCGGTCTGGTCGGGGTGAACAACATCCACCTGACTGAGGAAGAGGCGTCGAGTGACGAATATCACATCTGTGCCGGCTCGGAGATTGAGGACCACCCGTTGCTGGACAGTGTCGACGATGCCGACAGTGTCTACGAGGGCGTTGTCTACGCCTGCCCCTACCAGGACCTCCGCGCTGCCTTTGAGGAGGTGCCTGACTTGGGGGACCTGGGACTTCTCATCTGAGGCGCTTAATTAAAAAAACATTTTCAAGAAGTTTCTTATACCCTACTAGTGCGCAGACACTAATTTATTTAAAAAGCTGAATAAAGTGAAACAAAGTGCTTTAGATATTTTGGTGATGCAATGTAACTTCTAATCTCTTTCCAACAGGGGAATAGTAAAGTTGATAACTGGTATTTGGGTTATGACCTCCATTTGAACCCCTCCTAAAGAGAGAGAGAGTGTGAATACCGCTGGTTATCTCTTCTTGCCATTCCCCTGTCATAATTCTTTTACACACACAACTTTTCCCATAAACTGACGCACAAAAGTTGCGCTATAAAAAAAAAAAAAACAAGAGGAGGTCCAGCACAGACAGATGAAGAAGCATTATTTGCTGTCTCTCCCTCGCCCTCATATGTAGTATGTGCCAGGTCACCCACTAGAATCTGGAGGGGAATATTAAAAAGCATGAGCTGTGTGACGCACACACACACACCCCTCCCCGAGGGGGAGGAGGACGGGGGGGGAGGAAGGGATACATCCGCCGACACCGACACCGACACCGACACCACCATCAACGACGCCGTCGACACGCAGACCGTTATTGATGGTGTCGCCCACACAAGGGGGATGTTAATGACGGCGGCGGGCCCGTGGGTGCGACACACCATTTCCCACACCAATAGTGAAGGAGGAGGGAAGGGAGGGAGGGAGGGGGGGCGTTCCCCCCTGATTTTTCTTCTCCTTTCCTCTGTCTCTGTTCTTCCTCCCTTCTCTGTTCAGCTCTGTTCAGTCAGACTCTGCCTCGTGAGGGCAGAGAGGGAGCGAGGGAGACCTCAGTTTTGTTCTTGCTGCCAACGTTGAGAGAGAGAGAGAGAGAGAGAGAAAAATCTCTGAAGGAAAAAGAGATTTTTTTTTTGGTGGATAGTCGTGCTGTGGTTTGATCTTCTACGAGGAAGGAGAGCAAATCCTTCTTCTTCGTCCCAAGATCTCATTTGTAATTCTTCTTCCTGTGTGTGAGAGAGGGGAGAGAGCCAAGGCAATGATGGTCAGTCTGTCAATCAGATGAAAGAAGGAGGAGGAGGAATTATCTGATTATTGGAAGAATATATGAGATAGAAGGAAGGGTGCGCAAGGAAGAGAAGTACGCTCACGCAAGAGAGAGAGAGAGAGAGAGAGAGGGAAAAATAGGTTTTTCCCTTAAACATCTATCAAACCAGGAAGAGTTTCAGTGTACGTGGTGGAAACCACAATAAAAATTTTGGCCGATATCCCGGATCGGAAATGTCGCTGTTGTCTCAAGACGACGAGGTGAGCCTCCCTCTGCTGTTGCCCGTGGACACGCCATGCACTGACGACAGCGCCGTCGTCGTCGGCGCCGCCTTCTTCTCCAGCGGCGGCAACAACGCCAGCGGCGCCCCCGCCGCCGCCGCCGCCCTCGGGTGCCCGCTCGGCGGGAGGGACCGCCACACCCCGGCGCTGGTGTCGGCGCAGCTGGCGGTGTCGGCGCTGGCCCTCGCCGGCAACGGGTTGGTCCTCCACCTCATCCGCTCGTCCCCGTCGCTCCACACCGCCAACAACCTGTTCGTCAGCGCCCTCGCCGCCGCCGACGTCTTGGTGGCGGCCAACGTCCCCTTCTACGTCACCTTCTACTTCGACGTCCCCTACAAGTGCGACCGGACGCTCTGCGCAGTCAGGTCAGTGTGGGAGAGCGTGTGTCGCAAAAAAAAAAAAAACTAAATAAATATTGGACATAGTGTACGTAGGTAGTAGATGTTAAAGAGACGTCTCTTCTCGAGTGTGAGCTGGAGCAAACGTGTGTGCCGCCCCCAAGAATTTACTAGCGTAATCTCCTCCTCTGCTTCAGGTACTTGTTGGCCCTGTACGTGACAGTGCTGTCGGTGCTGCTGCTGGTCGGGGTGGCCGTGGACAGGTACCTCTCCGTCATCCACTCGCTCAAGTACCACAGCTTCATGAGGTTCAAGCTGGCCAAGTGAGTCCGTCGAAAAATTTTTAATGCCAACTTTTGCTCACACAAATACAGTAAACCTCTGCAAAACTCTCTGAACGGCTTTTGTATGTAGGCGTAGGTAATTACCGAATCACGTAATTCTGCCTCTGACGAGGTACAGTAGCACTCCAATATGGCGCCATTATTCACCGAATTAAAAACTTGCTACAGCAGATTTTGTCTGCCAGTAGCAGGTTAGAAAAAAAAAAACAACTTGGCCATCACAACAATCTTTATTATACTGTAGTTACAATAGCGGAGGTCTGTTGTACTACTGGGTACATCACTGGGTGTTGTGGAGCAGTCACGAAACAAGAGACACGGAGAGGTCAATGGCTTCTCCCTCGATTCTCCCCCCGACCTCCCGTGTCGACAAGTGCACAGTTGAGCAAACAAGGAAGAAAGAAAGAAAGACAGGGGGGGGAGCCCTTTCTCAGTCACTCTGACTCAAGGGCGAGGCATCCCTTTTCCTCCCCTCCAGAGGGACCCTCCCCTCCCACCCCTCAACCTCCATTTCCTACTCAGCCTCTGCCTAAACAAAAGCCCGCCGTCATTTTTCTAACGCAGAGACGCTAATGACTGTCGAGAGCCCTCTCTTTCCCCCCCCCTCCTCATTTCTGTCTCTCTCTCTCTCTCTCTCTCCATCATTTGCATTAGTGCGAACAGATTTCCTACACATGCTGTGAGGTACTACTTTACCTACTGTACTACAGGAGGTATTTTTGTTGTTCTGTTTTTTTTTGTGCGTGTCAATCTCAGCAGTTATTTCTCTTTTTTGAAAAAAAAAGAGAATTTTTAGGGGAGGAAGAAGCACTTTTTGTTGTTGGGTGAAGCTCCAGTTTCCGAGATTGCGCTCATTTTACAACGGCCTCTTTGCTTCTCTCTCTCTCACTCTCGCTCTCTCTCTCTCTCTCTCTCTCCTCAAGTTTAGAATCAACTATGGCGTTGTTTCGTACTAATGACTTCCATCTTAAAAGCCTCCGTCCTCAGAGGGGGAGGAAGAGAGGGAGATTGTGGGATAAGGCCTGCGTTTTCTCTCCCGCATTCTTGTTTTCTTTTAAAAGTGCTCCTTAAAACAGATGCGTCAGAGGGAGCGATCAACAAAAAAAATGCCGCAGCTCCAATTGTTCGCCATCCAATTTTCTTTTTTTATCAGTCAGAGTTTTTTTTTTTTTTTAGATACTACATAGGCCACAAGTCGCTCAGAAACGGCAAAACGATCTTAATTGTTTGTTAGACTGGTTGATGACTTTTCAAGCCATTAAGAGCAGAGGCACAGTAATTATAATTGCAAGGGGATCGTGCTGTCATATGCTGGGCAGGCCCATCATGAAAGTTTAGTATTTTTTTTTTTTCATTTTGCGGGGGGTAGGGTAGAGTGGGCTTAGAAGCGGGTTTAAAAAACTGTCATTTGGTCTGCGTCGCAAAAAGGAGACATAATTGAACTGAAGCAGCATTTAGTAGAAAATGTGGGAAAACAGATGTTCCAAAGCACGTCATCGTATTCAGACGGAGAGGGAAAGGAGCCTGTTGCGACAATAAAAAAAATATATATTTCATGAAGCACCCTGGCTTATTAATAAATGCTCCATTAATATTTGCTTCTGAAGCACCTTGTGTCTGTACTAGGAATGCATAAAACCACCTTTTCTAAAATAAAGTTTTTTTTTATAAAGCTCCCTGTTTCTATACGAATTGCTTTATGAAACACTCTGTCTCTTTTTCTTTCTTCGCGCAGACGCATCATCGCCTTCGTGTACGTGTACGTGGCTGCGGTGGTGGCGGCGCCGGCCTACTGGGCCGTCAGGTGGAGGCAGCCCATGGAGTGCGACCTCGTCTACATACTGGAGGTAGTTCATACAACCGTAACGACCCAACCAACAACGTTTGGAGAGCGTAGTTTAAAATGGCTCTTGGTTAAAATTGAGCTCTGCAGTTAAAATTCTAACTCCGCTCGTACCACAGACTGAGTTACAGTTTAGAGCATTAGTTTTGGTGCAGTGTCCATACCCAACCACCCATGGTGGTAAGCAAAATAGGAACTCAGTTGGTACATACATGTTGCACATGGCATACACTTTTTGTACCTTTGGCACCGATTTGTAAGCTCAGTTGGTGCTTATCAACAAAATTTCTGCAACAGAGCTCAGTCGGAAGTTCACTAAGGGTCCGTTGTTGGTTGGGTAGGTCCAATGATTGAGTGTGCAGTGCTCTGCTATACTGACTGAGTTCCAAAGTACTAGCAGATACTTCTTCAATGTCTGCCCCGGAGGGATCGCCGTAAGCTGGAAGCGTAGATACGTATGTAGGTGTACAGGGCACTCCACACACTGCAAGCAGAATCCCACCTCCAAAAGAAGATCCCTGTTTTTGAGGACAGGGGCAAGCCAAAAGTTTGAAAGCGGGGCTAGGGTTGAAAGCCTCCTCGGCTACAGTAGAACTTCAGTATTGTGAACCGGTGGGTTAAGATGATCACTAAAGAAAATGCAATTCACACCATCGATGCACCCATTTTTGTGCAGTTAAAAGGAAGTTCACTTGCAGGAGGAAGTTTGCTGCACTGAAGAACTTACCGTGTTCAAGTTTATTACTACTAAATGAAAGTCCTACTGTACTTTGCAGCACTCTCTTGGGACCTCGGGAAAAAGGTTGCTTCTTTCTCTTTCTGATTGCGGAACCCTTTTCACCTTCCCCTTTTTTTGGCAGCTCCCTTGAGAACGGGGAAAGGGATTCTACCAGCGGGACAGTCAGAAGGGGGGAAACTCCCACCAAAACATTCTAGCATTAATGCTTTACTCAAGCAGACAAGAGGTTCTACTGTACCACGAAAGGCAGCGCCAGCTGCTGACAGAACGGAAACACTGTCATTAAACCATTAGTACATATCCTAAGTCCATGTAATATTTTTAGTTTCCAACATAAAACGTTAGTACATATTTTAATTATCAAAACTTCTGCTCAACAAGTCGCAAGTCAAGCTCTCCATGGCCTTGAGAAAACTTTCCAATTGAGCTACAGCGGGAATGGAGGTCAGGAACATTTTTTAAAGCAAGGCTGACAGATTTTAAAGGTTTGAATTATGGGGCCCCCAAAAGGACCTTATCTCTCAGGCCCACACTCCCTTCAGCAACAATGAGGTTTCTGAACCCTATAGTGGAATATCTTTTTATTTTTTTACTTTTGTGAATTTTTCTTTAGAGTCATTAGAAGGATCTTTTGTCATTTTCCCCCCTGAAAGCAATTCTTTGTGAAGCTGTTTCCTGGGAGAATAAACAGCTTTGCCCATGGTTTTTTTTTTCCTGCAGTGTATGTAGTCGTCACTTTACTCCTGCAAAAAAACTGTTTACAGCAGACCTCAGCTTTATGGGAAACATTGCTTTGAATTTTCTTTTTTCAAGTCCACCCCCCACTTGCTGCCGGCCACCGACTCCTCTTCGACTTTTCTCCGCGGCCCTTTGGCACAACCGATTTTATTTTTCCCCCTCTCCTCCTCCCCACCCAGTTCTGGTACGTGTGCTGCGTGGTGCTGTTCCACGTGGCCGTCACCCTGTTCGCCACCGTGGCCATCTACGCCCTCATCTTCAACGAGGCGTGGAAGAAGCTGCACCAGGTGAGGGAGGAGCAGTGTGTAATACATGGGGCAGTAATACCTAGGAAACATAAAAAAGCAACACTTTTAGATGTCACAGACCGTTCACTTATGTACTGAACTCTTTTCTGGAACAGACAGTAGTACTTTATACTAGGCAACGTAATTTCTTTTTACTATATGACTCCACCGTCATTTAACAACCGTCTTATTTGCCTGAGAGTACTGTACATTCATCAAGAAATGATATAGTTTACTACCATATTCTACTATGAGAAGGTTGTATGTGCGCACATATAGAGAAAAATGTGTTATTTTTCTGATCTCCAGCAGTGTCAGTGCGTGCTGACCCCGAAGGCCGCGCAGATCCGGTCCGAGGCCAAGACGGCCAAGACGATGGCGCTCATCCTGGGCGTGCACATGTTCAGCCTGGCCCCGTACCTGGCCGTTGTCGTGGGCAGGTACTTCGCGCCGCAGGAGATGGCGCCGGCACTCAGCGACGCAAAGAAGGTGATCACAAAAATAAACTAAAATCTGCGCGCCAGGAACAAAAGGTTGTTTTTTTTTCCAAGCCAACTTTTTTTAGGGTTTTTTTCCAAAGCTTTTGTAAAGCTTGCTACTTTTCCAACTAGTTGTGAGACGCAGAAATTCCGCCTAGTCTTTTGAATTAGATGTACTGCGTGCTAACTCGACAACTTTAGCAAGAAGCCATTCTTTCTTCTGTCTCATTGGCAAATTTGCAATATGGGAAGCTAAAGCCCTGCGAGAAGAAATAGCAATTTTACGTGATACTGTAAAACTCCAATATATGTACGTAGTAAAAGCTTATACTGCTAACCAAATTTGATATTTTTACCAAAAATAACCTGCCTCTGTCACTGGCTGGGTAAAACCCCTGCTGTACAGTGTACAGCATGCTTCTAGCTGCTGTTTGTGAGTTCTACTGTACCGCGCGTACTGTTTTGGCTTATATGGAGGAAGGCAGATTCTCCCAGAGAGAGAGAGAGAGAGAGAGAGAGAGAGAGAGAGAGAGAGAGAGAGAGAGAGAGAGAGGGAGAGAGCAGAGAGAGGCCAAATTTCCTTAATGGACTGAGCGGACGGGTTGGGGGGATAGAAATTTGTGAGGGCGTATAAATTCCCATAAAAGACTGTGGAATGGTTGCTTCTCCTCCTGCCGAGCCTCCGATTACCTCGATGTATTTGCCTATTCAGCTTGTTTCAAGCAAATTGACGGATCAATTTACGTCCCAAAATTTTCTCGATCTGATGTTGCAGTTCGTCTGCGTCCTGTACTTCGGCAAGTCCGCCGTCAACCCCTTCATCTACGGCTGGAAGAACAAGGAGCTCAGGAGGGCGCTCGTGTTGCTCATCAGGAGGAGGAGGGGGGACAGGCGGAACGGGGAGGAAGCCGCCGCAGCCGCCGTCGCCGCCGCTGGCATCAACGAGAGGAAGGCGGAGACGGCGGCGCCGACGGCGGCGACGGCGAAGGAGGTGCCGACGACAAACGCGAACGCGACGTCGGCCGTCATCGTCCACTCCATGCTGGAGACGGCGGCAGGGGTTACAAACTACAGGCGAGTTGCTTGTAGTACACAGTACTTAAGCCAGAGGTTCTCAACCTACGCGTCGCGGTGGGTCACAAAGCCTTTCTGAGCGGGTCATTGGAAAGTAATGCAAGTGTACATCTTTTCCTCCTCTTCCTCTCGATTTATGGGCCGCTTGATGCTTTTTTGGGGGGGGGTCTTAAATATGGGCTTCGGTCCAAAAAGGTTGAGAACCTCTACCTTAATCGCTGTCGCTTCTGTCTCACGCTGACTTGTCTTGTTGCGCAACAGACTGGCCTGGAAGGTCCAGAGCCTCCTCCAGCAGCACGAGAAGCACTGCCCCGGGTACAGCCTGGACAACGGCAAGATACCTTCCTCCCCGAGACAGGAGAAAGGCGACAGGGAAGAAGTGCCTCGGACTGCAACGATCCTGGAAGAGGGCCGGATTGACTCCGTCAGGTTCATTGACGACGACGACGGCGACGGGGGTGACGCCGTGGAGGAGCGGCACCACCATCTGGAGCAGGAGGAGGAGGAGGAGGAGGAGGAGGAAGATGACGAGGAGGAAAGGAGGAGCCTCCTGCTGAATCGCCCCCCTTTGGACCAGAGAGGCAAGGAGGTCAAACTTGGTGAGACCCTCTTGAGGGACTTGCCGGTGTTGGAGACGAACTTGGACGCGGGGGCGGCCAGGGAAGACTTCTTGCCGCCGACGGTGAGGGAGGTGGCCATATGAGTCGCCGCCACCTCCAACATGTGTTCAACAAGTGTACCTGCCTCACACGCTCCAAATTGTACGTACCACTATTATGTGTAAAAAGAGTTGTTAAATGTGAGTGTCATGTTGGAACTATGTTCTGTGCAGCAAGTGAATGTCATGGTCGCTATATTCTCGTTTTACTGTCAAGTGTGTGCAAGTTATGACACCATGAAACATGCCGTTATAGAAACAAGTATCTTTCAATGCCGATTTAAGTCTACGTATATCAGCATGGAGGGGAGGCGCCCCCCCAACCCTTGTGCCGTGCGCCCATGCGTGGCACGAACATGACATTTTTCAAGATCTACAGTACCTTATGCAAACACATTATCTGACGTCAAGGGATCATAAACGGCACGAGTTACCCTTTCTCGAACGCTGAGACGTGCTTCTGGAGTGTACTGCAACTGTACACAATTTTTACTACCTGCATCATCATTAAGATAAGAAGAAGTCCCTCCGTGGGGGGGTGGGGTGGGGTGGGTGGGGGGGGTCAAGTGCAGTTGTCAGAGCAACTTACGAGCAGAAGGAGCTACAGCAGCGACAACAAGATGGTGACCACCACCCTCCTCTTCCTCCCCGTCCTCGTGGCTTCCGCCTCCGCCTACTGCGAGGTGCCGCTGGACTCCGAGTCGGACTGGCCGGAGTGGCCGGCGGTCATCACCGACGCCGACGGCGACGCCTTCGTCTACCCTGAGGGCTCCTACGAGGACGGCAGCAGGCAGCTGTACCTGCTGCAGGGCGACCAGGTGATGCTCACCTGCTCGGAGACGCTCTTCGACGACGACGTGCTGGCCGAGGACAACTTCTACTACGCCATTGCCGAGTGAGGGAGAGGGGAGGGGAGGGGGGGGGGGGGTAAAAGGGGCCCATTAAAAAAACCAGAAGGGGGGGTACAAATCATAAATTTGAACTGTAGAAGAA
>JAAUYM010033084.1_pt1 | contig 10358 bp, 13 predicted proteins | sample 7278001 | NCBI WGS metagenome assembly JAAUYM01 (sample SAMN14350224, study PRJNA611818) | marine sediment metagenome | isolation source: surface marine sediment (1.8m) | place: French Polynesia: Moorea | collected 2018-08
GGCACATTTCTTGTACGAATATTAGACTGCAGATTTTAATAGGACTGCGCTCTCCACCTTCTTGCAGGCCACCCCGGAGTACCGGTTGGTGGAGGTGCCGAAAACCAGGTCGTTGAGGATGGAGGCGTAGGGGGTGACGCCGATGCCGGCGCCGATCATCACCGCCACCTCGAACTTGTACCAGTCCTGGTTGCCGCCGCCGAAGGGACCCTGACGCAGGGAGGGAAAATGTGGAAAGGAATTTCACCCAACCTGCCTTTTTTTCTCCCCAGCTTTTCTCTTTTTTTCTCTCATATAAGGTTACTGGCAAGATATCTCACATCAAAAGGTTGGAAGTCCGGCAGGGTATTAAAAAAGTTTTTGTTGTTGTTAAATATGGCTCTTTTCTTGATGGGGGGAGAAGAATGCTTTTTTTAAGTAAGAAGAAGAATTTTAATAACTAAGACGTTATTTTTTTACAAAAGTGGAGGGAGGCCTAAAAGATCAGTTTCTCGCAAGTATCTCATCAATGTCTGACATGATGCGCAATATGTAACCTCGCAAAAAAGGAACTTTTTTCTCTTTCCCAATTTTACCAAGGCCGAGAAAAAAGACTGAAGAATGTTGACAGTTCCTCTTCTCTCTCTCTCTCTTTTCCTCTCGAGGGCAGAGCGGGAGAAAATTGCCTTTCGCCCAAGAAAGTTCCATCCCTCTCCCTTCCCTCCTCCAAAAAACTTCAAAAAAAGGTTTTTCTCTTCTGCCTCTGGCATCTTAAAGTCTGATTTTTTTTACCCTCTGCCACCCCTACTCCTTGGGTACCTGACGGCGTTGGCAACTGACAAATTCCAAAGCGAAAACAAAAGAAACCACCACGAATCGGGCACGTTTAAATTTTAGTTTAGTATGCAAAAATTTTGGAACTTGTTTACTGTTTTCAGGATGGGACTTATTTAGTACTGGTTGGCATGCAAAATGTGGGCTATTTCTCTGGTAGCTAAGAGCTTCGTTGCCAATACTGGTACCTGCAGCCTGATCCTGGGCTGGATCTGTTGCTCCCCCTTGGCCGCCCTGGTGCTCTCGGCGTCCGCCGCGGCCGAGACTCCGTCGCCACCGCCGCCGCTGCTGTTGTTATTCCTGTCCAGCATGACCTCCTCGTTGACCCTGGGCATGTCCGGGTCGAAGTAGTTCCTCAGCCTCCAGGTCCAGGGCCCGCGGGCCTTGATGTGGATGGAGAGGAAGTCCTCGTGCGGCGCGGAGGTGATGGTCAGGCTGTGGTACTCGGTGTAGCCGACCACGTTGCAGCTGACGCGGATCCACTGCCCGCTCCGGTAGGTGAAGTTGGGCGGGCGGTAGAAGCTGATCTTGATGACGTCGCTCGGCAGCAGCTCCGTCTCCAGGATGTGCAGCTCGAAGAAGGAGCGCCTCAGACTCACGATCTTGCTCGAGGATTGGAAACAGATGCGGTCCAGCGACAACATTACAAACGTCGAGATTAGACTGCAATAATCTATGTACATGTATAATTTACTTATCGTACTTTGTCTATTGCGAAAATGGCCGCCGGCCCGGCGAAGAACATCCAGAACCTGGGCTTGGAGGTGATCCTCTGGAGGCCGTGCAGGAGGCACAGCACGTAGAACACCAAGTAGCACTGGAATGGAGAAAAAATATATACTTTTTCTAAATTTTTTGCCTAGTGGGATTTTATGTACGTACTAGCAACATGTGAATTCTGTTCCCTATAGGAAGTGACCCAATTAACTGAAGATTTCCTATTACCCGAGTCCCGCTATACCTGGTGACTGATCCAGAAGAACCTGAAGGCCTTCCTGCGCACGACGGGGTGGGCGAAGAGATAGATGATGCACATGAAGGAGTACAGGCCCAGGCCCGTGGTGCCTGTCATGCTCTGCGATGCGGGGGGGGGATAAGGAAAACATTGGATTACCTATTTGGTGGTTCCCAAGAAAGTGTCACATTGCAACAAGTTTGCAATATTATGGAATAGTTTCTCTAACTGTTTTGCCAAAATGTTCTCACTTGAACGGGCTTGACTGTCTTTTGTTTTCTTCCCCCACCTGGAAGAGCCAGTATTGCGCGTCGGGCCTCTGGTCGCTGTGGAAGCTGAGCTCCGGCGAGAGGCAGGCGATGTGCTCCAGTGGCTGCGTGGACACGTGGTAGAAGTTGACCAGGTGGCCGCAAGAGTGGACCACGGAGAAGAACAGGGCAGTGCACGCGCAGATCTGGACGGAATTACAGCATGTTCCAATAAAAACCTGACATGCCACTTTGAGTTTGCGTTACATTGATTGTCTAATACCTACTACAACAGGTGATACAGGCATACACACAAAAAAAAACCGACAGGGTAGGATGTCCCAATAAAAACTGACAACCTCAATTTAGTTCCGTTGCCTTATATTTTTATAATAATGTTGAAAGGAATCAAGAATGGATGTCATTTTTTTCTGGAACACACTGTATCTTAGCAATTGAGGTAGTTTCTTTCAGAAAAAAACTTTTCAAGCCCCTAAATGGTCGAATTTTTTTTCCCACCTTGTGGAACTGCAGGTGCGAGTCTATGGGAATGTACTGGTTGAGCGAGCTCTCCTTGAGCTTGGTGAGGAGGTTCCTGGACATGGTGAGGAGGAGGACGGCGTAGTCGAAGGAGAGGGAGGCGGCGCAACCCCGGGTGATGGCGATGCCCACGCCCATGATGTGGCGCAGATCAGAGTGCTCGGACATGAACGAGTAGTCTGCGGAGGAAAGGGGGAGGGGAAATTTCAATTTCCGCCCTACAGTTTTTACCTGCGGCGTCATAGGTCGCAAGGAGTTGTTCTTGTTGTCGTCGTTGAGAGAAAGTTCTGGGTACCCACCCATCTATTGTAGTAGCAGAACTAAGAAAAAAAAACTGCTTACTGAAGTGCACTTTTGGACCGGCTCCCCGTCGTCATCCTGCAGATCTTTGAACAGAGTCCGTTCTTGTTTTATCATGCAGAAGCAGTTTTTCCAAATAGCATATTTCGCCCGGAGCTAGAAACATCGACGCATGAGACCACTTTTTTTTCTTTCAATATATGTATCCTCCTCTTTCTCCTCCTTCCCCATTCTTCCAGCCCATCTTTCTACGTCGCATATTTCTTCGCCACTTTCTTCCTCCACCTTCTCTCTCTCCTCTCCTCTCTCTCTCTCTCTCTCTCTCTCTCTCTCTCTCTCTCTCTCTCTCTCCAGGCCCCCATTTTTTCTCCTTCCCTTGCTCCTCTTCTGTACGTAGATTGAACCAGACGGGGAAGAAAAAAGGACAAAAAGGGAGAAGGAGGGTGCGTCTCCCAGACTCTCCTTTCTTCCTTTTCGATTTTTTGTCCGTGATAAGAGCCTCAAGGCAGCCCTGAGAGAAGAGAAGGAAAGGGAGGAAGGAGGAGGAGGAAAGTTCCTCCCAGGGGCAAGATTCACCGCCAAAGGGGAGAAAAAAGTCTAATATTTTCTTCTGGAGAGAGCACTACAGCCTAGTGCTTCAAATAATTAATCGATTGATCGAACAAATTTTCAACAATTTTTTTTGGTTAGATTAACGTTGTTTCAAATAATTTTCAAAAACATTTTTCACAACAATGGCTGAGATGTCGACAAAGGTTCGTGTCGGTTAAAATTTAACCGTCACTTTCCTTTTTATGCCGTTTTTGCGGTGCTTTCTTTATTTTCCAATTCTTCGAAAAATTTGGCCTGCACTTTTGACTTATGGGGCATTTTTAAGAACATTTAATTTTTTCTCTGAAAATTGTTCGACTAATTAAATTATTCGTAGTTAACGTTCCGAACAATTTGGAAGCCTCACTGCTACATACTACAGTCAAACTCGAACAATCGGACCAATTTTTCAAATTAAACAAAAAAAAATGTTCGCGACTCGTCAAGTCTGACTGCTTATTTTTACGCAGTGCAGTGCAGTCAAGAGTGTTTTATGCACTGCCAAATAAAGTGCACTTTTGCATCGCAAAAAAAGGGTTTTCTTCCGAAAGACAAAATATGGGGAAATGAGGCATGCATAAGAACCAGCTAAAAAAAAACCGGACCCGAAGAGACAAAAAAAAAGTCTCGATTGGCGGATTTAAATGGCCCATGAATATAAAGAGAGCTGGGGAGAGAGGGGAGGAGGAGGACGTTTCTTCTGCATACTGTGCCGTATTCAGAGAGAGAAGGAAGCTGAATTAATAAGTTCCATTAGGGAGCCTTGCAAGAAGATTTCTGATTCAACAATTCCTGGTTTTTTTCCCTTTCTTTCCTGTCTAAAGTTGCGATGAAAACGTGACAACCTAGGTACTTAAAATCAAGTTTTAAAAAAGAAAAACCGACGTTAAATATTTGAGTCTACTCACGGACGAATCGCTCGACGAAGAGCCAGACGTTGACGGCGAAGAACACCAGCAGGTAGAAGATGTGCTGCCTGGAAGGAAGACGACCGCTCACACCGTCGCACCATTATTTACTACTTTCTCTGTGTGTGTGTTCAGGGCACCTGTTCTCCTCCAGGAAGTTGGTCAGCCTGTCCCACCTCTCCTTCCACCAGTCCTTGTGGATCTCCTCCGTCGAGTAGTCCATGGCGAACGTCTGCATTCTGCAATGTCTATGTCAGACAAAAAAAAAACCGCCAGAATTCGCTAGAACTCCAACCTGGCAATGTTGGTGGTAGTGTCGAGGAAGTTGTGCTTGGCCCCCTTGCAGTCGAGGCCCACCGTCAGGAAGTCGCCGTTCATCATCATCATGGTGGTGAAGTCCTCGTACGTCAAAACCTGGCGACACACACAAAAAAAGTAAAGATTTTGTCATGCCCCTTCCCTTAAATGTATGTACAAGTTACTCTACTACTACCACTACAGGATGACAATGTACCTCCTTGTTGTTGAATCCCGATGCTGCGAACATGCTGTCGATGAGCCTCTCTACGTCGGCCGCCGGCACCTTGTCCGTCTTGGCCATCTCCACCAGCGAGGTCAGCATCTCCTGCAGCTCGCCCTTGTCGATCAGACCGTTCTCGTTCGTGTCGCACATGTCGAAAACGATCCGCAGCTTGTCCTCCGAACGGCCGTTGGTGGAGAACAGCACCACGGTGTCCAGGAATTCCTGAATGGAGGAAATGCGGTTTTTATTAGTTTACTTGTACTTCCCCATTTCTTTTTTCCAAAACTATTAAGAGGGAAAAAGCGGTCCGAAAGAAAAGGCCTGGGGGTAGGGGGGGGGGCATTCGGCGCTGAGCAAACAAAGATTTTCTCCCCAGCTCCTCCTCAAACATCATTTTTCCCCCTTCCTCCTCCCCTCTCGAGAGAATGAAAGAGAGGGAGAGGCCTTTAGAAACAGCTTGGGGGGGGGGGGAAACATGAATGGGAGTTGGGAGGGAGAGAGAAATAAATAGGGGATGCCAAATTATCATTTTTTGCGAAAGTCGGATATTATATTCAGTTCCTTCTTGAACTGCGTGCAAGTAGTACCTGGAACGAGATCCTTCCGTCTCCGTCCTTGTCGACGATCTTGAACATCTTGTCGACAAAGAGGTCGGCCTCCCTCATGCCGAGGGCGGAGGCGAACTCCTCCCTGGTCAGCGCGGTCCGCATCACGCTCAGCACCTCGTCCTCGAACGACTCCGGGCGACGCTTCTCCCCCTCCCTGCAAATAAAAAAAGGTGTTTTTCGATGCTCTTACCAACGTTAAAAACTTAAAAAGCAAGGTACTCATGGATATGGCAAACTGATTGACTTCCTGAGGTCCAAAAACATTTTTCAATATATAAACCATTTTACATCGACAAAAATATTCAAATATTCAACTATAGTACGTTTTCAAGACCCTCACTTAAGTCCGAATGTGAGTGAGTAGGCCTCTCTGAAGAAGTGCTCCAACTTCTTCTCCCTCCTCTCCTTCGTCTCCGCAGCGGCAAGCATCTCGCTCCTGCAAAGGAGAGAAAGAGAGAGATGAGAACAAAACATCCCATTTCCAAAAAACTCTTCCTCCTCCCCCTCCTCCTCCTCCTCCAAAGACTGTCAAGGGCAGAAATGAAAAGGAAAGCCAAGTTTTCATAAAACATGAAGTGTTGTTCTTCTCGTTCTGACAAAGTTTGTCAGAGTTCATCAACCAAGTGAAAGTTTGAGGTGTGTGCACGGCGGATATCACTGAACTCTGTTTGAGATCATTCTCCCAACTCTATTTTGAAACCCTGCCTTTCACATCCCAGGTCTCCGAACAGAGTTTCTGTTCTTGTTTGCAGCTTGTGTGTTTCTCTCACCCCACCCCCACCCCCGCCCCTCACTTGAAAACGGGCGTCATCTCCACGGCCTTTCGCAGTCCGTCTGCGAATGCCTCCAGCCTGGTGAGGAACCTCCTCCGGGCCGGCTTGGACTCGAAGTCCAGCACCAGGTCGTGGCTCCGAGGGAACTTCAGCAGGGCCATCGGCCTGAAGACCAGCGATGAAATCAACTGCATCCACGGACTTGGCAGGGTTCAGACTTACAGCCATTTGTGCACAACAGCAATTTTACCTGGTCTTCCCGGCATCCCTGGTGACTTGGACCACGATCTTGCCGACCTCCTCCACGCTCAGGCACCTTAGCTTCTCAGATTTCCTGGAGCACAATTACGGCAAGTAAACACGACAAGAAGAGCAAGCACCTAGTAGAGTAGAACTCCGACATATGTACCAAGCACCAGTCAAAGAAAACCGAAACTTGGTAGAATTTCTTGTTACTAAACTGCAGTTGTTTTCTGTGCATACATAGCGGAGGTCTGTTGTATGTATACCACACCAACAGACAAACGTCTATGGAGTTATATTGTAAGTATGCCCTACTATATGTACGCACCTGTTGACCAAGCTGATGTCTGTCCCCGGACCGAGGTTGACGGTGACGGGCCTGGAGCTGGTCGGGTCGCACCACTCCCGGGCGCTGATGCGCTTCTCCTCCGTGCTCTTCTTCCTCTTCTTAGCGCCACCGCCGACAGCTCCTCCTCCTCCTCCTCCGGACTGCCCGCCGACGCCGCCGACGCGGCCACCGTCGCCACCGCCGACGCCTCCGACGCTGGCGCTGCTTTCGCTCTTGCCGAAGCAGTGGGCGTCCGGCTCGTTGTTCTTGGCGCGACGCCGGCGGCTGTTGTTCAGCTTGATGACGCCGTAGCCGGCGCACACGCAGAACACCGGAAAGAAGACCAGGTAGATGACGCCGTAGATGTAGGCGGCCTCGCTGCCCTGGAAGGAGTCGTAGCCCGTGAGGTACTCGCACCTGATCATGGTGTCGTTGTCGGTGTCTAGCTGAGCGGGCTGAGGGCATGGGTCCCCCTTGTGCCAGAAGAACACGTCTCTTTGGATCTGCGTAGGCGATTGAGAGGGGGGAAAAATTCAAATTTTGGGTGGGTCGTCCTTCTTCTCCTTCGTAAGTACTGTACCTCTCCAGGTTTGATAGAAGTGGCATTGACAATGACGTCCCACAGCCGGATGGTCCTTATCTTCGCAATTTCCTCCTCGCTGAATATCCTGAGATAAAAAAAAAAAAATAACCATGCAGTGATATCCAAGTACAGTGAATCTCGAACGCACATGTAGTAGCATATGCTACATACAAAAAACTGACATCATCTTATTTAGTGAACCATCTCAAACCTGCTTACGTTGTGTACTAGTTAAAAATGCTGTGTTACTACTGCTGGTAGAACAGTCAGCAATCCCGGCTCGGGCCAACTTGTAAGGATGTTGGCTTTATAAACTGACACCTGCACTCACCCGTTCTCGGTGTTCTCGAACCAGAAGCGGTCCCCGTCCCTGATCCTCTGGAACTGCTCCTTGATGACGGCCCTGAAGGTCGGGCCGGGACCGCTCGACGTCTCCAGCATGCCGCCCACGTACGCGTCCACGTTGTCCAGCCCGCCGTCGCCTCCGTACAGCTCCTCCAGCCGCGAGAACAGCTCCGGCTTCTCCGAGTGGAGCTGCGGGTTGATCTCAGACCAGTTGGACAACGGAGGCAAGTTGAAACACTTGCGGACCTACGGAGAGCAATGCCGATTACTTGTCTGACCCATGCGTGCCCAACCAGCAACAACCTGTACTACCAATAATAAAAATTTAGTACTTTGGAGCTCAGTCGGGATAGCGAAACACTGCATACACACAAAAGTCCACGTACACAACAAAAGTCTAACACAGAAGTTCTAGTCAATGCACTCCGATCGCTAGTTGGTCGGGGGTCTTTCCGCTGCTGCTCACCGTGTTGTAGTCCGGCAGCCCGTTGTCTCTTCCCCTCATGATGTTGAGCGAGGCCAGGTCCCTCCTGCTGAACTCCATGGGACCGAAGAGCTTGTTCCTCACGTCCGAGCAGAGGACGGGGTCCTCTCGCTCTGCGATCTGGGAGGAGAGGCCCCGGAGTATGTCCTCCACCGCCTGGTTGTCCCCGTTCAGGCTGGAGATGACGTCCTGCGCGTCCCACCAGGTGTTGCACAGTCTCATGGCCGGCTTGTCCTCCTTGGTCAGGCGGTACTGGCAGTCGCCCGAACGGCGGTAGAACCCCGGCGGGATCAGGGTGTGGCCGAACCTGGCAGAAACATTATTAGGCAAGGTGCTGATAAATGATAGCTAATATAGTAGGTACAGAAGGTCTTATACGGTACTGCACTAGCAACATATGTACAGTAGAAAAGTTTGCCATGATTACCAAATTTGTGTTTTCTTCATAACCTACTTCTGCTGTTGCGAAAAACCTCATCTGATTTAATAGCAACCTGTTTAGTTGCTGACTCAAGCAAGACATACCTAAATGCTGCGCTCTGGAAGATGTGCGTGACTCCCGGATGCAAGTCGGCCTTGTACCCGGTGTAGTTGGACAGGTTCTCGCCCAGGAAGCGGGGGAGGTACTCGTACGCTATGATGTTCTGAAACGTCGACGGAAGTCAATGATAATTATAATTATAATAATAGTGATAGTAATAACATTATAATAAGATAATAGTATTGTTATAATGTTATGACAATAATACTGTAATGATAACAATAATTGTACTAATATTAACCATAGCCAATTTAATTCCTGCGCTGACCTGCAGCGTGGCGATGTTGACCCTCCTGGCCGCCTGAAAGACGTCCTCGTCGGTCCACCCGGGGTGCCTCCGCTGGATCCTCCTGGCCAGCACGTTGTGCCACCGGTAGAAGAGGATGCCCAGGGCCAGGAAGGCCGGGTTCTGGTTGGTGCGCGGGTCCCCGAGGACGAACATCCTTTCCGGGGAGAGCCTCCTCAGCACGTGAGGGCTGGGCACGTTGAACAGCGGCACCCGGTCCTGGTTGTAGGGGGGCAGGCGACTGTTTCCCGCCATCCACTTGAGCGAGCCGTTGCGGAAGGACCTCATGGTGTTGACCCAGGCCTCCTGCGTGCTGTACACGAAGCTGCCGTCGATCCAGCTCGTCATTCGGTTCAGCTGCCGGGAGGAAATCGCCAAAGTTGCAAAAAGCAAGAAGTCGTACGCGAGCGGACGGGAAAAAGGATTGCGAACCCCCTGGTTCCGCCTCACCTGCTCCCTGGGCCTGTTTGGGCTCTGCCCGGTGTCCCCGTCGTACCTGGCCCGGTAGAAAGGCATGACCTTGTCCCCGCTGCACTCCCGGTCGAACATCTCGTCGCAGGCCTCGATCGGGATGCGGTGCATCTCCAGCGGGCAGCCGTTCTGGCTGGCCATCAGGATCTCCGCCGTCACCACCTGAGGGTCGCCCGGAAGGCAGGAATTTCACAACACATCCCCCGACTACCAAGTATACTACGAGTACAAGAACACCACCAGGAATTTACCTATTATCATAAAAAAATAGTTTGGAAAACTGCATTGTTATTTTGTTTTCGCTTAATCAAAACGGAGTGCCAAATCTATTTTTAAAAAATCTCTTCTGGGGTTTTTAATGAAAAGCCCAATATCAGCCAAAGATCCAATGAAGTTTTCTGGATTTGGCAATTCTTTTTAGTTTGACTGCGAAAAGATATAATAATGCGGATAATTAATACAAATCTCTATAGAATTCCAAACTTTGCATAGCTAGGAATGTTCTGTGTCTGTGAGACTCTTACCTGTCCGAAGAATGCTAGCAGCGCCGTCCGGTTCCGGCTCGAACCCATCCCGTCGTTGCCCTTCATCAGGGCCTGGCTCAGCCTGCGCGGGGAGGGGCGGTCCGAACCGGCCAGCATGTACACGCCGTCCGCGTACGAGGCCGGGGTCTTGCGGGTCAGGCGGCTGTCTGGAGAGGAGGAGAGGAAAACATCAAAGATGTAACTAGTAGGACGTTGTCTCCCTGTGGTAACTGCATGGTAGTGCAGCGGCGACGGGAGACAAGGAAAACAAGAACAGACTGTTCAAGTGAGAAC
>JAAUYM010037948.1_pt1 | contig 10356 bp, 11 predicted proteins | sample 7278001 | NCBI WGS metagenome assembly JAAUYM01 (sample SAMN14350224, study PRJNA611818) | marine sediment metagenome | isolation source: surface marine sediment (1.8m) | place: French Polynesia: Moorea | collected 2018-08
CCCCCCTTTTCTGGTGCTCCAAAAACATCTACCACGTCCCTCCGTCATCCAGCCTGCTTAATTTAGTTCAGCAAAAGAGTGCCTCACAGATCACTAGAGAAGACGAGGACGAAGACGAAGACGAAGAAGAAGTTGGATCATCGACGATTTCGCAAGTGAGGGCCCATCCCCATCCTCCCTTCGACAGGGAGAGGAGAGACTAGGTAAAAAAAAGAGATCTTGTTTTATCCTCCAAGGTGATTTGTCTGCCCAGCTGGACACTATAGTAGGTTCAATCACCACCTGGCAATGAAGGAAGGTCCTCCCTTCCAGGAAGGGATCTCGCTCTCTATCCTTACATTTCTTTCACCGCTCTCTTTCTCCTCTTCCCCTTAATATCCTTTTGTTCCTTTCCTGTTATGGCCCACACATGGGAATACTGCAAAGAGTAAAAAGAAGAACAAGTTGAGCTAATAGCAACAGTTTGTACAACTTCTTCTGTTCCTCTGGGGAAGGTGGAGCACTCTTGAGTCGACGTGTAGAGGCAACGCGTCGAATTGACGCATTATGTGATTCCTGTGAAGAAGAAGTGCACTTCCCTGCCAGGGCCCATGTTTGACTCCATAAATGGTATCCCTCCTTTCCCTCCTCCCCTCCGGGCCTCTCCTCCCCTTCTCCCAACACTACATCTTGGCCTGAATTGTCAAGAAGACAGATTGACCCTTTGGAGCCACGGCCAGGAAGAAAGACTTTCTCTCACCCCTCCCAACTACCTTTCCCACCTCATCTTGTGTGCGTCTTGCTCTCTCCGTCGCGTTCAACACTTGATATTGGAAAGAGGACGAGGAGGAGGAGACAGGGAAACAAATTGGGGTATCTGCCTTTACCTTTCATTCTGTCTTGTTTGTTCGCTCGCATCACCGTCCCTCCCCTCCTTCTCTTTCTGTCTTTTTTGCCCTTGGGCGACGGCACAGCCCTTGCCCATTTGGTGGGAGGAGAAGCTAGAAGGAAGAGAAACGCCAGACAGGCACTTCTCAAAAGAGAGCGGGCACAATAAGAGGGAAAGTGAATCTGCAGGACACAGAAAACCAGATCTTTGAGGCAGTTTTTTTTATCACGCCCAGAAAATCATCGGGGATTTCATTATCGTGTACTACGATGATAAGAAAAAAAAATCCAGACCTTTCTCCCCACATTTGCGGCTAAAGACGCCATCAGGGTGGGATGCATATTTCACACAGCAGTGGGAATAATTCAAAGGGCATTAAAAATTCAGCCCAGTGTGCGGAGAGACACTTTCCCCCCCCCTCTCAACCAGGCAAATATTATTCCTTCCCACTTTGCACAGCTGGCCTTGAAATGTGTTTTTCACCCTTCTTCGTGCGCGAGGACGACGTCTTTTGAGTACGTACGTAGTACTACACGGCCGCGCACAGAAATGAGGAGTGGAGCGGGAAAGAGAGGGACGCAGAGAGACGTGGAAAAAACGGCTATCGGAGATCAATATCGCGTCGCCGTCGCGTCCACCTCCTTCGTCTTCTCCCTCTTTTTTTTCCACGCCTGAAATGGGCACGAGTGAAAGGGAACAGAGGGAAAAGAGAGCTGAGGGAAAAGAGGGGGGGGGGGCGGAGGGGGAGGGGGGAGGACCGCCTGAAACAACAGAGCGACTCTGGGAAATACATATGGCCTCTCTTCTCTCTCTGCCAAACATTCCCTCCTCCGCCTCCCTTTCTCATCATGAATGCCCCAGTCGACGGCGACGGCGGTGGCGGCGGCGGGCATGTGGGGAAAAATTGGCTTGCTTATGCCCTCCTCCTTTCTCTCTTCTTCCACTCCCCGTACAAGCCAGTATTTGTTTCTTCTTTCGTTTTACAAGTCAGGTTTCCCCCCCCTCCTCCCGTCCATGTATGTAATGAAATTGGAGAAAAAAAACCCCTGGAGAAGGGCTGCGCACAGTGCGAGCTACAGTACGTACGTAACATATCAGCCTCTCGTCGATGGGGGAAGAAGCATCAAGTCTCTCATTTCTTGATCATCGTGCCTTTAATCCCTGTGATGTGACGACGCGTCAGGCGTGCCTGAATTCGATGCTGCTTCTTCTTCCTCCTCATCTCTCTCTCTCTCTCTTCCACTCCCCCCTCCCCTCCCTTCCAGATTTTCCCAGGCCTCTTCTTCCTCCCTCTTCTCTCTCAGTCTCCCCCCTCTCTCTCTCTCTCTCTCACTCTTCTTGTCCTTTCTTTCTCCCCGCTGCCTCCACCTCTGCGTGTAGTACTATTTACCTTACAACAGCTGCTGCCGTTTCATTGCGAAGTGGCCATTCGTTTGCTGTCTCCCTTCCCTCTCCTCTCTCACACGTTCTGGCTGGAATTGCTGCAGCAAAGCTTCTCGAGAGAAAAACACTTTCACATGATTTGGGGACTCTGTACGCTGTTGCATCCTCCTTTTTTTCGTGTACGTACCGGTATGCAGTTTTGTCCAACTACTTCGCTCCTTTAAGCAGAATTTGACCAGAAGTTGTATTGAACTATTGGAAATAGTGCATTCTAGAATTACTTCCTACTAGGCATATAATATGTAATTTCTAGATATGTAACTAGGAAATAGTTGTGCTGATGTTCCTAGTGATACAGTTTTACAGTTCGGAGAAAAGTCGATAGGCTGTCTTTCTATGCACTTTCAAGTAAGGACGTCTTCCAAAATTGGATAAGATGGCAAAATCCATGTTCTTCTTTTCGAAAGGAGTCTTTTTTTTTTCAGCACACCTGAATAAGTAAAGAGGCGAAAACCTAACAAAGTAAGATTTTTTGATCCCCTAAATCTCAAACATCGACTTTCACGTTTGCAAAACTTGATAGTCGCGCTTTGGTCATAAGCGCGAAGAAGCTTTACGTATAGTAGGTAGGGTCCTGAAGCATTCTTCAGAACTTTCAGTTTTACTTAAATTCTTGTTATCCTTTGCAAGGGCGCCCATTAAAGCTGAGTGATTCTAAGGAGAAGGGGGATAGGAGATAAGAGATCCTTTCTCCGAACCTCCCGCCACCTTCAACTCATCTTCTTTTTCTTCTTTACGAGAAGCTGTGGCTTCTGTGGCACATAGGCCTCTCCTCTTCTCTTAAATGTCTCCCACCTACTAGTACTTCTCTTCTCGCCTCTTCTCTCCGCCTGCGCTCTCCAGACAACGAGAGACTCTCCTACTCACTCACCTACTCGAAAAAGAGAAACAGGTCTGGGCACTGCTGCACGTGGGTCTAAGTGCTTAGTTGCTGCTGGTATTAAAGCGATAGATCCCCAAAGTTCTTTAATCTAGTTACGGCATTATTTTTCCGCTAATTGTTTCAAGTCTGGCCTATCCCACGTCATGCGTTAAGCTGCGATTTTTTTTTTCGCGTCCTCTGTTCGCGTTATAAATCTGATCTTTCTTGTGTGAGATCCTACATCTTAGATAGTACTATGTGTATACGGTATGCACCCAGTGTGTTTATAAGAAAGATGCACAGGGAAAGAAAAAGAAGTCGCTTTAGTGGCGTCGCGGCTGAAAGTGCAAATACGAGTATGAGCTCCTCAAGCAAAATGCTTTCTTTTTCTTTGAAATGGAGGGAAAGAGACGCATCCCCATGGGTTCTCTACGGGTTTCCTTTCTCCCCTCTCTCTTCCTAACGCCCGAGGGTAAAGCGGGGGTGGAAGAGAAGACTGCGAGGAACGAAAAGAGGAGGGAGCTGTGGGGAGAGAGAGAGAGAACGCGTTTGGGGGAAAGAAGAGGACGAGGAGGAGGGAGGGGAGAAGGGGCTGTAGTATGGAGAGAAGCGGAAAGTGGAGAGGAGAAGGAGAAGGGAGAGGGAGGAGAAGAGTAATTCTCGTTGCTTTAGCAATAAATGCTCAAAGGGAGGAGAGGGAGAGAGAAAGAGGAGGGCCTCTCACTCATGTGTGTGTGCGTGTGTTCTTCCATATGTCGAGAGGAAGAGGAGGAGGACGAGGGCGCCTCTGTTGCTGCTGCTGCTGCTGCTGCTGCTGGCTTTGTATTCTTTTTTCCGATGCCTTTCTCCCTCTCCTTCCGCTTTCACACAACACACAGGGATTCCCAACCGTCGGGAACAAAGATTATCTATCCGGTCCATTGTGCTTGGTGTGTCGGTTCGTTCCCAAACTGCCATGCCATGTCTGTTGGCTGCTGCTACTTCTTTTTTCCACGCACATATTCCAACCCGTTTTGTCAGGAGAAGTGGGGCATATGCAGAGGAAATTGAGGGGAGAGTTTGTGACCTTTCTTGGGAGCAGGAGCGAAGAAGGAGGCAGAGCAACACTTCTTCATCATCTTTCTCTTCTCTCTTCCGCCCCACCCCTCTTCCCGCCCGCGGCGACGATACCAGACTTGACAAGGCTCCCGCCATTTCTCATCCTCCTCTTCTCTCTCCTCTCTCTTTCTCTCTCTCTCTCCATCGCACTCACAGTCAGTCAGCCATGATGGGAGGGGGGCTTTCTTTTGGCTTTCACATCTCCCCCCTCCTCCTCCTCCCCTTTTGTGTTGCGTACGTACTAGTTGAGGACGAGGAGTCAAAGAAATGTTGGCTTGGGGTTTTTTTTTTCGCGGAGGAAGCCCTTAGCACAGCAGAACTTCGATGTGTAGAATGTACCATGTAGCAAGGTGGTCAGGAGCTAACAGCTCATTAGGTACCAGACTACGTATACGGGTAAAAAGCATTTAAATTTGGTAATCATAGCAAGTCTTACTACAGTACAGCACCTACGTTTCTGACTATGATGCAATTTTACATACGCTATACAGTGGTAGAGATCTACTGTAATATGTACATGGAGCAACAGAAGCCCGCTTTGATCTGCGCGTGCCAGCCAATGCAGTGCTTGTAACTAGGTACAGTACATACTGTATGTACGGCTAAGTACTCTCGTCCAATCCACTCTCTTCTCTCTTCGCCTCCTCCTCTTACGACCGATGGATAATTTATCTATTCATCCTGCTTCCATCCCCATCCTCAGTGGTGAAAAAAAAATAGGGGCCTCTTTTTTTTTTTTTTTCACTGCTCCGCTATCATCGGCCCTTCCATTTTTTGCCTGTCTCTCCTCCTCTCCCTCTCCCCACTCGTTTTTAAAAGGCTTTTATCGGGTCTCTCTCCCCTCCTCCTCCTTCTTCTTTCCTTCCTTCTTTCCTTGGTGCTTGGGATGGGCATTACTCTCTGATATGGCATTTGCTTCTTCTTCGACCACCCACGCTCTGCCTCTTTTAGGATTTCTAGTACATCTACTTTCTCGTACTACGAGTACCGTACAGTACGTAGTGTAAGGATAAGAATTCTTCCTTCCCCTGCTCTCTTTTTTTTTCGTCTCCTCCCCTGCTTTCCCCAAAATACTGATAGTTTTTATGTTGGTGTGTCAAGGTCGCCGCTCGGGAGTATTTCTTCCCTCTTCTTCCACATTAGGATGGAAGATGGAGCGTTCTATTTCTGATTAGGCAAGAGCATTTCCACACGCCCTCTCTCCCAACACACATTCCTAATCCTCCACATGTGCGCGGAGAAGGAGGGGGAGGGAGAGCCAAGCCCAGCAAAATTTCCATCCATTCGCCGGGACTGGCTGACCTACTTCCTCGTCCCCTTTTTCTCCCTTTTTTGGACTGGGGAGGAGAGGGCGCGGCTGCGCTAGACCCTCCCTTCTCCACTTTGCCCTCATATTCTCCTCTGGAAACACTTGGCCCGTACGTAGACGCCATTCCGATTGAAGGAAGAAGGAAGTGGGAGGCGGGTTGGGAGGATCGAACGACGATTAAGGGCGCATAGACGATCGTCGTCGGAACTACGCCTCAAAAGGAATTTTTAATATCATTCTATTTCCAAGGGCTCCCGAGTGAGGTGGGGCTTTAATTGCATTTTCTCTCGGCTATGATTAAAAATTCACGACTTTTTGGCAGGTGGAAATTTGTAATAGTGCAGGAAATTGGTTGAGAGCCGTAGTAAGAATAGCTTTACTGCTTTTTTTACTGTCAGTTTTTCCTTTTGAATCCACAAAAAAAAACCTTGCTATGTGTAGGCAGCAAAGTGCGAAGACAATCATTCTGGCTGTGCAATGCTTCTTGCTAAGCACCGAACATGTCCATAAAGTCATTTCCAATAAGGTAACTTCCACTTGTCACGCCATGTCCCAACCTGCAAACTGCAGAGGGAGTTGGTTTTATACGTATTTTGCTGCGCGGCGACGACAGTGTCAAACGAGAGAAAAAGGAAGAACACACACACCACCAACACACCCAAGGCTACCAAACTCAACTACCTAGCTAGCTGCGTGCGTAGTTATCTTAATGACCTGGAGGGGGGGGGGAGGCGTGCATTCATAAGCAGCAGGAGTAATTAAGCAGCTATTACCGAACGTGAAGAGAGAGAGACAGGTAACGAGCCTTTGTGCAACGAAGACTGGCTACTCGACGGGACCTTTCGGTTACGTAAAACGTGTAGTTTCGTCTTAAGGTATGTTTTTTTTTCTCAAAAACTGAAACATGGTACGTGATGTATGACATGTCCTATTGAAGGTTTTTTAAGACAGCTAATAGCTACAACATGTCTTCAAATGTGCTACACGCAAGATTTGCTATGCTGACTGTAAGCAACTCATTTACAAGCTGTGATAGAGTACTGTATGTGTATTTGATTCAAGTGATTTTAGGTTGTGTAGGTATTATACCCTTCCCTTCCCCAGTCACAAAAACCCAAGCAGCCAAATCTTCCCTTGACGTTCGGCCGTCACCCCAGCAAAGCAAAGAATAATTACATCTCCTCTCTCTGGAGGAGATTTTTGGGAGGAGGAAGGGAGAGAGAGAGAGAAAGAGAGAACAGCAGCACTTTCAGTGCATCCCTCCCTTCCAAACCAGGAGTCTCCAGCTTCCTTTTTTCCACGTCTCCCTTAAACGAAAGAGGAGAAGAGGGGGGGGAAGGAATGAAGACAAGGGGCCCATTACTAAATTGCTTTTCCCTCCTCCTCCTCCTCCTCCTCCTCTCGTCGGGAGAGCGTAAACATTGACGAACAATGTGGGAAAGTTGTCTTAACTTTTGCTCAGACCTCTTCTGACATCTTCTTTTTGTTTGCCTGTCCCTCCTTTCAGCTGAACAAGCCGCTCTCCACTCTCTCCATCCCCGGGCAGCAGCAGCAGCAGCAGCAGCAGCAGCAGCAGCAACAGCAGCCGACCACAGCGTCTTCCCAACAGGAGCAGCCCTCTCCGGCCGTCTCCTCGCCGCCCGCCTCCGCGGCCATCAACGGCGGCACCGGCGACTCCACCCCCGTCGGCGCCACCACCGCCGCTGTCACGGCCTCTTCCTCTTCCCCGCCCGGCGTCGACCCCACGTCCTCCGCCATGCCGCCGAAGGGAGAGGGTGACGCCAGCATCGCCCTGGTCGGAGTCAGGTCGGAGTTCCCCAAGTACGGGGACGACAAGGTGGGCGTCGGCATCGCAGGGAAGGGGGTGCACAGGGACTCGAGCGTGGGATACAGGCAAGTATTTTTTTGACGACTTTTTTGCTTAATTGAAACGTTTAGTATACAGTATAATGTATACCACTACGGACGAAATACTGTGCCATGTTTAGCATATTTGCGCTCTGGGCGGAAGCGAAGATCTTCATGTCTGTCTGGTAATTCCTCCCCCACAGCTTGTCCCACCGCCTGGGTCGTCGGAAGGCGCTGTTCGAGAAGCGGAAGCGGATCAGCGACTACGCGCTCGTCATGGGCATGTTCGGCATCATCGTCATGGTCATCGAGAACGAGCTCTCCTCCGCCGGGGTCTACAGAAAGGTGGGTGGAAAAATATCGGAACATTTTTTTTTCTTGGCGCGCGTCAATTGTGTGTACGGTACAGCCCGTCTTTCGGTCGTAAATTTGTCCAAATTATCTGAAGAGATGGTTTGATCAACAGCGGACATCGCCCGCTTTATGGTTGTGAGATTGCCTAATTAGGAATCTTTTTGGTAGAAAAAAAAATAATAGGTATGTGGGTGTGCCCTAGTACTGTAGCATAGCTACGTACTTGTATGCATATATAAAGAGCACCAGACCGATTAAATGTATGTAGGTAGTAGAGGAGGGGGAAGTCTCAGAAAAATTTTTCCTATGTGGACCTGTTGCGCATGGTGTAGCCCACCCTCTTCCCCCATCAATCGATATTTCTAATTTCGGGGATCCACGCCGCAACCTTTCAGAAAGACCGAATGAAAGAGAAAGCTAACTCGAAAAAAAGTCCTTTCCCCCCCCTCTACTTGTCCATCCCATCACGAAAGGTCTTTCCCACGCATTATTCTACTACGTACGTACGCGTGCTCTGCGGGGACACACAAAAAGAAGCTACTCGGGGGCAGGTTTGCCAGATGTCGCTTTGTGAAAAAGAACAAAAGCAGTTTCTTTAGTTGGCATCGCCATACGGATAGTGTGTACTACTACATACGTAGGTGCAGTAGTGCGCACGCACTGCGGTATGTAACTATAAGTGCATCTGTACCGGTATGTTAATGTTGCTTGTCCCTTCCTTCCCTTGCCACTTTGCGGACAGTCTCATGTGGCCTTCCTCCCTAGTAGTACACTTGACTATGAGGCCCTCCCTTCCTCCTTTATATTCACAGCCAAGTGAGCCAGAGAGAGCAAGTGTGTACCAAAGCGTACTTTCCACATGCACACAGCTGTTTTTTCCCCTTCTTTCTCCTTCCCATCAGCTTTCTACAGTAGAACTCCGATATGTAGCAGAGTTGGTGGCCACCAAATAAAAGCTTACTATTCGTAGCAGTTTTATTTTTGCCAAGTAAATGCATTACATGAAATCTATAATCAAGTTAGAAAGAATATACAACCTTGGCAATCATAGCTTGATCTTTATTGTAGTGGCGCTTATGACTGCAGATAGCCGAGGTCTACTGTACTGTACATATTCTGTGTGGACAGTTATTCAGTCGCTCAGTCAATCATCGCAGCGCCGGAGGCCACACAGAAGGAAGGGCTCCAACAAACAGCAGCTGTCTGAGGGTGAGGGGTGAGGGTGGTGGTGGTCCACCTTCCTTCCTCTGAAGGTCACCCTTCCTCTCTCCTTCCTTTGTCTAACCGAGCCAGCCTTCCAATTTCTTGCGGTGCGGCTGAAACCGGGGGGGGGAGAAGTGAAAGAGGAGGCGGCCCACTTCTTATCCCCCCTTCTCCTCCCCCTCCCCCCCCCTCTTATTTTCGACTCCCCGTCTCCGTTAGGAGCCTTTTTTTTCACTCCGTCTTCTTCTTCCACACCCGTTGGACAAATATTGGATCGTGTTCGCTCCGTTCCTTCCTCCTCCCTCCACTCCTCCATTTATTAATTCAGACTTTTCTTAGCCAAAAAAAAGTAAGAGGAAGGGAAAGAGAGAGAGAGAGAGAGAGAGAGAGCAGGAGCATTTCGCTGCTCACATGCAGTACCGGAACGTTAATCTCCAAAATGAATAATGGCCAAGTCTTTTTTTTCCACCTTCATTGTATCTGACGTTGTAGGAGTAGCTGTCAAAAGGCTCGCCCATTTCCCCCCATAATTTAAAAAGGAATCCCCGCTATTTCGCGCAGCAAATTCCTGAACTACAAAAAAAATTATTAGGCCTTCCATCTTTTTGAAATGGGAGAAAGATAAAGGCACCTTCTCTTGCTCCCGCTATGACAGAGAAGCAAGGGCAAAAGCGCACTTTCCCTGTGTGTGTGTGTGTGTGTGGGTGGGTGTGTTACTTGTACGTACATGGTCTGGTGAGCAGTGTTTATTCAGAGAAAGGGTATGCCGCTTTTTTTGCCCTGCTTTCTGGGTAGGGTGAGGAGGGGGAGTGGATAAAAGGAAAGAGAGGAGATGAGAAGAGGCGAAATGGCCTTCTGTTCAGACCTGGGGAGAAGCAGAGACGATGTGCGAATATATAGGAGGAGGAGGGGAAGGAGGAAAGGGATATTTTTTCGGCCCTTCCCGAATAGATCTTTCTCCCCTTCCCCTTCCCCTCCTCCTTCCCCTCACGGTAGTTTTACTGAAGAATGGATACGTGGAAAGTAGGAGGGGGGGGAGAAGGAGGAAGGGAGGAGCAAGGTGGCCCTCTAAATCTTTCTTTTTCCTTAGGGAGGGAGGAAGAAATGCCTACTATAGGAGAACATTTTCCGGGGGCTGTAGGAGTTTTGTCTGACCTTGCAAGATGTCGCGGCAAGGACATATTGCTTCCCTTTCCAAACCAATCTTCTCTCCTCTGGCCACCCCACTTGCCGACAAGAGAAAAGCAAAATTGCGTTGCACTTCGCACTACGAAAATGCCAGAAAAGATGAGAAAATGTGTGCTGAAAGGCGATCTTGGAGAAGAAGTAGAAAGAAAGGAGAGATGAGAAGGGGAGAGAGATGAGAAGGGA
>JAAUYM010033090.1_pt1 | contig 10352 bp, 8 predicted proteins | sample 7278001 | NCBI WGS metagenome assembly JAAUYM01 (sample SAMN14350224, study PRJNA611818) | marine sediment metagenome | isolation source: surface marine sediment (1.8m) | place: French Polynesia: Moorea | collected 2018-08
CCCCGTTTCACCGCCGCCTCCGCCGCAGGCGGAGGGAGTATTTGCGGTCCTTCCGCGGGCGCCTGTCTGGCAACCCTGCGCCGGCGGCCGAGGCGTCCCGGGTCCCGTTGGGGATGCCCGTCGCCTCCAGGGCGGCGAAGACCCCGTCGGCCACGGCGGCAAAGTACAGGTTTGCCACCGCGTCGTCCCGCTTGACCGCGCCCAGTGCCTTCCTGCCGCACACGTAGGACTTGCCGCAGAAGGGCCTGGGGAGTCCGGGGGGGGGGGGGTTACGGAAGAATGGAAAAGATGCGTGCAAAAACAATCCCGACGAGACTTTTGAACTTGCAAGCGCAACAAATTTTTTACTAATGGAAAAAGAAATTGCGACGCTTGCGCGGCATTCTAATGACATGTTTAAAGGGACAACTTGTTGCGTGGCTCGTAAGTTTAGTAAAAGTCCCGTCGGGATGTCTGAAAGACCGTGTGTGTGTGCGTGGGTGGGTGGGTGGGTGTCTGTGTCTGTGTCTGGTCGGGAGAGGGTGGGGTGGGGGGGGGGCGTGCACTGCCTGTTGCGTCGTCACCTGTAGTGGTGTACCCAGCCGTAGGAACGGGACACCTTGATCTTCCTGCAGGGTCCCCCTTCCTTCAGGCACAGCAGCGGCCTGTGGGAGTCCACAGTCAGGACCCTGGACGTCCTGGGCGCAAGAGAGAGGGAGGAGTGAGTGGCACTCAAATGTTGGGAGGGGTGGTTGGGCGGTTGGTTGCCCGCCCAAGCAATATCGCTAGCGTGAATTTAGTGATAAGTTGCAATAAGTTTTTTTTTCCACTATTCTAGCACCTGCGCGGGCGTTCTAACGCTGGTATAAGTGATATAAAAACCTTGTCGCAACTCAAATGTCGACCCCCTGCGCTAACTACCACTATTGTCGCCACCGAGACCGTGCACCTGACGATGCCAATATTGGTAGGGTGGTCACCCCAGCCATAATATTGGCGCCACTAGAGCCACACCCGACGGCTATGCCACTAGTGGTAATTAGTGACAGGGTGGAGATTTGGGTTGCTCTAGGTTGCTCGCAGGGTTTTTTTTTTTCACTATTTTAACACCTGGTCTGGCATTAGAACAACCTGTCACTAAGTGCACGTTATAGCAATATTGGTTAGTGTTGATCCAGTGATGATCTGGTGGTATCACCACTCAAGCACCTGTGGATGGACTTGACCGCCTTGAGCTCCTGCTGGAGGTAGTGGCAGTTGAAGTTCATGTAGAGGGCCTCGGTGTAGTCCAGATCCTGGCCCCGCAGCGACAACCTTGAGCAGGTGGGTGGTATTAGCTCAGCTGAACTTGGATGTTGGGGACAGGAGGGGGGGGGGAGATTGGCCCTTTGGCTTACATTGTCTTAGGCTTAGGATTACATTGCTGATCCCTTTGGTTGCTGACTCTGCATTATTGGTCTCTATGGTTGCTGACTCTCTACATTGTTGGTCTCTATGATTACTGACTCTGCTTTGTTGTTCTCTAAGGTTGCTGACTCTACATCGTTGATCTCAATGGTCGCTGACTCTACATTGTTAGTCTCTGTGGGGTCTTGAGCAAGTTGTACAGCTGTGCAGCTGTGAGCACCTTGACGTCTCCACGCGTGCCAGCTCGCGAGGTGGGTAGAACCGGGTGGCGAACTGGTAGGTGTCGTACCCGTCTGCTGCATAGTCGGCCTCCAGTCTCTCCAGGAGGGCCTGAGTGCAACCAGGCAGGGTATGTAGGTACATAGTACGGGTTTATGTCAGATTCGTTATGCAGTCAAACTTGCTTATAGGAGAACATTTTTTTTCCAAAAAAAAAAAAGACATTCTGCCCTTTTCTTCATCTACTACAAAGAGGGAATCCATCCTGCACAAATGTGAAATGTTGTCCTGCTCCTGACCTTCTAAGGCAGGTTTGCCTGGACAGTGAAAATTCTCAACAGAGTGAAGGTTTCTCTGCCACATTTTTTTTCACTGCAATGTACCTAGGTAGACTTTTGGACAATGTTTTGGACAACATATAATGAGGTAAAGTTTTTCAGCTGGTGATGGTTTTCTTCACTAGTGTGTGTGTCAAAAGTCAACTGTACTTTTCTTAGAAACTCTCACCGGTATTTGCGATGTCTCACCGATATGTGGCACCAGCAGCTCATCCGTGTCCAAGATTATGATGAACTTGTACCTGTGCTTGTACCTACATAGTACATATCACGAACTTGACCTTACAGCAGGTACAAAGAAAAAAAAAGTCATGCTAAGAAGCCCTGTGTCTGACAGCTCACCTCAAGAGGCAGTCGTTCCTGGATATCATCTCAAAGTACTGGTACATCTTGAAGTTCTTGTTGAAGTACTTCTGCAACTCACTGGCGGAGGCCGGGGCAGACGGCAGGGTGAAGGCGTAGGTGTCCACAAACCCAAGGCGCTTGTAGTAGTCAAGCACCTGCTTGGAATGGTACTACTATGAGGTCAAGTCCGGTCTCTCAAGCCTCTGAAGCAAGGTTGCCACTTTGGCCAATTGTCTACCAGATTTTTCAAGCATTAAACTTGGCAGTTTGAAAAAAAGACCTAAATTGGAGGGGGGGGGGAGGTTGGAGGAGAAAAACTTAATAAAAATGTGTACGTAGTACTGTACATGGCCAGCTTTGGCTTCACCTTGTTTGCTGACTGACTTTGCACAAAAAATCTGGCTTATTTTGACTTTTTCCCACCTGGCAGCAATGCTCTGCAAAAAAACCACCAGACCTTCTGCATGTTCGGGTGGACTGAGTAGAGGTAGACGGCCACCTTCTCGACCCCCTGCCTCCTCAGAGTCTCCAGGTACTCCACAAGCCTCAGGGAGACGTCCTGCAATGACGGAGCCCCCACCCCACCCCCCACCCCCATGGACTCACTTCACATGCTCCACCAGGCATCTCCAGGTACCAATTTCACAAAGCCTTTGTGAAACCTTGGCAGCCACAACAAGTCAAGCACATAGCGAGTCAAGCGGGACAAGTCGACAATTTGAAAATGCAAGCAATTACTCACTCGTTACACTGCTCTAAACTTGGTGATGCATCCCATCGTAACGCAAAGGTTGAGGAAATTGTTGGCCTGGTGCTTTTAGGATCTTGCTGCCAACAGAAGAGCCAACCATTGGAGACATTTGAGAAGTCACTGTAAGTTTCCAATTGTAAACACCAATAAGTTACACTCACACTTCTTTGATGTGTCACACTCTCCGGTGGGCTTTTCTGACAGCAATGCTTTGAGAGTATCAGAAAGTGAATTTTCTCAACTCTTGTACGTACATAGGACATATCACCAAGTTTATGGCAGTGCGGCAAATGTGTAATTATGAGCGTTATCAAATTGTTGACTGATGTGGCTTTCCCATATTTCCACAGACTTGTCAAATGGTGAAAATGTTCGCAGCAATGACAAAAGCTTTATGGGATTGGGGATTGGTCACCAGGGTCCACTACCCAACCAACACACACCACATGCAAATTTTAATGTGCCACATAGACTGGACGTAGTGGGACATGTTATGCACTGTATAGGACTGTTCGAGCAGTCTGGCACGTTGCCAGCATGACGGTCAGCACATAACACATCATTAGACATCCGAGAGCTGTTCTGGCACCCGCACAGAATATGTCCTAATAAGATGCTTGGTTTAATGCACTGCATGTTGGTCGGGCAGCTCACCTTCAGGAAGAGCAGGGCGCTGACACAGAGGCCCAGGGTCCCCTTGGGGTTCTCCTCAGCCACGACCGGGTGGTGACAGTTCCACTCCTGCCCCTGAGGGATGGCCAGCGCGTTCCTCACCCTCCGCGGGCAGGGCTCCGCAGAGAGGGAGACTGCCAAGGGATAGTGGGCGTCATCCAGGGGGGTTGTGGGGAGGGGGCAGCTCAGGGAGGCACCCTGCAAGGGCAGGGAGGAGGAGTGTTAGCTACCATAGATAGAAAGTCACAAAGAGGAAGGTTTTCTTTTCTCCAAATTGGCAAAAAGAAATTTTTACAAATATGGCAAAGCTTCAAAGCTTTCATGTACTGTGCAGTACAGTACACTTTCCCCAAAAAAAGAGTAAGCACATGTAGCAAATAGGGGTCAACAATTTTGCAAGGAGGTTGCAAATTTCACACAGTTTGCAATCTTTTTTCTGGCATTCTCATGAACAAGACTTTTTTTAATGAGTGCAAAAAATGTTTTTAATCAAAGTCAGAAAACCAACCTAATCTGAAAGTTTTTTTATTGCTCTTTTGAGTTCCTCCTGATGAGGGAAACTTGAGGTGGTTTCACTGTTCTGCCTTGTCTACTAAAAAAAAAACCATAAAGTTGGAGCAAAACAAGCTTTTTCATCCCCAGTTGGTCTCATTTCTCTCTCACTGTGGTGGCCTTGGCGGAGGTCTTTTTAATGTAGAAGAACTTCAACGACTGAGTTGTCCTCAGCAGGATGGGCCTCGACCTGTCGTCGAGGTACCACAGGTGGCAGAAGAAGGAGCCCTTTGCAGGCTCAGGAGACCTGTGGGAAGGCAATGACCATGTCACTGACCCATGCACTATGCTGGCATTGTTTGCCAGGTCTGGCTATGCCACATGGCTGTGCCAGATATGGCTACCACATGGCTATGCCACATGGCTATGCCAGGTATGGCTACCACATGGCACATCCAGCCTTCCAACATCTGTTGGCCATCCTGCACAATCCTGTGCAACCCTTTGTAACCCACTGTGCAATCCTGGGCTACATGACAGGCACCTGTCCGTTGCCATGATGATCCTGACCAGCGGGCCGGCCTTCGCGTCCCTCAGGTCCAGGTGGGCGCTGAGCAGCCAGGAGGACTCTCCTGGCAACTCCTGCCAGAGGTGGTTGGACACCTTCAAGGATGACAGGGTGGGTAGACTGGCGTGGCGGCAGGTCTTCTCAGCTGGAAGGGATTGGATGGAAGGATGAAAATGGCAGGTGAGTGGCAAGTCCTACCAGATATTTCTGTGTCAAATTGGCTACATTTGGGCCTTATGGGGCCATGAAATTTGTCAACAAAAATGCACTCACAGCCCACCAATTCTTTTTTTCAAAATTATTACAAGTTTCTGAGCTACTTTGAGAATTTTGAGGGCTTTTTTCTTCAGTCGCTGAACCACTGTGTCTACACATCATAAAAAGCCAACTGAAAAGGGTCAACCTGATTTGGTTATTTGACTGATGTAATGATGATAAAACGACACATAGTATACATAGTATGTGTGTGTGTCTGGTCGGGTAAGCACCTTCAGATGAGTAAAAGGTGTTTTCCGCCACTGTGCGGCTGGCGCCACTTTCTTCTCCTTCCAGGGAGGAGAGCAGCGACAACGGGATGTAGGGCGACGCGTCGATGCCGACAGGTGGCAACCCTGGCGACGCGTCGACGCTAATGCTGGCGACGGGTGGCAAAAACCCTGGCGCAGACTTGGCACTGACGGGTGGCAACCCTGGCATCAACTTGGTGATGACGACTGGCGGCAAAGCTGACGGTGTCGACTTGACAGTGATGGAGGGTGGCAACCTTGGCGGCATCTTGGCAACGATTCCAGGTGGCAACTCTTTCGCTGACTTGGCGTCGTTGGCAGTGCCTCCTCCTCTTCCAGAGCTGTTGTTGTTGCTGTGGTAGTGTGCGGGCTGTGGTGGCCTGCAAGTGCGGTCATCACGAGCGGTCAGCCTGGCCCGACGGGACTCTTAAGACATCTCTTTGTGCATGAGACAGGATTTTTTAAGGAAATCACTCCTAACTACGTTGAATGAGACAACAGCAACAGCAACTGATGTAGAAAATATTTTTGTGTTCTTTATAAAAAGAAACAGGCTTCCCACAGCACAGGTAATCAAACACACATTTGTGTTTTGGTGAAAAAGTGCAAATTATTGTGCGTATGATTGCTGTCCTAAAGTCCCGTTGGGAAGCTTCTCCGTGGCAGCTTTGGCTTTGTTTTAAAGTTACCTTTTTCAAAAAAATATTACTCAAAAAAAAAATTTTTTTTTTGCTTTTTCTCTAGGGATCTGGCAACCCCCCACCTACTTGGTGACCACACTGGCGTTCCTCTTCGGCCAGACAACGATGGCCGCCAGCAAGAGGAGGAAGAGCGGGAAGAAGAGTCTTGTCGGGGAGCGGGAGGAGGACGGGGGAGGAGACTTGCCGCCATTCCTTGCTCTCCGTTCAGCCATCATCATGTGTGCTTGGGTGTGTGGGTGTGTGTGCGTTCTGCGTCAGGGTTGCCAGGTCTAGCCAGCATCCTGTGTGTGTGTGTGTCAGGTTTGCCAAGTATTGGAGAGAGATGTAGCCCACCCAGTTACACAGTACAGTAGTTAATATACGAGTAAGACAACAGGTAAAAAAAAAACCACTTACCAGACTTGTAGGTGGTTCTGGCAACCCTGACAGGCGCGTGAGCAGAGAGAAAGGAGAAAGAGAGGCTGCATTGTTTAGTTCCACTTGCATTTTATTCTCTAGCGCCATCTGACATTCAAGGAGTTGCCTATTCCACAAATAAGAGCTGGGACTACTACCCAACCAATATCGCTAGCGTGAATTTAGTGATAAGTTGCAATAAGGTTTTCATATCACTCATACAGCTTTAGGACGCCAGCGCAGGTGTTGGAATAGTGGGGAATAACCTTATTGCAACTCAAATTTCGACCCCTGCGTTAACTACCACCATTATCGCCGCCGAGACCGTGCCCCTAACGATACCAATATTGGTAGGGTAAGCAAAGTCCCTTTCAGAAGAACTTTGCGCATGCATAACCTAAATGGTCTTTAAAGAGGGAGATCAAAAGATGAAGACCAAGCAAACTTATTTAGTTCTGCAACACGTCTTCATGGAGATTCCGGACGTCTCATTTTAATGCTGCTTTCTGCTTGGCTGAGAGGAGGATGCCAAGCCCCCATCAGCCAATCAGTGTGATGTAGCGCTTGCAAAGTCAATCATTTTGACAAAACTTTGATTAAAGTTAAAATAGGCTTTTAATCACTGATTAATCGATTAATCAAACCTAAAAGCAAAGCACCTTACCCTGGCCCTGACTGACGTAGTGTTGATCTGCTTGATAGAATCGGCGGAGACGGAGTCCGGGGCTACCCGCCCTGAACTCCAAACGTCAAAATTTTTCTTCTTTTCCAGTGCCAAAAGTAGCTGTTTTCTCGGCAAGCCACATTCTCTTCTGCTATTGGTCAGTTTTTTCCTTGTGGTGGCAATTCAAAAAGTTTTTCACTCACGAGGAACAAGGGAAAAAGCTAGCTGATTTTGGAAATTTGATCAATTGATTAAGGCATCTGATTAAAAGTCAATCATTTTATTGAAAAACCTGATGATTAATCAGTTAATTTATTAATCATTGCAAGGGCTAGTGTGACGCGGTGACTCCTCGGCCGTCAGGTGGCGCACCATCGGGTCCAGGTGGACACCTGGAAGTAAATGATGGTACCTCTCTCTCCCTTCCCTTCTGGATTCCCCCCTGCTTTGATGTCACATGTGGTGGTGGTTTTTCCCCCACATTTGTTGCTTTTGTCAAGCGGTGTGGTTGCAGATAAGCAGTGTTGCCACAGCACAAAATGTAGAAATGGAGCGTTTAAAATATGTGCAAAGCTCACATCTTTCTTTGTGATGACAGGGAGAGCAATAGACAGAAGAAAACATCACGAATTGGCTCTGGAACTCCCACAATTTTGCGAGATATGGCAAGGCATGTGGCAACTCTGCAGGCTTGGTGAGTTACACATGTTGTTGCTGCGCCCCTCAGGAAACAGGCATTTCATGTAAGATGCCACTTTTTTTTGTAAAGCACGAAACTGCATCAACCCGACCAACACCAAGCGCGTGAGCACTGAACACGTGGCACATCATAATTTCAATGTGTTGTGTGTCGGTCGTGTTGCCGTAATTTTTCTATGCTCTGAAATGCTGCTTTTGTCCTCGCCATAGATAGCTAGAGTGATGACAATGTTGGCATTTCAGAGCATAGACGCATAATCTGTCCTACGTGGCACATCATAATTTCTATGTGTGGTGTGTCGGTCGGGTTGCCGTAATGCGCCTATGCTCTGAAATGCCAACATTGTCATCACTCTAGCTATCTACGTGAGGACAAAAGCAGCATTTCAGAGCATAGAGGCTTTACGGCAACCCAACCAACACAATGCACATAGAAATTATGATGTGCCACACGGTACTCTACCACAGTGGTCGCCAGGTCCAATTTTTACTGGTGAAGGTCACTAATGTTGACCCACCCACACTGTGGTAAAGTCTGTTTAAAATGCTATTTTTTTTACATGCTTTTTTTTCTTAAATTTCCTCATTGGAAAACGTTGCAGTGGACCTTTCTCTCTCCTTCTCCTGGCACTGTTGCCACACTGGGCGAAATGTCGCCAAACTGGCCAAGTTGGAAGTCCCTCTGGCGACTTTCAGCTTCTGGTTGCCACCTTCTCCAGTTGGCCAGTCATTTAGATTTTTATACCCAGTAAGATACAAATACAGCTTTTTATATAAAAAATAACCTAATTTTCTTGCTGCGGCAATTTTTTTACCTGGCTCCGTGGCAGCACTGCCTCCAAGCTTCTCTTTTTTTTCTCCCTTTTCTTCTTTGAAGAAAGCTTTCTTCGATTACTTTTTGTCCCCCCCCCCTCACCTCCTCCTCCTCCTCCTCCTCCTCCATAATTGATGAATCCAGTCTCTTCCCCCTTTGTTTTGGGTCTGATCTCCACTGACAACGTCTTGACCAGCCAGTCAAGAAAGAAAGGAAAGGCCACTTTCCCCCCCTCCTCCTCCTCCCCTTGGTGATTTGTGCCTGGATGGACAGAGCAAGTGCTGAAGGAGGAGGTGGAGGAGGAGGAGGAAAAGGAGGCAGCAGAAAAAGCAGTGTGTAAAGTTTTTGGTGGGAATCTCTTCTCTCTCTCCAACCATGACTCCAGGAGGTAGGAAAACATAGCAGTAGGCTGTCCCAACTTATTTTTTGGGTCAAATTTTTTGTCAAGGTGCAAATTCTCCTAAATTCTCCTAACATAGTTCATGTTAATCAACATAGTCTTTGTCAAATTATTACTAGGAAAAAGCTTGTCAGCTATGATTAAGGAAAAGTTCTCAACACAGAGTTTATCAACACATGTTTTGCTGGGAAAAAACTTGTCAACACAAAATTATCAACACATCTCTTGGAGAAGAGCTGATCAACACAGAATTTGCCAGCACATCTTTTTGGGAAAAATATGTATCAACACATCTTTTCAGAAAAGCTTCTCAACATTGATTAATACATGTATATTAAAGTGTTTTTAGGGAAACTCATCAACTTATATCCACATAGTAGAATTTATAAAGTGTCCTTAAGAGAAGCTTATCAAAGTGTCTTCAAAACAAAAAGTATCAACACAAGATTAATGTCAACATCTCCCAAGAGGAAAAAACCTATCAACTTCCCAACATAGCATTTAGTATAAAGTGTCTTGAGAGAAAAACCTATTTAACATAGGTGTAAACTGGTAACATGGGTAAATAGTTAAACTGAATCAACTTCTGAACAACACAACATTAATCTTTTGCCAGCCCCAACAACAACAACAGCAGCAACAACATTAATCCACCCAACCAATATCGCTAGCGTGAATTTAGTGATAAGTTGCAATAAGGTTTTTTTTCCCCCACTGTTCCAACACCTGCGCTGGCGTTCTAGCGCTGCATAAGTGATATGAAAACCTCATTGCAACTCAAACGTCGACCCCCTGCGCCAACTACCACTATTGTCGCCACCGAGACCGTGCACCTAACGACGCCAATATTGGTTGGGCAATCTTCCTTCAAGGGCAAGCGCCGCCGCCGCCGCTGCTGCTGGCGCTGCTGCTGGCGCTGCTGCTGCTGCCGCCCCCGTCGCTGTGCTCGTACTTCGACAAGTGCTACTGCCCGGGCAGGGACGAGAGGCTGACCAAGGACGACCTCCTCCTCGCGGAGATGCACAGGCTGCGCAGGGAGCAGAACAAGATGCTCCCCATCTACAGGCACGACGGTCAGTGAGGAGGAGGATCATGATCTGTGGGTGTGGGCGGGCGGGCAAGGGAAGGGTTGCCAGCGAGCGCGGAAGAGGCGGGGGGGTGGGGGTGGGGGGAATTGAGCAACTCTGCTTTCTTTAGTCCCTGGGAAGAAAAGATGTGAGGTGCGTAATGACGACAAGCGAACGAAAAACGTTTGCGCATTTTTTGCGCGCATTTTTTGCGAATTTTCTCCCGCACTTTTTTGCGCCTATTTCTGCCTTTCCATCCGGTTTTGAACAGTGCAAGCAAAATTTAAAAAAAAGTAGTCTGCCCACCCAACCTCTGGCAACCCTGTCCTTCCCG